>Ga0315282_10014248_pt1 | contig 11868 bp, 7 predicted proteins | sample YL17G07_20_MG_FD_203693 | JGI IMG/M metagenome (GOLD analysis project Ga0315282, IMG submission 203693) | Sediment microbial communities from Yellowstone Lake, YNP, Wyoming, USA - YL17G07_20 | ecosystem: Environmental > Aquatic > Freshwater > Lake > Sediment | place: USA: Wyoming | collected... | reverse complement strand
AATTAGCGTCAACTTAAGAATGGACTTCAAATCGCTTTTCCGATTGACAAAATATGCCATATTTTTCTTGACAGAGGGTCTTCGAGTGCTAGGATTAATTTGATTTTATCCATTGTCATCGGAGGTGGGAAATGCGGTTAGCAGAACGAATGAGCAGACTGGGAACCGAAACGGCATTTGAAGTATTGGCAAAAGCCAAAGCATTAGAGGCCCAAGGGAAACACATCGTTCATTTGGAGATAGGCGAACCCGATTTTGATACTCCGATCAATATCCGTGATGCTGCTAAAAAAGCTTTGGACTCCGGATGGACCCATTACAATCCATCCGCCGGATTGCTTGATGTACGGGAAGCCATTTGCCGGGATATGAAACGTCGCAGGAATATCGATGTGACGCCGGACATGGTCGTGGTGACTCCGGGCGCCAAGCCGATAATGTTTTTTGTAATACTGGCCTTAGCCCAAAACGGCGACGAAGTAATTTATCCCAATCCGGGATTTCCAATTTATGAGTCCGTCATTCGATTTTCGGGAGCCACCCCAGTTCCTATCCGTCTGAGAGAAGAACGTGATTTCAGCTTTGACGCCGATGAACTGATCTCGCTAATTACAGATCAAACACGCCTAATTATCCTAAACAGCCCCCAAAACCCGACCGGAGGCATCATCAAAGCTGAGGATTTAAAAAAGGTGGCAGATGCAGTCCGCAATCGGGATCTGATGATCTTATCCGATGAAGTATACATCAATATTATTTATGAGGGCGCCTTTGCAACCATTACCGGATATCAAGGCATGCTTGAAAAAACAATCATCTTGGACGGGTTATCAAAAACCTATGCCATGACCGGTTGGCGCATCGGCTATGGCGTTATGCGCCCGGATTTGGCTGCTCAGGTAGCTAAGTTGCAGACAAACTCCAATTCATGCACTAACTCATTTGTTCAACGCGCTGCCATCGAAGCCATAGAGGGTCCGCAAGAAGAATCAGCTAAAATGGTTGCGGAATTCAAAAAACGCAGGGATTTCATTGTTGAAGGTCTTAACAAAATTCAGGATTTTTCCTGTAGGATGCCAAAGGGTGCATTTTATGTATTTCCGAATATTACAAAAACCGGCATGACCAGTCGCCAGCTTGAAACCTTCTTGCTTGAAAAAGCAGGTGTGGCGGGCCTCTCCGGCACCAGTTTCGGAGAATATGGCGAAGGGTATCTGCGCTTTTCATACGCCAATTCCATCGAAAATATTGGGATCGCTCTCAACCGGATCGCCGATGCGCTGAAAAAAAGATGATTGCCGTTGAGTCAAAATCCTCACGTAGAATTGTGGGCCGTTTGAATCAAGGCGATTCGGTGATTCCGGCGCTTCTTGATGTATGCTTACAACACAACATATCGGCAGGAGAAATCCGTGGAATAGGCGCGGTTGTCAATCCGGTCGTCTCGGAATGGGATCGCGTCGGTCATCACTATATTGATCCGGTAAGACGCGACGGATTTGCAGAGGTGCTTTCGCTGCTCGGGAATGTATCTCTCATTGAAGGACAAACCATCCTTCATTTGCACCTGAATGCTTCGTACATAGAAAACGGCAAAGTCCATCCGATAGCCGGACATCTGATTGGAGCGGAAGTTTTCGCATTGGAATTCGTTATTGAGGCCTTCGACGATTTAGAACTTGTTCGTGTAATGGATGATGCGACCGGCTTGGCTCTTTGGCAAAAGGTTTCAAAAAAAGAAGGCGAATAATATCATTATTTTATTTGCAACAGATGCGCAGCTATCTTGAATTATTGCCATTCTTGCCGAATTGAATTCACTAAATATTATTAATATTGGCACCCCCGAGAGGAATCGAACCTCCACACCTGGATCCGGAGTCCAGTGCTCTATCCTTTGAGCTACGGGGGCTCATATAGGAAAGTAATTCTTACCAAATTTATCTGTCTTGAGGCAAGAAGAAACCCAAAAACACATTTTAATATTTGGACTCTTTTGCTCTTTGCAGCGAATTTAAGTCCAGCGCAAACGCCCCTTTTGATGATGAGAATGAAAGGATATCTTCGGGTTTCTTAACGTCAAGATCTTGTGGCCTGACGCCGACATCCATCCTAAAACGTTCATGGAGGTCTTGAGTATCTAAAACCAATAGTTCCCCTGTAAAAAAGTTTGCGACGTACAACGCTTTTCGTTTTGAATCCACTGCCATATGGCGCATCCCATGTTTGCCTTCATATATCGCTGTGAAATGGCCTTGGATAAAATTGAATGCGAAAACCTTTTTTCCCAATATGCTCGATACAAAGAGTTGATCGGACTCCGGATCGATATTGAGAGTATAAAAGTAAAACCCCGGCGCCTGAAATACCTTGTAAGGGGTCTGGGATTGAGGGCTTAATCCGTAAATCCAGCCATCTGTTGCAACCATATAAAATGCGCCTGTTTTGGGATTACGTATCATGGAACTTACAGGCTTATCAAATATAATATCACCGATGGGAAGCAATTGGCCTCGATCAATAATTTCCACTTTTGCTTTGTCAGCATATGCAATCAACAGCTTTTCAAAAGCCGGATCGTATATTATTGAACTTGGACGACCACTCTCGAGCCTCAGTTCGCGCTTGAGAGAAAAATTATCTCCATCCAGTTCCATCAATCTATGAGTGCTCTTTTCGCTCATATAGATTTGATTCGGAAAACAGCAGACAACAGGTTTTTCCACAGTTTCCAAGGGTAATCGAAATGACTTAATGCGACCCAAATTCATATCAATCTCAATTAAGCTTGGATGTTTGGATGATTTTGCTCCGATCAGAAAGGTTTGTTTGCATGATGGGACGACAAAATGCGCATTTGATTCCAGCTTGGAGCGCCAAAATGTATTTTTATAATCGAAAATAGTGCTGCAATATGATGGGAGAAGGTCTTTACTAGGAGTTTTGTCTCTTAAAAAATAAAAATAAATGCCTCTTGCCCCGAGCAAAGTTACAAGCGCAAATGATATCAAGGGAATAAATGCATAAGCTTTGAAATGTTTGTTCAGAAAATGCGCCATGCAACATATGGCGGCTAAAACAAATAACCCTGAATAAAGCAGAGAAATCATTCCAAGAATTACAGCTCCGGTTGCGAACAAAACAATGAAGGCCCAAAGTCGGAGTTTGGTAAATTGAACAATTGCAAATATTAAAGAAGCAACCAACGCCACAATAGTGAAGATCGGAGCGATCATCCACCCGGTCCAAACCATTACGAGCGTTCCGGGCAAAGCTGCTACAGCCCATAAAAAGGCAACAATTTGAAAAGCCGATCCTGGATTGACTCTCAGTACAGGGGCAACAATTATCGTTGCCAATCCAAGTATGATAATAAGTCCCGCTAGCTCGGGTAAAAACATCCATAGAATTCCTACGGATGGGACCGCAGGCATCAATATTGTGGCAATGACAAACGGAATTGAAAACACCATTTCCATCATGCGCAAATTTACAGATGGAATGTCGCCGGAGGAAGAGCCTTGCGATTTCTCTTTTCCATCAGTAGCTTTATTTGAATGGCTTTGAGAGGAAGGTTTGTGAGAAAGCAACTCGGTCATGATGTTCAACCATACCAAAAGCGGCTTTCTTTATAAACGGAAAATCAGTCGTAGAAAAAATGACGGGGCTCTTAAAAAAGCGCAATCGCTTATTTACAATCGATGCAAATGGCTCTTTTTGAAATCGTTAAACTTTGCAGAGATGCGTAAGCAATTTCGATTATGAGCTATAACTTATTCTTATTCTTACTTTTGTCGATCTTTTCTTCGTACATGCGTTTATCGGCTTGTTTGATTACATCGTTCAATGAACATCCTTTATATCCGGTTGAAGCGCCGATGGACAAACTCAAATTGGATATATCATCACCGTTTATATTATTGCTCGATAATCGATCTCTAATTCGGTTGAGAACGCTCTCCAATGTCGTACTATCCGTATTCGGCATTAATACCGCAAACTCATCGCCGCCGATTCTAGCTACAGTATCTTCGGATCGGAAAGTCGCTTTTAAAACCTTGGCGGCACATTTCATCAATTGGTCGCCTTCGGCGTGTCCATGAATATCATTGATTATCTTCAACCCGTCTATATCCATCATGACAATACTCACCGGAAATTGTCGGCCGCTCTCCATGCGGGACATCTCCATTTCAAAATACGCTCGATTGTAAAGACCGGTCAGTACGTCATGCGTGCTCAGATATAAAAGTTTTTCCTCTGTTTTCTTTCGCTCCGTAATATCATCCACAACGACAAGCAGACATTTTTCGCCTTTCACATCGATAGATTCGGCGGAAAAAGACCCCATGCGCACTTCGCCTGATCTTAATTTAAATCTAGCTTCAATATTTTGTACTCGTCCTTTTGCCATAAACAAATTTTCCATTCTGCCGCGGGTTTCATGATCAACAAAAATATTCAATTGGTTTAAGGTACTGTCGACGACCTCTCCTCTCTTGTAGCCCATCGTGCGCAGGAAACATTCGTTGACATCGATAAAGCGCCAATCATATACAGTAATAATAAACATTAGGTTAGGGCTTGCGTGAAAGGCTTTACTGAATTTTTGCTCAGAATTGCGCAATGCCTCTTCGACACGCAAACGTTCCGTCACATCGCGACTGATGCAAAACATTACGTCTTTGCTGCTCCAGCGACCTCTGGATATTTTTGTTTCGACCGGAATGAGATCCCCCTCTTTCGTCATCAAAGTAAGCGGATAGAAAGCGCCTCTGCGTTCCCCTAAATCAAGCACGATTGAGGCCTCATCTCGTTTATCAGGAGAATGAATGATTAACACATGTTTTCCTAAGAGCTCCTTTCTTGAATATCCAAGTCGTTTGACGACAGTATTATTTATCCGAAGAATATGCCCCTGCATATCAAGCACAAAAATAAAATCCTTCAGCGAATTAAATAAAATCCGTAAGTTTGTTTCACGTTCTTGCAAACCTTCTTCCAACAACTTTCGTTCCGTTATATCGGTGTATGTACCGACCATTCTTAAGGGTTTGCCGTCTTCTGCACGGATGATTACCTTTCCTCGATCCAAAATCCATTTGTATGTCCCATATTTGCTAAGAACCCTGTATTCAGCTACATATTGTGGAGTATCTCCATTCAAATGCTTTTGAATTTCATTAATGACCAAATCTTTATCATCCGGATGAATTCTCTTATCTCTCGTGCTTAAATCATCTTCTATTTCATTTTCGCCAAAGCCTATTATTTGCTTCCATTGTTTGGAGTAAAAAATATCATTCGTTTGGATATTCCAATCCCATACGCCATCGCCGCACCCCTCTAATGCGAACTGCCAACGATCCTCGCTTTCTTTTAATGCTTGTTCGGTATTTTTCTTTGCCATGCGGAGCTGTTTTTGTTCCAGTGCATGCGAGACCGCCTGCCCTAACCGCATCAAACGATCTTTCAAAAGATAATCTGTTGCACCTTGCTTCATGCATTCAACGGCCACTTCTTCTCCAATGCTGCCGGTGACGACAATAAATGGGATATCAAACCCGGTGTGCTTCAATAATTCCAGAGCTCTCCGTACATGTAATTGAGGTAAAGTATAATCAGCCAGGATTACATCCAGATCACTATCCAGGTTTTCCAGATATTCGCTCTCCGTTTCAATACGTTTCCAGATCGGGTCAAAGCCGGTTTTGCAGAGTTCGTGCACCATTAATTCTGCGTCTGGCGGAAAATCTTCTATTATCAAAACACGTATTGGATTCTTCATTGCATCCAAATGCATATTATCCTCAATCCATTATTCTCTATTTTTGCTCCTGAAACGGCGAATGATTAAGAAGCAGCCAATATAAACCAAGCTGCTTAATCGCCTCCGCAAACTGAGTAAAATCAACCGGCTTGACAATGTAACTGTTGACACCCAAATTATAGCTTTCCACGATATCTCTCTCTTCTCGCGAAGATGTGAGCACGACAACCGGCACCATTCTTGTATTCGGATCAAGCTTGATGCGTCTCAGCACTTCAAATCCGTCTACTTTGGGCAATTTCAAATCGAGTAGCACCAACTTCGGTCCGCTCTGCATGCTTCTGTTAGCATGCTGACCTGTACAAAAAATAAACTCCAATGCTTCAGCCCCATCTCGTACGATATGGATTCGATTGGCAAGTTTATACTTTTTCAGGACTCGAAGAGTTAATTCCAAGTCATGCGGATTGTCTTCAACTAAAAGGATTTCTATCATATCAGTGGTCATCTAAAACCCCTTCCGCCAAGGTAAAATAGAACTCCGCCCCTTTATTTACTTCTGCATTGGCCCAAATGCGCCCGTTGTGGCGATTAATAATGCGCTGCACTATGGCTAAACCGACACCGGTGCCTTCATAATCGTCCGAACGGTGAAGTCTTTGGAAAACGCCAAAAATTTTGTCATAGTATTGCATATCAAAACCGACGCCATTGTCCTTGACGTAATAAATATGTTTGCCGCCTTCTTGCCTGCAACCGACTTCGATTCGGGCGACTTCGTTGTTCTGGGTAAATTTGAGCGCATTAGAAAGCAGATTGTCAAAAACCTGTTTAAGCAAAAACGGATCAGCTTCGCATGGAGGCATTTCATTTATGACGATTTCTATTCGTCTATCTTTTTGTTCCGCCGATCTTTCATCAAGAACTTGGCGAACCAGATCCTCGGGCTGTACCGTGATTTTCTTTAACGATTGGCGGCTCAGTCTAGAAAAAGCAAGCAGATCATCAATCAGCGTCGCCATCTGATGAGTACTTGTCTGCATAATATTCAAATAATGTTGGGCTTGCGCCGGTAGTTGATGTGCACATTCTTCGTTTAGAATGCGGGAAAATCCATCTATCGCCCTCAACGGCGCACGCAGGTCATGCGAAACAGAATAAGAAAAAGCTTCAAGTTCTTTATTTGCGATCTCCAGTTGCTTCGTTCTGTCTATCACACGTTGTTCAAGCTCATCCTTAAGCCTGCGGATCTCCGCTTCCGCCTTCAGACGTTCAGCAGTTTCGAGGGCCAATGAAACAATATGGGCGACAGATGCCGCGAACTCTTGCTCTTCAGGGATCCAGTTTCTTTTTACGCCCGTATGTTCATGACAGACAATGGCTACTACTTCTCCGTGAAGTCGTACGGGAACATCCATCATGGAGGTAATCCCAAAAGGTATGAGATATGATTCGGTGAATTCACTGGTTCTGGGATCTATTCGCGCATCATCCGCCGCCAAAATTCGACTTCCTTCAAGAGCCATAAAATAATCAGGGTACATGCCATAATAGAGTCTTAATCCTTTTTCATGCGAATTATCTTTCTTCTTGTACAAATCTTCACAAGTAATTTCTGTATGATTCTCACTATAAAGCCAGATTCCTACTCTCTCCACGTCCAATGTTTTTGAGTCAATTTCGGTTATTTTATTAAACGAACTCTCTAAATCCGTTAAGTCCATTATCGATAGATCCAAAAGAGCGGATTGAAAAGCAATCAACTGTTCTGTTCTTTTTCTTTCAGCTTCTTCTACGCGTTTGAGTTCTGTAATATCGCGGATTATGGCTATGACATCATTTTCTCCGCTTGCTAATAAGCGAGCCTCATAAACACCCTTTTTTCCATCTGAAAAATTGAGTTCATATTCATAAATTTGAATCTCGCCGGTTTGAAAGGCTAATTCCATGTGATGCATGGTCTTTTGAGCTAAATATGAAGGTAAAACATCATGAATCGTTTTTCCTATAAACTCTTTTGGAGGAACATAAAGAAGGTCTTCTTTGGGTGCTTTATAATCAATAAAAATGCCATCCCGTCTAATCTGAAACATCATATCAGGAATTGCATTTAAAAGAGCTCGACTTCTGGCTTCGCTTAAAAGCAGTTCTTCTTCAGCCCGTTTGCGGTCCGAGATATCTTTCACAAAACCCACTATTTCTTTAGGTGCGCCATCAGCGCCGCGAACTAACCTTAACTCATCGAGAATCCAACGATAAGCGCCATCTTTATGCCGAAAACGATATTCGTGCTTCTGATGCTCCTGCTCTGAAATTGACGACAATTGAGCTAAAACTCTTGGAGCATCTTCAGGGTGTAGATTTTCTTGCCATATTTTGGGATTGTTCAGAAATTCGTCCGGATTATAACCGAATAATGTTTTACAGCTTTCACTAATAAATGTTACTGCGTAATCTTCCGTCAATTCGCAACTATAAATCGCGGCCGGGCTGAAAGTAAGTAAATATTCCAGCCTGGCTTTAGTCGATACCAAAACGGATTCGGCATTTTTTCGTTGAGTGATATCCAACGCTGTTCCGATTACAGCCAATTTTTTTTCATATTCAATATTGCCTGCCTGAAAATCCAGCCAACGTACGTCTCCATATTTCGTAAGTATTTTCAACTCATATCGTGATATGACTGATTTCCCTTCTTGCCGTGCGAGACCTCTTTCTTTCATCAATTCCTTGAAATCCGGATGAGCAATATCCCAAAAATTCATATTCATAAGTTCATCAATATTAAAGCCTGTTAACATCTCCATGCTTGGATTCACATAACGAAATTTATTTCCTTGATAAATAAAAATGGCTGCTTTAGTTGTTTCAGCCAAAGTTCTGAATTTTTCTTCGCTATACCGCAGCGCTTCAACAGTTGCTTTGCGTTCCGTAATATCGAACGCAATGACAATGGCCGCCGGTTTTCCTTCAAATTGGACGTTTGCGGCGTTGGCTTCCACCCACTTTTCCTCTCCGGATTTAGAAAGAAATTTAAATTCTCTTCTTGACGGGCCAAGCTCGCCTCTTAATCGAGCAAGCCCTCTTTGCTTGATTATTTCCGTATGATCCGGATGGGCGATGTTCCAGAAATTCATATTTAAAAGTTCGTCTTTTGAATACCCTATTAATACTTCCATTCCCGGGTTCACATAACGAAATTTTTCTCCTTGAAAGATAAATATGGCGGCATGAGCTGTTTCAGCCAGTGTTCTGAATTTTTCTTCACTTTGTTTTAATGCCTCCTCCATTAACTTGCGTTCAGTTATATCGAACGCTGTTCCTATTGCCGCAAGCTTTCCTTTATATTCAATGTTCCCTGTTGTAAAATCGACCCAGAGATCCTTTCCATCTTTTGTAATAGTTTTAAATTCATATCTGGAGAGAACATTTTCTCCCTTTTTTCGAGCAATCCCTCTTTCTTTAAGCATGTCTTTAAAATCAGAGTGAATTAAGTCGTAAAAATCCATATTTAAAAGTTCTTCTTTTATGTAACCGGTAAGCTTTTCCATGGGAGAATTGACATATAAAAATTTTGTTCCTTCATAGATAAATATCGCTGCACCCGTTGTTTCAGATAATATTTTAAATTTTTCTTCACTCTGTTTTAGAGCCTCTTCGGCTAATTTTTGAACGGTGATATCACGGATAATCACCTGAATGGCTTCTTCATTTGTTTTCGGATCTTTTACAATATAAGAATCATGAACTACCCATTTATCGTGGCCGCTGAGCGTTTTATATGCATACTCGAAATTTTTTATATGACCATGCTCGCGGATGATATGGCGAAGCCATCCCTTGGGAGTTGAGTAAATAATAAGATCGGCAATGTTTTTTCCTGATACCATTGACGGGTCGGGGTAGACTTCTTCAAGATCCAGAATTCGCAAAGCTTCCAAATCCATAAACAAAATAGTACCGTCGAATTTGTATCGGTACATTCCTATTGCTGCAAATGCAAGGGCTTCTTGACGGATAGAATCCATTTCCCTCTTCGCTATAAAAAATTTTTTGCGATTTTCCATTTCTAAGACCCTCCGAATAATTCACAGTTCGCACTGTGATGCTTTCGGACTGTCTCTACCAATTGGCAGTACATCTGGTATTCTTGTTCATATCGGTTGTCAGAAGGCTCAATGGTTTGTGTCGGCTTTTCAGCACAAACACGTATACCTTCCGTCACATCGTGAAACCGCCCTACCCCCATCCATGCCAGAATTGCAGCACCAAGTAAAGTTGTTTCCGGAACATTAGACAAGAAAAGGCGGCGTCCGGTCAAGTTCGCTAAAATTTGATAAATCATGGCTTGTCCGCCGGTTCCACCAGATACAATCATCTGCCGAACAGGGGAATAATGTTCCATCGCATCCAAAATGCGTCGCATCTCAAACGCGATACCCTCGAACACGGCGCGTGCAATGTCAGATCGAGTGCGAGCGAGAGTCAAACCCAAAAAAGCTCCGTTGACTTTTGAGTCGAAATCCGGTGAGCCTATACCTGCCAGGAAAGGTAAGAAGATAACCCCAGAAGCGCCTGGTATACTTTGACGCGCAATATTTTCTAATTCTTCTATTGTTATTACATGCAGGATTTCACAAATCCATTTGACCGAACTTCCGAACGTATTGTGAATACCTTCCACGATCCAACAATCAGGCGCCACATGAGTTGTGCAAAAAAATCGCTCAGCCGCATTAGTCACTGGGTATTTCACCGGGCAACTTATCACTGCTACCGTTCCTAAGCAGAGTCCCGCATCTTCCGGCTTAATAACGCCCATCCCAAGCGCAGCGCATTGTTGATCGCCTCCCCCGACAATCAATGGCGTACCCGCCTTAAGTCCGGTTGCTTCGGAAATCTCTTTATTCACTATTCCCACTCTAGTTCCTGCCTGAAAAAGCCGTGGAAGACGAGAGAGTTCTATGCCTGCGACCTCAAGTATTTCATCACTCCAAACAGATTTTTTGAGATCAAAAAATCCGCTGACTGAGGCGTTTGAAAAATCTGTAATAAAATCAATTGTTCCAAGATGATTCAAAACAAAATCATGTAACAGCACAAATTTAGACGCCTTTCCATACAGCTCGAGATTTTCATTTTTGATTTGCAGAACCTTAGAAAGAGACCAAAGGGAGCTATATGGAAGCCCCGTGATATTGCTGAAATGACCCATGTCAAATATCTCGGCAAATCGGTCCATTGCATGAATGCTGCTTGTGTCTTGCCACGATCTCGCATAACCCAAGGCGCGTCCGTCTGACCCTACTGGGACAATACTGGCTCGTTGATTCGTCACAGTCACTGCTGAAATGTGAATTGATTGAGGAAGGCGTTCCAATAAATTTCTGATTAACATTAATGCTGACGAGAGATGTGCCTCAGCATCGAAACTGTAATCCTCTTGATTGGATGCCGGAACAGGAGAATGTGCAAGACTCACCATATGTCCATGCTCGTCGAACAAAGCTGCTTTAATGCGGGATGTTCCCATGTCAATGCAACAAACAACTTCCTTCACATGAGCTCCTTTTCGGCAAGTGTTGTTCGTATATTTTTTATTGTAATCAATGGTGACGAAATATCTATCTGATATTTAGGACGGTCCGGTCACGATAACCGTCCTGCAGATTTTTTATTTAATAATACCTTTAATAAAATCGATATTACAATACTGACTAATTTTCATGCTGATTCCTTCGATTCTTAAATTAGATGACGAATTTATTCCCTCAGGACTTAGCTGAGGGAGCAAATCTGAAAAAATAAAAGACGATTATACGACACGGCATTTGCGAATCGAAGCGCTAAGTGAAGGTTAATTAACCACTGTAAAAATTCCTAATTGAAGCGCACATTTTGTTAGACATCTAATCATATCCTCTAAAAAATCCTTATGAAATTTTTTATTATTTCATGAAGAATTAGGTCCATATGATGACATTGCTTATCGGTTTAAGTAAGCTCATGCTAATTGATTATTAGGGAGAGTTAATGGGTTTTGATCAAGTTATACGAGAGGGCAACGCCAACTGCCGCCTTTGCGGCCAATGTCTGAG
>Ga0315282_10014247_pt1 | contig 11869 bp, 9 predicted proteins | sample YL17G07_20_MG_FD_203693 | JGI IMG/M metagenome (GOLD analysis project Ga0315282, IMG submission 203693) | Sediment microbial communities from Yellowstone Lake, YNP, Wyoming, USA - YL17G07_20 | ecosystem: Environmental > Aquatic > Freshwater > Lake > Sediment | place: USA: Wyoming | collected... | reverse complement strand
TGCCATTGGTCTTAAATTCCCCAATCGATGTGTGATTGAAAAGGCAAAAAGAGGCATGTAGTGCAAATACAAAAAGACAAATGTTTTAATATCAAGGCTTTTCGTTTAGAAGTTGTTGAACTTAAGTTGTAAGGGCTTATCAGCATAAAAGATTGATGAATCTCCGTACACCTCATCAAGAAATATTGAAAACTCTCTGGGGTGTTGACATCGCCAAATTCCCTGCCCATCTTTCAACTATAAACCTTGCTGTAAATGACCTCTCGGTGGATGAAAATTATCCTCAAATACTGAATGAAGATTTTTTCAATTTATCTCCAATGGAAAAGATGGGTGGAGATGAAGCCCGTAAAAAGGGACTTTCAACCCTTAGCGGAAAAAAGATTTTAATCCCTTATCCAAGAACCGTTGACTGCATCGTTGGTAACCCTCCTTATACAAGGCAGGAAGAGATTGCAGAGATCTCAGGCATTGAGGCTTACAAAGAAAACCTTATAGAAAAAGCCCTTTATGATGAAAAAAGAAAGCTGGCTGACATCTCAAAGAGGGCTGGCATTCATGCATATTTCTTTGTTCATGGGACAAAGTTCTTAAAAGAAAGCGGCCGTTTTGGTTTTATTGTCTCAAACTCATGGATGGATGTTGACTATGGCAAAGGACTTCAAGAACTGTTTCTCAAAAACTACAAAATCATCGCAATAATTGAATCCAAGGTTGAACGCTGGTTTGAGGATGCAGATGTAAACACCTGTATAATCATCCTTGAAAAATGCAAAAACCAGAAAGAGCGCGATGAAAATATCGTGAGGTTCGCCTATCTCTTTAAACCATTAAGGCATTTCATACCTCCTGCCCATGACATGTGGGAAAAACAGAAAGAAAGGCTTGATGCTATTGAAAAACTACGAAAGACAATCCTTATTCACAACGATTTCTATCAAAACAATGAATTGCGAATTTATCCTAAAAAACAAAGTAAACTTTGGGAGGAAGGTTTCGATGTAACAGAAAATAAATACACAGGCTCCAAATGGGGAAAATATCTCAGAGCACCAGAGATATTTTTTAAGATTCTTGAGAAGGGCAAGGATAAGCTCGTGCCTTTAAAAGAAATAGCAGATGTGAGGTTCGGCATTAAGACGGGTGCTAATGAGTTTTTCTATCTCACCGAAGAAGAGATAAAAGAACGAGGAATAGAGAAAGAGTTCTGGATGCATAAGAATGAAAAGGGAGAATGGGTGCCGAATTATATAATCAAAAGTTCAAAAGAATGTAAGTCAATCACTGTTAAGCAGAAAGATTTAAAATTTCGTGTTCTGATGATTCATAAAGATAAGAAAGTACTTAATAAAACAAATGTATTAAGGTGGATTAAAAAGGGTGAGCAACAAGGTTTTCATTTAAGACCAACATGTGCGAGCCGTGGTGGACGATGGTTTGATTTGGGAATTTGGGAAAAGCCTGATTTTGTTTGGTCCGATGCATACAACATCCGATTTGCTGTTTATGAAACGCAAAATACATGGGGTGATAAAAGGTTTTTTTTCATCACAGTTCACAACAAAAAAGACTATGACATTGTATTGGCATTCTTAAATAGCACAATCATTCCATTATTAATCGAAATAAGCGGTATTACTAATCTTGGAGAAGGTGCGGTATATACAAATGTGTATTGGCTGAAAATGCTCGGAGTTCCTACTCACAAAATTATCTCCAGCAAAATATTCTCCTCTGTTTTTGAAAAATTAAAAGCAAGAGAGGTTCTATCCATATTTGAGGAAATCGGGGCCAATTTCCCTGATGAAGTTTCCTTAGACAAGGTTAAGCCCGACCGTCGTGAACTCGACAAAATCATTATGGGCGATATACTCGGCTTAACTGAAGATGAACGGCTTGAGGTTTATAGAGCAGTAGTTGACCTTGTGAGATCAAGGATTGAGAAGGCAAAAAGTTTCGGTAAAAAAGGGAAGATAAAAGAAGGTCTTGATGTTGATCTTTTAACAAAAACAATAAAAGAAAAACTTGGAGATAAACTGCTCGGACACTTTTACAGTGAAAAAATTCTTGGTCAGAAAAATCTAAAAACAGTCAAGCTGTTCCATCCTGCAAAAGATATTCATATCAAAAATGAGCTATTCGGCTGGCGTCTTTCATCAGGCAAAGACCATATAGATTGCCAGAGTGAAGCAGAGGCAGAGTATTTAAAGATATGGCTTGAATCAGGGCTTGAGGAAGTAAAAGTTCCAAAAGATGAATCTTATATCTCAAAAATCCTTCCCGAATTGAAAGCCCTCAAGGAAAAGATAGACCAGATAATCTCAGACCATATTTCCTCAATCACAAGCCAGAAATTGCAGAACAAGGTTTTGCAGAAGTTGCAGGGGGAGTTGTTTAGAAGAGATTAGTAAAATCCGTCCAGCCTAATATGTAAAATAATTTACTATTACCCTCTTGACAAATGTAAAATATTTTACATATACTTTTATATGCGTTCATATTTACGACAAAAATTTCTTCGTATTCTTGAATTTTCAAAATGCAGATACGGATATGGAATAGTAGATGACCTTAGAAGAAATACAACTATTGATTTTAAAAGGTAGATACAACTATTCGGATAAGGTCAGAACTTTCATTGAAGAAGGCTGGTATTCTGAAGAAGATTTAGAGCATTGCATTAGCGCAGCAACAAAAATATACAAAGTGGAGCGAGATGAATTAAAAACAGCTGTTGACGGGAAGAAATATGTGATTCTCGGAAACGATACTTATGGATGTCTATTTTATACATGCGGGAAGATCTTAAAGGACGAGGAAGGCAAACTTTATTTTTTTATCACAGCACATAAAGCAGATTAAGGGTGAGAGTAATGTTTAATTATATTTGTGAAGAGTGCGGTAAAGGTATTGTCAAAGAAAAAGTATTCGACAATTATCGAACGAAAATTAAAGGGTATCCCTTTGTTGTTCCTGAAGCTAAAATCGGAATTTGCGATAAGTGTGGGGCTAAGCATTTTGATCCAAGTGAAACAAAACATTGGGAAGAACTTTATAACAAGGACTTAGAATTAAAACATATCTCTCTTTCATCTGATGAAATTGAAGCAGTGAGAAAATCTTTGGGTCTTTCAATGGAGGATTTTGCCTATCTAATAGGGTGCACTCGTCAATCTATTTACAATTGGGAGAAAAAAGACAGAGAGAAACCACAATCTAGGATGGCTGATTTACTTATAAAACTTGTTCGCCTTTCCTTCAAGGGTGAAAAAGTAGATGTTATAAGTTTTCTTGTCGATGAAGCTAAAAAATTAGGAATTATAATACAAACAGGCAAAGCATCTGCTCTTGCAAATAATATAATCCCTCTTAATGTTAAAAGGGTTCCTCAGAACTATTTTCAAGAATCACAAAGAAATCTCCAGTTAGCTGCAAAAGTACTTGAGGAAAAAGAACTAACAATAGCTGAATCATCAAGCCAAGAGTTGATTGGCATTTTACATTATGATTATGAGACAGCTGCTTTATCTTTAGAGATAAGAAAAGATAAATTTGGATTAAGAACAGTAGATGTTGAACTTATAACGGCTGACGATAAACACTTTATAATGCAAAACGTGAAATTTAAAGATAATTGCATTTTATTGCTCTCTGATACAGAGTATACGGAAAATAAGGTTAGGGAAATCATTTTAAAACCAAAATCTTGAGAGAAAGATCAAAAATGGGTATGGAGGAGCATTTAGAAAGGTTAAAGCGACTGAAAGGACTTCTACGTGAAGCCTTTATTCTGCTTCCCGCATTTGAGAGGGGTGAATCAACGCAGCAAGTAGATGAACTTTTTCAAGATATTTGCAAATTGGTCTTCACTGATGATTTTTATCTTCATCTATGGGACGAAGGATCCCTTAATCAATTAGTAGAATTTTTCAATGTGAAATCGCCTAATCCAAAAGTTTTTGGGAAGAAGCTTACAAGACTCTCGGAACGAATGATTTTTGTCCAACAAGCAAATGAACTTTTTTTCTCTATGCTTAGCAATGAATTTCCAATAAAGGAAGTTTGCAAAAGATTATCTTCATTCATCAAAATCGATGAATCGATTGTCTTAAAACTTGAATCTTCAGGTCATTTACAGGATATTAGGGCGACAAAGTCTCCTGCTTCAGAAAAGATCGAGGCTTTTGTTGAACATCTCATACATGATTTAGGTGTCAATTTCGGAGAGGCAGAAAACAATCTGAGGCAGGTTATTGCCTCTATAAAGACACAAGAAACCTCAGGGAGGGTAAGCGCACTTATGGTTAATACCTCAAGCAATGTAGGTATTGTCGTCCCACTATCAATTCGCCTTCAGCATGGAAGGGGTGAAGTAAATTGCCTTGTATCTGGTAGTGACGATTTTAAAACAGCAATAGATAGGGCCAGACATTCACTACTCAGTAATGGTTTTCTCAGCAGCACAGATGATGTACTATATTCTTTAGATATTACGGAGGCAAACTACAGCGGAGATTCTATAGGGTTGGCAGCTGCTATTGCAATGTATGCTGCTGCAACAAATCAGCCAGTTGACCCTTATACAACTTTTACAGGTGATATAAACCTCGATGGCAATCGGTACAAGATTGCATCTATTAAAGGGATTCGCCCTAAACTCGATGCCGCTTTACAGAACGGATGCCGGCGTGTTTTTGTCCCCAAACAGAATCAGACAGAAGTTAGCGCTGATTATGCTAAAAAATTGCAGATTGTCTATGTTAGTGATATTACAGATGTATTACTGAAATTACAGACTACTCTTGAACCTATCCCTGGCGACACACTCCAAATAAGAAAAATTAATCTTTTACAAGCGCATTGTCAGGATAAAGGCTGGGACTTATCACAGCCCCAATCCATTCAAGATGGCTTGCAATTTACGATATCTCCTCTTTATCCACCGGAGCTTAAGATTAATATCTATAATACTGGAGCCCATTCCCCAAAAAAACATGAAAAATCTGATTTCCAAGAATTATTAAATGAATTGTCAGTTCTCGATCAATCAAAAATTCCTATCCAGAAAGTTAATGTAACTTTTTTAATCAAAGACGCTGAACTTAGAACACAGATAAGAGAACGATTAGATAGCTTAAAACCAGAAAGCCGGCAAGAGCAGCACTGTGAATATTCTTATCGTTTTGAAGACGGCAAGGAAAATCTTGTCATAAAGCAATATACAACTGGGAGATTACTACTTCAAGGTAATGCAGGAAATTTATATAAAAAAATTCTCGATATTATTATCCCTTTATATAATTTAAAGAATCCAAAGGCACAGATATCTACTGGAGATTACTTAAAATATGAAACTAAGGAAGACACGTCTGTAAAAAAAGGGCTTTTGAAAACACCCGAAGCTAATATCCCGTTCCCTCATATCGGCACAGATGAGTCAGGAAAAGGAGATTATTTTGGTCCTATGGTTATTGCCGGCATTTGGTTAGATGAATCCACTAAAGCAAAGCTTGAAGTCATAGGGATTAAAGATTCTAAACTCCTTTCTGATAAACGCTGCCGGGAGTTGGCAACAAAAATTCGAGAGATATGTAATGGGAAATTTGAAGAAATAGAAATACCACCTGAACGATACAATGAATTATATGACCAGTTTAAAAAAGAGGGTAAAAATCTTAATCATCTTCTTGCCTGGGGTCATGCTCGGGCTATTGAAAGCCTTCTCGGAAGACAGACATGTTCTCATGCTGTTGCTGATCAGTTTGGTGATGAAAAGTTTATACTTTCCAAGCTTATGGAAAAAGGTAAAGGATTAGAACTCGTCCAAATCCCAAAAGGTGAACGTTACATTGCAGTAGCAGCAGCTTCTATCTTAGCTCGTGATCGGTTTTTGTCTCGTATGGAAATGTTGAGTCAAGAATATGGCATCGTTTTACCAAAAGGAGCATCTGATATGGTTGTTCAACCTGCCCGGTTAATTGTTGAGAGAAAAGGTATTGGTGAACTTAAAAAAGTCGCCAAGCTTCATCATAAAACAACACAAAAAGTTTTAGAAAAAGCTTAAATATGGAACAAGACGTTGCTATTAACCAGATAGACGAAAAAGAATTACTCGAAAAAGCAGAAGATTTGAAGGACAGTGAAAGGTGGCGAGAAATAATTTCCCTCTTGAGTCCATACCATCAAGCAGGTAAGCTTTCCATCGAGGGATTAAAAATAATTGGCCATAGTTACTCACGGAATAAAGATTACGATAAAGCTATAGGTATCTATCAAGACTTGTCTCAAAAACAGCCTCTTGAAGCAATATGGCCTTATTGCCTTGCATACCAGTTTCGAGGTAAAGAGGATTTTAAATCCGCAATTGAAGCTTATGAAAAATGTCTGGGAATATATCCAAGATGGCTTAAAGTTTTTTCTGAATTAGCAAGGCTTTATAAAGAAGTTGGGTCAGTTGAAAAGGCTCTTAAAACTTGTCGAGATGGCATTCAAATATACAAAACAATGACGCCTGATCGTCAGAAGGAATTTGCAGTAATTTATTCAAAACTCTGCACGATGGCAGCAAAACTTATATGTCCTGTTGAAAACAGGATCAAAGCCGATATGGATGAAGCAGAGTATCTATTCAAAGAAAGTATTAACGCAGACCTCCAAAATGCTGAGACATGGTATCGTCTTGGGGACTTTCTCTTAAAAGCAGGTAACCCTGATGAAGCTATTCAGTATTTACAAAAAGCAGAATCACTGGCTCCGAAAAAAGAATATATCCCTCACAAAATTGCCCAAGCCTATCTCAAAAAGGGTGATCCAGATCAAGCGCTAAAAGTTTATGAAGCAATCCCCCACTATAAAAGGACATCTTATATATTACATGGAATAGCAGAGTGCCTGATTAATAAAGGAGATCTAAAAGAAGGTGCATACCATCTTTACGTTGCGGCTCAACAAGAATCAGAGAAATGGTATCACCATAGAGATTTAGGCGAGACACTTGCCAATTTAGGAGACCGAGACCAAGCAATTGATGCCCTTAAGAAGGCTAATCAGTTGTATAAGAAAGAAAATGGAAAAGATTTCAATAAAATTCTTGCTAAGATTGATGAACTAAAAGAAATGCCTAAAGGCGAAAGTATTATTTTTAAAAAACCTGACATGTCTGTTACAACTATTTCTTATGGTGTCATCACCAAGTATAATTCTGAAAGAGGCTTTGGTTTTATTAAAGATAACAATGATGGTAAAAATATTTTCTTTCATATCAGCAAAGTTAAGAATCAAACAGAACCCTCGCCTGGAGTACGTGTGAAATTCGCAAAAGAAATAGGAGAAAAAGGGCTACAGGCGTCCAAAGTATGGGTGATTTCAAATGGCAACAAGTAAGTTGAACTTATTTTCAGATTAGATATGGCGGGCACTTTTACATATTGGATGATTGTTGAGGAAGCTCTGGGTGATAAGTTTCAGTGTAAAAGCAAAGATTTAATCTAAGTTATATTAAAGAGGAGTAAAAATGGATAGTGAATATCATTATTACATTACCTATATTATCGCTTTAAGAGCGGGCTTCGGAAAGGATGAGGCATACAAGATTGCCTATTCCAGCCAGTATACGGATGACAATAATGAGCCATATGAAATCAATTCAAACAAAGCTGATGTTTATAAGAATTATATCAGTCAGACCTTTAATATCTTAAAGCCAAAGGAAGAACTTTTGAGAATTTACCCTATGTTTCATTTCTTTCCAGGAACATTGGATGAAATTGTAAATAAGTCACTGCCTCGACGTGATGGTAAATTTCATCTTCTCAATACTATCCCTGGTAATTCGAATGGACAAAAACTTATGCAGGATGCATTAAAGTCTAAGAACTTTCACCTAATAGGGATAACAACGCATATGTTTGCTGATACATACAGTCATCAGAATTTCGTTGGTTTTAAGGATGAAATTAACTCGATGAAAGGTTTTTTAAAAAAACTTATACCAAGCATTGGGCATACTAAAGCAGGTTATAATCCAGACTGGCCAGCTCTCAAATGGACTGATGATAGATTTGTTTCGAAATATTCTGAGATTGATAATAAAGATCGTTTCCTGAAGGCATCTGAGCATATATTTGAACTTTACTGTCGATATGGGCAGGGTTATTTACCCGACACAATTGAAGATGGCAAAAAAGAGCTTGTTCCAGCTTTACGTGAAGCTATTGGAGATTATGATAGTAAAAATAAAAGAAAAAATGAGCGAATAGAGCGGTATAAAAATTTAATAGGGAATGACTTTATTGAATATGATGAGGACTCCTGGTTTGATTCAACAGTTAGCTGGATGAGCGACCCCGAGACAATAGGATCATCGCAGGTTAAAAGAATATATTCTTGGAAAGAAAATCATGAAGAAAGTGATTGGTACAAATTTCAAGAAGCAGTAAAAAATCATCAAAAAGCAGCAGAGGAAGTGCTCAGCCCAACATTTGAGAAAATGGATATAACAAAACTTGATATTTGGTAATAACTTTATGCGATAAAAAGAAAAGGAAGCCGAATAGAAAATGGATAACATTGAATATGACCTCCTACAAAAAATCTCCTACCTCAAATCCGCCCTTGACGGTTACCGCCCTTTTTCGGAGCATGTTGTTAAGCAGCTCAGGGATTATTACCGCATAGGGCTGACGTACACATCAAATGCAATCGAGGGCAATACGCTTACAGAGTCGGAGACAAAGGTTATTATCGAAGATGGCATAACAATAGGCGGAAAATCACTAAGAGAACATTATGAGGCAATAGGACACGCAAAGGCTTATGACCATATTTACACCCTGATGGTCAGGCCAATATCAGAGGAAGATATTTTGTTTCTCCATAAGCTATTTAGTCAGCAGATAGATTTTGAGAATGCAGGCAGATACAGACAGAAAAACGTCATCATCACGGGAACCGATTATCTGCCTCCTGATTATCAGAAAGTTCCTGAACTGATGAAAAAGTATATTACGAACTTAAATACGAATGTTGAAAATAAATACATTCTTGAACAGGCAAGCGACCTGCATGCTGAATTTGAGTTAATACATCCTTTTACTGACGGCAATGGAAGGATCGGAAGACTTTTGTTAAGTATTCTGACTATGAAAAACGGCTACTGTCCTGTGATTATTCCTCCAATAAGACGGGCTGAATATATAACTGCAATGCAGAAATCAAATAAGGGAGATTTGAATACCCTGAGGGCTTTTGTCGTGAGCGTTATATATGAAGAGATGAAATCATTGAAGAGACTTCTTGAAAGCCTTGTCAAATGAACTTTCATAACGACCACATCTTCTCCATCACAAGCCAGAAATTACAGAACAAGATTTTGCAGAAATTGCAGGGGGAATTGTTTTGATAAGATTAAGGAGATTGATGGGATTGTGAAGAGGATACTAAAGACGCAATAAAAACTTTTCGGAGGTACTTGATTACCCTGCTGCAAGGCTGACGATTATTTGCTTTGGTGTGAAGACCTTCGTCCTGTTGATTACAGGGATGAAGAAGGAAATGAGTATTGTGTCTTTCACGCTCCGAAAGGGGAAAAAGGGATCTCTCCCGAAAGGTGCGGATTATATCTAAATAATTCAGTGATGACCAGCCTCTGAATGACCTCCGGCAATTATGTATATAGCATCAGATTCACCTTTATTTTCAAGAAAACATTCGTATCGACCTTTAATGTGAAAGGCAAAGCCTTCTTTCAAGATTCCTGAATAATACCCCGTAACTTTCAGATCGCCTTTCACAGCAAGGACAATCTCCTCATGACCTTTGCCAGGCTTTACAACCCTTCCTTTTTTGTTTGGCTTAAGAATGCCGTATATCATGTAACAGGCATGACTGCCAGTATCTTGGAAGCCAAGGATACATTCTCCACTTTTAGAATTCAGTGCCTTATTTTTCATTTCAAAAATCTTCATAACTTATTTTTTAATAAAAAAATCATTTTTTGGTTGATAATGTTAAGACATACATCCGATTGCTCATTATAGCAAAATTTATTTAGCTGAACATAGAAGAATTGTCATAAATCTATCCTGAAAATATATCAGGTAATCATTGAGGACACGTTCAATTGAGTTTTAGAGGGCTGATGGTGTAATATTTTTATATAACTTATTTTCGATTTTCTCTGAAAGCAGGGTTTCAAGTGGAACCCTGTTTGTTGAAATGAAAGACAAAGTAATCGAAGAGATACAGAAAAAAACTATTAATGGTAAAATTCCCTGCCCTATTGCCAGGAAGATCGCAAAAGATCTATCTGTTTCCTATAAGGAGGTCGGCAGGGTAGCCAATGAGCTTAACGTGAAGATCACTGACTGCGAGCTTGGTTGCTTCTGATGGGAGTAATATTATTTGAACTTGCCCTGACCTTTTATTTTGCTGCGACTATTGTCAGTATTACTGAACTCTTCAAAGGCTCAAAGATCACTGCAAAAATTATGGTTTTGTTGGCAGCTGTTGGTTTTGCCATTCACACTGTAGACATTATTTATCGCTATGTAACTGCAGGCCATATTCCCATAACAAATCCCCATGAGGCAACATCATTTTTTTCCTGGTGCATAGTCCTCATCTTTTTTATTTTACAATTCAGATATAAGATTAGCCTTCTCTCGTCTTTTATTATGCCTATTGTGTTTATTCTCATGCTCTCGTCCTCAATGCTGCCGAGGGAAATAAAACCATTAAGCCCTGTGCTGCATAGCTACTGGCTCGGTATACATACTATCCTTGCCTTTCTCGGTAATGCTGCCTTTGCACTGGCATTCGGAATAGGTTTCATGTACCTTGTTCAGGAACACTATGTGAAATCCAAACGGCTCGGAGATTTATTCGAGAGATTGCCGAGCCTCCAAACCCTCGATGAAATAAATTACAGGCTGATAACCTTTGGATTTCCTCTTTTTACCCTTGCAATTATAACAGGTGCTTTATGGGCAGAGAGTGCGTGGGGAAGCTACTGGAATTGGGATCCGAGAGAGACGTGGTCGCTTGTCACATGGTTTATCTATGCAATTATACTTCATGCTCGACTCGTGGCTGGGTGGAGAGGCAAAAGAGCTGCTTTATTATCCATGATCGGATTTCTAACAATTCTTATTGCCTTTTTCGGTATTAAATTACTCCGGACAGGCTATCACGTTTTCCTATGAAGGTTTTTGTAGTAGGACTTAATCATAAGGTTGCGGATGTCGATGTAAGGGAGAAATTGGCATTCAACGGCCCTAAGCTCGTAGAGGGTCTCATAAAGTTCAAAGAACTACCTGAAGTACAGGAGGCAATAATTCTATCCACTTGCAATAGGGTGGAGTTATATGCAAATGTCAATGATGCCAAGAGGGCATCTGAATCCACAAAAACATTTCTCTCAGAATTTCATAACCTCAACAGAGGCTCTCTTGATAATGCACTTTATATCTATGATGATATAAATGCGATAAGACATATCTTCAGAGTTGCTTCAAGCCTTGACTCTATGGTAGTCGGTGAACCTCAAATCCTAGGACAACTGAAAGATGCATTTGAATTGGCCCTTACAAAAAAGACTACAGGAATTCTGTTGAATAAACTGATGAAAAAAGCGATCTCTGTTGCAAAAAGGGTGAGAACAGAAACAAGGATAGCTGAAAATGCTGTTTCTATAAGCTTTGCAGCTGTTGAACTTGCAAAAAAGATATTTACCGATCTCTCAAAAAGGGTATTTATGCTTTTAGGTGCAGGTGAGATGGCTGAGCTTGCTGCAAGGCATTTGATTGGTAGCGGGGTGAAAGAAGTTCTTGTATCAAACAGAACATATGAGCGTGCCTGTGAGCTCGCAAGC
>Ga0315282_10014246_pt1 | contig 11870 bp, 16 predicted proteins | sample YL17G07_20_MG_FD_203693 | JGI IMG/M metagenome (GOLD analysis project Ga0315282, IMG submission 203693) | Sediment microbial communities from Yellowstone Lake, YNP, Wyoming, USA - YL17G07_20 | ecosystem: Environmental > Aquatic > Freshwater > Lake > Sediment | place: USA: Wyoming | collected... | reverse complement strand
ATATTATTTGTTAAGGAAATAGTCAACTACCACTTAGCTAAAGACTAAGTGGCTTGTAACTCCCTTTGTAGGGGCTACAATTCGCAAGTTGGCGGTTGCGAGGTAGGCAATGTTAGTTGCCCCGTTTAAATCGGCATTGACGGAGAAATTGCACGATTTACAAACAAAACTTGATTGATTTTTACGATTATGTTTAGCAATATAACCACAATTAGAACACCGTTGAGAAGTATAGTGCGGGTCAATTGTTTTCAAAACAATTCCCGCAAGTTTAGTTTTGTATTCCAAAAACTTTCTAAGTTGGTCAAATGCCCAAGAAGAGTGTTGTCTCCGTTGTGTTTTTCTAACGGTTGCTCTTTGTCTTATCCCTGCCAAATTTTCAATGGCGAGCGACAAAGAGTGCCTTTTACACTTTTCAACAATCTTTTTACTTATACAATGGTTAATATCTCTTCTAAATCTGCTTTCTTTGCCAGACAGTTTTTTAAGATGTCTTTTTGCGGATTTACTTCCTTTACTTTGCAAAGCAGATTTCAGTTTATCAATCTTTACTCGTTTTTTGTCCACCTCCTTTCCCGAATAAACTTCACCAGTATTATCAACCGCAAGCTGAGCAACCCCCATATCAATACCAAGAAAACCTTTACTCTTTTTTTCGGGTGGTTCAGGAATGTCTATAACAGGTATCAAGTAAAAGTTTCCATTTTTATACAGCAAGTCAACTTGTCCCCTGCGAGGATAAATAAGTCTTGTCTGCTGATATTCTCCCAAAACTATCGGAATAACCTGTCTGCCTTTCAAGGTAAGAACGGATACTTTTTCAAGTCCTTTCCAAGAGAGAATACGCTGGTCGTAAATAACAGCTCCGTGTTTAGAAAACTTATGCGGTTGTTTAAAATTAAGTTTTTTACTTCGGGCAATCTTGTAAGTATCAGCAACCTTACCAACAACTCTTACCGCCATTTGAGAAGACAGATTAAATTTCTTGCGAATATCGTAATAGCAAATACGATGGATTTTCACAACAGAAGCGGTCTTGTTCTCAAAAGCTACTTGAGAAACAAAATTACAAGCCTCGTTATAAGCCTCAATGGTTTTCAAGAGTGTCTTTCTTTGCTCTTGACTGGGGACAAGTTTAATTTTAATAGACAGTTGCATATAGATACATTTTATCATATACTAATATGGAGGTCAAGGCAATTCCTCCCAGTCGCTAAAGACAACTGGGTTTCCTTGCCTTAAATATATATGAACTTGACGGACAGGGGAGCAATTCTTACTTACGCCAACGTCCACAACAAACCCGATACCGCCTCTTCGAGAATACGGGGAACGTGGCTGATAAAATATTGGGACGAACTGGAGGAACTGCATTATGGCCGCGAGTATTCATTCATTATTTTTCAGAAGGTGTACGAGGTAAAATATGCGAGGTTATTCCCCGGCATTAAAATCCTTGACTGTTGTGATCCGGATTTCTGGCACAACAAAGAACCATTTATAGAAATGGTTGAGGAAATGGATGCTGTCACTACCTCAACCGAGGCGTTAAAGGAGGCTATTCAGGGCTGGACAAAGAAGCCGGTAGTCTGCATCCCGGACAGGCACGACCTTGAGTATTTCAAGGAGAAGAAAATCCACCGAGGCAGGGCGAGGGAGGTCTGCTGGTTTGGCTATTCCCACAATGCCAGCCCCTTGAAGTCGGTCAGGGAGCACTTGATGAGAAACAACCTTGCCATCTCGATCATCGCTGACCAGCCAGTGATACTCTCGGAAAGGGAGGTGGGAATCAACCTGCACGAGAGATTCACCAAGTGGGAGTACGAGACCGTCAACAGGGAAATTATCAAAAGCGATTTCGTAGTAATGCCGGGATCAAGAAATCCCAACTCAAGGTTCAAGTCGAATAACAAGACGATAAATTCATTTCTTCTGAAGATGCCCGTAGCCACGAGCGCAGAGGAACTGGAGAGGTACCTAGACCCCAAGAACAGGCAGGAGGACGCCGACAGGAATTACGAGATGGCGATCAGGGATTATGACGTGAGGAATTCGGTGCGGGAACTGAAGGACTTGATTGAGAAAATAAAAAAGGAGAAAGATGCAAGTTGAAGCAACTAAAATCTTTAATGTTGATTCTGCTCACAAACTAGAGTGGCACAAGGGTAAGTGTCGCAACCTTCACGGACATTGCTGGAAAATTGAACTGACTTAATTAAGGATTTGAAGTTGAAAAGAGGGAAAGTGAAAAATATCCGTTAAAAGATTAAAGGTTGAGAAGCCCCAAAAATAGTTTATTTAAGAGAGATGGTTTGATACATAAATCGAATAAAAATGCCTTCTGGGGCATTACAGAGAGTCAAATTTGACCAAAATAGCTTAAAACAGTAGATTATCAGGTAAGACAGATGAAAATCCTTGACTCCCCTCCCCTCTCGACAAAAAAATTAAAATTTTAATCGAGTGAATAGTGACACCCATTTAGAAGGGGAGAGTAGAGGAGAGAGAAAATAGGTGCGGAAAAAACTCAAAAATCTGCAAAAATGAATGGAAAAAATTGAGTTTCATACAAATCGAATTGATGTCGGAAACAAACGTTTGGATGGTACAAGGAAAGTAACAATCGAAGTTGATCCTTACGAACACAATAAACTCTTACCTATTTTAATTTTAGATGGAAAGTATAGATTAAAAATAACGATTGAAGATGAGCCAATTGAAGAATCTTAATCACGAGAAATTCTGTAATCTTTATGCTTCCAATAAGGAATTTTTTGGTAATGGTGTAGCGAGTTATGTTGAAGCATACAGTATAAATTTACAAAAAAGGGGTGCCTATGCTTCGGCTAGAACTGGAGCTTATAGACTATTGACTAATGCTGACATTTTAAAGCGTATTGATGAGTTGATGGAAATTTATATAAACGACCAAGTTGTCGACAAAGAGTTGGCTTTTGTAATTGTGCAGAAAGCAGAATTATCAGCAAAGGTGGCGGCAATTAGAGAATATAATCAGCTAAGAAGTAGAATCAAGAATAAATTAGAACTTGGTTTAGATGATGAGATATCTGAAATAGAATTTAAACTGGTGAGAAATAAAGATGAAACTAGAGGGGTTGGTAACTGATGTTTTTGTCAAAAACTATGATGCGCTCCAGACAGATAAAAGGTTTATCGTAAATCAGGGTGGCAGCAGATCGAGTAAAACTTGGAGTATTGCTCAACTGTTTCTTAAACTTCTCTTCACTGAAAAGAACTGTTTATTAACTGTCTGCCGTAAGACCCTCCCCGCTTTGAGAGCCTCGGCGATGAGGGACTTCTTCGGTATTATGGTAGATGCTGGGGTTTATAGAGTAGAGAATCACAACAAGACCGAACTGACCTATACCTATAAGACTAATGAAATAGAGTTTATTTCTATTGACCAGCCTCAAAAGGTCAGAGGCCGGAAACGAAGACATTTGTGGATGAACGAGGCCAATGAGTTCACTTATGAAGATTTCAGACAGTTGAACATCCGTACTGAAGAGAAAATCTTTATGGACTATAATCCTTCTGATGAGTTCCACTGGATTTATGATAACATTCTAACCAGGGATGACAGGGTATTTATTAAATCCACCTATAAGGATAACCCATTTCTGGAGAAGTCAATCGTTAAGGAAATTGAACTTTTAAAGCAAACCGATCCTAACTATTGGCGGATTTACGGACTTGGCGAGAGGGGTATTTCGGAAACAACAATTTTTATTTATTGGCAACTGGCTGAGAATTGGCCAGAGTTTGATGAAGTCATTTATGGAGTGGATTTTGGATTTAATAATCCCACGGCTCTAGTGAAAGTAGGGATTAAAGATAAAGAAAACTATTTAGAGGAACTTTTATATGAATCACACCTGACAAACTCACAGTTAATTGATAAACTGAAATTATTAGAATTAGGTGATGCTTACATTTATGCTGATGCGGCTGAACCACAAAGGATTGAAGAAATCAAACGGGCAGGTTTTAATATCTATCCCGCCGATAAGGACGTTAAAAAAGGAATAGATGAAATCAGAACACATAAACTTTTTATCAACAAGAATTCTGTTAATCTTTTAAAAGAGATAAAATCATATAAGTGGAAAGTCAAAGATGACAAACCATTAGACGAGCCAGTAAAGATGAACGATCACCTTTTAGATGCAGCAAGGTATGCAGTTCATACACATAGTTTAGTTGAAGAGCCAGACATTCATTTTGTGTAGAAATAAATGGAAGAACATCTTAATAAAATAATTCAGGGCGATTGCTTAAAAGAGTTGAAAAAACTCTCAAGCGCGAGTGTAGATTGTATTATAACTTCTCCACCTTATTATGGTTTGCGAGATTATGGAGTTAAAGGTCAATTGGGTTTAGAAAAAACTTTTGACGAATACTTAAATAAAATGCTTTTAATCACCGCCGAGTTAAAAAGAGTCCTTAAAAAGACAGGGACGATGTGGTGGAATCACGGGGATAGTTATGGTGGGAGTGGTATGGGATTATCTTACGCTGGACAAAGTAAGGGACCGAACTCAATCTTACCAGACAAAACTCTTGCTTCTATGCCGATGGTTGCTCACACACGAGGAAGATATGAAAAATCCCTTCTTCTCCAAAACTACCGCCTCATAATCCGTATGATAGATGACGATAGAGATGATATTTATGAGTTGAGAAAAGATGCCCCAGAATGGGTTAAAAAAGAGTTGACAAAGAAAGGTTTGTTATGATATACCGTAAATATGAACAAAAGAGATTATCAACGAAATTATATGAGGAAATGGCGAAAGAAAAACCCTCATCGGGAAAAAAACAAAACCTACCAAGAAAGGTTGGATTATTTTCGTGAATATAGTCGCAAAAATGCCGACAAGTTAAGGATAAAAAAGAGAGATTATTATCTCAAAAACAAAGAATGGTTTAATCAATATCAAAAAGAGAGATATCAAAGAAATAAAGAAAAAATAGCTGAAAAGGCACGATTATTGAGAGAAGAAGTGTTAAGAAATTATGGTGGGAAATGTGTTTGTTGTGGTGAAACAGAAATAAAGTTTTTGGCATTAGACCATAGGAATAATGATGGTTCAAAACATAGAAAAGAAATCAAACAAAATAAAATATATAAGTGGGCAAAGCAAAATGGTTATCCAGATATTTTACAAATACTTTGCCACAACTGTAATTTAGCAAAGGCGTTTTATGGCAAATGTCCTCATAGCGAAAAAGAAAATACCTAAAAAGTTATTGAAATACTTCAAACTTAAAACGCAAAATCGTTTTATCCTTAGAAATGTAATAATTTGGGAAAAACCAAACGCAATGCCAAGTTCTGTTAAGGACAGATTTAGTGTCAATTACGAACCTGTATTTTTCTTTTCTAAGAGTAAGAAGTATTGGTTTGAGACGCAGTATGAGAAATTTAGTGAAGTTTATCTAAATGAGAATAGACCAGCAGGAGTATTAAGACAAAGATTATATCCGAATAGTAAATATGTAAAAGCTGGGATGGTTAAGTTAGAACACAAGGCGGGTCATAAAGACTGGCAGAATGGGATGAATAAACGAGGCAAAGATGCGGTTATTAAATTACACCCAGAACTTGGAAGGAACAAGAGATGTGTCTGGAAAATTCCTAATGAGAACCATTATGTAGAAATAGATGGCAAGTTCTACAAAGTATCTGAAGATTGTCCAATTCATTCGCCTTATCTCTGTCGTGAAATGTCTCAAAAAGAATCTTATGATGGACAACCAAATCAGAAGTCGAACTACATTTCTGACATTTCCAAGAGTCCCGTTCAAGAGCAAGTTTCCGAATCTTCTTCCATTCTTTGCCACGATGACGAGAATCACCAGACAAAGCCCGCCAATGGTCGTGAGCAAATTGCTCAAAACATTTCCGAGAACAAAACTTCCGAGTTGCCTTTAGATAAGGGTGTATCTCAAAGTCATCTTGGCATTGAACACAAGTTTGAAAATCCCGTTTGTAATTCGGGTTCTGATTGCCACAATGATTCAAGGATTGCCACTTTGCATAACAAGGAAAACCACAAAAACACTTCTGAGAAAGTTTTAGATGATAACGCTTCCGATAGAACTTCTTACCACAAATTTGACAAGAAACAATCTGACCAAGTTTTAGATTTGGATTCGCCATACCTTAATGATAGCAAAGCAAAGTGTTCGTGTCAAGAGGTTGCCAAAGCCGACTTCGCTACTAACAATGGGAGTGTATGGAAGATTAGTACAAAAGGATTTTCCGAAGCCCATTTTGCCACCTTTCCTGAAAAACTGATAGAGCCGATGATATTAGCGGGATGTCCCCAATGGGTATGTTCTCGTTGCGGGAAGGCGAGAGCAAGAATAACAAAAAAAGAATATAATAATGTTCATAAAAGCCCTAAAGAGACTGATAGACAAGAAATAAACATCCAAACTATCGGTTGGACAGATTGTGGTTGTAAAGATTATTTTTGTTTTAACTGCAAAAAGTTCTTGACAAATGATACGAATACGATAGGAGATATAATACATTGTGAGGTAAATAAAAATGCCACACAAAAACAAAAACTACAAAACACATTGGGCAAGAAACAAATATCAACGAATGAAAGCACAGGGAAAATCTTGGAGAGAAATAGTAAATTGCAAAAAAAAGAATTGTTTGAATTATGGAAAAGAATTCTTCGGGAGAAAGAAGCAACTAACTTGTTCAAGGAAATGTGGAGCTCAATGGCAAGTAAAACAAGGGACTCATCATACATTTCCAAAAGGGAAACACTCTCCAAATTGGAAAGGCGGAACAATCAACAACAATGGTTACAGAATAATAATAGTCAATCACAAAGCAATTCCAGAACATCGTTGGATAATGGAACAATTTTTGGGGAGGAAATTAACAACTTTGGAGGAAGTTCACCACAAAAACAACATCAAAACAGACAACAGAATAGAGAATTTAGAGATTGTCTTGAAAACGAGCCACAATGGAGTGATTGTTTGTCCTTATTGTCAAAAATCTTTCAAACTGAAATAAAGTGTCCTTTCTGTGGGTCTCATAAAATTGATATAGTTCCATCAGGATTTGAGCCAGGCATAGTTTTAGACCCTTTTATGGGAGCTGGAACAACCGCAGTAGTCGCCAAGAAATTAGGCAGAAATTATCTGGGAATAGAATTAAATCAATCTTACATAGATATTGCTAAAAAGAGATTGGCTCAAGGAATTTTAATATAGGACTTGACACAGATTTATTTTATGTTATAAAGGGGGTAGAGGTGCTTCACGATATTCGATGCGAGAAATGTGGGACACTCCTTTGCAAGGAGGACATTGAGATAGGCGAGGTGGAGATAAAGTGCTATAGGTGCAACCATTACAATCGCCTAGAGTGGGATTCAAAAATTGTTGAAAGTATCTTGACAGCCGCTTTGGCATAAAAAACAAGACTCCTACAGAAGTCCGTTAGTCGCTTGACGACATATTAACGGACTTCTTTGTTTAGGAGAAAAATGGAAATCAAGAAATTGTTCACGAAAGGAATGGTCGAGGAGATTGAGGAGGACGGAGTAAAGACCAAACTCTTCGTCGCCTCGGACGAAGTAGAGGACAGGCAGGGCGAGGTCATAATGCAGGACGGCTGGGAACTGGACTCATTCAAGCAAAACCCAGTCATCCAGTGGGCACATAACCCCTCCGAACCAACTATCGGCCGGGCCGAGAAGATCGGCTTCAAGAACATCAATGGGAAAAAGAAACTGGTCTATGAGCCCAAGTTCCACCGCAAGACACCAATGTCAAACTACATTGCGGATCTGGTAGAGGAGGGATACATCAAGGCCTCATCGGTGGGCTTCAAGCCACTAGAACAAGACGAGAACAAGTACACGAAGGCGGAGCTTCTTGAAATCTCGTTCGTAAACGTCCCCGCCAACCAGAATGCCCTCTCGCTGGGACTGACCAAAGGATACTCGGCAAAGGTGATTAAGGAAGTGATGCCGGATGTCGAAATTTCCGAGAAGCCCTATCCCAACGAGCACGCCTGCAGAATCCGCCAGCCGGGAGAATTTGAACCTGACTCTTTTAGGAGAACTTCAAGAGACCACGAGGGCAAGAAGTACAACATCATCATGGGCAAACTGAAGGGTGAGACCACGATGACCGAGCAGGCCTACCGTTACCCGAAGGACAGTTGGACAGCTGATGAGGCAAAAAGCCATTGCAGCGCCCACGACGGGGCGAGCTTCGAACCCGCCTCGGAATCAGCCTCAGCCGAGATAGCGGACACGAAGGGCGTGATTCCCTACACCAAGTACCCGATTTCGACTTCGGACGTCTGGGACGCGACCGCCGAAGTCAGGGATGCCGACACTTCAGACCTCAAGAAGATGTGCACCTGGTTTGACTCGGAGAAACCGGAACTCAAGTCATCTTACAAACTCCCCCACCACACCCTCTCAGGATACAAGACATCCTGGCGGGGCGTGGCGACGGCGATGGCAGCCCTGATGGGGGCGAGGGGCGGGGTGAGTGTGCCCGAATCCGACAGGCAAGGAATATATAATCATCTCTCAAAGCACTACAAGGACTTCGACAAGGAACCGCCCGAACTTAAGACGGCCAACGAGATAATCGATAAGCACATTGAAAACCGAAGCGCCGAGGAAAAGATAATTGACGTGATCAAGTTGGTTAATACCTTTATCGAGGACTTCAGGGCGGAAAACGAGGCGAGAAAGGAAATAGCCAAGTTAAACACCGAGGCTTTCGCGAAGGACATCAAAAAGAGATTCGAGGACATTGAGCTAAACATTCAGGGCTTACAGGAAGGCTTCCAACCTGGAGATACGGGACTGGAACAGCGACTCCTGAATGTTGAGGCATCCGTTGAACAAATTGCAAAGGATATTAGAGAATATCTAACCTCCCAACCGAAAGGGAAAGGGGTTGAAGGTCGAGAACCTAGGACGGCGGCTCCGGAGAAATCGAAGGAAACCCGTCGCCTAGCATTGAAGGTTCTGAACAAAGCCACCGAGCTTATGAACAGAACCGAAGGAGAATAATGGGACGCATAAAGGACTTAAGGGAAAAGATTGCCTCAGGTGAGGCCACCGACGAAGAGAAGGTGGAACTTGAGGAACTTGAAGACGAGGCCAAGGGCGAGGATAAGGAAGCCGCTGAAGACGAGAAGGCTCTTGAGAGAGTGGCCGACAAACTCCTGAAGATTATGGAGGCAAAGCAGGCCAAGGTCCAGAAAATTGTCGAGGAGAAGAAAGTTGAGAAGGAAAGCGGTTTCGAGGCCGAATTCAAGGCGATGGACGATGACCACAAAATTGTCAACTTCATCAAGGCCTTGAGGGATGAAGACAAGGTAAAGCTTAAAGTGATGTCGGCTGGGACAAGTGCCGATGGCGGAATTCTCATTCCTACCATCCTCTACCAGAGGATTGTTGAGGAAATGCGGGACGACCAGATCATTGCCTCAAGGGCGACAGTCATCAACGACTGTCCGGCTCACCTTGACATTGACCAGTTGGTCGGCAGGCCGAAGATGTCTTGGACGGCTGAAAAGGCCATCAAGGACACTTCGACTGCGACCTTCACCGGGATTGACCTTACCCCGTACAACGTTTCGTGCATCGTTGTCATCACCAACAAACTTGAGGAGGACGCCGAGGTTGTGGCGCCTGTCTCAACGTATGTTACCGGTTTGATGGCAAGGGCACTTAACGAGGAACTGGAGCGGGTCTTCGCGGTGGGAACCGGTTCGACACATCCGACCGGCATTGACGCCTATTCGGCGACGGTGCACAGGATTGTCGCTACCCCAGCCAATGTCTTGACTTCCGATTCCCTGATTGACGTGGTTTCGCGGCTTGGGCAAAGTTATTCCAGAAATGCCGTCTGGCTAATGAACTCCCAAGCTTGGAGAGTGGCAATGCAACTGAAGGATAGCCAGAATAGGTATCTCTTTATTGCCGACCCGACTGGGAAAACCCCAGGCAGTCTCTTGGGTTACCCGATTCTCAGGTGCGACGCCCTTCCGAACGGGCACATCTGGTTCGGCGACCTGAAAGGCTACTGGATTGGTTATCGCGGCGGGATCAGCGTCGCTAAGTCAACCGAGGCCTCAATCGACGGAGTGGGCAACCTGTTCGAGAGGAATATGTTTGCCATCCGGCTTGAGCGTCGGGTTGACGGCGAACTGGCCGATTTAGACTCGATGGTTTGCCTTACGGGAGCCAACTAGTCTTTTGCCAAACTGGGGCTTCGGCCCCAGTTGGGAGGTGGCTAATGAAGGAAATAATCATCCTTAGGGACTGCAGGGGCTACAAGGAAGGCCAAGTGATGAAGGTGAACCCCAACGAGGCGCACTCGCTGATTGACTGCGGCTGCGCGATGCTCTATGAACTTTACAAGAAAGCGGACTATGAGGACAAGATGATGAGACCGAGGAGGAAGTATGGGCATCGTTGATTACGCACTCGTAAGTCGCGCGAACCTGAAGGAGGTCCTGGGGATTGTCACCTCGACCGATGACTCCCTGCTTGATAACATCATCAACCGGGCGACTGACATTATTGAGAGTTACTGCGGAAATAGGAGGTTCAAGTCGACGGATTACACTAATCAGGAGTACGACGGGACGGGCACTTATCTAATCAACGCCAGGCACTACCCGATCACCGCCGTGACTTCCTACCAGGAGAACAACGGGACGACCGGGACGGCGGACTGGGACGACCTCCAGGGTGATGATGTAAATTACGTTGACGACGGGAACGGGCCGGGGCAGTTTCATTACGCATCCGGCTTCCAAAGGGGAATAAGAAACTACCGCTTTTCCTACACGGCTGGCTACACGACTATTCCTAATGACCTGGAGGAGGCCTGCATCCAGCTTTGCGTCTGGATTTACAAGGATCGTCAGTCGAAAGGGTTGAAGTCCGAGTCCTTGGGTGAGTATTCGTACACGAAGGAGACCTTTACCGGAAACGTGATTGAGAACCTGGGAATAGACCTGATTTTAGAGAAGTACAGGACTCCAATTATATGAAAAAAATAGATATACAAAAAGAATTTTTAATCCGAGAATATGTCAACAAAAAGAAAAGTAGTTATCAAATAGCTAGAGAATTTGGAATATCTGCACCAGTTATTTGCAGGAGGTTGGTAACTTATGAAATTGATCGGAGAGATGCGTATTTTTATACTAGAGGAATAAAAAGATCAGAGGCGTTTAAGAAACAATGTGCCATAAGATCAATTGGTAAAGGAAATCCAAATTGGAGAGGCGGAACCACTTATCAAGGCGGATATATATATGAATTATCTGATGGTAGATACCAATTACAACATAGATTAGTGATGGAAAAGTATCTTGGAAGAAAATTATTAAAATCCGAGGCAGTCCATCATCGGGACAGAAATAGGAAAAATAATAATATTGAAAATCTTGAGTTATGGGATAGAAAAGAACATCAACAAATGCATATAAAGGATTACTGGAGAACGATACAATGCAATACTTCCTTGACCGCACGCTGACACTTCGCCGACTTCGGGCAGTTGACACCAACCGTTCTGTCTATTCGGCCACGGGAACGGCTGCCGGTTACCCCGCTTCGGTTCAGGAGCCGTCTGCCGACAAGGTGCAGATGTACGGTGGGCAGATCGGGAACCTGTGGGAGTGCTACGTCGAGGAGGACTGCCCGGCTGGCGAGGCCGACCAGGTGGTAATAGCGGAGACAGTCTATTCGGTGCAGAACATCAAGGTGATGGACTTCGGGAGCCAGCATTTCAAGAAACTTGTCATCGTGCGGAGCGGGAACAATGATTGAAGG
>Ga0315282_10014244_pt1 | contig 11871 bp, 8 predicted proteins | sample YL17G07_20_MG_FD_203693 | JGI IMG/M metagenome (GOLD analysis project Ga0315282, IMG submission 203693) | Sediment microbial communities from Yellowstone Lake, YNP, Wyoming, USA - YL17G07_20 | ecosystem: Environmental > Aquatic > Freshwater > Lake > Sediment | place: USA: Wyoming | collected... | reverse complement strand
GATTAGTATGTTCTTGGCAAGGTCAAGTTTAACTGTCCTTCTCCTTATCTATATATATTTTGGGGCCTCGTGGGTCAACTATGATTGATGATTGTAATCGCGCTTATTTCAGGGCTAGGGAAGTCATCTTGACGATCGTATCCAAGACCTCGTTGGATTTGACAACATAGAGCGTGGCGACTCCTTCATTCAGGCTCTTATCCCACATCCAAGTGTCAACCGCACCCGGTGCTATGCAGTTTACATTGATATTATATGGGGCTAATTTACAGGCCGTCGATTGTGTAAAGTTAATCACGGCCGCTTTAGAGGCACAATAGAGAGAATTCCTCGGGAAACCACGCCTTCCTCCCGCAGAAGAAATGTTAACGATTTTCCCATTCCCCTGCTTGATCATATATGTAGCCACATATTTGCAAGTCAGAAAGATGCCTTTCATGTTTACGCCGAAGATAAAATCCAGGCTGGCCTCTTCTTCTAAAAAGGGCCGTGTCGTGACCACAGCAGCGTTATTGACCAATATATCTATCCTCTCAAATTTTCCAATCACTTCCTTAACCATCTGCTCAACAAATTCCCGATCAGAAACATCCACTCTCAATGGTAAGGACTTTACCCCGCAACTTTCACACTCCTTTGCCACTTCTTTCATCTGTTCCCAACTGGCGAATTCATAACTCGGGATACTTTTCTTCATCATGCCCCCTACATCGGCAATGATGACGTTTACTCCTTTTCTATCTAAGCCAAGAGCGATTCCACGGCCAATACCCCTCCCTGAACCTGATACAATCCCTATTCTATTTTTCAGCTCCATTTTGTCCTCTTGTTCAAAAATCTATTGTTGTTTGACTTGATCTTCTTTTACGAAGAAAACCACGTTTCAGTTACTTAAAATAACCGTTACCACTAAAGCATAACCTCCCAAGTTTTGTGCTAGACCTATATGGGGATCCCCTCTAACCTGAAACTTCCCAGCCTTTCCCTGTAATTGCTTGGTTAATACATAGAGCATTCTGGTGCCAGTTGCACCCACTGGATGGCCACTGCACAGTACACCGCCACCGGTATTCACCGGCAGTTTCCCATCTAATGTAAAGAGGCCATCCAATAAAAGTTCCCCGATTTTGCCTTTCTCACTTAAACCAAGATCTTCCATATCCATAAACTGCGCTGGGGAGAAGCAGTCATGAACCTCAACGACATCCAAATCTTCAACAGGATTCTTGATGTTCGCCTGTTGGTATATATCCTGTGCAGCTTTGACACTATGATCAAAACTGGTCAGAGCAAGCCTTGCATCAAAGCCTTCGTTCCATGGCCAGCTCACATATTTGGATAGGCCGCGAATATGAACCATATTTTTCTTCATCTCTTTGGCCACTTTTTTGCGCATCAATACAATGGCCGCCCCACCATCCGTGGTGGGACAACAATCCAGCAAATGGACAGGTTCTGCAACCTTAGGAGAATTAAGGATCTCTTCTTCGGTAACCGGTTTTTGAAAATGGGCCTTTGGATTGAGAGAACCATTATAATGATTCTGCGTCGTGATTTGTGTCAGATATTTTCTTCCCATTTCCGGACTGATCCCATACCGATAGAGATAACGATTGAACATGAGGGCAAAAAACCCAGGGAAAGAAACGCCTTTTCTAATACCCGGATGACCCCTCTCTGCCACAAAATCGATGAGCATTCGGGGACCGATATCCCTCATTTTTTCAACCCCTACCACTAGCACGATATCATGCTTGCCGCTGGCTACGCCAAACACGGCATTCCTAAAGGCTTCCATCCCAGAGGCACACGCAGCCGTACACCTGCCAACGGGTATATCAAAAATTCCCAAATAATCTGCGAGCCAAATACCGCAATTCCCCTCAAGTCCATCCGTTGGCAACTGGGTTCCCAGCCAGGCGGCCTGGATATCCTTAGGCTCAATACCGGCATCCGCAATGGCCTCATAGGCCGCATCAACGGCTAGGTCAGCATAACTTTTATCAAATTGCTCCCCAAAACGAGTGCACCCCACACCTACTATGGCGACCTCGTCTAAGTAGTCATTATTCATATTTTTACCTCCATTCTCTCACTGGTGTACATTTCCAAAAATAATTAATGATATCACCGTATTCAAATATTTTCCTATAGGTTAATCTCACCTTATTCCCTATTTTTACTTCCTCAAACTCATGATCCGTCATCTGGATGCACATTCTACCCCCTCCCTCCATATCCACAACGACCATGGCCATGGGTGGGTTCAGGGGCGGAACGGGTATATAATATTCACGGGTATAGCTGAATATTTCACCCCGATCAGATAGTCTATAATCCTCCATCTCGTCTTTAGTCCTACAATTCAAGCAAACCCTTCTCATGGGATATTGAACAAAGCCGCATTTTTGGCATTTTTTGCCATAGCGCCTGACATTCTGTTTTTCCTCTCTTTTGCCCTGGGCAGGAGCAAAAAATGGCCTCAGTGGTCTCTTCTCCTTTTCCAACAGGTTACGTGTTGAGAGATATCTCGGATAATTGGTGAAAAGTTTTCCAGAAGAAATCATGGCCGTTACTTTGCCACGGTTCTTGATCTGATCGATCTCAGGGGTGACTTGAAAGATAAAGGCCTCGGCCCCATCACCGTAGCCACACACCAGGATTTTGTCCCCGCTCTTGGCCTCGTCTAAGGCTGCGGCCAACATCAGTAAAGGGTGAGCGGTACCAATATTCCCTATCTTGTCGAAAAAGGGATTCTGAAGCTGTGATTTCGTATCAAAGCCTAAACTCCTCGCAACCCCCATCCATGCCGTCGGCTCTGGGGATGGACAGATGAGCTTGGTAATATCTTTTACTCCCAGCCCACATTTCTTCAAAATACCGCCAATGCACTCTCGCGTTTTCTTATTATAGCCTAAGGTGTTGATCAGCCGAATATCATCCATCCTGCGTATACACGCTTCCCCATCTTTTCTCAAAAAATCGGTAAAATCACTGGATATAGAAAAACGCCCCACTTTGCTGGCAATGACGTTTGTATCACCGGCCAGAAGAGAAGCTGAACCATCCCCTAGAATCAGTTCTTCGTCCGAACCTGGCTCACCCATACGGCAATCAGCCGCAACCACCATGACATTTTTAGCCGAGCCACCTGCTACCGCATCCAAAGCTGATCCCAAAGCCGATACACCTGAACGCATAGACCTCGAAAAGTCTGTGGCAATGACCTCCTCAGGAAAATCGGCAATCGCCGAAACGATCGTTGCCCCTTGCTTTTCTGGGAAGGGATAGCTGGTGGTGGCAAAAAAAAGGCCATCTGTCTTTACCTGATGATTCACAGTGGCCAAGCAATTGAAGACCGATTCGGAGGCCATCGTCACGGAGTCTTCATCGTAATTGGCTATCGCCTTCTCCCCCTTGATAGAGGAAGGAACTTCCCATGAATTTCTTATGGCATCACGATTTAACCTATAATAAGGTGTATAAATCCCATATGAAGTGATTCCAATCATAAATCCCTTTCTCCTTCTTCGTGGTTATTTTTTCCCCTCCCGGTTCGCCTCTCTGTCATAACATCCAATCGTATGGTCCTTTTTCAGTTGCTTCAGGATATGTTTTTGAACCGTCATTTTTGCCGTCTTGGGAAATGAATCGATAAACTCGATATAGCGCGGTACTTTAAAATCAGCCAATTTCTCTTCACAATATCTGATAATCTCCTCTGGCTCCAACGTCTCTCCTGGCTTTACAACAACATAGGCCTTAATCTCTTCATTTCGGACTCTATCTGGAACCGGGATCACTGCGGACTCAGCGATCTTTGGATAAGAGTTTAAAACCTCCTCAACTTCCTGAGCTCCTATATTCTCTCCCCCTCTTCGGATGATATCCTTCTTGCGACCGGCAAAATAGAAATAGCCTTCTTGATCTACCCGCCCGAGGTCACCAGTATGAAGCCACCCCCCTCTCAACGCCTCTGCAGTAGCCTCTGGGTTCTTAAAGTACTCTTTCATGACCGAAGGCCCCCTCAAGGCAATCTCCCCTACCTCTCCCTGAGAAACCTCCTTATCATTCTCATCAATGATTTTGGCTTCCACACCGCTCATGGGTTTACCAATCGCACCGACCTTCACGTCTCCTGGTCGGTTAAAGAGGGCACTCGGACTTTCTGTCAAGGTATAGCCCTCGATGATGTCGAGGTGGAATCGTTTCTCAAACTTTCTGTAAAGATCAATAGGGGTATAGGCAGAAATCATCACTCTGATTTTTTGTTTTTTTCCATCCTCAGATTCAGGCATATTATCTAACATGACCAGGGCATTTCCAGGTAGGCATCCTATCGTGGCGTTCGTTTCCACGGCACGCTTCCAGAACTTAGAGCTGCTAAATCTTTCTTCCAAAACGAAACTGGTGTTGATATCCATGGCGCCAATAGCAAAGTATAACTGGGCATTGATGTGAAAAAGGCTGAGCACCGACATGGGAAGGTCATGGGTTTTTATGCCAATCGATTCATTCCAGGCTCTGGCCGCGCTCGCATAGGCATGATGGGTGAGCACCACTCCTTTAGGTTTTCCAGTCGTTCCCGATGTATAGATCATGGAGATTTCATCCTCGCCTTTGACCTCTATCTTCGGCCTCTCCGTTGATTGTTCTTTGATTAAATTGGAAAAGAGGTATACACTTTTACCTGCAACCTCGTCAGCTGCGACCAAAATGGTCTTCAAGAGTTTTAATTCCGATCTCACCTTATTGACGGTATTGAGATATTGGGCATCCGTGACCAAGACCACGGCCTCTGAGTGATTGACCACATATTCGACTTCCTCGGCACTAAAGGCAAGATTAACCGGTACAATCACAGCGCCTATCTTGAAACAGCCAAACAGGGTATACAAAAACTCTAATGAATTGGGAAGCATGATACTGACTTTATTGCCTTTTTTAACACCCAGTTTGACAAGACCATTAGCAACCTTATTGGTCATGAGATCAAATTCGCCATACGTCAGAGCTTGGTCTCTAAAATAAACATAAACCTTTTCCGGATGATGTTCTACATTTCTCGCCAATAGCTCATTCACTGTCATTGATCTACCCTCCAATTTACATTTCGATCAATTCAGGTTTTTTTCCTGGAAACGGCCACGGCCCAAAATGTTTCAATATGGATTCGGGAGGCTTCTTTTTTGACCATATCTTCAGAAACGCCTTATAGCTTTTGCCTCTTTTCAATCTTACTTTTCTCGCCTTTTGGCGCAGTTTGTTGGTAGCCTCTGGATCCACATCCAGTGTGACCGGGTCAAATTGAACTTTATAGACATTCGTTGCGGCCCAAGTGGAAATGGAGTGTTCTTTCAGATCCCTTTCCACCAGTTTAGGATCCCGCTCCAGGGGATCACCATAACCGGGCCCACCAAAACCGACATAAAAGGCCATATCTCCTTCCTCAAGAAACATCCCGCTGGAAAAATAATTATCCGAATAAATTTTATAGGCGTCACCATCTTTTTCAAAGAAGCTAGGGGGATCATTGAGTAATTGATCCAGTGCCTCCTTTAAATTAAAGTCCTTAAGTTTCTTGATCCTCACGGAAGGAGCCGGAGGCGGGGAATATCCGCCAAAGAGGCCCGGGCTGACTGGAAAGAGGCTCGCACCACCAATGGTAGGCTGAGCAATGGGAGACTTATTATCCTTGATCACATAGAAAATAGCGGCAGGCCGGCCGCCTCGGTATTTCCCAAAGCCATGTCCATCAGGAAAGTATTTGTTTCGAATGAGAGGGATAACAGGGTATTGCATCTCCATGATTTCTGCCTCACCAAAGTCACCATAGGCGCAATAGGCAAAGCCACCGGCATCTGTCCCATCATGGTTATATTTTGCTCCCTGGCACGCCCCATTAAGAACGGCTAAATCATAGGTGGCAAAGGGCTGACCGTACTGGTTTAGGCCACCAAAGACAGGAGTCCCCACGGTTCCCCAGCATGCCTGAACAGATTCTTTTTGGCCACTCGCAAACAACATCTTCGAAAAGCAGGTATGGACCGCATTGACACAACTAGCCACAGTGGGTACCCCCATGGAGACGGCATCTTCATGATCGGCATCAAGGAAACAACCCTTTGGGAAGATATATTGCATTGGGCTAAAGATTCCGCACGAGGGTTTTAAGGAATTAAAGATAAATTGGAAGAGATAGCAGGCAGTCATGGCGATCATGCAGTGGGGAAATGTATTGAAGTTACCACCGGTCACGCGCGGAGACGTTCCGCTGAAGTCAATGGTGATGGTATCGCCCTTTTTAATAACACTTACCATGGATCGAAGAAGGGCGTTCTTCCCAGAGCCCCAATTGCTGAAGAAAACGGGCTGCCGGTAGAGCCCATCCCTTAATTCAGAGACCTTCTTTCTCGCAGCAGAGCTACTCTCCTCGATCATCCGTCTCATAATGCCCCTGAAGAAAGAGATCCCTTTTTTGTTCAAAAGGTCCCTCACTCTTTTTTCGATAATCATGTTTGCTGCAACCCTGGCCTTCACATCCAGGGTTTGGGTCCTCGGATCCCTGCAATGATTCTCCATCAAATCCAGGAGATCCGTCCTTAAAATGGAATTCTCACCAATCTTAATAGGGGAGAGATGTAATCCTTCATCGTATCGGCTGGTGGCAGAGGGGGGGACGCCCCCTGGTTGAATGGCCCCCGTATCCGGTTCATGGCCCATGGTAGCTGCCCAGGCGACCAACTCTCCTTTATAATAAACAGGGGTAATAAGAATTTGGTCAGGGTTATGCATTCCACCGTATTCAGCGTCGTTCACATAAAACATATCCCCTTCGCGGACCCCCACCGAGGGGTCATTCAAAAAATGTCTAACGATATACTTGATGCCGATCTGTCCATTGACCAAGTGAAGGTGTGTACCAAGGATCGCTACACCAAGATCTCCCTTTGGCGTATAAATGCCGGCACAGACGTCTCCTGCCTGAAGTGCTGTAGAGACGCCCATCTTTTTAATGGTATCTCTTGCTTCCAGACAGACCATTTCTAATTTACGGCTATAAATCTCATAGTCAGCGGGTGGCAGGTTCTTGATGTCCTCAATCTCCTGCTCCGTGATCGGCTCTGGTTTATAGTGTTTGGTAACCTCAAAATCTCTTGGCATGATATTACCCCCTTTTAATATTTTCTATGACCCCGTTGAGGTATTGGTCCATGTAAAATCGTTTACCAGGAGAAATGACCACCGTGGTATCTTTCGCATCAATAATGCTGGGTCCGAATATCTCGTTTCCGCTCTCCAACAAATCCCACTCGTAAACTTGGATCTCCAAATAACCCTGTTTTTCCCAATAAGCCTGCCTCTTTCCTTTAAAGGCTTTGCCCGGATCAGGGCCCTTGGGCTCAAAGGTGGGAAATGTTTTCTTTTCAGTGGGAACAATGATTCTAAGAATAAAGTTCACAATCTCCACACCACCCTGCGGATAAGCCGCAGATGGGGTGTACATCTGGCCATACCTGACCTGGAAGTCATTCATAATATTCTTAATGTCCTGCTCACCCCTGATCACGAAAGAATTCGTGATGACACGGGTGAGATTGGCCTGCTGACCATAACGCATCTCAAGCTCAAGAGAGAAAATGGCTTTGGAAGGATCGAACCCTTCTGTGACGAGGTCAGTAGTCGCTTGACTCTGGAGTCTCTTGACCGTATCATTGTAACGGTCGTAATCAGTGAGGTAAGAATTATTAACAGGGTTATAGAGCCTGATCGAATTGGTCGCCTCATAGATCATCACGATATCCATGACTGAGATGCCAAAGGCAGAAAAGACCGAAGCGTAAGGGCAGATCAGTGCCTTGGAGACCTCGATAAAGTCAGAATATCCCGAAAAATGAACTGGGCCAGCTCCGCCAGCAGCAATCAACAAAAACTCTCTTGGATCGTAGCCCTTTAGGTTCACCTCTTTGAAGATCTCATTGCCCATATTCGCATCCACAATCCGCTTGATGGAAAGGGCCGCATTTTCAATGCTTAACCCCATAGGTTCAGCAATTTTCTTTACTGCTTTGACGGCTGCGTCCTTGTCTAACTTCATCTTGCCACCAAGAAAATAATCTGGATCGATATACCCTAATACCACATCTGCATCGGTGACCGTGGGCAGGGTGCCACCCCGACGATAGCAAGCCGGACCGGGATTGGCCCCTGCACTCTGAGGGCCCACCTCCAGAATGTTTCCCAGCAGTTCATTCAACCAGGCAATAGATCCCCCGCCAGCTCCTATGGAACGTGTTTCGAGCTTAGAGATCCCCACCCGCCACCATTCGATCATTGGAGCAAAATCATAGGACCGTGTCTCTCCCCCTACCACGACACCAATATCAAAGCTAGTACCCCCCATGTCTGTAAAAATGACATCCGTGTTATACATTTTACCGAGGAAGGCGCTGGCGGACAAAGCCGATACGGGGCCTGCGTCATGGGTCTGCACAGCCGATGTCTTTGTGATGGGACCCATTCCACCACTGTTATGGACGAGAAAGAGCGGTCTCGGTTCACCTTCAGACTTTAAACCGACCCGAAGGCCAGCAATCTCTTTCAGCAGCGAAGGATGTAGATAAGCAGACAAAACAGTCGTCATGAGCCGTTCATACTCATTCTTCTTGTTGAGCACCTCGGATGAAAGAAAAACAGGACAGCTCCCCATATAAAGCTTTGGATATTCCTCTTCGATTATTTTTTTTGTCATTTGCTCATGCTCTGCGTTTTGAAAGGAGTTCAAATAGCAGATGACGATGCCTTCTACACCTTGGCGAAACAGATACCTGATCGCCTCTCTCACTTCCTCCCCGTCAAGGGTTAAGACCACCTTCCCCTTATAATCTATCCTTTCCTTGATACCGATAATCCTCTCCCTGGAAATGAGCGTTTCAGGCCTCTTGCTGGCGGCTATGTCCTTTTTTAATTCGGTGGGTAGAGCCTCGTGCCAAACAGAACCTCGACCGATATGCATAGTATCTTCGAAGCCGGCTGTCATCATTAGACCCAATTTGGGTCCCCTCCTCGTAATTAAGGCATTGGTAGCTAGGGTCGTGGCATAACGGACGATATCCAATCTACCCAATAGTTCTGAGGCAGAAACACTAAATTCCTTGGCGATGTTTCCAATGATTTCTTTAAAGCCCCTGGTCAGATCATCCGGAATCGTAGGAACTTTGTGCCGGGTCTCTTTTCCATCGATTAAAACATAACAGTCTGTAAATGTCCCTCCCATGTCAATGTTTATAGAATTCATAGGTCACTCCTTGATTTGTTGTTAGATAGATTTTTTTAACTCTTCCAGATCAATCTCAATATCGTAGGTGATAGGATGTCCTGGAGGGAGATATTCAACCTCAAACATGACCCCGCATCCAGGACAATAAAATTCAATGACACGACACCATTCGGGGCTCGGGGCAAAATTAAAGTCGCCTTTAACAAGGGGGCGGTGAACTTCTAAAGGACTTCTCTCAGCAATAAGGCAACCCTCTTTATAATTCTTTTTGGCAGAGATCAAAGGAGTTCTACACCTATTGCAACACCACATCTCTTTTTCCAGATCGATGTCCAGTGTCTCTGTAATCTGTATTTTCTTTCCCATTATTTAACCTCCATCATTCCATTTAAACCCTGTGTGATTTTCATCTTTGCTCCGGGTGGTATAAGGTAATCATTGTATCTTCCCTCCATGATTGCCGGGCCTGCAATCGTTTGTCCGGCTCTGATGGTTGTATTGGTATAGATCGTTGTCTCAGCTAAGCCGAGACCGTCCCAATAGGCCATCTTTTTCTTTTTGCCGGAACCCACCCTTACTTTTTGAGGAGGGATGGGTGATGCCAATGAACTATCCAGGGGGAGTGACGCCATTAATCTAATCCCGACCAAACTCATATTTTTGCCCTTATCCGTCCCTTTAAGATGCTTACTATAGGCTTGGCATGCCATCCCAATTGACTTTCGATCAGAAATCTTAACCGGTGGAGAGAACTCAGTGAGCCCATCACCCTTAACCCTTGATACCATCGTTAAACCAATTCCCAGACCTTTCTCCTGATACCCCTCAGAAATGACATCAAGCTTGATCCTTCTGACACCCTCCTGAACGAGTTCAATAAATTTATCTGGATCTTTCAGGGAAAAATCTGATTTCAGTGCTATATGGCAACTCATCTGGTAAAAATGACGTAGTCCCATCGAAGCAAGTCCAAAGGCAGAAAGGTATTCGCTGCAAGGGGAAATAATAACTTTGGGCACTCCTAATGCCTTCGCTACCTTCCAACAACAGGAACCTGCCCTGCCCTCAGCAGGAAGGAGGGTAAACTTGGCCAAATCCATTTTTTTAGAGGGGAGATAGCTAGAGACCGCTTTGCCGAGAAGGGAAACAAATGCCTCTTTGACAGCGAGTGCTGCCTCCTGAAGATCTTTATGCAATGGTCCTGCTATCTTTTTTTGAAATTCATTGATCAAGGCAGAATCTGCGTCTAAGGAGCTATAACCTAGAATCGCATCGACCGTCTCTAAGTTTAAAACACTCTTTTCATCCCTATCAAAAGTAATCTTCCCAGAATCAATCTTAATTGAGTTCTTGATGCCCACTGGAATAGTTATGCCTTCAGCACAAGGAGCGTTAATCATTACCCCCAGAAGCCTTGCCGTATCATTGAGGGATATGTTCCCATCTTTAATGATTCCCAAAGTGGATGAGTAGGAATCAATCTTTAACACCAGAACATCCTTCACTCTCATCTGGCCGCATAATACCTCTCCACCTGCGAGGGTGGTACCTATATCAGGGCTGGCTGTGTCTATGGCTCTAATCTTATCCCATCGGCTTAACCCACCAAATCGGTTACCTAAAAAAAGCCCTCCTCTATAGCCCAACCCCTTCAGTCTTTGCTCCAAATCAAAAAGATATTTTCTCATTACAGGCTGAACATAAGCATTTATCAGAGTAAGATTCTTGAGCCCCCTCTCCCCGTATTCAGGATCAAAATCAGAAGAGAGATATGTAGGCACTCCTCCTAAAAATCTGGGAGGATAACTATTCGTCAACAAGTCTCTAATCCGTCTTTCATGGATAGGAAACATCCAAGAGTTCTTTAAGCTCACTACTAATGAATGAATCCCTACGTTTAATAAATCCTTATAGGCTGTATTGACCTCTTCATCATTGAGGGCCTTATCAACCTCACCCCTAACATTTACGGATTCAGAGACGAAGGCAATATTGTCTTCAGTAAGAGGGAGGTATTTTTCCTCTTCTTTAGTCAGGGCATTCTTTCCATCTCTGCTTAATAGGACACCTATCTTTTGACCTTTGGCATTTTTTAAGATTTCAAGAAGATAAGATGTAGAGAGCCTGACCATTCCCTCTCCCTGGAAGAGTTGGCGGATGTCTTTAAGACTCATCCCCCCAGTAACCTTCGTCAATCTATCTTCTAGGTCACCCAGGAAATCTTCATTCGGAGCAAACTCTACTAACACTGCCTTTTTCCCCCGCCAATAATAGGCAAAACTCATATTCTCTAATGATAATATACTCAATCCCCAGTCCATTACATCCTCCTTATAAAATAAAATTGGACATTCTCTCTATTTGCCAAACCAGAGGTTAATAAGGTTTATGATAATATCCAGTCAAAAAAAACGATTTAATTTTACCAATATGGGAGGGAATAGTCAAGAGAAATAAACAGACCCCAGCAATTCTCGATGAAGCACGAAAAAAATATAGGGCGAATCCTTAGTATCAGTTATGGTGTCGAATAAGATGGGAACCCATCCTTTTTCATTCATTTTGAGTGTTGAGCCTCCCCTAAAATAGGT
>Ga0315282_10014243_pt1 | contig 11871 bp, 8 predicted proteins | sample YL17G07_20_MG_FD_203693 | JGI IMG/M metagenome (GOLD analysis project Ga0315282, IMG submission 203693) | Sediment microbial communities from Yellowstone Lake, YNP, Wyoming, USA - YL17G07_20 | ecosystem: Environmental > Aquatic > Freshwater > Lake > Sediment | place: USA: Wyoming | collected... | reverse complement strand
CACTACCAGCGACTCCAGAAACCCTGCGAACTGATCAACACTGCGTTGCCATAGCTTCTGATTCCATTGCATGCGCCCATTATAGCCGCTCAATCCAAACTATCAATACATAACATAGTAAGACTAGATTCATCCTGAAAGCTCAGGGGCGGGTGTGCACCCGCCCCTGAAATCAGAAAGGCTTCGGCCCCGCTACTCGGCGCTGTTGTCCGCGGCGCGGGACGCAGCCGCGGCCGATGACAGCCTCAGTCGCCGGCATTCGGCCCGGTTCTCGAAGATGACGTAGAGCACCGGGATGAAGACGAGCGGCAGGAACGTGGAGACGACCATGCCGCCGATTATCGCCCGGCCCAGCGGCGACCAGAGTTCCGAGCCTTCGCCGAGCTGGAGCGCCAGCGGAATGAGGCCGAAAATCGTGGTGAGCGACGTCATAAGGATGGGCCGTAACCGGACCCGGCCGCCTTCCTTGACCGCGTCGGCCAGGCCCATTCCTTTGTTGCGTCGGAGTTGGTTGACGTAGTCAATGTAGACGATGCCGTTATTGACCACGATGCCCATGAGCACGAGGATGCCCAGCCCGGACGTAACCGAGAGGGCGGTCCGGGTGATGAAAAGCGACCAGAGCACGCCGATGAGCGCGAAGGGTACGGTGAACATGATGATGAACGGGTCGCGGAGGCTCTCGAACTGCGACGCCATCACCATGAAGACGAGGATGAGCGCGATGAGCACAATGAGCCCGAGGTCGCGGAAACTCTTCACCATGTCCTCGTAGGTGCCCGTGACCTTGATTTCGAACCCGGGCGGTACCGCGATGCTGCGGAGTGCATTCTGGATGCGCCCGGCGACTTGCCCGCTCGAAACTCCGACCGGCTTGGCGGTGATACGTACGACGCGCTGAGTGTTTTCGTGTTCGATATCGAGCGGGCCGGTGCCGGAGCGCGCGGTGGTCAGGTTCTTAAGCGGAACCGGGCCCATCGGGCCGTTGATAGTCAGGTTCATCACCTGGGTGAGCGTCTGGCGCTGGTCGGGCTGGAGCCGCACCAGTATGTCGTATTCCTTGCCGCCGGTGCGGAACGGCGTGGGGGAGTAGCCGGTGATTTGGGTATTGAGCGCTGAACCGACCTGGTAGGGCGTCAGGCCGTAGAGCGCGGCCTTCTGCCGGTCGATGGTGAACTCGATTTCCGGGCTGCCCGGTTCGCGGCTGGACTTCACGTCCACCAGGCCGGGAATGGCGTTCATCGCGGCGACCACCTTCTCGGTCAGCGAATCCGCCGTGGCCAGGTCGTGGCCGAGGACGTCGACTTCGAGGTTGCTGCCCATTCCCATCATCGACGAGGCAATGTTGGTTGAGGTGAAAACCTTGAGCCCGGGGACTTCGCTGGCCTTAGCGCGGATGGCCGCATCGAGCACGTCGACCGGGTGCTTGCGCTGCCGCTTGGGTTTCAGCATCAGGCTCAGTGAAGCGACGTTATTGCTCGCGCCGCCGAAGATGGCGCGGAAGCTCGACATGCCGCGGCCGCCGGCGGAGCCGACCTGGAGCGAGACGCCGTCCACGTCGTCCTTCCAGTTCTCCATGACGTACTTCTCCACGACGCTGGCGGCGGAGTCGGTCGCCTCGAAGCTGGTGCCGATGGGCATTTCGGCGGTGAGTTGGTGCAGGAAGCTTTCCTGCGTGGGCATGAACTCAGTCCCGATGAACGGGATGAGGCCGAGGCTGACAACCAGCAGCACGACCGCGCCGAGGACCACGAGCTTCCGGTGCCCGACGGCCCAGCCGATGAACCAGCCGTAGCCGCTCTCGATTCGGTCGTACATCCGCTCGCTCCAGGCCATCAGGCCTTTCCCGGTCGCCAGAGAGACAAGTTGGTCCTCGCCGGTCATGGTCTTCCGGAATCGGACTTTGACCTTGGGCAGGAAGCGGCTGGAGAGCATCGGTATGAGCGTGAGCGCGACCGCCAGTGAAGCAACCAGTGAGCCGGTTACGGCCCAGACCATCTCGCGGAAGAATATCAGCAGGAGGCCGCGCATCATGAGCATCGGCAGGAACACGACCACCGTGGTGAGTGTCGAAGCGGTGATGGCCATCGCGATTTCGTTGGCACCGACGCTGGCCGCGGCGAACGGTTCCTCGCCTTCTTCACGGTGGCGGTAGATGGACTCGAAGGCAACGATGCCGTTGTCCACGACCATGCCGACGGCGATTGCCAGTCCGGCCATCGAGAGGACGTTAATCGAGAAACCGAGGATGAACATGAAGAAGAGGGCGAAGACGATCGAAATCGGGATTGAGAACGCGACGAACATCGTGGCCCGGAATCGGCGCAGGAAGAGGAACAGGACCATGATTGCCAGGATGCCGCCGATGAGGATATTGCTGACGACGTTCGAGACGGATTTCTTGATCTGGTCCGAGCTGTCGAAGATAAGATTCACCTTGGCTCCGGACGGGAGGGTATTCTGAATCCGGGCCATCTCCGCGCGCACGCCCTGGGCGACCTGGATGGTGTTGGCGTCGGGCCGGCGCGAGATGATGATGAATACGCCGGGCCTGCCGTTGAAACGGGCCGCGCTCGTCACTTCCTCCGGGCCCCACTCCACCTTCGCCACGCTGCGCAGCAGGACCGGCGTCGTGCCTTTCATCCCGATGACCGTATTGCGGATCTGCTCGACGTCGTCGTACTGCCCGACCAGCCGGAGCAAGTAGTGCTGGCCCTGCGCCGAAATCTCGCCAACCGGGTAGTTCAGGTTCTGCGCCTGGAGCGTGGCCATCAGTTGTTCGTTGGTCACGCCGGCGTCGGCCAGCTCGCGGCCGTCGACGTCGATGTGGACCTGGCGTACCGCGCCGCCCGACACCGAGACCGAGGCCACTCCCGGTACGCGCTGGAGCAGTTCGGACATGTCGTCGGCGACCTCGCGCAGTTCAGCTTTGTCCATGTCGCCGGTGAGCGTGTACTGGGCAACCGGCATCAGCGAAGTGTTGAGCTTGAATATGAACGGCGTCTGGGCCTCGTCCGGCAATGCCGATGTGGCGATGGCCAGCCGGTCACGGATGTCGGCCGAGGCCGCGTCCAGGTTCGCGCCCCATTCGAACTCAAGCGTGATGACCGAGATATTCTCGATCGAGCGGGACGACATGTCCTTCAGGCTCGGCGTGCCGCCGAGCTGCTTCTCCAGCGGCAGCGTGACCGAAGCCTCGACTTCCTGCGGGCCGGCGCCCGGGTAGACGGTGCCGACGATGACCATCGGGACCGTGATTTTCGGGAGGGTGTCGACCGGCATCCGGCTGACACCGACTATGCCGAAGACCAGCAACGCGACCGCAATCATCACGGTCGTTACGGGCCGGCGGATTGAGCTGTCTGACAGCTTCATTTCGTACCGCCTTCGGGAGTTGCGGGTTGCGAGTTACGAGTTCCGAGTGTGTCTCTGGCAGTGACTACTGACTTCGCCTCGATAGGCCGGACCACGTCGCCGTCCTGCACGCGTTCCTTGCCGGTCGTGACGACCTTGTCGCCCGGCTGGATGCCGGAGACGATTTCAACCAGGGCGTCGCCGACCAGCCCGACCTGGATGGTGCGAACGCGGGCGGTCGTGCCGTTGACCGTCACGGCCCGGGTCCGGTCGGCCGCGAAGAGCGCACCGAGCGGAACCGTGACCACGTGCTCGCGGCGTTCGAGGACCAACCGCACGCTCGCGGTCATCCCCGGCACCAGTTGGTGCTGGCTGTTCGAGAGCGTGACTTCGACCGTAGCCGAGCGCGAGGCGGGGTCGACGATCGGGGATATCCGCGTGACGCGGCCGGCGAAAAAAAGGTCGGGAATGGCGGATATCGAGACCTCGGCAATCGCGCCGTTCTTCACATAGGGAAGATCGGCGTCGCTCACCGCCGCCTTTACGCGGATGCGGTCCGAGAAACTGGCTACGGTTGCGACGGGCATCGCCGGCGATGCGCTCTGCCCGACCTCGACGTTGACCTTGCCGACCACGCCGCTAATCGGCGACAGCACCGGGCCGGGCTTGTAGTCCATGCCGGGGATGTCATTGACGATGTAGAGGATGGGGTCGCCGGCCTTTACGTAAGAGCCTTCGGTGCGGGCGATTTCCGTGACCCGTCCCGCCACCTTGGGTATGACCGTTACCTGCTGCTCGCCGACCAAGGTGCCGACGAGGTTGGTCGAGCGGATTACGGTGCCGGTGTCCGCGGTAACCACCGCGACGGCCACGGCCTGCCTTTCTTCGGCCTTGCCTTTGCCCTTGCCCATCGGGCCGCAGCCCGCGACGAGCGGAACCCCGGCGGCCAGCACGAGCACAACAACCGGAATGAGAATTGCGCGTGAATGTGACATCATCTCTCCTTACCGCTCGCCCATCGCCTTCAGCAACCCCGCCTTGGCGATCTGGAAGCTGGCGAGCGAATTCAAGTAGGACACCCGGGCCTGGGTCAGCGCCAACTGGGTATCCATGTATTCAAGGTTGGTCAATAGCCCGTTCTGGTAGCGCGTTTCGGCGAGTTGCAGCGCGGCCTCGGCCACCTCGACGTTTCTGGCCTGATAGGCAATGTTCTTCGCTTCCTGGTTCAGCATCGAGACCTGCGCCTGGACCTCAAGCCTGATGCCATCCTCGGCCAGCGCCAAGCCGAACTTCGCCTGGCGGTACCGCGACTGGGCCTGCTTCAGCCGGTTCAGATTCGTGCCGCCGGTGAAGAGCGGCATCGAGAATCCGGCCGAGAAGTTCCAGTCGCTTCCCCACTCGTCGTTGAACCCCACCGGCTTCTCGTAACTGTAGTTGAAGGCAGCAAAGACGTTGGGCAGGTTGGCGGCGCGGGCGATGCGCGCGCCCAGGTCTGCCATCTGTGCCGCGCGCTGCAACTGAGCCAGTTCCGGCCGCTTCTTAAGCGCCGAGTCAGTCGCCTGGGCCAGGTCAACCAGGAGCGTTTCCGGCTTCATCTCGCCTGCCAGCGACAGCGGCGTCTCCGGCGCTACGCCAATCGTGTTGCGCAGCGCTGCCAGCGCGAGTTCCGTTGCGCTCTCGAGCTGTGAAACCTGCGCCTCCATGTTGGTCAGGCCGACCTGTGCCCGCATCACGTCGAGCTTCGTGGCCAGACCGTTGTCGTACAGCGCCTGCACCTGTTCCACGTGACGCTTGAGCTGGCTGTACGAGTCTTTCATCAAAGCGGACATCTTCTGCGCCAGCATCGCCTGGTAGAATCCCGACGTCGCGTCCACCTTCACCTGCGCCCGGGCCTGGGCCAGCGCCTCCTTCTGCAAATCAAGGTTCAGCCCGGCGATCCGGTAAGCGTTGACCAACTTGCCCCAGGTAAACACCGTCTGCTGCACCGTTCCGCGCAGCACGTAGTTGTTGGCGTTGCCGAGCTGCAGGTGGAACGTGTCGACGCCGGTCGCAACCGGAATCGGGCTGGTCGAGCCGATATACTGGCCCGCGGGGTCGTAGACGGGCACGCCCATAATCGTCTCGTGCGCGGCCATCAGGTTGAACTCGCTCACCTTTGCCAGCCGCGTGTAGTTGCCCGCGGCGCTTATCTGCGGCAGGAACGGCCCGAACGCCGCGTCTTCGCCGGCCGTCGCCTCGACGACCTTCTCCCGGGCCTGCTGTATCTGCCGGTTATTGGCCAGCGCCAGCTCGACCGCCTTCTGCGCGTCAAGGCTCAGCGTGTCGGCCGTGGCCGGCAGGACGAAGCAAAGCCCGGCGGTCAGGGAAACCAGTAACTTCAACATCCAGTACTCCTTAGCTTCCAGTCTTCTGCTTAATGCGTGCCGGCCCGGCCGGGGCCAGCATGCCGTGGAAAAACAACTCCTGCACCGTCGCGCTCGGATTCTTCACCGGCCAGCGGCTCGCCACCGCCAGCATCGCGGCCCGGAACGCGCCCGCGAACATCAACGCCGCGAGCCGAGGTTCGACCGGCCGGAACTCCCCCGTCTCCACGCCCTGCCGGATGAACGCGGCGATGGCGCTGGTCATCTCCTGGAGGTGGGGCAGGCAGTGCTTGCGGAACCGCTTCATGACCGTGCTGGCCTGGTTCACGTTCTCCGTGGACAAGAGCGCCAGCACCGCCGGATTCGACAGCACCCCGCGCGACCAGGCGTTCAATATCTCAGCCAGCTTATCGCGCGGGGACAGAGGCCGGGCCGCGGTCTCGGCCACAATGACCATCGCCTGTTCGAGCAGCCAGTCCACCATTCCGATGTAGATGGCGGGCTTGTCCCGGAAGTAGAGATAAACCGTGCCCTTGGCCACTCCGGCACGCTGAGCTATCTCCTCGACCTTGGTCTCGGAATAACCCCGCTCGCTGACTACGGCGAACGCGGCTTTCAGGATGGCCAGACGCTTCTCGGCCGACTTTCTCTTCACAATCTTAACGTTTCATGTCTGTGGAAACTGACTGGTCAGTCATTATAGAGTATTGGACTGCCGAGTCAAGACAAACGTTGCGGCTCCGGCGCCGCGCCGCTTGACCGCCCGGACGGTTCGGATAACCTTCTTCGTCTGCAATCGAGGAAAGGACGGTGGAAGACCGGGTGCGCGATGCGCACGAACGGTTGCTGCGGGCCATTGCCCGTGCACAGGGAAAGCCGTGAGAATCGGCTGCGGTCCCACCCACTGTGAGCGACTCATCGCCCTGCCAACGCCACTGGCTAACGCCGGGAAGGCGGCAGAGGCTGTCGCAAGCCAGGAGACCTGTCCCCCGTCACCCCCGAGGGTTCGACTTGTGAGGAAAGGAGAATCACGATGAAGTCAGAAGTCAGAAGTCAGAATGCAGAACGGAGAATGTGCGCCGCCGTCCTGCTCCTCGCCGCCGCGACCGCGGCGGCCGCGACCCTGAAGGGTAAGGTACTCGACGCCTACACGCGCCAGCCGGTACCATACGCCGAAATCTACGCCTACGAACTCAACGAGAGGGTCTGGGCCGACGGCGCGGGCTCGTTCCGGCTCAAGACCGCGCCGGGCGTCGTGAGAGTCAGCGTCGAGGTCTCCCGCGTCGGCTACCAGGACCGCCGCTGGTCTCATCTCAAGACCTCGCAACCCGCCACGCTCTACCTGCTGCCCGGCCTAATCCAGCTCAAAGGCGTCACGGTGAGCGCCTTCCGCTCGCCCACGCCCGCGGACCAATCCGGCCCGGTGTCGGTCATCGAAGGCGCTGACCTGCTCGCCCGCGGCCGCACCAGCGTTGCCGACGTGATTGCCGGGACGCCGTCGGTCGTGGTTCAGGACTACGGCAACCTCTCGACCATCGCCCTGCGCGGCGCCACGAGCGAGCAGACCCTTGTCCTGCTCGACGGGGTCAAGCTCAACTCCGCCCAGGACAACCTCGTGGACGTATCCACGCTGCCTCTGATGCTTGCCGGCAGAGTGGAAATGGCGCGCGGGGGCATCTCGGCATTGTACGGCGCCAACTCGGTCGGCGGCGCAGCCAACATCATGACGCCCGACCCCTCGCGATTCGGAGCCCGGGCTACGGCCGGGCTGGGCCCGTTCGGCAAGCGTTATCTCCAGCTTGTGCATACGAACTGGTCGGCCCCTCTCGGCTACCTCGTAGGCCTGAACCTCGCACGCGCGACTGACGACTTCCCCTATCGCGATTCGCTGGACTCAACCCGCATCCGCGCCAACTCCGACTTCGCGAACACCGGGGTCCTGGCCAAAGGCCTGTTCCGCCAGGGCCGGCACCGTGCCGCCCTGCTCGGCGAGTACGATGCGGCCAGACGCGGTTCGCCCGGCCCCATCACCTATCCCCCGGACAGCGCCCGCATGGACGACGCCCGCGGCATCGCCCACCTGAACTACGGGTTCCAGGAATCCGACAACGCCCTGTTCGAGGCGACGCTCTACCACCACCGCTTCTGGCGCAACTACCGCAGCCCGCTCTACGCCACGAACGACACCCACTACGTCACCGCGACCGGCGCGATGCTCAGCCAGAACCTCTACCTCAGCCGCTGGGGCACGTTGCTGGCCGGCATCGAGACCGAACGCCAGGGGTTCTCAAGCACCGCCGTCGGCAATCCCCTGCGCCGGTCGAACTCCGGCTGGGCCCAGGCCCGGCTCGAATGGCGCGCCCTCAGCGTCACCCCGGCTGCCCGCTACGACTGGCTGACCGAGTCCGAACCCATGCCTGACTCCAGCGCGTTCCGCTCCACCGAGCGGGTGCTCAGCCCCAGACTGTCACTCACATACTCCCTGAACAAATGGGTGAACCTATACGCCGGAATCGGCCGGTCCTTTCGCACGCCCACGTTCAACGAGCTTTACTGGCCCAAAGACCAATGGACGAGCGGCAACCCGCGGCTCAAACCCGAATGGGCCACGAACCTCGAGTTCGGTCTCTCGGGAACCAGAAAGAACCTGCTGGATTACCGCCTGGGCGTGTACCAATCGCGCCTGACCGACCTCATCCAGTGGCAGTTTGACTCAACCGGGCTCACCCGTCCCGTGAACCTCGACACCGCCACAATCACCGGAGCCGAGCTTGAGGCGAATCTAGACCTTGGCTACGCGGGACTCGGAGGGAATGCCACCTACACGGTCGCACGGTCGCACGGCAAAGACCTTGTGTACCGGCCCCGGCTCACCAGCCGGGCTACGGCCTGGCTTGGGCCCAAATGGCTGCGGCTCAGCGCAACCGCGCAATACGTCGGCAAACGGTATACAATGGCTGACCACTCCGACTCCCTGCCCGGCTACTTCCTCACCGACGCCGAATGCTCGGTGAGCCCTACGCTTCTCCGGCCGACCGTCACCTTGCGTGCCGGCATCCGCAACCTGTTTGACCGGCAGTACCAGACGACCCAGGGCTACCCTGTCCCCGGCCGCAACTGGTACGCCGAACTCGGCCTCGAAATCTAAATAGAAGCATGAGCAACATCGAGGCTCGCGTCATTCGGGCGAACCCGCAAAGGAGCGGGACCATGGATTCCTGACAGGAAGCTTTTCACAGAGGCGTCACCGGTATCCTGATGGAACCGCCAAGGCCGGTGCCCGCCAGTCTGCAATCTGACTTGGCCGCCCTGCGGCCCTAGCCGTCAGCCGCCATGTGTCAAGTACGCCGGAATCCGGCCCGGGCCGAATTGGTGCCTGTCGCCGCTACTGTGCCTCAGAGTTTCCCCAGGCCAATGCCGCGAGCTGGTGTCGCCGTGCTACTCGCCGTGGATACGGATCTGGCGGTCCTCCACAATCCAAAGACGCCCGGCGACTGCCTCACTGACGAGCACGGGAACGATTCGGGCGATGGTCCTCAGAACGCTGTTCTTGTCCTGCCTCGGGAGACGAAGTACTACAAGGCCGGGATAGCGGTTCGGTGGATAGGTCTGGATGTCCGCGAAATCAAGGTCCAAAGTGATAAGCACTCGACCCTCGCGCTGACAAGCCGACGCGACCGTCGAGTCAACGGCCCCCTTCAGTCGCTGCTCGCCGATAGTCGCCGCATCGTGACCGGCAGAGCGCAGAAGGTCTGCCGCCTCAGCCGGGAGATTCTCGTCGGTCTTGAGCTTCACGCGCCAGCTCAAGCTGGGACCGGCATGACCCGCTCCCGGGCCAGCTCAGTGGCATAGCCGAGCGCGGCGCTGATATCATCGGGGGTCAGCGGCGGGTAGCTCTTGACAATCTCATCCGGCCGGACGCCTGCGGCCAGATTGTCGAGGATGACGGACACCATGATGCGCGTACCCTTGATACATGCCTGGCCGTGACAGACGAGCGGGTCGACGGTAATCCGTTCTTTCCAGTTCACGTTATGTTATAGCGTGAGCGCAGGTCGGAGTCAACTCGGGCAGACCGAGCCGGCCTGACCTAGCCACCTGCCCATAGCGGCCCGGGGCCGCCTGCCGCTATCTATCACGCGCGCGGAATCCGGGCCGGAAAGCGCTTATTGCCGCCGACACGTCTGAGAGTCCTTTGCTGTGGACCTGGAAATCGCTTGCGCGCCCATGTTACTTCTCCATCTCGGGATCGCGCAGAAGACGTGAAACCTCTGCGCCTACACGCGTGTTTGGGAATCTACCTGCCAAGCTGGCCACATAGGCCCTATGCGTACCGCGTCCCATCAGCCGGTCAAGATAGTCGCTCTCACCCAGATAGAACTTCGCCGTGGGCGTGTCGGGGTAGCGCTCGATAAGCTCCTTGTACAGAGACACCACGGAGTCGCGCCATACGGCTATGGCTTCGGGTGGATCGTGTATGTAGATGAGCCGTGCAGCGTACACGCGCATCAGCCGACCCATCGCCGCCGGGCAGTAAGGCAGCATCGAAGGGAACTGCGTGACGAGAGCCGCAGCATGTCGGCTCACCCTCTTCCACTCATCTTCCCGCCGCTCCCACGGCGACGTGAGGCTCCTGTACCCAGAGTCGAGCCAATAGCGGGCATTCTCGAAGTAGAGCACGTTCCGATAGAGGTTCATCGCGGCCACCTCGCTGTCGGTGGGAGACCGGACAACGAACGTGGCTGGCCGCTCAGCATCTCCGGTCCATGGGCCACCTTCGAGGTACATACCCAGCCGCCATCTCGCCACGACCTTGTATTTCCCCGGGGTAAGGTGGAACCAGTCGCCCGCTTCCTTGCTCATGAAGCCGGTCCAGTCAGAGAACTCGAAGTAACTCCAGGTCGAATCTCCCGGCGCCAGTTGCAGCACATCGGGGCTGTTCGCGCCGAACTGATGCTGGAGAAACATCCGCGGCCCCATGAGCGATTCGCCGCCTTCGGCGACGACGAAAACGTCGAAGCAGTCTCCCACGTACCAGCGAGCAAGGTCAGGGACGGCGACCGAGCGACTGCCCGAGTTTGCCACAGTGAGTGTGGCATATATCGGCTGGTACGGAAGAAACGTGTCTCCGTCCACCGACACGTTCAATGTCAACTCGGTAGCCACGACAATCGCGGGAGCAAGAAGCAGGACTGCGCGTCTCATCGACGACCTCCGAAGTGCCTCACCGCACCGGCCTCTGGCGGAGCGGAAACATCGGAGGCATGGAGTTTGTCTGGATGTCGGGACGCATGACTCACCTCTGCGTTCCTCCACGGCCGCAGGCAGAGGGTAAGGTGGAGGTGAAAATCAGCCCGGTCATATTGAACCAGACTATTCAGGCCCGGATGGCTGTCAAGAAAGCCCGTACGGAATCCGGGCCGGGCGAATTGGCACCTGACCCTCGTCCCCCGCGCAATTAGCGATTGACGGGTGCCAATTGTCGCCCGCTCGGCAGCTTGTGGCTTGCGACTGCCGGGGCGCGTTCAGCACGAGGCGCAGCGCGAAATCGGCATCGCCGCGGCCCAGAATCCCCAGGGGGGGATGCCGCCAGAAACACGTCCAGGGGACGGCCCCGAGGATAACCCAGAGGACGGCCCAGAGGCGAGCCTCGGGGACGGCCCGGACGACAGCCCCCGGACGGCCCGGAAAATGGCACCCCGGACGGTCCGGAAAATGACCCCCCGGACAGTCCGGAAGATGGCTCTCCGGATAGTCCGGAAGACCGCACCCGGGACGGTCCGGAACACCGTACCCCGGGTGACCCGGGGGGTGTGGGCCGGATTTCGGCCATATTCTTGTAGATGCGTGAGTTAAGCCCCGTTTTCGGGCTTGCGAGAAGTTGTCATAGTTGTAATACCGGGCCGCCTTGCGAGAGCTGGATTTTGGGCCGGGAGACCAGCCGAAATCCCCGGACTTGGCTTGGGACGCAATACGAAATCTCCGGGCGGATTTCGGTCACGTCCCGCGCCGTCGCGCAAGTCAGGATCCCGTTGCCTCATATATGCACCTACTCCGGCGGACCCCGTTGCCTCAAAATAGATTTCTACTCCTAATCGCCTCATTGTCCAGTCCGTAATAATAGTGGAGTTGATGCCACCTGATCCTCGACTGC
>Ga0315282_10014242_pt1 | contig 11871 bp, 10 predicted proteins | sample YL17G07_20_MG_FD_203693 | JGI IMG/M metagenome (GOLD analysis project Ga0315282, IMG submission 203693) | Sediment microbial communities from Yellowstone Lake, YNP, Wyoming, USA - YL17G07_20 | ecosystem: Environmental > Aquatic > Freshwater > Lake > Sediment | place: USA: Wyoming | collected... | reverse complement strand
ACGACGGCATCGGGCAGGTGCTCGGCCAACTGAAGAAACTGGGACTGGAGGACAACACCCTGGTCTTCTTCATGAGCGATAACGGCGCGCCGCCGGACGCCAACGGCAGCAACAAGCCGCTGAGCGGTTGGAAAGGCCAGGTGCGCGAAGGCGGCATCCGCGTGCCGGCCATGGCGCGCTGGCCCGGCCGCATTCCCGCCGGCGTTACCTGCCGGGAACCGTTTGTCAGCTACGACCTCTTCCCTACGTTTGCGACAGCCGGCGGCGGCGCCCTGCCGCCAGGCGTCCGGCTGGATGGCAAGAACGTCCTGCCGGTGCTCGAAGGCAAGGGCAAGTCGCCGCACGAGGTGATTTGCTGGGGATATCGCGGCGCGTTCGCCGCGCGGCGCGGCCGCTGGAAGCTGCTGGTTGAAAAGGGCAACCAATCGCAGTTGTTCGATCTGGAAACCGATATCGCCGAGTCGAAGGACCTCTCGGGCGAGCGGCCCGACATGGTCAAAGAGCTGAGCGCCCGCCTCGCCGACTGGCGCGCCGGCCTGCCCGCCTCCGGCCTGGCCGACATCGAGAGGCAGGGGGCGAAAGCGGCAAACAAAAACGCCAAAAAGGAAAAGAAATCAAAGAAGTGAAATCGCGAGGGGAGATGACCAAACCGACTTATCGCGAAACGCCGCCCCTCAATTTTCTCGGCCTTCCGCCGGAGCTGGCCGATTACGGCCGGTCGGCCGCCGTGGTCTGGCCGGTGCCCTTGGAGCGCACTACCAGCTATGCGGCGGGGACGGCCGGCGGGCCGCAGGCCATTCTCGACGCTTCCCGGCAAGTCGAAACCTACGACGAGGAACTGGAAAGCGAACCGTGCCGGCAAGGGATTCACACGCTTCCCGAGATGGATACCCGCCACGGCCAACTCGAGGATCTGCTGGGTTCGCTCCGGCGCGCGGCCGCCGGCCTGCTCGACGACGGCAAGTTCTTCCTGGCGCTGGGCGGCGAGCACTCGCTGACTCCGCCGCTGGTAGCCGCCTGTGCCGCAAAGTTCACGGGGCTTTCGGTGCTCCAGATCGATGCGCACGCCGATCTGCGCGACCAGTACGAGGGATCGCCCAACAGCCATGCCTGCGCCATGCGCCGGGTCCTGGATGTTTGCCCGGCGGTCCAGGTCGGCATCCGCAACATATCGGCAGAAGAGGCCGCGGTGCTTCCCCGCCTGGCCACCCGCATTTTTTGGGCCCGCAGCCTGCACGGCCGGCCGGCGACCGAGTGGGTTCCCCAGGTGCTTTCCGCGCTGACCGACACCGTTTACCTGACGGTGGACATCGACGGGCTGGACCCCGCGCTGGTGCCGGCTACGGGGACGCCCGAGCCGGGCGGGCTCGGCTGGTACGACACGCTGGCGTTGCTTCGTACCTTGTTCGAGCACAAGCGGGTGGTGGCCGCCGACTTGGTGGAGTTAATGCCCCGGCCCGGCCAGCACGCCTCCGACTTCCTGTGCGCCCGCCTCGCTTACAAGATCATCAGCTACCGCTTGTCGCTCGGCGGGTGGAAACTGAAAACTGAATACTGACAACTCTCATGAAACAGCCGAAAGTGTGTGTCCTCGGCCCGGGCAACATGGGCCGCATCATCATCCAGCGCCTCGTCCACGAAGGATATTGTGAGGCCCGCAACTTCGCGGTGAGCAAGACGCGCACGCCCGAGCAACTGCTCGAGCATTTTCCAGGGATCCGCATCCTGCAGGACAACGCCCACGCCGTTCGGGGCGCCGACGTGGTTCTGCTGGCGGTCAAGCCGCAGATGTTCGCTGAGGTCGCCCGGAAAATCCGTGACGCGCTCACGGCCCGGCAATTGGTCATCTCGATCATGACCGGCATCGACATCGCGGCGATGGCGCGCCTGCTCGGCCACAAGAAGGTGGTGCGGTGCAGCACCAACATCGGCATCGAGGTGGGCCGCGCGGTTACATTCTGGACGGCGCAGGGCTGCAAAGAAGCCGACCTGGCAGCGGCCCGCCAAGTCTTCGCCCGCTGGGGCCGCGAAGTGTACACCCAGCAGGAGAAGCACCTGGACATCACCATCGTCGGGGTGGGCAGCGCCCCGGCCTTCATGGCCTACATCATGTGGGGAATGATCCGCTCGCTGGTGCACCTGGGCCTGCCCGCCGACTTGGCCAAAATCGCGACCTTCGGCGTCACCGAGGGGACTTTGGCCCTCTGTGAGCTGGAGCCTGACCGCCACCTGGCCGATTTCATCGACGAAGTGACCACGCCGGGCGGCATCACCGCCCGCGGCCTTCACAAGTTCGACGCCGGTTTGTTTGCCATGCTGACCGAGGCTTACGAAGCGGCGTACAACAAGGTGATGGAATTCAAGCAGACCGTGGGATAGAGACCATCCGCAGATTTCGCAGATTTCGCAGATACCAGGAATCTCCGAAATCTGCGTAATCTGCGGATTGGTTTGCTAGAATCCGCTGCTAGTAGTGCACTGCGGAGGGATCACCATGCGTTGGGCAGCGGAATGGAACCGGCGGGCGTTCTTGAAGACGGCCGGATTGGCCTCGTTGTTGAATACGGCGCTGCCCGGCAGCGTTGGGGCGGCAGCGGCGCGGGCGGCCCGCGGCGCTTCGAACTTCTTCGTACCCAAGGTTTATCGCGAGCTGGGCCTCCGGCCTTTCATCAACGCGGCCGGCACTTACACCACGCTGAGCGCCAGCCTCCAGCCGCGCGAGGTGCTGGCGGCCATGGACGAAGCGGGGCGGGCACACGTGGATATTCCCGAACTGCAGGCCGCGGTGGGCAAGCGCATCGCCGGGTTGCTGGGTTGCGAGGCCGCGCTGGTCACCGCCGGCGCCGCCGCCGCCCTGACGCTGGGCACAGCCGCCTGCGTGGCCGGCAAAGACCCCAAGGCCATCCGCCAGATCCCCGACCTGACCGGCCTGAAGAAGACCGAGGTGATCATCCAGAAGTCGCACCGCTACGGCTATGACCACGCGGTCCGCAACGTCGGCGTGAAGATGCTGGAGGTGGACACGCGCGAGGAACTGCTGGCGGCAGCGAGCGACCGCACGGCCATGATGTTGTTCTTCAACGCCAACGACCCGAGGGGACGCATCCGCGCCGAGGAGTTCGTGGCCCTTGGCAAAAAGCTCGGCGTGCCCACGCTCAACGACGCCGCCGCCGATACACCGCCGCCCGAGCGGCTCACGATGTACACAAAAATGGGTTTTGACCTGGTGGCCTTCAGCGGCGGCAAAGGGCTCCGTGGGCCGCAGTGCTCCGGGTTGCTGCTGGGCCGCAAGGACCTGATCGAAGCCGCCTTCCTCAACGGCAGTCCTTTCTCCGACTCCATCGGCCGCGGCGCGAAAGTCGGCAAAGAGGAAATTGTCGGCCTGCTCACGGCCCTGGAGCTGTTTTTGAAGCGCAAGCACGCCGCCGAATGGGCCGAGTGGGAACGCCGGGTCAAGTACATCGCCGACACGGTGACCAAGGCGCCCGGGGTAACCGCGGAGCGCGAGGTGCCGGAAATCGCCAACCAGGTGCCGCACCTGGCGATCCGCTGGGATCCGAGCAAGGTGCGGCTGACGAATCGCCAGGTCGCGCTCGAGTTGCGAGAAGGGAATCCGCGAATCGAATTGCGGCCCGGCAGCGACCGCGAGGTGACGCCGCCGCTGCTGCACGTGGGCGTGTGGATGATGCAGCCGGGTGAGCACGTGATGGTGGCCCGTCGTTTGCGCGAGGTTTTGGAAAAGGGCGCGCGCGGATAATGGGAGAAAGTGGCCTGGGCAATGGACGGCGTACTCGTTATAGACAAGCCGGCGGGAATCACCTCGCACGACGCGGTGATGAAAGCTCGGAAGACCCTGGGAATCCGGCGCATCGGCCACCTGGGAACGCTGGATCCGCTGGCCACCGGCGTGTTGCCGCTGGTGGTGGGACGCGCGACCCGGCTGGCCCAGTTCTTCCGCAACCGCCACAAGACTTATGAAGGCGTCATGCGGCTGGGGTTCGCCACCGACACCTATGACCGCACCGGCGTGCCGACGACTCCGGAAGTCGAGCCGCATGCAGACCGCGCCGAATTGGAAACGGTGTTTCGCGAGCTGAGCGGCGAGTACGACCAGCAGCCGCCGCCGGTCTCGGCCAAGAAGATCGGCGGGGTCGAGGCCTACAAGCTGGTCCGCCGCCACCAGGAGGTCGAGCTCCCGCCCGTGCACGTCGAGGTAAGCGAGTTCACGCTGCTCGAGTGGCAGCCGCCGCTGGCCCGGTTCCTGGTGCACTGCTCGGGCGGAACCTATGTTCGCTCGCTGGTGCACGATGTTGGCCGGCGGCTGGGTTGCGGCGCTCATCTGGCTGAGCTGCGGCGGCGGGCCTCGGGCGAGTTCACCGAGAAGGAAGCCATCACGCTGGAGCGGTTGAGCGAGTTGCAGGCCGCCGGGCGGGCCAGTGAGGCGCTGGCGCCCGCCGAGAAGTTGCTGCCCGAGTTCCCGCCCTACAAGATTCCCGCGGCCATCGTGGAGGCGGTCTTGCACGGCCGTGATTTCCGTACCTTCCCGCCCCTGAACTGGCCGCGCCTCAAGGTGTTGGCGCCGGACGGGCGCCTGCTGGCCATCGCCGAGCGTTCTGGCGGCGGCTTTTACCATCCCTCGATCGTCCTCTGAACCACAAAGGCAGCATAGTGACTCGTAATGCGCTTCATGGCTTTGTGCTGACTTCAGGTCTGATCGCGCGCCACGTTTGTCTTGCTTGCGAGTTCGTAAAGGCTCACGTCGCGGTGGAAGCGGAGCATGGCCACCACCAGGCTCAGCAGCACTGGACCCAGCAGGAACCCAATCACGCCGAACAGGTGCAGGCCGCCGACCACGCCCAGCAGTGCGGCCACCGGATGCAACTGCGAGCGGCCGGCAATCAGCCGGGGCTTGATGATGTTATCGACATTCATGACCAGCACGCTGCCGTAGATCAACAGGCCGATGCCGCCCACCTTGTCTCCGGCCGCCAGCCGCGCAATCGCCAGCGGCAGCCACACGATCGTCGATCCGGCAAAAGGGATCATGGAAGCGATTAAGGTGAGGAAGCTCCAGAACAGCACATTGGGCACATGGAAGATGGCGTAACCGATGGCCGCCAGCAGCGCCTGAGCCGCCGCCGTGACCAACTGGCCGTACAGCACTCCGCTGAGTGTCTGCTGCAGGTCTCTCACCAGCAGCGGCTTCACCTCCTCCTGTAAGGGAAGAAGCAACACAAAGTCGCGCCATACCTGCTTGCCGTCGCGAAGCACGTAGAACAGCGTGTAGAGCATGACAAACAGGCCGAGAGCCGTATTGCCAACCGCGCCGATGATGGACGGCGCCGCGCGCAGGGCAGCGTCCCGCACACGCGCCAGGTAGATCCCCAGGTTCTCGGAGAGCGGAACGTGCCGGTTCAGTGTCCGGTCGAGCCACTGGTTGATCTTGGCTGCCGCATGGCTGAGGTCCGCGGCCTTCAGAGCGTTCGGGATTTCATCGGCCACCTGGACAACAACCAGCAGGACGGGCAGCGCCAACGCGAACAGCACCAGCAGGACCAGCGCCGCCGCCCGCAGATCCGGCGAGCTGATGGCGCGGCCCAGGCGCTCATGAATTGGCAGCAGCAAGTAACCGAGGATCATCGACACCATCACCGGCACGAACACCGGAACCAGCATCACGGCCGACAATACGGCCAGCAGCGCCAACAGGACGTAGAAAGCGACACGTTTCGTCATGGCCAATCCCCCTGACAGGTTTCAAACGCAACAACAGAGCCGCCCGTTTCTCGATTCTGCCAGTATAAGGGCTGGAGCAAGTCAAATTGCCGATTACGGACTGCGGATTTCAAACCGAAGCCAGCCCGCAATCCAAAATCCGCAATCCGAAATCCGCAATTAGAACGCCTGTATAATTCACTTATGTCCACGGCCATTTCCACGGAACTGGATGCCAAGGAGCAGTTGCTGCTGGAGGGTCTGAAGAATTTGGGCGCGGCCATTGTGGCGTTTTCCGGCGGGACCGACTCGGCCTATCTGGCCTGGGTTGCCAACCGGGTGCTGGGGGAGCGGGCGTTGGCGATCACCGCCGACAGCGCCAGCATTCCCCGTTCGCACCTCGAGGACGCGCTCGATTTCGCCCGGCGGTTTGGCATCCGCCACGAGGTGATCGCCACGCGGGAATTCGAAAACCCGCTCTACCTCGAGAACAGCACGGATCGGTGTTACTACTGCAAAGACGAGCTATTCACGCGGCTCGACGAGATGGCCGTCGAGCGCGGATTCGCCGCCATTTGCTACGGCGTCAACAAAGACGACACCGGGGATTTCCGTCCCGGCCACGGCGCGGCCCGGAAGCACCGGGTGCTTTCGCCGCTGCTGGACGCGGGCCTGGGGAAGAAGGACATTCGGGATCTGTCGCGGCGCGCCGGCCTGCCCACCTGGGACCGGCCGGCGTCCGCCTGCCTTTCCTCGCGCATTCCGTACGGAACGGCAGTGACGCCCGAGAACCTGCGCCAGGTGGAGGCGGGCGAGGAAGCGCTGCGGCGCCTGGGTTTCCGCCAGTGCCGGGTTCGCCATCACGGGGAGATGGCGCGCATTGAAATCGCCCAGGATGAATTGCCGCGCGCCCTGACCGTCGAGATGGCCGCGGAGTTCACCCGCATTTTCAAGGCGCTTGGCTTCCGCTTCGTAACTTTGGACCTGGAAGGTTACCGCCAGGGATCGTTCAATATCCTGTAGTGGAGAGGCACTGGAAATTCCAGGGTTTCAAGCGGCGGCAACAGATGGCACGTTTCCCTCTGCTTGCGGCGGCGCCCGTCGCGTGCCTCTGCCCTGAGAGACCTCTCTGGTAACAGGCCCCCTGGCCTGTCACCAGGGCGGACTGTTTATCGTGTTTCTCCGAGTGGTTGCTGTGGCGAGCTCGCGCTCTTGCTGCTGGCACGCTTTGCTACCCTGCGGGCCGTGCCGTTGACTTTGCCGCGAACGCCGCGCCTTCGGGCACGGCCTTCCGCCGGGCCGTCACCCATCGCCAGACCAGGAGTGAAACAACGCAAACGAGAGTACACAGAGAGACAAGCACTGCAATATTGGTGGCGCGGATGTAAAACCGATCGAGCGGTTGCTGTGCGATCACCGTCCCGCCCTGCGCCAGTTGGCGTAGGACCGCAGCGAATCGTGTGTCACGCGTGTAGACGAAATGCGTTTCAACGCTGGCCAGCCGCCACGCATGCGAGTGGGTGGCAAGGCTAAAGGCCGTTTCAAGGAGAGCCAGAACAGCAAGCACCTGCATCAACGGCCGCCTCTGCAATGCGGGCAGAAGACGCTCCATGCGAATGCAGGCCACGAGCACAATCATCACCAGCGGCACGGTCAGGAAACGGGTCGGAACTCGTTCGCACGCCGCCAGAGGCAGCGGCAAATAGGCGATCGGCACGTAAAAATAGCTGAGCGAGAACAGGGTCAGGACGCCAACTGGAAGCCACAATTGCTCGTAGCGGCAATCTTCCAGCCGCGGGTCCTTGCGGAACGACAGATAAACGCCGAAGTAGAGCACTGCGGCGAACCCCAGTAGTCCCAGGTAAGCGTCGTATTCCCACCAGCCGAGGACGCCAACAGTTCCGCCGAGAGCCGGGAAGGTGTCGTCTCTAATCGCGGTGAGGCCGTCGAACAGTTCACGTAGCGTCGGGTAGCCGGAAATGAAGGCGCGCTTGCTCGACCAGTAGGCGATCGTGGCCGGAACAATGCGAAACGAGCAGAGGAGACCGCTGACCGCCAACGTGATCAGGAACGGCTTGCGATGAGACGGCGTTCCCACGGCCAGTACGAGCAGGAACAACATGCACCACAGGAACAGGTGGAAGGCACCTTGAATCATGATAGCGAACAGCAATAGCGACATCGGCAGGGCAGCAAAGCCGCCGGCCGGCACCTTCCCAGGCGGCGGCAGCAGCAGGAGGCAGAAGAACGGCAGCAGGAACTACCCGGTCCAGATCGTGTGCCCGACCGCCAAGTGGGAGGTGATGCACCCGTTAAAAGAGAACAGCAGGAACAGCACGGTGAAGCTGGACAATGACAGCCGATAACGGCGCTTCAGCAGCAGGCAGCCGGCAAACTCCGCGCCATACAGCAGCAGCGTATTGAGCACCACGAAGTGGGCAGCATCCATCCGCGAAAGAAGCAGTGCTTGCGGCGACACGAGAATCTGAGGATTGCCCAGGAACCGGGTGGTCCCGCTGAGCTGCACGGTCGTGTGGTAAGGCAGAACCCTTTGTTCGATCGCCTGGCGAAGGGCCGAGTAGTAGATGAATTCTTCCGGCCAATCGTAGGTCCGAAAGCTAAAGTTGGCCCCATCGAAGAAGGCGATCCAGTGGGCCACACCCAGGAAAAAAAGAAAGGCGAGAAAGCAAGTGGAAAGCAGCCGGGAGGGACCGCCATTGCCCGGGGGGTGGAAAACCAAGCGGTCAAGTAAGCCGTTCATGGCGCCCGATAGTATTTCATGTCGGATCGATGCGGGCAACACGTGCTGCCGGTCGGGTGGCACAGCCATTCTTGCCTCTGCATGGCGGGTGAATGCCTGAAAGAGCGCACAGGCAGGAACGCCTATGCCACTTCGCGGTTCAGAGGCCGGACCTCGGCGCTACGAAGGATTGCGGATTGAGCCAGTGCCTGTAATTCGCAGTCCGAAATCCGCAATTGAAATTACTGGCTGCGGTGGCGAACGCCGGGGAACGGCGCGTCACAACCGCGCGCCGTGTGCCACTGAATGCGGTTCAGGCGGTCCTCGGGGACGTCGTCCGGCTCGGTGAAGTTCATAGCCAGGCTGTCGCGCGCGGCCTCCAGCGCCGCCCCGCGCAGGGCCTTGAGCGGCGGGTTTATCTCGTCCAACCGGATATTGTTCGGCAAGGCCTTGTAAGACTCCGGATTGGGCGTTTCGGTGAAAACGGCCCGCATGGCGTGTGCCGCCGCGTCGAACTTGTTCATCGGCGGCAGCCCCAGGATCTCTTCCACCGTGCGCACCAGGTTGATGTGATTGAATGCGGTTGAAATGACCGCCCCACCACGGCGTACGTGCGGTCCCGCGAACAAGGCGATGGTACGGTGGCCGTCCACGTGGTCGGTGCCGTTCTGCGCGTCGTCCTCGGTCACGGCGATGACGGAGCGGGGCCAGAAGCGGCTGCGAGAGATGGCCTCGACCATCTTGCCGAGCGCCAGGTCGTTGTCCGCCACCATAGCCCGCGGCGTTAGGGAGCCGGGGCGCGTGCCCGCGGTGTGGTCGGCGGGCAGCATGATAATGACCAAGTTCGGCAGGTCTGCTGTCCGCTCGGATTCACGAAACTCGCGCAGGAATTCGCGCAGCCGCCACTGGTCCGGTATGCCCATGTGAAACGGCGGGTAACCGGCATCCAGAAAGCGGTTGAGCGGCTTCACTTCGCTGCGCGCTTCCACCTTTAGCTGCGGCGGGTCGTTCTCCAGGTCACGGAAAAAATCGGTCCAGGAGTGCTTCGGCGGCTTAAAGCGCGGATCGGCGTATTCGCCGTAGACGCGCACGGTCTTGCCGTGCCGGGCCGCGTTGTTCCAGAGAAAACCGGAGGCGGCATAGGCCAGCGGGTCGCCGCCCGCATAAGGATAGCTGCGAGGCCAGGCGGCAAAGGCGCGCTCCAGGTAATCCACTACGAAGGCCTGCGTGAGCCACTGGTGGCCGTCGCCGCTCACCGCGCCGCTGGCGTAGAAATTGTCGAGCACCACGTAGCGCAGGGCCAGCGCGCGGTGGTTCGGCGTGATTTCTGTGCCGTAAATGGCGAGCGAAGGATCGCCGTCGCCGCGTCCCAGGTCGCCGAAGATCTGGTCGTAGGTACGGTTTTCCTTGATGATGAAGAACACGTGCTGGATGCCGAGCTTGCCCAGGTCGGCGACCGGAGTGGGCGGAGGCGGTCCGAACGGGGAGTTGGCCTCGGCGGCTTCCTGGCTCATCCGCTCCAGTTCGCGCGCCGCCGGGATGCGCATCTGCTGGACGGAGCCGAGATAGTTGTACACGCTGTACGGGGCGTCGCCTTTCCGACCGCGCGACCCCGTTCCCTTGATGTTCGCCACCCAGAGGGCACCGTCGGCCGCCACGCGCAGGGCCGCCGGGTACCAGCCGGTGGGCAGCCAGCCCAGGAGGCGATAGGCCGAGTCTTGGGGAACCGCGACCCCAACGGCGTTATTCGTGCCACAAGCAATGAACAGCCGCCCGCCGGCGTCGAAGGCCACCGCCGTGGGGCTGCTGCCGAAGCGCCCCTGCGGCAACGGCGCCAACCGCATGGTCTGGCGCACCGAATCCGACCCGGTCTCGATCAGGCTGACGGAATCCGAGTTCGCGTTCGCTACCGCCAACAATTTTCCGCCGGCGCTCAATGCCATGCCGGCGGGGTGAAGGCCGACTGCGATCGACGCCGTTGTTTCTTGCTTGTTCAGATCAACCACGGAGACGGCGCCCGAGTTGGCGATGCCGGTGTCGGGATCCACTCGCGTGGGCGTGTTGCTGGACAGTGCGCTCGGGTCAGCCGGGCCCGGACGTTCGCCGCCCCAGTTCGCCACGTAAGCCTTGCTTCCGTTGAGAACAATCGACACCGGCACGACCCCGACGGCGATTTCCTTCACTACCGCGCCCGATTCGAGGTCGACGACGGCGACCGCGTTCCGGCGGGTCAGGCAGACGTAAGCCAGCCCTGAATCGCGCACCAGCGCGATGCCGGCGGGAACCGAGCCGTCGGGCAGCGCCAGCCGGCCGGGGGGCGCCTCCTTTCGCGCGGGTATCTTCACCAACTGGGCGGCGCCGGTCTTGGCCAACTCGCAGGTGTAGATGAACTGGCCATCTGCCGAGAAGACCACGCCCATGTACGACGTGGGACCGGTGGCCGCGCGGCGAATCACGCGGCGGCCGGGAATGTCCACCAGGTCGACGCCGTGATTGTGCAGTACGGCCAGCAGCTTGCCGTCGGGGCTGAGCGCCATATCGACGGGCCGACCGGGAATGGCGATGGTGACCACCGCACTGCCGGACACCAGCAATTGGCCGGTAGAAACCAGCACGCGCCCGCTTCCCAATTCGCCGACGCGGCTGTCGAGCCGCAAATGCGAAGGACCGGCGGCAATCAGTACAGCCAACGAGGTTGGCCCCAACATCAACAGAACATAGCGCCTCATGATTTCCCTCTTGCCGACGGCGGCAGGCGCGGCCGCATTCGGGGAATGCCGCATTCCGAGCGCTGTTGCCTGCGCATTGCCTGTGTGGCGCGCCACACTTTCCGGCACGTGTTTCAAGCGCCGCGGGCCCGAGTCCGCGTGTGCGCCCCGGCGTGCCGGCTGGCTACGCGAGGCGCCACGGTTTGCGGTAGTGTCGCGTCACCATCTTGTTGGCTTGTGAGTGGCCGGCAATGCGCTGGCGCTGGTCGTCCCAGTAGAGCCGCTCGCCGGTCCGATAAGCCAGGTTGCCGAGAAGGCCACCCTTGGTCAGCGTGTACGCGTACTCGATGTCACAGGTGGTCCGCTTCCGGGACTTGATCGAATCGAGAAACTCGCGAATATGCCCGGGCGAGTCTGGGATGGTCGGCTCCGGCCGCTTGAAGTCTTCGACCTTCTTTCCTTTCACGTACAGCTCGTGCCTGGTGTAAGTGGTGGCCAGGGTCGCTTCGCTGCCCTCGAAGATCACACCCGCGTCCATGTGGCCGAAGCCCGGGCGGCCGCGCGGATGCACGGTCCAGGTGAGGATGACCTCGGGATACTCGTAAAGCACCTCGATGGTGTCGGGCGTCTCGGCGTTGTCGTCCTGGAAGAACCGGCCACCGGCCGCCGACACGCTCTTCGGCGCTTTCAGTCCGAGCGCCCAGTAGA
>Ga0315282_10014241_pt1 | contig 11871 bp, 17 predicted proteins | sample YL17G07_20_MG_FD_203693 | JGI IMG/M metagenome (GOLD analysis project Ga0315282, IMG submission 203693) | Sediment microbial communities from Yellowstone Lake, YNP, Wyoming, USA - YL17G07_20 | ecosystem: Environmental > Aquatic > Freshwater > Lake > Sediment | place: USA: Wyoming | collected... | reverse complement strand
AAGTATGCTTTCAGGCCTTTCCGTAGGAGCATCTCTAGGACCTCGCTTCGGCTGGGTTTGCAGCGGTCGTCCTTCGCGGCGGCCTCACACTCCAGCATGTAGACCTTCTTGAACTCTTCATAGACGCTCTTCTCGACGACGCCTTCCACGCGTAGCTTTGTAGCGTAGGCTTCCTCCTCGTCCTCGTTGCTCACGTTCATGACGCCCCGCACCTAGAAACGACCTACGCAGCCTTCCGTTTGCCAGACCCAGTCTTACCCGCGGCGCTGGTCTCCTCCACGTTCCTCTTGGAAGGCGCTTTAGTTGCCTGTTCCTTTTTGATCCTGACGAAATAAGGGTCTTGAAGCAGTTCTTCAGCCACCTCGGAGGAGACTTCTCTGACTTCGCCCGGCGTCCAGATCTGCTTAGGTATCATCGTCCCATATCGACCTGGCCCAATATACTTGATCGCGACCATTCTTCATCTCCTTGCTGTCTTTGTCACGACTGTTATTTTCCCATTAAAAGTCGGGGGCCCCTCATAGCTCTGCGGCTCAGGTTTATGCATGTACGCCGGTGATTCTTCTCACAGCGTCTGCCTGGACAAGGATGGGCTGAAGCCATTGGCGTATGATGAAGCCCGTATAGCCTTTGGCTTCGTCTCTGTACCTCGCTGCTTCCGTGGGCCCTTCGCCTAGTATTACAGCGGGTGCTGCTAATGATCCGACGATGGCGATGGTGTTCGTCAGGATGGTGTCGCTTACGCCGGTGACGCCCGGTAAGCCTGGGATGGGGAAGGCTTTCCCGGTGGGCAATTGTATGCCGGACGCGGTTCCTTTGGTGTGGTCGTTGCTGAAGAAGTCCAGCCACACTAGTGGGTCCGCGGCGATGAAGTCAACCGGGAACCCGTTGGCTTCAATGGTGTCCATGACGTTTCCGATGTCGTCGAACGGGTTCTTCGTGTCGTCTCCCCAGTCGCTGCCCGCGACCGCGGTCGCTGCCTCGGCCACGGTCTTGATCTGACTGTTCTCCATCCGCGCAATCTCTTTCGCGGCGTCGGCGATCTGCAGGTTGATGATGTCGTGCGCTGCCTTCTTAGCGGCTTCATCGCTTACGACGACGTGCGCCACGTTCTTCCAGAGGTCAAAATTGGTACGCGTGTAGGCTTCGGCCGAAATCTCGGCCTCGACCAGCGGCGGAACCTTCTCGACCCCGGTCAGATTCGTGGCTATGTCGACGCTGGCGACGAGCTTAGGCATGCTGACGACGCGGCAGATGTTCCGCAGGCTGTATTGGGGTGTCGCGTCCCGGTCGGCAACCCCGGACTTTGACCCGGTGATCAGGCGGGTCGTTTGACCAGCCTCAACAAAGGCTGGGCCAGAGGCTTATCTCGCAAGCCCCAACACTTCCTCCAGAATCACCTTCGCCTCAATCGCTGAGATGTCTTCGGGCACGATCAGTTGGGCCTCAAACTGTCCCAGGGTAGGCGACTTATAGTATTTGTCGCTCACAGGATCTCTCCAAACTCCACAATACTCGGTCATTCGTATCGCCTTACGGGTAGTGTCCCAGCAGAACCTTTGCAGTCGTGTCTGCGTCCGCTGCGTCGGCAAGCAGGGTTCCAACGATGTCGGAGAAGAGGCCGGGCGTCGCATAGTCGAACAACGCGACTTCCCCGTCTGTGGCGCTGATCTCCACATACTGTCCCTGCTTTCCCCCACCGCTCGCACCCTTCTTCTGCACCACCACGGCTCCGGCAACCACACACCTGACCTTATGCGTGGTTTCCTCGCTGTAGTCGTGGGCCTTCAACGCCATGAAGAATGGGCCCTTAGCTGTGCTCGACGCGGCTAAGATGCCGTTGCCGTCGTTGTAGACGATCTCGCCCTTCTCAATGTCCTCGTTCGCCTTCACCGTGAACTCCTCGATGATCAGCCCCTCTTCTTTCAATATTTCGCCTGCCGCCATCTCTATTCGCCTTCCTTGATGTGGCCGAGCAATCTAAGCCTCACACGATCCTCCGTGCTCAGCTTCCGATCACCCGCGTACTTGGCCTTCGGAATCGCGTTGTAGGAACCACGGTCCGTTAGATCCTTCGTGTCCTCGATCAACTGGTTCAGAATATCGTCTGCCATGCCTTGAAACCGCTCCAGTTCTTCGTTCGACGGCGTAAAACCCAGACTAGCCCTCAGACCTAAGAGTTCTTGGACCTTGGCCTGATGGCGTTCACCCTCGAACCTGCTTAGGTTCTCGCTCAGCTTCTCGTTGTCCGCTTGAAAGTGCTCGATCTGGCTCTTCAGCTTCGCGATCTCCACCTCGTAGGGCGTCTTCGTCTTCTGCTCAAGCAGCTCGCGCAGATTCTTATTAGCTGCTTCCAGCTTCTCGATCTTTGCGTTGGCTTCAGCCAGTTCCTTGTCATGAGCATTTTCGCTCATCTTCCAATCTTCTCCTTCTTTCTCTTTTTGGAGGAGATCAGCATGAAACTCCGGAGGCGTTTTGCCGAATTGATCGTAGTGTTTTTTCAGATGTTCGAATATTCCTCTGCGGTCCTCGGCTGGGACGTCGAGTGGTGTTCGAGCCCCTAAGAGAGCGGCCATTGCTGCTGCTACCCCGCGCCAGACAACTCGGCCGTCGGGTAGGTGGTGAGGCAGCTTATAGCTCGCTTTGATGTCGGGTTTCTTCTCGTTGTACCAGGCACAGGCCGTCTTAAGCTGGTTTGCATCGTAGTCGGCTGCGTTGAAGACCCAGCTCTGGTCCTCATCAGCCTTTGTCTTCGGGTCGAAGGGGATAACCCTCGCCTCAAAGTTCTGCGTTTTCAATTCCTCCAATTTTTCGGTTAGGGCAGCCGAGAACGATCTCAGGCTGCTTTCCTCACCCGCGTAAGTCGATAAAACTTGGGCGCTTGGATAGGCGCCCCGAGGCACAAACGCCACATGCTCAAACTCAAAATCTTCGATGATGTCCACCCCGTTCCTCTTGGAGACGGCATACGCCGTGACTTTGGGGCTGACGAAGCGCCACTCGCCGCGCATGATCTTCTCCCAGGAATCCAAGTCTAGGATTTCGGCGATTCCAACCGCGTAGCCGTCGGGCTTCTGCGCATCTACAAAGAGTCCGGCTACCACGTCTCCGGAGTGGTCGGGATACGCGATCAGCGGCCTACCAATGAGCGTGTCCAAAGCCCTCTTCAGAGCCTCATCGGTCACCTGCCATCTATTCGAGTTCACCGTCGTGTCGAGGATCTTGATCTTCGCCAAATGCTTCATCGGATTGTAGACTTCAACGGAGGCCAGGTAGTTGAAGCTGAATACGCCTTGCTTCGCCAGATGCGCTTGAAGCCACTCCGTCGCCTTCTCCATCGTCCAGTTGTAAGGCTCCCTCCTTGAGAACAGGTAGACATAGATACCCGTCTCGTCTCCTGGACCTTTGAGCAACGCTAATCTCGCTTGGATTCCGCGGCCCAGATTGATCGTACCTACGACGTTGACTTTCCCGGCCTCGGTCTTCCTAAAGTCCTCATCCGAGTACTCCGGGTTCTCTAAATGTATCCAGTCATCGGTCTGATACGGCAATCATTTCAACTCCTTCTTATCCCAATGCATGAGGTCCCAGACTTTGTCGAGTCTACCGCCTAGAGGACCGCCGCCCTGGACGCCCCAGAGTTTGCTGACCGCGTCGGCCATCTCGTAGAAGTCTTCAACGGTTATCGGGTTCCAAACATGCTTAACACGGATCGGAAGCGGATCGCCGTCATCGATTCCAAGAATCCTATGAACCTGTCTATCGTACCACTGACGTTCCACCTCACGCTTAAAATAACGCTGGATCTCCGCAATGACGCCATTGATGTAAGCCTCAAACTCCTTCTCACTTGTAGCGCGATTGAGTTGCTTCTCACGGTTGAGCAGGAACCTAGGCGTCTTGAAATTGCCCATGATCTCTAAATCGCAGTATTCGAGGCTTTGAACGAGGCCTGGAATATCTGGTTTAACCTCGATCGGTGTGGCGGTCACCTTCTGGCTCAGCGCGATGCTCTTACCAGGCTCAACGTTCGCGATAATATCGGTCACCGCTTTATCTGCGTCTTCATCGCTTAAACCCTCAACGTCCACGGTCAAGATCAACGGAGGGCTCCACAGCTTCTCCGCGGTCTCCGGCAAATCTTTCTCTATAATGGTTCGTCTAGTCTTTATGATGTCTAGAACCGGTTCAACATCGCTGATGCCGTTGAATCCGTCAAAGCTCAGGTTGACAAAATAGAGAACGCTGTCGGGGTCGTAGGCTCCTTTCTTGCCTCTGTAGGTGTATCCCGTCAGGTTCCAGTCTTCGCTTACGTCGGGCTTCAATTCTTCGGATTCGAGACTGATCAATTTTTCAGGAACTTTGTTTCGGTCTAGAACTATCTCGAATCCAGCTGAGCCGTAAACCGATCTTTTAAGCTGCGCAATAAACAGAACCCGATCCATATTCACAATCTTATTTAACGCATCAATCTCGTCCTTGACGTGCCGGTACTCCTCAAGCTCAGTAGCTATCTGCTCTTCCGAGAGGCCTCCAGGATCAGCTACCTCAAGAACCGTCTCAAACCCCTTACTGGTCGCGTAGAAAGCGTTCGTAACAACGCAGCTTCTTACGAGGCTGTCCCGGCGGAACTCGCGATAATGCTTCTCCAGACCCTCGTAGTATTCGCTTCTTTCCTTAACCGCCCACTCATAGTATTTTGTATAAGCGGCCCCAAAGGACCGGGCGAGGGCACCGTGATAAACCTTCTTAGCCAAGTTTAGAGGCCTCCGGCTCCTTCCTAGCTTTGTCCAGAATCTTGGTGCCCGGCCTCTTCTCTAGAGGCTTCCAAGAATCTTTAGAAGCAGGAAACGATTTGGCGACGGGTTTATCAGTCAATCAAAATCGTGTTTCGAGATTAGTGGGCGCCATTTATAATGGAAAATTACATAAATGAGACGATTAACCCGAAAGTGTAATTTGACTGAGTGGAACAAAAACAAAGGTTAAACAAAAGATTAAAGGAGTCGTTCCTTGAAATGTTCTTGAGCGAAAATGCCTTTCTGTCCAGAATGTGGAATTAGAGTAGGCGAAGACGCCGAGTTTTGTCAAAAGTTTGGTAAGAGATTTGCAATTGGGGGGCGAAGGTTCAAGTCTGTCTTCGAGAAACCAAGTCGCAGGAATCTGCTATTCGTTCTTTTTGATATAGTTCTCGTTATATGTGTGGTTCTGGTTTCTCTTCACATAATTGGTTTGATGCCGGAGTCCAGCACGGTAGAAGGTATTCTTGCCAAAAACCTGATGCTTGACCTACTGTATCTCGGTATATTTTTGCTGGCCCTTGGTCTCTTAGCAGGATACGAGATTGGAAGATATATTGAGATGAAACTTGGTGAAAGGAGAGCAACACGCGCGCCAGATTTCGAGAAGCCAACCTAGAAGCGCTCTATGGCTGGTCTTGTTGCTTCTCCAGCCTGTCAAAGCCCTCCTCTATCTCTGACATGCGCGCAATCGCTTCAGGTTACGGCCAGACTTCTCCACGTTTTGTCTTCTTATAGATTTTTTCTAGGGCACACATGGGTGTACGCGATTGATTTGTGCGTATGATCTCGATCAGACCCTCCTCCAGACACGCTAGAAGATACTTCTGTATTGTATTGTTGGTCCAGCCAAGCGTTTTGTTGAGTTGATAGAAATTTTTTGGATCGTTAAGGGCTGATAGAAGCTGGCGGATGCGTTGTATGTCGAATCTCGGCATTGTCTGAACATCCCCTTCGATCGATCGGCTATCCACGAATTACAGGTAGTTCATATTATTTAAATATTACCTATAATTTACCTGTAACGCAAGGGGCAAGGGTTAAGTATGGACAAAAAAGGCGGGAGAAAAGACCGAAGGAGCGTCAACATTCCACTGCCTATGTACGAATTCGTCAGAGACCTAATCAGTAAGCAAGAGTTGCCGGGAGGCTACGTCTCCGTAGACGATTTCGTCCGCGACCTGATCAGACAGAGGCTCAGAGAACTCGGCTATAAAGTCTAAACGCCTCTCTCGATCCTGAACCTGAAGTCTACAGCTATGCCTCTGAGAAGGTCTTCTTTCGCATCGTCCACGTCTCGTCTCAGCTTCTCCCAGTCTTTATCTTTTCTCATCTCTTCCATCAGAGACTGAACCCAAGCCAACGCTTCTAAAGCGCCTCTCCCATAATCGTTCAAGGAACTCCCCCGACAATAGCATCTTTATCAAAATAAAAGGCAACGCGTACCTTAGGGGGGAGGGGGCCCCCCATAATTACAGTTTCTTCCCGTTTCTGTAATTTTCGATTATAAGTCTTCTTAGTTTCTAGACTTATTGGTAGTCATGGATGCCCGAATTCAATTTTGAAGAGGCTTACGGTCCACGCGTAGCCTTCGAGGGTGAACGCAGAAAGATTGTCGACGTTCTCGATAAAGAGATCCTAGTGAAAGACTTCGCTGAGCTGCCGAGTCAATTTCAAGAGGGAAAGAATTTCGTCGTAATCAGCGCCGAGTACGGAGGAAAACCGATTACAGTCGCAACCGGCAGCCAGACGCTGTTAAACCAGTTGCGACGAGTGCGAGAGAACAAAAAGTTCCCGTTCAAAGCCCGGATCACAAAGCCGTCCGGTAAACGATACTACAGCTTCGGTAAGTGAACGGAAGAAGGAGGCGAAAGCTGGATAATGGATTATCTAACAATCGTCTATGCCGTGGCCGCCGCTGTCGCTTACTCGGCATCCTTCTACCTCAAGAACCGCACTTCAACCAACGAGCCGTTTGATTCTATCAAATTCTTCGCTACTCTGATCGTTGGTATCGGTATCAGCCTGCTGATGCTTCTCTCGCATGTCCCTCTAACTGAGCAGGATGTTTTTACGCAGTTGGTTGCTTATGCTGGCATGATAGCTTTAGTTGAAACGCTCCTGAAGAGTGTGATAAAACCAAGTGTTAAGACCACATCGATGCTCACAGGTGTTGCCCTTGTCCTAGCCTCTATTCTGGGAGAGAGGCAGCCAGCACAAACGTCATCGCCGCCTACTGTAACACCCACGCCTGAAGGTGTTCCCACGCCTACAGTCACATGGCAACCCGCTGAAGTCTGGCAAGACGAAGAACAGACCTACAAGCTGACCGATGCTCAGATTACGGATCTAACTGTAGCCTGCAGTAAACCTGTGCCGATGGAGATCATCGACGGCTTCAGTCAGAAACAGATCGGCTTCCGTGGCCGCATTCTGAAACCCGATGGAACGCCTGAAACACGATGCTGCACTGTTGTACTCAACATGGTCTCACCAGACAACGCACATCCCCAGGAGCTACAGGTGAAAACCGATTCTGATGGGAGGTTTGAAGCGTGGGGATACTACTGGATTCCGCATAACTTCACGTTCAGTCCCCGATATCAAAACATGGCCGGGCGCGACCTGTGTTCTGGTCTACGGCTCAGGTTGGGGAGGGCAAAACAGAGTCTACCGCGGATTCATCAAAGGCTTCACGATTCAATTCGCAGGATCGTAGCGCGCGAAGAGTGAAGATGTCAGGCGTGCGCCTTCATCCCTTGAACCTCAGCACCACTGAGGTTTCTATCTGTCTTTCAGGAATCTTCCAATACTTTCTGAGAAGCTTATCCCCCTCTTCATGAGATACTAGTTTGAAACCGTGCCTTTCATAGAAGCGGATGGCCCAAGTTGCATCCTGCCAAGTGCCCACCAATATCTCAGGCGTCTCGGCCAGACCCTTCAGATACTCCACCAGCTTTCCCCCAATCCCTTTTCTCTGATGTTCTGTACGCACATAAGAATGTCTAATCAACGTCGTATCTCTGACGGATTGTATCCCCATCACCCCCAGCAAGGCATCGTCTTCCACCCAACCGTAAAACCTAACCCCCGCCTCAACCTCCTTCTCCAGATCCTCGGCCGACAAGTAAGGCTCCTTCCATCTATCGTCCGGTATCACGCCTCTGTAAGTCTGTGCTGCATCGTTAACAACGGTCAAAATGGAATCGAAGTCTGAAGACGACAGCCTGCGAATCATCTGTTCCACTCTTCTATTAACTCAAATAGGGACGATATAATCTTGTAACAGGTATTAACCGCTCTATTTTTGGCAATTTCTGCCATGAATTGGACAGACACCAATTCTGTGCCGCAAAGCTTAAGTACCGCCCCGAATATGTTTCCCATTTGGAAACAAATATGTTTATGGATTCAAAGGCCCAGATGCTTGAGGCGGTTGTGTCAGGCCCGCAAGGCGTAAGAGAGTTGATCCGAAAGCTGAGATGGAGACCTCTACGCGTCACCTATGTTCTTAAAGAGATGAGAGATGAAAGCCTCATAGAATTGCGACAGGCTAAGCCGTCAAGTCGCGGTAGACCAAAAATGAACATTGTTTGCACGACTCTCGGCCTCGATTTTCTCGAAACCTATAGGAGATTGAAGACGAAGCCGCTTAGAGCGAGGAAGGAGGACCTAGAACGCGCGGCTAGAGACGCGTTGTACGCAGAAAGGCTCGCTGCAAACCAACGGTCACCCTTCAAACTCTTCTTGGAGTTGAACGCCATTGTCAACAATATTAAGATCGCTTCAAAGGCTCCTGAAGCTGCTTGAAGGCAAGAACGTCGCATACATGATAATCGGCGGCTACGCGCTCCCGCTCTACGGAAGAATCCGAACAACGCTCGACATCGATCTAGCCGTAGCAATCAAAACCGACGAAGAAATAAAACAGATCCTCAGATGGCTGCAGTCGATCGACTTCGAAGTCACCAACTATTCCCCTCAAAACCCATTGATCATCATTGTAGATCGCAGGGAAGAACTAGAGGTGGAACTATGGCTGAAACCCGACGGGATCGTCTTTGACAAAGAAACCTTGAGGAGGAGAAGAAGAGCTAAACTAGATGAGAACACTGAAGCGTGGATCATTTCTCCGGAAGACTTCATCGTAAACAAACTAGCCAGACCGGACCGAGGCGCAGTCGACGAGCAAGACGTCAAAAGCGTGTTGGTCAGGCAAGGCGATAAACTAGACAGGAGATACCTCAACAAAAGAGCCCGCGACGCAGAAGTCATCAAGGTTCTTGAAAGCATACAAGCCCTATAACTAAAGCGCCTTCAAAGAACGCGTTTCCGGTATCGGTTACTCGCAGATGTCTACCGTTTGCAAAGTTTTTTATGGATGCAAGACGCCTTTCCTGCCGTGGACTGATTGAAAAAGATCTTGTGCTCCATATTGCTGCTGTTTCTACTATCCTCCATTTCTGTGTCCAACGCCGTCTCGATAGGCGTAAAAACGGGCGACAAAGTAGCCTACGATGTCACTACCCAGGGCGACCTCGAACAATTAGGCGGTCTAGGCCCCCTCGGCATCTCCAAGGCTATCGAAGGCGAGGTTACAGGCGTTTCTGGAAACGTCGTAACCATAACGGTGACATTCACCTTCCAAAACGATACAAAGCGCACCTTCCCGGGATCGATCACGGATCTTGGTGACAACTCGTTCGATTTCTGGATAATCCCATCCGGCCTCAATTCAGGCGACCTGATTGTTTCGGGGGATGTGACGCTCGGGGTGAACGAGACGAGGACCGAGACCTGGCTGGGCGTGCAGAGAACCGTCTGCTACACGGCAAGACTTATGGGCGGTGGAGGAATGACCTTCAACATAACGGGCCACTACGACCGGGAAACCGGAATCGCCTTCTCCCTATTCGTCGGCCTCTTAAGCGACGGCGCCGTGCAAGCCTCTTTCGTCATGACGATAAAATCGGCCTCCATGATCTCACCACCATCCCAACCACCGTCGGCGTCAGGAATCCCTGGATTCCCAATCGAATCGATACTGCTGGGAATAGCGATCTCGATAGCGGCGTTAACGATACTGAGAAGCAGAAGGACTAGCCCAAAGATCGCTGTTTAGACTTCCCTTTCCCCTTCTTTTTTGAACTCAACGATCGATCGACCGAGAAGAGAATGTCGCTGATTCTGAAAGTTGCCCTTTTAGACTCTTACGACAAGAAGCAACAGCGCCTGCCTTCTGAGTCTTCTGGACAAGTTCCATCTAAGTCAATAATACAGTAGACGAGGGCTCGAAATCCATGTTCACAAGTGCCGTCCGACCGGATCTTAACAGCTCTTCTCTCGACTTCCATTAAAGCAGAACCTCTATCTTAACTCTTCTCATAGGGTATGAGTTCTTCGCCTTCTCAATCAGTTCTGTAAACGAGTCGTCTAGGGGAACACTTAGGCTGAGTCTGGAATACAGCTCTTTCACGATGACTTTCTCCAGCACCGTGGCGCCTGAACCAAGAAGTTTCCTTAAGCCTCCATCGAAGCCAACGAGGTCACTCGTAATGTCTTCTCGGTCTAGGGAGGCAACCGTCTTAAGAAAGGAATATACAAGGTTTCCAGCCATTCCACCAAACAAGCGGTTTAGATTATCGTCTATGACCTCAAGAAGCAGTTCGTTGAACCGCGCCTCTCTGATCGACCGATCGACCAATCTAGACCGCAACCTAGACAAATAGGTTCGAGCATGTTCAGCAGTATTTAAGAGCGTGGTTTGGAAGTTTTGACATATCAGGAAACATCGCATCTGCACGAAAGAATCTAAACAGATCCAAGCCTTCTGTCACTTTTTCCCACCATATTATAACATGTGGTCGACGGTTCAGAAGGGCCTCGCGATGATTCTGCTGCGATCCAGCCTCTGCTTCGCCGCGTGGACTGCGAGAGCAAAGGCCCAGAGCACGTCGTCGTGACGCCCGGCCGGATGCTTGAACTTTAGGTGGATTCTCTCCTGCGCGGTCTTCGGCTTCCGATACTCGTACTGTTGCTCGTTCATCTGATCGATCAAGAGTGTGTGATAGCTTATAGCTAGGCGCCTCTGTTCCATCTGAATCCTAAGACGGCTCAGCACTTCCTCCTTATTCGTCTCGGTCAGCACGATGCCTTCCACGTTCGCTAAACCTATGTTATGCAGCTCCTCCACGATCGGGTCGCCTACACCCGTCTTGTCAACCACAAGCTTTCTGAAATTGAAAGCTCGTCCGGCTAGGATCGTGTACGCGATCACCTCCGCGTAACCCGTCTCCCTAGGAAACTGATGGAGATGAACAAGCTTCAATCGCTCGTCGTCCAGCATAACAACGGCCAACGCGCTGAAGTCCTGATGCTTACCCAGGTCGAGCCCACCGTAAGTAGGCTTCTTCAACATGTGGGCCGGAACCCGCTCCACATCCGCAACCAACTCAAGCCCCGGATCGACGCATTCGCAGATCAGGTCGAGCGGGAAGTAGCTGTCCGAAGCCTCCACCCATCTCGCTTCGACCTCCCGCGTCCACTGCTCCTCCGTCATCATCTGCCTCCACTCCTCCAGGTTCGCGCGGCTTACCAGCGGCGACGTGTAGCTTGTCTCATGGTATACGCTGAAGCTTGGGTTCTCAAACGCGGCCCTGAACGGATGATCAAAACCGAAGGGTGTGCCCGCCATGATCAGCCTCGCCCCCGGCTTCGTAAGCATCATAATCAATTCGCTCGCCAACATCTCGCCCGGCACGATCGAGGCCTCGTCCACCAGTAGCACATCCGGATGTTTTCCCCTCAACCTGTTTGGACTACACGGCAACGCCTCTATCTTGCCTCCGAAGGGTCGGCCAAGCCTCACCACGGTCCGCGTGTGCTTACCTCCCCTTCCCGAACTCAGAAACCTGTTCAAGACATCACTGTTCACGATGAGGTTTTCACAGTAGTCGAACATCTGCATCGACTGGCGCTGACTACCGCTCACGATCAAGATCTCAACCCTCGGAATCCTGAGCAGGAACTGGAAGACCGCCTTCAAGCTGATCGTCAAGCTCTTGCCCCAACC
>Ga0315282_10014240_pt1 | contig 11873 bp, 12 predicted proteins | sample YL17G07_20_MG_FD_203693 | JGI IMG/M metagenome (GOLD analysis project Ga0315282, IMG submission 203693) | Sediment microbial communities from Yellowstone Lake, YNP, Wyoming, USA - YL17G07_20 | ecosystem: Environmental > Aquatic > Freshwater > Lake > Sediment | place: USA: Wyoming | collected... | reverse complement strand
GGACCCAAGATAGGGAGCTCCGGTCGCTCAAGACCGCCGGACATCCAGTGCTCCGGATTCACCTGGAGGATCTCTACGACATCGCGGCGGAGTTCTACCGCTGGGAGATGGCAACGGCCGCCGCCGCCGCGCTTCTCGGCGTGAATCCGTTCGACGAGCCGAACGTCAAAGAAAGCAAGGACATGACCAGGCAGGTCCTCTCGGTCTTCCAGGAGACCGGCACATTCCCGACCGAGCATCCCCGCGTTGACTGCGGTCCTCTCCGGCTCTTCGCCGACGATGCGACTGTGAGCGAGCTCCTCCGTGTGCCGCCCAGTCGTTTCCCCGGCGTGACATGTGCCGGACTTCTCAACGCTCATCTCCGCCGCGTTGGGCCGGGCGACTACATCGCCCTTCTTGCTTTCCTTCCGCCGTCGAACGAGGCTGAGCGCCTCCTCGGTTCGATGAGGGAGGAGCTTCGCGACCGTCTGTGCGCCGCCACAACATTCGGCTACGGTCCGAGGTATCTGCATTCCACCGGCCAGCTCCACAAGGGAGGGCCCGACATTGGTCTCTTCGTTCTGATCACGGCGGAGAACGCCGAAGAGATCCCGGTCCCGGACACCGGGTACACCTTCGGTACTCTCATCCTAGCCCAGGCGCTGGGCGACCTGCAGGTTCTCCGGAACCGCGGGCGAAGAGTGATCCGTGTGGACCTTGGAGTGAACGTGATCGACGGCCTCGAGCTTCTTTCGAGCATCATGAAGAACGTGCTGGCCTCCTGAGGGGGGACCCCCGGCTCCCCACCACCCTTGCTCTGAACGACCGCGGTTTCTTCAGAGGCAAGAGGACGCGGCGCTTCCTTTCCTTCACTCCCCAAGCGTCCCATTTTCCATGGAACTCAGCGAGATGGAGAGGACGTTGTAGAGTTCATGAGCGATCCACCTTCGACTGCAGGTCTTTGCCGACTGGCAGGGACGGTACCGCGAAGGTGTTATCTGCTACCTGAAGAACCGCCGGGTGCGCGCCGTTCTCCTCTGGAATGTGTGGGGTCAGGTCGACGCTGCACGCGGACTCATCGGTGACCGTGGTCCGTTTGAGCCGGCTGACCTGAAGGGGCGCCTGCCTGCCTGAGACTCTTTGCATTTCCGTGGGCCTCGGTGTATATTCTCCAATGCCGCGCAGTTGGCGCGGCTTTTTGTTGCACCAGTCTGAAGGACCTTCATGAACGCCCCCGTGCGTGTCCGATTCGCACCGAGCCCCACCGGCAACCTCCATGTCGGCGGCCTCCGGACCGCACTCTACAATTACCTTTTTGCACGGAAGAACAAAGGCGTCCTCGTGCTCAGGATCGAAGACACCGATCGCACACGGTACCTTGAGGGGGCGGTCGAAAACCTCATCGGCACGTTGAAGTGGGCCGGCATCGGGTACGACGAGGGCCCCGACGTCGGCGGGCCGTCCGGTCCGTACGTTCAGTCGGAGCGGCTCTCGCTCTACAGGGATCACGCAAAGAAGCTTCTCGAGACAGGGAGAGCGTACCACTGCTTCTGCACAGAGGAACGTCTTGAGCTGATGCGGAAAGAGCAGCCGAAACGCGGATTGCCTCCGAAGTACGACCGGGCATGCCTGCGTCTGACACAGGAGGAGATCAAGGAGAAGCTTGACAGCGGCACGCCGTTCGTCCTCCGCATGAAGATCCCCGACTCGCGCGTTGTCTGGTTTCACGACCACATCCGAGGCGAGGTCGAGTTCCAAAGCGGCCAACTCGATGACCAGGTCCTCTTGAAGTCAGACGGCTATCCGACCTACCATCTTGCGAACGTCGTCGACGACCACCTCATGCAAATCTCCCATGTCATCCGCGGGGAGGAGTGGCTCTCGAGCACTCCGAAGCATGTGCTTCTCTATGAGTTCTTTGGCTGGGAGCCGCCCGAGTTTGCTCACCTGCCGCTCCTTCTCAATCCCGACCGGAGTAAGCTCAGCAAGCGACAGGGAGATGTCGCAGTCGAGGACTATCGTCAGAAAGGTTATTTGAGCGAGGCTCTTGTAAATTTTATCGCTTTTCTCGGATGGAATCCGGGTGACGAGCGGGAGATATTCACCTTGGATGAACTGATAAGGGAGTTTTCGTTGGAACGCGTCGGAAAAGCCGGTGCGGTGTTCAATGTCGAGAAGCTGAACTGGCTGAATTTCCAACACCTCCGGAAGAAACCCGATGCCGAAGTTCTCGTCATGCTCAAGGAGTACCTGACGCAATCTGCCGTCGACAGCAAGCATTTCGATGATGAATATCTGCTGGGGGTCATTGGTGCTATGCGTGAAAGGGTGATGTTCGTAAAGGATTTCGTCGAGAAGAGTCCGTATTTCTTTCAACGTCCCGTGCAGTATGACCTGGATATTGTGAAGAAGAGATGGAAGACAGAAACAACAGAGCAGCTGAAGGTACTGATTGGGGAGTTCTCCCGATTGGAAAATCCACAGAAGGAGGATTACGAAGCGGCACTTCACCGCGCAGCCGAAACAATGAAGATCGGACACGGGGATTTGATTCACCCCCTGCGGTTGGCAGTTTCGGGAATGGGTACTGGTCCTGGTTTGTATGATATCCTGTTCATTCTCGGCAAGGACGAAACGATCCGGAGAACCACCTCAGCAATCAAGAGATTAGAGTGACAACTCTGGAGAAGGACAAGAGTCTGGAGAACAATAGGACAAACGGCGAATTGCCGGAACGGAAGAACTTTATCCGTGAGATTATCAACGATGATTTGAGAACGAACAAATTCGGCGGCAGGGTCCATACTCGTTTCCCTCCAGAGCCGAATGGATACCTTCACATCGGTCATGCGAAATCCATTTGCCTCAATTTCGGGCTTGCCAGAGACTACAATGGACTCTGTAACCTGCGATTCGATGATACGAATCCGACCAAAGAGGAAGTGGAGTACGTCGAATCAATCGAGCGCGATGTCCGGTGGCTCGGTTTCGATTGGGGAAACAGGCTCTACTATGCATCCGACTACTTTGAGCAGCTCTACGAGTACGCCGTCCAGTTGACCAAGAAAGGAAAGGCGTATGTATGCGACCTGAGCCCCGATGAGATTCGGGAGTACAGGGGTACGCTGACCGAGCCCGGGAAGAATAGTCCCTACCGGAACCGAACTGTGGAAGAGAATCTGGATCTCTTTGAGCGGATGCGCAACGGGGAGTTCCCCGATGGTTCTCGGACACTGCGCGCAAAGATCGACATGGCATCGCCGAACCTCAACATGCGCGACCCTGTCATGTACCGCATTCTGCACGCTGCACACCACCGGACAGGCGACAGGTGGTGCATATATCCGATGTATGACTGGGCGCACGGTCAGTGCGATTCGATCGAGAGAATAACCCATTCGATCTGTACACTTGAGTTTACAGATCATCGTCCACTGTATGATTGGTTTCTTGCTGAGCTTGGAGTATATCATTCGCAGCAGATCGAGTTCGCGCGGTTGAACCTGACGTACACCGTGATGAGCAAACGAAAGCTCTTACAGCTCGTGCAGGAGGGGTATGTCAATGGCTGGGATGATGCACGTATGCCGACGATTTCGGGTCTGCGCCGCCGAGGATACACACCGGAGTCCATTCGCAATTTTGCAGACCGCATTGGAGTCGCAAGAAGCGAGAGCACCTCGGAGGTGGCGTTGCTCGAGGATTGTTTGCGAGACGATCTGAACAAGCGCGCACTCCGTGTGATGGCAGTTCTACGTCCGCTCAAGCTGGTCATCGAGAACTATCCCGACGGAGTTGTCGAGGAACTTGATGCAGTGAACAATCCCGAGGATTCCTCGATGGGTGTGCGGAAGGTTCCTATCTCCAGGGTTCTCTACATCGAACAGGACGATTTCCGGGAGCATCCGCCGAAGAAGTACTTCCGGCTGTCACCCGGAGCCGAGGTCCGATTGCGGTATGCGTATATTGTCAAATGCGTCGGTGTCGTAAGGAACGAGAAGACCGGTGAGATCACCGAGCTGCGATGCACGTACGACCCCGAAACAAAAAGCGGTTCCTCCCAGAGTGGCCGCAGGGTGAAAGGTACGATTCATTGGGTCTCTGCTCTGCACGCTGTAGATGCGGAAGTCCGCCTGTACAATCGGCTTTTCAGTGTTGAGGATCCAAGTGCGGAGAACTGGAGAGATTTCATCAATCCCGACTCAGTTGAAGTCCTAAGACAGTGCAAGGTTGAACAGAGTTTGGCAACAGCCAAGCCGCAGGATCGCTTTCAGTTCGAACGTCTTGGGTATTTTTGCGTGGATGACGATTCGAGGGAGGGCGCTCTCATATTCAATCGGGCGGTCACACTACGGGACACCTGGGCAAAGATCGAGAAATCCTGAAGCGGCTGTACTTCCATAGGAACCGGTCCGGGGAGGCCGGAATCGCTTGTCTTGCTTCTTCCCCGCCGAATGGATATATTTTCCTCTGTTTTTTTCCGGCACGGTCCGAATGGGAATAGACTACAGCCTCATCCGTCTCAAGAACGCCGCGTTCTATGCGTACCACGGTGTGATGTCCGGGGAACAGACTCTCGGCGGGAAGTTTGAGGTCGATGTGGAACTCTACTGCGACTTCACGCCGGCCGCCGAAACGGATCACCTCAAGGAGACCGTCGATTACGAGCGGGTGTATGGATTCATTGAGAAGATTGTGACCGGAAGGAAGTACTATCTCGTCGAAACTGTGGCACGAACAATCGCGAAGGAGCTGCTGAAGGAATTCAGCAAGGTGGAGCGCGTCGTCGTTCGCGTCCGAAAACGGAGCGCTCCGATCAAGGGCGTGATCGACTACGTCGAAGCTGAATTCTCTGAATCACGATCCTGATATGGCACACACATATCTTTCTCTCGGCTCGAACTTGAGTGACCGGCTTCTTTACCTCCGCCGGGCAGTTCAGCACCTCTCGAGTATTCCAGATTCACGCCTCTGCGGGATATCACCCATCTATGAGACCGAACCGGTCAGCCCTATTGCGCAGGGGGACTTCCTCAATCTCGCGATTTCCTTCGAGACCGGCCTTGCGCCGGAACCACTGCTCCGGACTCTGAAGGATGCCGAGCGTGCAGCGGGGCGGACTGCGAGCCCCCGCTGGGGACCCCGCGAAATCGACATCGACATCCTGTTCTACGATGATCTTGATGTTGCGTTTGACGGCCTCGTTATCCCACATCCGGAAATGCATCTCCGCCGGTTTGTTCTTGCTCCGCTCGCGGACATCGCACCGGATCTCGTTCACCCGCGCCTTGGGCTTACCGTCCGCGAGCTCCTTCAAGTGTGCCCCGATGCCCACCGGGTGCAGCCGTTTGAGCTGGTCCAAGGAAGCGTCTAACCATCTACGGGAGGACTGTTGGCCGCTATCGACAGTGACATCCGGTACATTGCAGTCGAGGGGAACATCGGAGTGGGGAAGACGAGCCTCTCCACCATGCTTGCCGAACAGCTTAGCGCGAAACTGGTGCTCGAACAGTTCGAGGAGAACCCGTTCCTGCCGATGTTCTACGAAGACCCCGAACGGTACGCGTTCCAGACGCAGATATTCTTTCTCCTGAGCCGGTACCGCCAGCAGCAGGAGCTTTTCCAGGCGGACCTGTTCCACCAGTTCGTTGTCACCGACTACATTTTCGAGAAGGACAAGATCTTCGCCTACCTCAACCTGCAGGATGACGAGCTGAAGCTTTACGAGAACATCATCGGGTACCTCGAGAAAAATATCCCCACGCCGGATCTTGTTGTGTACCTCCAGTCGAACGTCGAGCGGCTCGTCTCGAACATCAGGATGCGAAGCCGCCCGTACGAAAAGGACATGTCCCAAGAGTACCTGAAGGATCTCAACGAGGCATACAACTACTTCTTCTTCCGTTACAAGACATCGCCGCTCCTCATTGTGAACGCGACGGAGATTGAATTCGTGAACGTCAAGGAGGACTTTGACAACCTTCGCGCGGAGATCCTGCAGCCGAATCCGGCCCCGGTACGCTACTACAATCCCCCTCCGCGGAAGCGCTGACAATGTCTCTCTTCCGATGGATCCTGTTTCTTCTCTTCTTCTATCTCTTGTGGCGGTTCATCCGCGGGCTTCTCAGCGCACTCAAACCTCCCGTCGGAGGCCGCCGGGGGCGTGCCGGAGGCGGGCCCTCCTCTGGCGGGTCGTCTCCGAAGGATCGGCCCATCATCCCGGAGGACCAGATTCAAGATGCGAAGTACGAGGACGTCGATGACAAGAAGTAATCCGCCTCTGGAGTGAGAGCCGTGCCGCCGCTCTCTTCCCATGCCGCAGAAAAGGATTGAAAACGCACGGCGGATCCTCGTCGTCCGGCAGCATGATCAGCTTGGGGACATGCTTGTCGCCGTTCCTCTCTTGCGCGCTCTGAGAAAGAAGTTCCCGGCTTCCCTCATCGCTGTCGTTGCCCGCCCGAAGAACGCCGCTCCTCTCCGTCACCATCCGTACATCGACAGGCTCTTCGTTTTTGACAAGAAGCGGTTCTGGTCCGCACCCGCAGAACTCCGCGGGTTTTTCCTGGGCGTGAGGGACTTTGAACCGGACGTCGCAATCGTTCCCTTCACGAACTCATTCTCCACCACAAGCTCCCTCATTGCATTCGCCAGCGGTGCCCCGGTCCGCATCGGCGTCCGGCGCATCGGCGCGGAGCGGAACGCTCTCTCAGGGCTCTGCACGCATACCGTCGATCTCGACTGGTCGGCTGACCCGCATCGACATCAGACGCTCCGGAACCTCGACGCCGCCGGATCGCTTGCACTTTCGACCGACGACCTTCGCCATGAGATTGGTTTCTCGGCGGAAGAGCTCGAATCGGGACGCCGCGCTGCCGAAGAGATCCGGTCGGGCCGCCCGTCCCTCGTGGGATTGCATGTCGGTGGGAAAGCGACAAACCGCTGGCCTGCGGAACGATTCGCCGCTGTCGCAGACCGCCTCCGGGATGAGCTTGGCGCTGGGGTCTTCCTTACCTCAGGACCCGTCGATTCGGGTCCGGTGGCGAGGTTCCTCGCCGCGTCGCGCGAACGCCCCGCTCTTGTCCATGGGCTGCCGCTGAGACCGGTAGCTGCCATCATCCATCATGCGTCGCTCTACCTCACGAACGATACCGGGATGATGCATGTCGCAGCATCGACCGGATGCCCAACGCTGTCGCTCTTCGGTCCGACGGACCCACTGCAGTGGGCTCCGCTTGGCGATAGTCACAGGTACCTCCTCAGCCCCTCGGGGACCATGTCGGACCTCTCGCTCGATGATGTCTTCGAAGCGGCCGGGGAGATGCTAAGGGTGCGGCGCGACCCGACGGTTGCCTCGTGAACCGGCTCGCCGGGAGGTGTTTCTCGTGAGAATAGCCTTGAAGGTCCCCGGGGTATTTTGTATATTGATTTTTTACGCAGTGACTTCTGAGACTGCGGGGGCTACACTCCACCGTCGGACCGCTTAACCGTTTCGGTGCGAATCCCGAGGGGTTCCCACGCCGACGGTCTGGGTCCCGGCAGAAGAACTCGCATTGCACGTCGATCTTTTTCACAAGGTGCATTGAATGGATAGGGTTTACATTGGCGAACTGCGGGCGCACATCGGTGACAGAGTGACCATTCGCGGATGGGTCCACAACAAACGGTCGAGCGGAAAGATTCGTTTCCTCCTCGTCCGCGACGGGACGGGGGTGGTTCAGTCGGTCCTCTCGAAAGGTGACGCACCGGACAAGCTCTTCCAGCTCTTCGATGAGCTTACACAAGAGAGCTCGCTTGCCGTTCGAGGCACGGTCCACGCCGATGAGCGGGCTCCGGGCGGCGTCGAGCTCACCATCGAGGAGATCCAGCTCCTCCAGCTCGCGCAGGATTACCCGATCACACCGAAGGAGCACGGGATTGAGTTCCTCATGGACCTCCGCCACCTATGGCTCCGTTCTTCGAAGCAGCATGCAATCCTTCGGATCAGGCATGAGGTGATCCGTGCGATCCGCGAGTTCTTTGACGGGCGAGGGTTCACACTCGTCGACGCCCCCATCTTCACCCCCGCAGCATGCGAGGGGACAACGACGCTGTTTGAGACCGAGTACTTCGACCTCGGAAAGGCATACCTTACCCAATCCGGACAGCTTTACGCTGAGGCGGCCGCGATGGCGCTCGGGAAGGTCTACTGCTTCGGCCCGACGTTCAGGGCGGAGAAATCGAAAACCCGCCGCCACCTCACGGAGTTCTGGATGGTCGAGCCCGAGGTCGCCTTCAACGACCTCAACGACGACATGGATCTTGCCGAGGCGTTTGTCGAGCATATCGTCGGGTCCGTCTTGGGAAACCGTGCCGCCGAGCTGAAGGCGCTCGAGCGCGACACGCGCCTGCTCGAGAATGTGAAGAGGCCGTTCCCCAGGATCTCCTACGGCGAAGCCGTCGAGATTCTCCACAAGAACGCACTTCCCTTCGAGTGGGGGAATGACCTCGGCGGGACTGACGAGACCGTGGTGTCGCAGCAATTCGACCGGCCGGTCATGGTGCACCGGTATCCCGCTAAGGTGAAGGCGTTCTATATGAAACGCGATCCGGCGAACCCCGATCTCGCACTTGCGGTCGACGTTCTTGCGCCCGAGGGGTACGGTGAGATCATCGGCGGAAGCCAGCGCGAGGACGATTATGAGACCCTCCTCAGGCGACTCGAGGAGAGCGGTCTTCCCCGCGAGCCCTTCGAGTGGTACCTCGACCTCCGGCGCTACGGTTCGGTACCACACGCAGGCTTCGGGCTCGGCCTCGAGCGCACCGTCGCGTGGATCTGCGGCCTTGACCATATTCGTCAGACAATCCCGTTCCCCAGGACAATCTACAGGCTTAGGCCATGACGCCGCTGCTGCAGGCGGAGCACCTTGTCAAAAAGTTCGGTGATCTCGCGGCGGTGGACGACGTCTCGTTCTCGGTCGACGGGGGGATGATTTTCGGCCTTCTCGGGCCGAACGGCGCCGGGAAGACTACAGCCATCCGGATGATTCTCGGGATCACCTTCCCGGACTCCGGACACGTTCTTCTCGGCGGGGAGGAGTTCTGCAATCGGCACAGAAACAGCGTCGGCTATCTCCCGGAGGAACGTGGTCTCTACCGGAAAACGATGGTCCTTGAGACCGTCGAGTACTTCGCAGTGCTTCGGGGGATGCCCCGCAGCCAGGCGCGCCGCAGCGCGGAAGCTTGGCTGAAGCGCCTCGAAATGTGGGGGGAGCGCTCCAGGAAGCTTGAAGAGCTCTCGAAGGGAAACCAGCAGAAGATTCAGTTCATCGTCTCCGTGGTTCATTCGCCGAAGCTGGTTATCCTCGACGAGCCGTTCGCTGGACTTGACCCGGTGAACCAGTCTGTCCTGACCGACATCCTTCTTGAGCTGAAAAAGCAAGGGACGGCGGTCATCCTGTCGACACACCAGATGGACCAGGCGGAGAAACTCGCCGACCCGCTTCTCCTCATCGACCACGGACAGGTTGTCCTCAACGGGCCTCTCACCGAGATCAAACGACAGTACGGAACGGACACGATCCGGCTTGAGTTCGACGGCGACGGCTCCTTCCTTGCTTCGTCGCCGTCGGTGAAGAAGGTGCACCTTTATGAGAACTACGCCGAGATTCAGCTTGCTGATCATATATCTCCCCAGGATATCCTGAAGGAGGCGGTCGCACGCATCTCAGTCCGACGGTTCGACATCTCCGAGCCCTCGCTCAACGCGATCTTCCTGCAGGTCGTGCAGGGAGGAGGTGCCGCATGAAGTCGAAATGGGTTACCGTTGCGTGGTGGGAATACATCACAAAAGTCCGGACGAAGACGTTCCTTCTCTCGCTCATTGTGACGCCTGTATTTCTGTTCGGCCTCACGTTCGTGCCTTCAATCCTGGCGACAAGGCCGGATTCGGAAGCGCACGTCGTCTGTGTCATCGACCGGACTGGGGAGATTGCCGGACCGCTTGACACCCTCCTCCGGAGCCGCCAGAAGCTGCCAGATGGACAGCCGGCGTTCCTCGTACGTCCGATTCAGGCGACCTCCGACACTGCCGCGGATCTCCGCGCCGCGCTGGATCTCCTTGTGAAAGAGAAGATTGTTGGCTATCTCATCATCCCCGCATCAATTATGAAAGACGGAAAAGCGGAATATCGCTCACAGAATGTCGGGAACCTCAAAGTGCTCTCTGCCCTTGAAGGGGGGCTGAAGGATGTTGTTGTGCGGCAGCGGATGCGGCGGGCGGGCGTCGACCCGGGCCTCGTGGAGAAGCTCGACCGTTCCATCGACCTGACCGCGTTGAAGGTCTCGAAAACCGGGGAGGCGGAGGAAGGGGACTTCATGCAGCTTTTCCTGACCTCCCTGGCTTTCATCATTGCGATGTTCTTCCTTATCATTACGACCGGGCAGATGCTCCTTCGGAGCACGATTGAAGAGAAATCGAACAGGATCATCGAGGTGCTCGTCTCATCCTCTCCCTCACTGGATCTCATGGCGGGGAAGATCATCGGACTGAGCATGCTCGGAATCACGCAGGTCGCTGCGTGGGCAATCCTCGGCCTCGTGGTCGCTCTCTCGGCCTCGGTCGTGACGGTCACGCTGGGACAGCTTGCGCTGTTCCTGTTGTACTTCATTCTCGGGTACCTCTTCATCTCGGCCCTTTTTGTCGCGGTGGGATCGGTGCTCACGACCGAACAGGAGGCACAGCAGTGGACGGGGTATCTCTCGATGATCTTCACTCTGCCGCTGATATTCATCATTACCGGGGTGGAGAACCCGAACTCGCCGATTCTGCGTATCCTAGAGTTTGTCCCGTTCTTCACGCCGATGATCATGGCGCAGAAGATACCGCTGACGCAGATCCCCGCGTGGGAAATCGGTGCGACCGTGCTCGTTCTTGTGGCTTCGGTGATCCTCAGCATGTGGGTGGCCGGAAAGATCTTCCGCGTCGGCATCCTTATCACCGGGAAGCGCCCGTCGTTCGATGAGGTGGTGAGGTGGTTTCGGTCAGCCTGATGAGGGCAAAGAAGCACCGTTAATCCTTCGATATTGAGCTTGGGACTTTCATGGAAAGAATCCTTTTCTTCGTCCTCGCCGCGGTTGCACTTGTCTCGGGCGTCCTCCTCGTCACGCGCCGCAACCCGGTTCTGAGCGTGATTTACCTCGTGGTCAACTTCTTTGCGCTTGCGGGACTCTACCTCCTCCTCAGCGCACAGTTCATCGCCGCTATCCAGATCATTGTGTACGCGGGCGCCATCATGGTCCTGTTCCTTTTCGTGATCATGCTCCTGAACCTCGGTGATGAGGAGAAACTGGCGGAACATGTCAACGCGAGGAGGATCGCCGGCGTAGCACTTGCAGTAGCGCTCGGTGTGGAGATTGCAGCCGTGTTCCTCGTGAAGGCCGGTTCGGGGCTGGCGGTGAAATCGCCCGCTGCGGCGGCCATCGGGACCGCTGAGGGGGTAGGGAGGGCTCTCTTCACCAGGTTCCTTCTCCCGTTCGAGGTCACGTCGCTTCTTCTCCTCGCGGCCATCGTCGGGGCAATCCTTCTCGCGAAGAAAAAGATGGACTGAGCCGGCTGCTCCGTCTCCGCTCCGCGGCCGGACAAGCACTGAAAGGCTGTCATGATTCCACTCGACTACTATCTCATTCTCAGCGCGCTCCTCTTCACCTTCGGCGTCATCGGCGTCGTCATCCGCCGGAACGTGATCATCGTCTTCATGTCCATCGAGCTTATGCTGAACTCGGTGAACCTCACGCTCGTCGGTTACTCGGCATACCTCGGCGACCCGACAGGGCAGATGCTTGTTTTCTTCGTGATCGCCGTGGCCGCCGCCGAAGCGGCGGTCGGACTCGGCATCGTCATCGCCCTATTCCGGCTG
>Ga0315282_10014239_pt1 | contig 11873 bp, 6 predicted proteins | sample YL17G07_20_MG_FD_203693 | JGI IMG/M metagenome (GOLD analysis project Ga0315282, IMG submission 203693) | Sediment microbial communities from Yellowstone Lake, YNP, Wyoming, USA - YL17G07_20 | ecosystem: Environmental > Aquatic > Freshwater > Lake > Sediment | place: USA: Wyoming | collected... | reverse complement strand
GTAAGGCATAAGGCCGAAGGCCGAGGGAACGGCCCCGGATGTCGATATCTTTGCTTTGTCTCAGTGTCTGAGCGTCTCAGCGTCTTAGCGTCTTGTTCCCTCAGCGACTTTGCGACTCAGTGACTCAGCGACTTTTCTTTTGCGTCCTTTGCGCCCTTTGCGGTTAACTTCTGTCGTCTCAGGAGGACACGTCATGAGAGGTCTGGTTCCGTTCGCGTTGGTCTGTCTGGTCGGCTGCGCCGTGGGCCCGGGAGGCAGCGGCTTCCTCGGCTATCCCGACGACCGTGCCCGACGGATCGAGGAGGAGCACCCGGAGGTGGACCGTTCCCTCTACGGCCTCGTCACGATGACGCCGGTGGAGTCGGCGACCTACGAGCAGTACCTGAGGGCGAAGCAGGAAGACCGGGTCGTGCACGAGGAGCGGCGGGGCGGGTTCGTCTACTACGCGACGGAGCGAGAGGCGAAGACCCCGGCGGCGCCCGAGACCCGGCATTCCTTCGCCGAGCCCTACTTCAAGGTCACCGAACGCTACAAAGCCCCGCTCCCGGGCCAGTGATCACACATCGATTGTTATCCCCTCGCCCCTTGAGGGAGAGGGCCAGGGTGAGGGGTGTCCCTTTTTATGTCCGCTTTGTGGCACTGGTCCCGACACATCGGGACCCGCCAGTGCCTTGCCTTTCCCTCTCCCTCCACCGGCCTGTCCCGAATTCGTCATCGGGAGGCGAGAGGGTCGGGGTGAGGGGTACGGTTAGAAATCCGAAACCCGAAACCAGAATTCCGAATCAAACCCGAAGCCCGAATGCCGACACGCGAGCACACCACCAATACTTTTCCCTCGGCCTTCGGCCTTCAGCCTTTCTGTCCCCTCTGTGCCCTCTGTGTCCTCTGTGGTCAAGAAGAAGTCGCTGAGGAAGAAGACGCTAAGACGCTTCCCTCAAGACCCTGAGGGCGGTTCGGGACGAGGGGGAGACGCTCAGACACCGAGGGAAAGCAAGGATGCACCCGCTCCCACGCCGTTCCTTCGGCCTTGGGCCTTGGACCTTCGGCCTTCCGGTCTCGTTTGGGAGGCCCCCAAACGAGACCGGGTTTGTCCTCTATTTGCCATCCAAAACCCGAAAATAAAAACCTGCTAGGCCTATTTTCGCGGTTTCCAGGACGCTAGCTGGGTTCGTGAAAAGATTCCCGAACTCTTGCCCCGTTTTTGTTTGCTAGCGTCGGTACTGCGGAAAGGCGCTTTTCACCGCAAAGGACGCAACTTGCCCGCCGTAGCCTTGGCGAAGGCAGGAGAGCGCAAAGGAAAATACCAAGGGGATCGACGGATGAAGAAGCGGGAGGAAACAGCAAAGAGTCTTCACCGCCAAGACACCAAGGGTACAACAGAAAGAACCGGAGTGCTCTTGCTATTTCTGGTGTCTTGGTGCCTTGGTGGTGAAAAGTCTTTCCGTTTTTTCTTCCGCCCCTCACCCCGCCCTCTCCCCCCGATGGAGGGAGAGGGAAACTGTCTGCGTTCATCCGCGTTTATCTGCGGTTCCCGTCGCTTTCCCGTTTCTTGCTTCTCTTGAACCCGAATTATGGTTGTTCTCCTTTGCGACCTTCGCGTCCTTTGCGGTTAACCTCGGCGCTCCGCACGCGGGCGGATTTTGTTTGCTCGCGCAATCCCCGACGCTACAATGCCTTGTGGGTCGGAGCAGCGGAAACCCATCATAAAGCATAACTCAATCCCAATAGGAAATACGATGGCGAAAAAGACTGTGAGGAAAAGTCCAAAGAAAAAGCGACGTGCCAAGGTTCGCAGAGCGCACAGAGCCGCCGCAACAACGTCTCGACCGAAAAAGAAAACCGCGCGGCCGCCGGAGCCACCCGCCAAAGGTCCCGAGCCCATCTACGAAACCGCCGAGACCATGGCCGCCGCACAGCGCGAAATCTCGGTCTCCGAATTCTTCGCCAAGAACCGTCACCTCCTCGGGTTCGACAACCCGCGCAAGGCACTCCTCACCTGCATCAAGGAGGCGGTCGACAACTCGCTGGACGCCTGCGAGGAGGCGGGCATCCTCCCGGAGGTGGACATCGACATCACTTCTCTCGCCGACGACCGCTTCCGCTTCACGGTGCGCGACAACGGGCCCGGGATCGTGAAGGAGCAGATCCCCAACATCTTCGGCAAGCTTCTATATGGGTCGAAGTTTCACCGTCTGCGGATGTCGCGCGGGCAGCAGGGCATCGGGATCTCGGCCGCCGGGATGTACGGACTCCTCACGACGGGACAGTCGATGCAGATCACCTCGCGCACCGGCCGCCAGCGCCGCGCCCACTACTACGAAATCCAGATCGACACCAAGCACAACCTCCCCGAGGTCATCAGGGACGAGGAGGTCCCGTGGGAGCGACACCACGGCACCGTCGTCACCATCGAGCTCGAGGGCAGGTACCAGAAGGGGCGGCAGTCGGTCGACGAGTACCTCCAGGAGACGGCGGTCGCGAACCCGCACGTCTCTCTCGCGTGCAAGGGTCCCGACGGGGAACTCGTCCGGTACGAACGCGTGACCGGGCAGCTTCCCCCGCAGCCGAGGACCATCAAGCCGCATCCGCACGGCGTCGAGCTCGGCGTCCTCATCAAGATGCTCAAGGACACGAGGAGCCGGACGCTCAAGGGGTTCCTCGCGGAGGAGTTCAGCCGGGTCAGTCCGAACGTCGCGGGGAGGATCTGCGAGGAGGCGAAGCTCTACGACCGCGCGCGTCCGTCGCGCATCGCCCGCAAGGAGGCCGACGAGCTCTACGCCGCCATCCAGCGCGTCAAGATCATGAACCCCGCCACCGACTGTCTCTCGCCCATCGGCGAGGACCAGCTCGTCAAGGGACTCCGCAACGTGATCGAGGCGGACTTCTACGCCGCGGTCACGCGCCCGCCCAGCGTCTACCGCGGAAACCCGTTCCAGGTGGAGGTCGGACTCGCCTACGGCGGCCCGAAGCTGGTCGCGGAGGAGCTGGTGCGGGTGCTGCGGTTCGCGAACCGCGTCCCACTCCTCTACCAGCAGTCGGCGTGCGCCATCTGCCGCGCCATCGTCTCGACCAACTGGAAGAGCTACGGGCTGAGCCAGTCGAAGGGCGCGCTCCCGACCGGACCCGCCGCCGTCATGGTCCACGTTGCGAGCGTCTGGGTCCCGTTCACCTCGGAGTCGAAGGAGGCGATCGCGCACTACCCGGAGATCATCAAGGAGATCAAGCTCGCGCTCCAGGAGGCGGGGCGTCGGCTCTCCGTCTTCATCCACCGCAGGCGCCGGGAGCTCGATGAGAGGCAGAAGCGTGACTATATAGAGCTATACATGCCAAGCATCGCCGAGGCGCTCAAGGACATCCTCGACCTCAAGGGCGGCCAGACGAAGCTCGTCCTTTCCCGCCTGAGGGAGGTCCTCGAGAAGACCCGGCGCGTGAAAATCGAAAGTGAGCGGATTATCGGCCCCAGGCGACAAGAAGGGACGGAAAGGGACGAACGGGCGACGGAAGGAGACGGCGAAGAGGACGCGGAAACGCCGGAACCGGCCGAAAACCCGCCAAAAACGGCCGCTCGGGCGACGCGAGGCGACGGAAAGGGACGAGCGGAAGTCGCCCGCCCGAAGGCGAAAAGCACCCCCGGCGCCGGTGCGCTTCGGGGGCCAAAATGACCCATTCGGCCGCGCCCGTTCCCCGGCTCCCGCGCCGGTGCCCCAAGGGGTTGGCGGGTGCGTTTGATAAGGCGGACATATGTATTGCCTTAATGGACTGTGCGCCGGACGGCGGCCGCGCCGGCGATGGCGAGCGTTCAAGGAGGACAGCACGTGGCTGAGCCGGGCGTCGGAGATAGGCGAGCTATGAGAATATCTCGAACAGCGGCCGTGTGTGTCGTCGCGAACGCAGCGGCGCTCGCGGTTCTTGCGGCGTATTTCTTTTTCGTTCCGGGGGTGCTCGTGGTGCGGGACGTGCGTGACCCTGCACTCTCGCGCGACGCCGTGCCGCGCGCGGCGTGGCGGCTCTTCCACTTCCTCACGCCGCGGTACGAGCGGTGGGCGGGCACACGCATCGCCTCGGGACGCGCCGCCGACCGCCCCGTCACCGACATCTCGGGCACCGAGTGGCCCGTCTTCGGCTCGATGTTCTACCTGTGGTCCGTCGAGTCGCTCCAGGCGGCGTGGGAGAAGGACCCGTCGGTCGCGCCCGTCGAGCCGAGAGCATACGCCCGCGGCGCCGTCGAGGCCGCCAAGGACCTCATCATCGACCCGGCGAGCGCCGGGTGGGTACGGACGTACTGGGGCGACGACTACCTGAGCCGGGAGGACGTCTTCTATCGGATGCTCGTCATCGGGGCGCTCACGACGCACCACCGGCTCACCGGCGAGACGCGGCACCTCGCGATGCTGCGCGGACAGGTCGAGTCGCTTGCGGCGGAGCTCGACGCGTCGCCCACGGGGCAGCTCGACGACTACCCCGGCCAGTGCTATACGACCGACGTGGTCGCGGCGATCGCGATGATCCGTCGGGCCGACGCGGTGCTGGGGACGGACCACTCGGCGTTCGTCGCGCGGGAGCGGCGGGGCTTCGAGGGGAAGTGCCTCGACACGCTGGGTCTCGTGCCGTTTCAATCCGACTCGCGCACGGGGGAAACGGTCGATGCGGGACGCGGGAGCAGCAATTCGTACCTGTGCGTCTTCGCGCCGGAGCTGTGGCCGGACAAGGGGAAGACATGGTATGATATTTATGGGCGTAACTTCTGGCAGGGGCGCTGGGGCGCGGCGGGTTTCCGGGAATTCGCGCAGAGGGGGCGGGGCGGGGACTGGTACCTGGACGTCGATTCGGGGCCGGTGGTCGCCGGGTTCGGGGTCTCCGCCTGCGCCTTCGGCGTCGGTGCGTCCCGGGCGAACGGACGGTTCGATCACGCCCGGCCGCTCGCTCAGGAGATGGTGGCGGCGAGTTGGCCGCTCCCGGGCGGAACGCTCCTCCTGCCGCGGATGCTGTCGAACGCGACGGATGCCCCGCTCGTCGGCGAGGCCGCGATCCTCTTCGTGCTGACGCGCCGGCCGACGGTACAGGCGTCCGTCGAGGCGGCCGCCGGCACGCCGGGAGTGGTCTACGCGCTCGCGGCCGGGTATTTCGCCGCGGCGGCGGTGCTCGTCTTCTGGGCGGCGGTCCGGGTGCGCGGACTCAGGCGGCTCCGCACAGGCCCTCCCCCGGCGATGGGGGTGCAGTTCGTGCTGTGGCTCGTCCTGGGCCTCGGCGGGGCGTGGACGGCGGCCAGCGGCAGCACGTTGGCCGGACTCGTGATGCTTCTGGTTGCACTGCTTCTTCCGGTCGATCGGCGGCGGGTGCAGAAGAAAGGTGCGTAAGCAGCCAAAGACATTTCTACAACGGATCATTAGATAAATTGACCTCCTGTCGAGGAGAGATGACGTGGCGAAAGCGGTTCTGAAAAAGATCGTGGAGGAAGCCGACGGGGTTTACCAGAGCATCCTGAGGAAGCGCAAGCCCAAGATGCACCTGCCCTTGCGGGCGCTCGCGAACGTCCGCTACACGCCGAAGGTCGGGTACTTCGAGCTCATCGGGAAGCGCAAGGAGCGCACGCTCACCGTGGGCACCGTCAAGACCTTCGCCCAGACGCTCAAGATGATGTCGCTTTCGAAGGACCTGATCGAAGGGGACGACATCGCGTCGAAGCGGGAGGCGTATTACATCTCGAAGAACTGGGGCGACGCGCGGTTCCACGAGCAGGATGAGTCCGACACGGTGATGGACGACGTCGAGGCGATGTTCGAGGTGAACCGCGAGCAGCTCGGGTTCATCCCGGAGGAGCACGGGGGCGAAGTCGCCGGGCGGCTCTTCGTCATCGACCGCGACGAGAAGGGGAAAGCGCTCCGCATCGACTGCACCCGGTTCGGCTCGGGGGCCTACTCGATCCCGATCCACGTCGAACACCTCCGGTTCGAGTCGGACGCGAAGTCGATCATCGCCATCGAGACGGCGGGGATGTTCCAGCGCCTCGTCAAGCACAACTACTGGAAGACGGCGAACTGCATCCTGGTGAGCATGGGGGGCGTGCCGACGCGGGCCTGCCGGCGGTTCGTCCGCCGGCTCTCCGACGCGCTCAAGATCCCGGTCTACACCTTCGTGGACGGGGACCCGTACGGGATCACGAACATCTACCGGACGCTCAAGGTGGGGTCCGGGAATGCTGCACATGTGAACAAGTTCTTTTGCGTCCCGCAGGCGACCTTCCTCGGGGTGACCCCCCAGGACATCCTGGACTACAAGCTCCCGACGCACCCCCTCAAGGAGGTGGACATCAAGCGCGCGAAAGACGCCATCCGGAACGACCCGTTTATCCGCCACCACAAGGAATGGGTCCAGGCCTTGGAGCAGATGATCGCGATGGGCGTTCGCGCCGAGCAGCAGGCCTTCGCCATGTACGGACTCAACTACGTCATCGAGAAATACCTGCCCGAGAAACTGCGCAACCCGAAGAAATTCCTGCCGTAACCGCAAAGCCACCAAGACTTAAGGTCTAAGGTCCAAAGCCCGGGGAGCAATACCCGTTTCGGGGAATGACTAATGTCTAATTAATGACGAAAGGGAATGCCGAATGAGGGGCTTCTGCTTTCCCTCAGCGTCTGAGCGTCTACGCGTCTACTTCCCTGAATGACTCAGCGACTGAGCGACTTCTTCAGGAACCGCGGATGAACGCGAATAAACACGAATAAAATGAAAGGCCGAATGCCGAGGGAACAGTATTGGTGGCGTGCTCGGGTGTCGGCATTCCGGCCTCGGGTTTGATTCGGAATTCTGGTTTCGGGTTTCGGATTTCTAACCGTACCCCTCACCCCGACCCTCTCCCCTCCCGACGACGAATTCGGGACAGGCAAGGGGCGAGGGGGAAGAGCCGCCCCTCACCCTTGCCCTCTCCCCCCGGTGGAGGGAGAGGGGAAAAACGGCACCCCCTAACCCTTGCCCGCTCCCTCCCGATGACGGATTCGGGACAGGCCTGAAGGAGGAGAGGGAAAAACCCTTGTGCCACTAGTGGCGCTTCGACTGGCTCAGGGCCGTGAGCCCGTCGAAGGGGTCGCGCGCCGCTATTTCGCCGTGATCGAGTCCACGAGGATCCACCGCAGCGGAGGCATGGGCAAGTCCAGCCCCTTCACCTCGAAGGTGCCGTTGAGCTGGTTCGTGGCGATTTTGTCCAGCACCTCCCGGACCGAAGCGTCGGCCCGTTCCGAGGGCTTGAGACGGTAAATGACCCCGCCGCTCGGAAGCCGCGGGACCATGTGCATGGTCCTTTGAACCGGACCGGTCCAGGTGCCCTCCTTCGCACGGTCCCGCGCGTCCTCCAGGACGCCGGCCACCAGTGTCAGGGTGTATGCGGCATCCGCATTCTTCTCGCTCAGGGTCTTGCGGGACTCCGCCAGAGCGTCGAGGGCGGCGGCCCGATCGGCCGCGGATATCGTGCACGAGCGGGTGTCGTCGGCGGGCAGGACCGGCGGGGCCGGGACAGGCCTCGCGGTCGGCGGCGTCCTCGTGAGTGCCTGGGCCGGCCGGGACGACGCCTCGGCCCGTGCCGGACGCGGGATCTCGAACTCGTCGATCGTCTCGCCCTTTTCGTCGATGGCCCGGGCCTTCAAGCCGTCGGCGTCCACGCTGACCAGCACAAAGTGGAACTTCCACTGATGCTTGGTCATGAAGTCCCACGCCTGGGGTCCGCGCGGATAGTTGTGCTCGGGAGTGGTGAACTCTCCTCCGCCCCCGCCCGTGACGACGTACCAGGTCTGATGACCGTCCGTGGTGCGGACGCCGCGCTCGTAACAGTGGAAGTGCCCGCCGAACACGACGTCCACCCCGGCTTTCTCGGCCAGCGGCACAACGACCTGCTGCACCTTCGCCTCGCCCCCGTACCAGTCCGAAGAGTAGGGGGAATGATGAAGCAGAAGGAACCGGAAGCGGGCCCGGCGGCAGTCGTCGGAGGCAAGCTCCTGCTTCAGCCATGCGAGCTGCGCTCCGTCGAAGAGTCCCGTGTCGTTGCTGTCCAGCACGACGTAGCGGCAGCCGGCGTAGGTGAAGGCGAAGTACGTCTTGTCGTCGTCGGGGCGTCGGATGAACCGGCGGTAACGGTCCAGATTCGCGTCTCCGATCTTCTCATGATTGCCGACGGCCATGAAGAGCGGCGTGTTCCGGAGCAGCACGCCAGCCGGCTGGAGGAATTCCCGGTAGTAGTCGCCGTCGGTCAGGCCCTCGTTCATCATGTCGCCGACGCTCAAGGCCAGGTCGATCGCGTGCGTGGCCATTCGGCCGGTCACCGCGGCGGGGTCCGGGGGAGAGGTCCGGCCCGTTATCGCCCGGTCGCCCCAGACGGCGAAGGTGAACGGAGCGTCGCCGGCCGGCGCGGTCCGAAACGTCCCCTGCACGTCATCGTCTCCGATGCGGATGCTGTAGTTGTATTCCGTGCCGCTTGCGAGCCCGCTCAGCCGGGCCTCGTGCATCCAGCGCGGCGAAGGAAGGCGAGCGGCCGGGGCGGCGGACGTCAGCCGGCCGCCGCTTCCGTAGCGGACAACCGTGTCGGTCTGGATGGCCGCCCAGCGGATCAGCACGCTCTTGGCCGTGACGTTCTGGAGGTACGGTCCCGCCCCGAGGTTAGCCGCAAAGTCCCCCGGAATGAGCGTCGAGCCCTCCGGCGCCGCGGCGGTCAGCCGCACCTTCTCCAGGATTTTCCGCACGCCCTGGACCTTGTCACGAACGGCCGGCGCCTCGCCGAGACCCTTCTCGATTGCCGTGAGGCTGTCCACGCAGACGTTGACGTCCCCGAGGACCACCTTGTAGACGGCGTCCCCGGCGTCCGTGGCGGCAGGCTGGGCATGGGCCGCGGCGAAGGTCAGTGCCAACGCCGCCGACGCCCAGACGCCGACGCGAATGCTCCGGGCCGCAATGGGTTTCGCTTCGCAGAGACCCTTCATGGACATCCTCCTGCTCTCTTGAAATCCCCTCTGCCTCTGGTGCGGGGAAAGGGGATAATTCTTGTGCCACTGGTGGCTTGTCCACCAGTGTTCTTCTTACCCCTCACGTGCGACCCTCTCCCGGGGGAGAGGGAGTCAGCGGCGTCCACGGCGGGAGGTTTTCAACGGAACAAGATCCTCCACAAAACCGTCCCGGCATCGTACCTGCCGCCAGGCGCCCCGTCTCGGAAATTCCGTCACACCGGGGCCTCGTTATCTGCGTGCTGAGGTCACCCGCCTTCGCCCGGAAGTCCCGCCCCTTGGGGCGGGGAGGAAGGGCGTTGTTTTGGGCCCGGACGCACGTCGCAGTCGGGGCTTCGGCGGGTTTCGCCTGTTTCTACGCAGGAAGCCCCGCCGCTTGCGGCAGGGAGGCTTCACTTCATAGTACCGGGGCTAGCAAACAAAATCGGGGCAGAAGCTTGAGAATTTATTCACGGACCCCGCTAGCGTCAAGAAAACCGCGAAAATAGGCCTAGCAGATTTTTATTTTCGGGTTTTGGATGGCAAATAACGGACAAACCCGGTCTCGTTTGGGGGCCTCCCAAACGAGACCGGAAGGCCGAAGGCTCAAGGTCGAAGGCCGAAGGAACGGCGTGCGAGCGGGTGCATCTTTGCTTTCCCTCGGTGTCTGAGCGTCTCAACGTCTCAGCGTCTTCTTCCTCAGCGACCTCTTCTTGACCACAGAGGACACAGAAGGAAAACCAAGAAGGTCCAAGGTCTAAGGTGCCGCGTCGGACAGTGGTTTTGTTGGTTTCCCTCAGCGTCTTAGCGTCTGAGCGACTCCTTCCCTCAGCGACTCAGCGACTTCTTCGGAAACCGCAGATCAACGCAGATGGACACAGAGGGAAAGCACTGGGTACAGAAAGGCGTAAGGCCGAAGGCCGAAGGAAGAAGGCCGAGGGAGAAGAGGGAAGCCTCGCCGTCCGGGGATGTCTCCAAGGCCGAAGCTTGCCCGCCTCAGGCGGGGTCGAAGGTCAAAGGCCGAGGGAAACCCGAAGCCCGAAATCCGAATGTCGAATCAATGACAAAAACCTAATGACGAACGAGACGTGTCTTTGCTTTCGCTCAGCGACTTAGCGACCCGCCTCGGCCAAGGCTACGGCGGACAAGCCCCGACCCTCTCCCCTCCCGACGACGAATTCGGGACTCGGAACACCTCGCCGGCAGAGGGAGAGGGGACAGAACCCGGCAGATGCGGGGGATTTTGTCGCCGGCGGACTCTCTGCCTTGCGCGGAGAGGGGTCACTCGAAGCGGCGACGGTGGATATTCTCTGCGGCGGAATAGTCTTCAAGACTTGACACGGCGAGCGGGAGCATGCAGAATAGTTAATTAGGGACAGTCACCTATTATTTGTCTGATGAGTCGTGGATTTGGCGCAAGGCCAAGCGATGGCGTCAACGTGACCCCAAACCTGGAGGCAGCGCCGACAAATAATAGGTGACTGTCCCCAATTAACGGGAGGGGAAAACCTTGCGACGCCGCTTCTCTTGTTTCGGCGCCCTCGCGGTGATGTCGGCTCTCACGCTCGGCGGGTTTTCGGGTCCGACGCAGGCCCGTGAAGCAAGCATCTTCGTCGTCTTCCGGTACGACGACTACTCGGACGCCAGTTCGACCGAGTTGGAACGGAAGCTGATCGATGCGTTCGAGACGCGGGGGATTTCCTGCACGTTCGCGGTGGTGCCGCATCGGCTGGGAGAGCCCTCGCTGGGCGAGGCCAAGGCGGCGATCCTTCGTCGCGCGATCCGGGCCGGGGTCGTGGACGTCGCGCTCCATGGGTACACCCACGCCCGGCAGGCGAACGGGCTTCCCGAATTCTCCGGCCTGGACTGCGCCAGCCAACTGACACGGATCGCGCAAGGGAAGAAGTTCCTGAAGGAGGCACTGGGGGTGCCGGTGAGGGAGTTCGTGCCGCCCTGGAACTGGTACGACCGGAACACGATGGATGTGCTGGAGAAGGCGGAGTTCACGTGTCTTTCCGCGGGGCTCGACGGGCCTGGGCGCAGTGCGTCCACGCTGATATTCCTCCCGGAGACCTCGAGAGCCGATGAAGTGCGTCAGGCGGTCGAGTCGCTGCGCAAGGCGCGACTTTCCTCGGCGGCGGTCGTGGCGCTCCTTCATGATTTCGACTTCCGGGAGGTCAACGCGGAGCGGGCGGTCACCGGCCTGAACGAGTTCACGCGGATGCTCGACTGGGTCGGCGCCCAGGAGGACGTCGCGGTGTGCGGGTCCGTCCGCCGGGCAATGGAGAGGATCGACGACCTGGGCCCGCAGCGCTTCCTCGCCAACCACGCCGTATATGAAATGATTCACATGGTCCAGCCGTTCCTGCTGGACCGATACGTGGGGAAGGCGTATCTTCCTTCGGAGGCCGCATGGGCGACGCGCAACAAACTCATTGCCATAGTCTCATGCTTCAATCTAGCGCTCTTGGTCCTGTCGCTCGTCGTGTCGCTCGTCGCCTCCGGCGCCCTCGTCCGCCGATGGAGATCTCTCGGCGCCGCCCTGCCCTGGACAATCCTCGTCCTCTTGGCCGCGACCGCCGCGTATTCGCTGAGGGACTTGACACTCGGGTTCAAGGGTCTAGCGGCGGTCGCGGTCCTGGGCGGGACGTGGATCGGGACATCGCTATCCGCTCGCAGGTCGAGTTGCCGCGGCAGGCAAGAATCCTCCCCGGCGGGAGCCGGGGACTGCTCCTCGCGGCGCCCCCAGCAGGACGCTAAAAAAGTGTAGTCCGGCTCCCTCGTGGGCCGGCCCCATTGCCCGAAAAGGGCGCCCCACCCCTCCGGGACCCCGCCTCTCGTCCCGATGGACTCGGGGTCCGAGGGAAGACCCCGTCGGGGTCGAGGCGGCAAGGACGGCGCACTACA
>Ga0315282_10014238_pt1 | contig 11873 bp, 11 predicted proteins | sample YL17G07_20_MG_FD_203693 | JGI IMG/M metagenome (GOLD analysis project Ga0315282, IMG submission 203693) | Sediment microbial communities from Yellowstone Lake, YNP, Wyoming, USA - YL17G07_20 | ecosystem: Environmental > Aquatic > Freshwater > Lake > Sediment | place: USA: Wyoming | collected... | reverse complement strand
TCCGGCTACGTCGGCGAGATCCAACGCGGGCGCGTCCCCGGTCCCCTCCGTCTCTGGCGCTCTCGGTCTGCGGCGCGGCATCGCCTCACTTCCTCGTCACGTTCACCATTGTAGCCTCGATGCCCACGAAACCTAGCGTCGTCGACACCGGGCCGGCCGCGTATCAGCTTGCGCCCATCTGGGCCTTGCAGGCCGCCAAGGCGTTCTTCAGAAGGATGACGTTCGTCACCGGTCCCACCCCGCCGGGGACCGGCGTGACCTGCGCGGCGACCTCGCAGACCGGCTCCCAATCGAGGCTGCCGACCTGCTTGCCCTCGACACGGATGGTCGTCACGTCCACCACGATGGCGCCCGGCTTGACCATGTCGCCCTTGATCAGGCCCTGCACCGGGGCGGCGCTGATCAGTACGTCGGCCTCACGACAGGCCGCCGGAACATCTTTCGAGAAGATGTGGACCACGTGGACCGACGCGTTGCGGTTGAGGCAGAGCAGCGCCGCCGGCTTGCCGACGATGTTGGAGTGGTTGACGATCGTCACGTCCAGACCCTGAAGCTCGACCCCGATGCGATCGAGGATCTCGATGCAGGCCGCCGGCGTCGCCGGCGCGAAGAGCTGATCGCCGAGCAGCACGTGACCGATGTTGGCCGGGTTGACGCAATCGAGGTCCTTGAGCGGATCGATGGCGTTGAAGACCTTGTTCTGGTCGATGCCCTCGGCCATCGGCATGAGCGCCAGGATGCCGTGCACGGCGGGGTCGGCGTTGAGCCCGGCGATGAGCTCGAGCACGTCGGTCTCGCTCGTGGAGGCCGGCAGCGTGTGGTCGATGTACGCAAGGCCGACCGCGGCGGTGTTCTTCTCAATCTGGCCGCGGTAGAACTGCGCCCCGCCGTCGTCGCCGACGAGGATCGTCGCCACGCCCGGCGTGACCCCACGGGCGGCGAGCTTCTCGACCTCGGCCTTGATCTCTTCGCGGATCTGCTCGGCGATCGCTTTGCCGTCGATGATCTGTGCGGTCATGTGTGTTCCCTTCTCGTGTCGAAGTCGCAGCCGCGCCGGCTAGAGCTTCGCGATAGTGGTCTTCAGCACTTCGTCGCGCAGGACCGACGTCTCGGCGAGGATCCGCTCGAGCTCGGCGTTCGCCGCGCGCACGTACGCTTCGTCCTCGATGGAGCCAAGGTTGATCCTGACGTTCAGCGCCCCGCCCTGGGCGGCCGCCTCGCCCAAGATGGCGCCGATGCCGGCGTCGGTGACCGCCGCGGGATTGCCGATCTCAGCCGCCGTCCTCGCCAGCCGGCAGACTTCGACGGCGACGCGGCAGATGTCGAGCGGCACGTTTGCGGCGACGATCAAGCCGGCCTGGACGGCGGCCATGCGGGCAGTCTGCTCCTCGTCGGTCTCCTTGGGCAGGCGGTAAGCCGCGATGACGCCGTTGTAGGCGACCGTGTCGTCCTGCAACAGCTTCTCGAGCTTGGCGCGGGCATCCTGGGCCTTGGCCTCGAGATCGCGGACCTGCGACTCGACCGCGGCAAACTTCTCCTTGCCGATCGTCAGGTTGCACACCATGGCCGTGAGGGCCGCTCCAAGAGCGCCGACACAGGCGGACACGCTGCCGCCGCCCGGAGCGGGTTTGCCCGAGGCGGCGTCGTTGAGGTAGGTCTGCAGGGTCTCGCGTGCGTAGACGGTTCCTTCGTCGCTCACCTGATACCTCCCGGATGGGCCGTGGGGCGGGGGTGCCTTCGCACCCCCGCCCCACTCCTCTCTAGAACAGCCCGATGATGCGGCCGGTCTCGACGTCGATGTCGACATCGACGGCCGCCGGCCTCTTGGGCAAGCCCGGCATGGTGCGCATCTCGCCGAGGAGCGGGTAGAGGTACCCCGCGCCGGTCGCCGGACGGATGTCGCGGATCGGCACACGGTAGCCGCGCGGCCGGCCCTTCAGCGCCGGGTCGTGCGAGAGCGAGAGGTGCGTCTTGGCCATGCAGACCGGCAGCTTGTCGAGACCCTGCTCGGTGAAGAGCTTGACCTTGGCCTCGGCGTCGGGCAGGTAGTCGACCCCGTCGGCGCCGTAGACCTTGGTAGCGATGGTCTCGATCTTGTCCTTGATCGAGGCCTCGAGCGGGTAGAGGAACTTGAACTCTCCGCCCCTGTCGGCCGCCGCCTTGACGACCTGCGCGGCCTCGTGGGCGCCGTCACCGCCGAGCTTGTGGACCTCGATCGGCACGGCGTCTTCGGCGCCGGCCGCCACAGCGGCCTTGCGCACGATCTCGACCTCGCCGTCGCGGTCGAAAGCGAAGCGGTTGATGGTGACCACCACGGGAATGCCGAAGAGCTTCATGTTCTCGACCTGCTTGGCGAGGTTCTCGCAGCCCTTCTCGAGGGCGGCGTTGTTCTCGGCCTTGAGCAGCTCAGGGTCGACCGGCAGGCCGCCGTGCATCTTGAGGGCGCGCATCGTGCAGGTGATGACCACGCAGCTCGGCGCGAAGCCGCCGTAGCGGCAGATGATGTCCATGAACTTCTCGGAGCCCAGGTCGGCGCCGAAACCGCTCTCCGTGATGAGGTAGTCGGCCAGCTTCATGCCGACCTCGTCGGCGATGATCGAGTTGTTGCCCTGGGCGATGTTGGCGAAGGGGCCCGCGTGCACCAGCACAGGGTTGCCCTCCAACGTTTGCACGAGGTTGGGCTTGAGAGCGTCTTTCAGAAGCACCGTCATCGCGCCGGCAGCCTTGATGTCCTCGGCGGTCAGCGGCTTGCCTTCGGTGCTGTAGCCGAACGTGATGCGACCGAGGCGCTCGCGCAGGTCCTTGAGCGACGTAGCCAGCCCAAGGATGGCCATGACCTCGCTGGCCACGGTGATGTCGTAGCCCGTTTCGCGCGGAATGCCGTTGAGCCTGCCGCCCAATCCGTTCACGATCTGCCGCATGCTGCGGTCGTTCAAGTCGACGACGCGCCGCCATGAGATCGCGAGCGGGTCGATCTTGAGCTCGTTGCCGTGCATGAGGTGCGTGTCGACCATCGCAGCCAGCAGGTTGTTGGCCGCGCCGACGGCGTGGATGTCGCCCGTGAAGTGGAGGTTGAAGTCCTCCATCGGGATCACCTGGGAATATCCGCCGCCGGCGGCGCCGCCCTTGATGCCGAACACCGGCCCCAGTGAGGGCTCCCGGATGGCGAGCATGGTCTGGTAGCCGAGCGCGTTCATCGACTCGGTAAGGCCGATCGCGGTGACGGTCTTGCCCTCGCCGAGCGGCGTCGGCGTGATCGCCGTCACGTCGATGATCTTGCCGTCCGGCTTGTCCGCGAGGCGTTTGAGCACCGCCATGTGGTCGATCTTGGCCTTGTACTTGCCGTAGAGCTCGAGCTCGTCGTCGAGTATGCCGGCCTTCTCGGCGATCGCCTGGATAGGCCGCATCGTCGCAGCCTGGGCGATCTCGATGTCCGAGGGTACGGGGTTCTTGCGCACGACGGGTGTCAACGCGTCCTCCTCATTCGATCCACAGTTCCGCGCGTCTCGCTTGGGGGAGGGCCGTCGTCGCGCTTGGATGCGGACCCTCCGCAGCGAGGATTGTACCGGCGGTCGAAAGGGGGCGTCAAACCTCGGCAAACCTCGCAACAGCCTTGAAAGAGCCTTGCCCGACGCTCCCCCGGGCCGCTCGCGCGACGGGGAACAAGGCGCGGGGTCTCCAGTGTCCGACGGCCGCCGTGCTAGCTAGATGACGTCGGCTCGCCGGCGTCGGCGTACTGCCGGCGCACGAACGACTGCGCCGTCTCCTGGATCTCGCGCAGCGGCAGATCGGCGTGGGTCGCCGCCGCGGCGCAGTCCTCATACTCGGGCGTCGCGGTCACCAGCCGACCGGCGAGGACGCCCAGGCGAACGCGGATGTCATGCCCGGCGACGGCGACCGACTCCCAGCGCTCCTCAAGGTAGATACGCTCGACCGCGTTCACGCGAATGCCGAAGGTCGAGGTCTCGCGGAAGATGCAGTCGGCCGCCGGCCCGCGGTCGGCGGCCTGCACCAGCGCATGGAGGACTACACCGGGCCGCCCCTTCTTCATGACCGCGTTGGTGAACCACACGTCGAGAGCGCCGATCGAACGCAGCTCATCGGCCGCGTGGGCGAGGACCTCCGGTGTGAGGTCGTCGAGGTTGGTCTCGAGGAGCTCGACCGCGGCGGGTGCCGCCTCGGGCACGGCGCCGACCGGCTCGCCACCGTCGGCCTCGCCGACGGCCTCCTCGCCGGCGCCCGCCACCTCGAGGAGCACCGCACGCAGCACGTTGGCGCGTCCGACGACCTCGCGGGCGCCGGCGCCGCAGCCGTCGGCCACGATGCGGCCCGCCGGCAGCGGCGCGAACTCGTCGACGAAGTGGGCCAGCAGGGCCGCTCCCGTCGGGGTCGTGAGCTCGCCGTCGTCGTCTGTGCCGGCGCCGGCCGTGGGCAGGCCGCGCAGCAACTCGAACACGGCCGGCGCCGGCACCGGCAGCTCGCCGTGCGCGGTCGTCACGCGGCCGCCGCCGAGCGCCGGCGGTGAGGCCACGACGCGCGTCGGCGCGAGGTCGCGAACGAGCGCCGCCACGGCGATCAGGTCGACCGCCGTGTCGACCCCGGCCAGCTCGTGCAGGTGCGGCTCGTCGTCGCCGTGCACGGCGCGCTCGGCGGCCGCCAGCCGCTCGGCGACGGCCACCACATCGGTGACCGCGTCGGGGGCCAGCGACGAGCCGCCGACCGCGACACGCAGCTCTGCGAAGCTGGCGAAGCCGTCGCCCTCGCCCACCGTGAGCGCTAGGGCACTCAGGCCGCCGCGGCGGGCGACGGCGACGGCGACCAGCTGAGGTTCGAGGCCGACCGCCGCCAGGGCGGGACGCACGACGGTGTCGAGAGGGTCGGCGGCGCTGCTGGCCGTCGCACGCGCGACGGCCAGCAGCGCCGCCGCCAGCATGTCGCCGCTGACGCCGTCGCGGCAGTCGAGGTACAGCACCCTTTCCACAGCGTCGCTCACGTCGCCAACACTACGCTCGCCGCAGCACCCTGGAAAGCATGTCCCATCGCCGCGGGCACGGCACGGCGTCCTATACAATCCCAGCCATGAAGATCGCCCAGCTGGCCCCGCCCTGGATCACCGTGCCCCCCGAGGGCTACGGCGGCACCGAGTGGGTGGTCAAGCACCTCTGCGACGGCCTCACCGCCCGAGGTCACGACGTCCATCTCTACGCCGCCGGCGACTCGCACACGCCGGCGCACCTTCACTCCCTCTTGCCTGCCCAGATGCCCGATCGCATCGGCCAGACGAGCTACGACGCGCGCCACGTCTCGTGGGCCCTCTCTGAAATCGAGGCGGCAGGCGACTTCGACCTCATCCACGACCACTCCGGCTTCCTGGCCATCGCCTTCAGCCGTTACGTCTCCACGCCCCTCGTCCACACCGTCCACTGCGCCTTCGATGAGAACGCCCGCGGGGTCTACGAGCAGTTTCGCGACGCCGTCCCCTACGTCTCCATCAGCGACTTCCAGCGCACCCTCGGCCCCGAGGGAATGAACTGGATCGGCACCGTGCACAACGCGCTGCCGGTCGACGGCTGGCCCTACTCGACCGAGAAGGATGACTACCTGCTGGCCTTCGGACGCATCTGCGAGGACAAAGGCTTTCATCTGGCGATCGACGTCGCCCGGCGCGCCGGCCATCGCCTGCTCATGGCCGGAGTCGTGCAGGACTGGTATCGCGACTACTACGAGGGGCGCATCGCGCCACAGGTCGACGGTGAGCAGATCGTCTACGAGGGCGAGGTCTCCGACGAGCGCAAGCGGGAGCTGTTCCTGCGCGCCAAAGCGTTCCTCTTTCCCATCCTCTGGCCGGAGCCGTTCGGCCTGGTGATGACCGAGGCGATGGCGTCGGGCACGCCGGTGGTGGCGCTCCGCAACGGTTCGGTGCCCGAGGTACTCGACGACGGCGTGACGGGGTTCATCTGCGACGACGTCGACCAGATGGTCGCCGCCGTGGATCGCCTGGACGAGATCGACCCCGCCGCCTGCCGACGCACGGTCGAGGAGCGCTTCAGCGTCGCCCGCATGACGGCCGGCTACGAGGCGCTCTACGAGCGCCTCGTAGCCGGCCGTACCTGAACGCCCGCCTCGCTACCGCCCTTCCTCAGCCAGCTTGCGCCGGATGTCCGCTATCTGCGCGCCGACCCACTTCTCGATACTGTTGCCCTCGACGACGGCGCGGCTGCTCTCGGCTCGCGTGCGCTTCTCGTCGGGACCCATGGTGAGAGCGCGGTGGATCGCCTCTGCCTGCTCTTCGATGTCGAACGGGTTGACGGGCAGGGCGAAGGCACCCAGCTCCTCGAAGGTTCCGGTGTTCTCGGAGAGGATCAGCACCCCGTCGCGCTCGTTGACCAGCACGCCCTCCTTGGCGACCAGGTTCATCCCGTCGAAGATGGCGTTCACCATCAGCGCGTCGTAGTGCTTGTAGGCGGCCAGCGCGGCGGGGAAGTTGTCGCGGATGCGGATGTCGATCGGCATCCAGTCGGTGTTGCCGTGCTTGGTGTTGATCTGGGCGACCGTCTCCATGACACGGCGCCGATACTCGACGTACTCCTCGACGTCCTCGCGCGACGGCTGGAGCTGAGCGACGAACGTGATCAGCTCCTTGAACTCGGGGTGCAGCTCGAGGAAGCGGTCGAAGGCCTTGAAGCCACGGATCACGTTCTTCGAGAGGTCAAGACGGTCGACCCGCACCAGCAGGTAACGGCGGCGGCGGCGCAGTAGCTCGCGTTCGGCGCGCGCCACGCGCTCGGACCCCATAGCGTCGTAGAGCACGTCGGAATCGATGGTCACCGGATAGGCCCGCACCCAGACGGTGCGACCGTCGACGGCCACCGTCTTGCGCTCTTCGTCGACGTCGGCGTCGAGCAGGTCGAGGCAGCCGTGGATGAAGTTGTCGACGTAGTGCTGAGTGTGGAACGCGACGACATCGTTGGCCAGCAGGCTGCGGAAGATGTCCTCGCGCACGTCCCTGGGCAGCACACGCCAGTAGTCCGACTGCACCCAGGGGACGTGGACGAACTGTTGCAGGAAAGCGTGCGGCGCCCGCTTGCGCACCAGCGGCGCCGCCGTGTAGAGGTGGTAGTCGTGCAGCATCACGACGCGGCCTTCCCCGTCGCCACCGAGCTCGTCGACGATGGCCTCGGCCATCAGTCGGTTGGCCGGCACGTAGCCGTCCCGCCAGGCGTCGAGCTCGTTGGCGGTGATGTCGGGATGACGGCCGAGGTCCCACAGGTAGTGCTGGATGAACCAGAGCATCGGGTTGGCGACGATGTTGTAGTAGCGCTGGTAGGTCTCGTGGTCGGCGGCCACGTAGCGCACGCGGTAGACGTCGCCCTCGAGCTCGACCTCGACGGAGGCGCCCTTCGCCGCCAGGCGCTCCTCCTCCTCGCTGAGGGCCATCGCCACCCAGACGCCGCGGTAGCGGCGCAGCATCGCCGTCAGCGTCGTGACGAGCCCTCCGGCACCACGGGTGACGACCGGTTCGCCGCTGGGATCGCTGTGGAACGACACCGGACCGCGGTTGGCGGCCACGACCAGCTCGAGCTCGCGCTCGGGGGTCTTGCGTTGGCTGTCGGCCATGCCGCCCCTTCCTTTCGTCGCCGCCGCGAGACCCTCAGGAGCCTTCGGCGAGGAGCTGCCTGAGGATGCGCAGGTCGTCGCGCACGAGCCGCGGCGTGAGGAAGCGTTCGCGCACGTACTCCTTGCCGCGCAAGGGCTTGGCCAGCGCCGCGATCTCGCGGCAGAGGTCCTTCGGGACGATGCTCTGACAGTCGGCCAGAAGCTTGCGACCGGCGTTCGCCTCGCACATGTGCCCTCCGCTCGCCGACACAGGGTCCGACTCGTAGTGGATCACAGCTTCGCGCACCGGCGCGAACCCGCCGGCGCCGGGCTAGAGCACGCCGCGGGAGGGCGGCAGAAGGTCGCTCTGGCGCTCGACCAGCCCGAGGCGCTGCAGCCGGATCGTCATGGCCTGCTCGCTGACCTCGAACCGATCGGCGAGTCGCCGCGGGTCGGCCCCCTCCTCGAGCGTCGCCTGACGGACGAGGTGCTCGGGCATGAGCAGTTCGGCGGCGAAGGCGTCGGCCTCGCGCTCCTGGCGGCCGCTGGCAACGTTGGTCGGGCCCCCGCGCTCGGGAGCGACGCGCCCTGGATGCAGCACGAAGTGGCCGATCTCGTGGGCGATGGTGAAGCGGCGGCGGCGCTCGGAGACGGGACCGTTCAGCTCGATGGCGCGACCGTCGCCGACGGTCGTCAGCGCGGCCTCGGCCGCGAACGGCTCGTGCGCCTTCTCGACGAGGGACAGGTTGAGGACGCTGACGACGTCGCGCAGCGACACCGGCGCGCGCAGGGTGCCACTGGCCTGCAGAAGCTTCTCGGCTTCGCGACGGATCGCTTCGCGCGTGCGTCCCATGTCGACCCCCTCGGCGCTTCGAGTCCCTTCCTCCTCGCCCGGCATCCTACCACCATCGGCGCGACGCGACGCCAGTGTCGCCGGTCATGAACGGCCGCAGGTCGGCCGCCGCCGACCCGTACACGGCGACCGCGAACTGCGCCAGGAGCTGCGGCGCCAGCTCCTTGCGCAACACGGCGAAGATCAGGGTGATCCCAGCGCCGCCGGCAGGCCGAGCCACCCCACCACGACGAGGTCGAGAAGCGGCGTCAGGCGGAAGATGGCGCCGGTCTCGTACGGCGCCCGTCGAACCCACGCCGGCGCCCGTGCGTCTCCGACAGAAAGGAGCACGGCCGTTGCTATACTTGTCGACGATGGGTCCACGACAGAAGCGCTCTCTGGTCCACGCGGCGGCACCCGCCGCCGTGCTCGTAGTGCTGGTCGCCCTGCTCACCGCCCCCGGCGTCGCCAGCTCGAGCGGTGGCGGCGCCGAGGCCGGCTTGGCCGTGATCGACGGGCAGACCGTCGACCTCGTCTCGGTGACCCCGGCGGCGACCGACAACACCGTCACTGCTTCCGGTTCTCACTCCGGAGCGGTCACCTTCGGCGACGGGTCGGCCACCGCCTCGTCCTACGTGAAGGACGCGGCGCTCGTCTCGCGCAGCGAGGCCACGATCACAGGGATCGACCTCTTCGGCGGCCGCGTCACCGCGACCACCGTCCACGTCGGCGCCACGGTGCGCACGACTGCGACCGCGGCCACGGCCGAGACCGACGGCGACCCGGTCACCGGCTTGCGCATCGACGGCGTGGAGGTCGACCCCAATGTGGGCACGTTCGCGATCGACGGCCTGGGGACCCTGACCGTCGGCGTCGCCGACGCGCAGAGGGGCGACACGTGGGGCAGCGCTCAGGCCGTCGGCCTGCGGTTGCACCTGAGCGCAGCGACCGGCGGGCTGCCGGCCGGCGCCACGGTCGTCGTCGGCCAGACGTCGGCGCGCGCCGACCTCGGCGCCCTCGAGGCGCTCATCGGCAAACCCACGCCCACCCCCACGCCGAGCCCAACGAAGACGACGCCGCGGCCCACGCCGCGTCCCACCCCCACCGTTACCCACACGGCCAGCGCGACGACCAGCGGGACCAGCGGGACCTACTATCCGCCCACGTCGAGCGGCACCACGACCATGCCGCCCCCCGGGGCGCCGTCCGCCGCGATCCTTGCCCGCTTCCCGGGAGCAGTCTTCCCGGTGGTCGGCCGCTACAACTACAGCGACGACTTCGGCGCCTACCGCGCTGACATCCCCAGCCACAGCCACGAGGGGAACGACATCTTCGCCCCGTACGGATCGCCGATCGTCGCCGTGCAGGATGGCACGATCAGCGACATCGACTCGACCGGGACCGCCGGCAACCACCTCCACCTCAACAACGCCCAGGGCGACTACTTCCTCTACTGTCACCTGTCCCGCTTCGTGACGGGGCTGCACAACGGCCAGCGGGTCACCGCCGGACAGACAATCGGGTATGTCGGGACGACGGGCGACGCGCAAGGGACCTCGCCTCACCTGCACTTCGAGATCCACCCCGGCAGCGGTGCGGCCATCGACCCGTACCCGTACCTCAACGCCTGGCGGGCGTCCGGCAGCGAGGTGAAGAGCGGAGTCGACGAGAGCGGCAACACCGTGACCAGCGGCTTCGATCCTTCGGTGCCCTCGGACCTGAGGCTCGAGAAGAAGGGTTCAGCCGTCGACGATTCGCTGGCCCTTGCCCTCGACCGCGTGACGGTCGGCCTGGCGAGCCTCGACGCCGGTCTGGCGGGCCACTCGCAGCGGCATGCGCCGACGCACGGACCCTTCGAGGCGGTGCTCGCCGTAGCCAACGCAGCCGGCGCCCTGGCGCTCAAGCGTCTCAAGCTGGCCGCCATCTTCCTCTAACGGTCCTCTCGGCCCTGCCGGCACCGCTGCCGTGGGGTCGCCGCGCTCGCCGCAGGCCGCAGCGTCGCCGGCGCGACGCGAAGCGATGGGAGTGGAGCGGATGACGGGACTCGAACCCGCGGTCTTCAGCTTGGGAAGCTGACGCGTTACCAGCTACGCTACATCCGCCCGCGGCGCAACAGACTACACCATGGCGACGACACCGTCAGCCGGCGTCGATGCTGACGAAGATCCTCACGGTCGCGGCACGAAGTACCCGGGCGCGAAGACCTCGCCCAGGCGCTGCACCAGGGCGACGACCAGACGCACGCACGCCTCGAGGTCGTCGACGGCGGCGACCTCGTGCGGCGAATGCATGTAGCGCATCGGCAGGCCGACGCACAGACAGGCGACCCCGGCGCCGGCCGCCTGCAGCACCTCGGCGTCGGTCTCGGTGTCGCCGGGATACGCCTTCACCTGCACGGCCACGCCTGCGGCGGCCGCCACCTCGACCGCCAGGGCGAAGAGGCGCGGGTTGCTCGACCCGCCGCGCCCGAGGACTGGACCGCCCCCCAGTTCGATGAGTCCGCCGGCCCTGCGCGGCTCCACCTCGGGCTGATCGGTGGTGAAGTCGCCGTCGACGACGATCACACACTCGGGCGCCATGGCGCGCGCGCTGGCCAGCGCGCCCATGTAACGGGTCTCCTCCTGCACGCTGGAGACCGCTGTGAGCCGCGCCGCACCCGGCGCCGCCGCGTAGTCCTCGAGAGCGCGCACAGCGACGTAGACGCCGCAGCGGTCGTCCATGGCACGGCCCGTCACGATGCCCGACGACAGCTCGACGAAATCGGGGGCGAAGGTGATCGAGTCGCCGATCGCCACGCGAGCCAAGGCGGCTTCACGGTCGTCGGCGCCGATGTCCAGCCACTGCTCATGAATGGCCTGGGCGCGACCGCGCTCGTCGTCGGGGATCATGTGTGTGGGTCGCTTCCCGACGACCGCCGTGACCGGGCCAGCGGCGCTGTGGATCGACATCTTGCGGCCCGGCAGCAGAAGCGGGTCGACGCTGCCGATCTTGTCGAAGTAGACGAAACCGCGCTCGTCGACGCAGGTGACCTGCAGGCCGATCTGGTCGACATGAGCCTCGACGACGACGTGCGGGTGACCCTCGGCGTTCACCTCGGCCGCGACGTTGCCCAGCACGTCGGTCTGCGGCACGGCGGTTCTCTCGAGTCGCCGCCGGACGATCTCTTGTACGGGCTCCTCGAAGCCGCTGGGACCGGGCGCCAGCGACAGCTCGCGCAGGAACTCGACATCGGCCGCCATGGCACACCTCCTCGAGACGGGCGGATTGTACCAGAAGGGCGGGGGCGGGGGGGGGGGGGGGGGGCGGGGGGCGCCCCCCCCCCCCCCCCCCCCCCCCCCCCCCCCCCCCCCCAAATCATTTCTCACCGCCGCCGCTCCTTGTACTGCCGCACCTGGTACATGAAGGCCTCCAGGCGGGTGCGGGTGTGGGTCTGTTCCTGGCCGTC
>Ga0315282_10014236_pt1 | contig 11874 bp, 12 predicted proteins | sample YL17G07_20_MG_FD_203693 | JGI IMG/M metagenome (GOLD analysis project Ga0315282, IMG submission 203693) | Sediment microbial communities from Yellowstone Lake, YNP, Wyoming, USA - YL17G07_20 | ecosystem: Environmental > Aquatic > Freshwater > Lake > Sediment | place: USA: Wyoming | collected... | reverse complement strand
CAGCGTGACCGCCGCGCTGTTGGCATGGAGCGTGCTGACCACAAGGTGCCCGGTGGTGGCTGCCGTCGTGACCAGGGTGGCCGACTCGTCATCCCGCAGCAACCCCGTCAGGATGACATCCGGGTCGCTTCGCATGACCACACGGAGAAGGTTCGCGAACGTGAGCCCCGCACGAGGGTCGACTTGGTGCTGGACGACGCCGGCAATGCAGTACTCAACGGGGTCCTCCACGGTACAGACCTTGCAGCTCTCAGAGTCAATCTCTGACAGCATTGAGTACACGTGAGTAGTCACGCCGGACCCGGGGGGCCCGCTCACCAGCAGCAGGCCGGAAGGCATGGCCAGCAAAGTCCGGACCTTCGCCAGGTTTTCGTCGCTGAGGCCGAGCCTACCGAGTCGACACTCGACCGTCTGGCGGTCAAGAATGCGGACGACGACCGTCTCACCGAATACCGCCGGCGCCGTCTGGACCCGAAGGTCGATCTCGCGTCCCTTGACGGTGAGCATGATGCGACCGCCCTGCGGCTGGCGGCGTGCTTCGTCGCTCACGTCCAGGTCGGCCATGACCTTGAGCCGCTTGATGACCGCCTCGTAGTCATCTTTTCCCAGAGTGTGGTGAACGGAGAGCGCCCCGTCGATGCGGAACCGAACCCGGCGCGCGACGCCGCCCTCTCCTTCACCCGCGACGGCTTCGATGTGGATGTCCGAGGCCCTGCCCTCGATCGCCTCCAACAGCATCTTGTTGGCGAGGGCCAACCCCTCGTCGCCCTGTCCATTCTCTCGCGCGGCCCCCTGCTCCGTCATGGCTCACCTCCTAAGCCAACCGAAGGATGCGGTCCGTTCTCACCGAGGTCTCCAAAAGCTGTCGGCGGAAGCGCTTCTCGCGCTCGTGTATCCACTCGTCGATGCTGGCCCGCAGGAAGCGGACTTCGCCGGCGAACTCAAAGGCGGGCAACTCCGCCAACTGCTCGTGGATGTCGCCCGTCGGCACCTGCAGGTACCGCGCGAGCTGCTCGACGGTGAGCACGGGACCGAAATCCTGGTTCCCGGTCAACTCCCGGTCGAGCGCCGCCCGGATGCGAAGCTCCGACCTTGCCGGCATCGCGAGCAGCGGCAACTTCCGGGCCGTTGCGCCAACCTTCTCCTCGAGCCATCCCTCCTCTGCCGTCAATTCGACGTGCTCGTTGTCAGTCATCGGTACGGCTCTCCTTGAGATCTCCCAGAAGCGGGCGGAGGCGTTCGTAGAGCGCCTTTCGGGCCCGGTGCAGGTACACGCGGACGCTCGCCGGAGCGAGGTCCAGTGCATGGGCGACCTCGCCATCGCCCAACCCGTGAACCTGGTGCAGGAGGAACACCTCCTTGAGGGCACCCGGTAGCTCGCTGACCGCCTCTTCAAAGGCGGCGCTCAGCTCGCTCCCGTAGGCGCAGTCCTCGGGGCGCTCAAGCGCGGCGACGGGCTCGACCTTAGGGTCGTCCTCCGCGAGCGTGTGCACGGTCATCCGCTCCCCTCGGCGAAAGTGGCTCCGGGCCGCATTGGTGGCGATGCGAAACAGCCACGCCGCGAACGGGGCGCGAGGCTCGTAGGTCCCCCGGGAGCGGATGACGGCCAGGAAAGTGTCCTGGGTCAGGTCTTCGGCCGCGCCGGCGTCGCCGAGGAGCCGACGCAGGTAGCTCCAGACGTGGTCGCGGTAGCGCCCGAAGAGCACCGCGAAGGCCTCCCGGCGGCCATGCTTGAACATCACCATCAGTTCCCCATCGGTGAGTTCGTCCATGCTCCCTCCGCCCATAGACTAAACGCCGACCGGCCTTACCTGTTACAAGCAAATCCGTCGGTGCGCCGAGCCGCTGTGGTTGACAGTGCCGCCAGCCGGTCATACAATGCCTCCTGGCTCGTGGCATGAGGCGTGCCCGTTTCCGGTGAACGGAGGGGGCCGCAGGCCCCTGAGACACGCCGCGTCCGGTGGCAGACCGCACCGTGGGGAGGCCGGCAATGACGGTGGAGGACTTTCGCCAGACGGAACCCTGGCGGGTGTTCCGCATCATGAGTGAGTTCGTGGAGGGGTTCGAGACCCTGAGCAAGGTCTCGCCGGCCATCTCCATCTTCGGCTCCAGCCGGGCTTCCCGGCGGAGCAAGTACTACCGACTGGCGGAGCGGACGGCCCGGGGCCTGGCCAAGGCCGGCTACGCCATCATCACCGGTGCCGGGCCGGGCATCATGGAGGCGGCCAACAAGGGGGCCAAGGAAGCGGGTGGCGAATCGGTGGGGCTCAACATCGAACTCCCCCAGGAGCAGCGCCCCAACCCGTACCTGACCACGCTCCTGAGCTTCCGCTACTTCTTCGCCCGCAAGATGATGTTCGTCAAGTATTCCTGCGCCTTTATCATCTTCCCCGGTGGCTTCGGCACCATGGACGAGTTCTTCGAGTCCCTCACCCTCATCCAGACGCAGAAGATCCAGCGCTTCCCCGTGGTGCTCATGGGCTCCACCTACTGGCACCCCCTCCTCCAGTGGCTGCGCAACTTCATGCTGGCGGAGGGGTGCATCAGCGGACGTGACATGCAGATCTTCCACATCATGGACGATGCCGACGAAGCGGTGCGCTACGTCGTCGCCGAGACCCAGGAAAGAAGGGAGCCCACCGCCGTCCTCTGATGACCGTCAGCAAGCGGCCGGCTCCGGGAGCACAGATGATGCCCCGCATCCCACTCATCATGGACACCGATATCGGCGACGACATCGACGACCTCCAGGCCCTCGTCCTCGCCCTGGCGAGTCCGGAGGTGGACCTCCTGGCCGTGACCACCGTCTTCGGGGACACGGAGCGGCGGGCCTCACTGGCCCGGCTCCTGCTGGAGGCAGCGGGTCGGCCCGAGGTCCCGGTGGCTCGGGGAGCCACTTCGCCGCTTCTTGCGCCCGGGCGGGAGAGCCGATTCGGCGGCCACGGCGTCGACCTCAACGGCGTTCGTCAGGGACCGGTGGAGACTCCGGCTCCTCTGCTTCTCACCCAACTCATCCGCCAGCAGCAGGGCGAGGTTGAACTCCTGACCATCGGGGCGCTGACCAACATCGCCCTCGCCCTGGCGCTCCGCCCGGAGTTGCCGAAAGAAGTGCGCCGATACCACCTCATGGGTGGCTGCTTTGGTGCCCGGCCCCAACTCCACAGCACCGCCGAGTACAACATCCGCTGCGACCCGGAGGCGGCCGCTGCGGTCTTTGCCGCCGGCTTCAACCTCACCGTCGTGGGGTTGGACGTCACCACCCAGGTGGAGTTGTCGGCGGACCACCTGGAGCCGCTCCAGCGGTCCGCCCACCCGCTGGCCAGACTGTACGTGGCGGCGGTGGGTCACTTTCTCGCTCAGGGCAGCCGACGAAGCAACATCCCCCACGACGTGCTGACCCTGGCGGCGCTGCTTCGGCCCGAACTCATTCAGACCGAGCCGATGCCCGTGGCGGTGGAACTGCGGGGTGAGTACACCCGGGGTCTCACGGTGACGCCCCACCGAGCCGCTCAGGAGCGGCCCCCGGCGGCGACGGCCCGGGTGGCGGTGGCGGTGGATGCCCGAGCGTTCCGGGACTTCTACCTCGACAGACTCTACCGGCTGTGCGGGGTCTGAAACCGGTGGCCCGGGGAGGAAGCTTTGCCGCCGCCTGCCCTGTGGATGTTGTGCACCTGCTGCCCCTTGGGGTGTGCTGCTGTGAACTGTGCTTGCGGCCCGGGGGGACTGGACGATGAGGGAAAGCAGGCCGACGCGGACCTACCGGGGCATCGAACTTGACGAGCAGTTCATCCCGGCCGTCCTCGAACACCTCGACGACTGGAGCATGCGCCTCAGCCGGACAGCTGCGGAATGGGCGGAACGAATCGCCCTTCAGTTAGGCCTGGGTGACGAGGAAATCCATGTGCTCCGCGTGGGGGCGCTCCTCCACGCCATGGGCCGGCTGGGGCTTTCGTCTGCGGAGGGCGCGCTTCGGTGGACCCAGGCGGGCGTGACCCTGCCGAACGCCGAGACCGGGCACCTCACGCCGGACGAGGAAGCGCTTCTTCGGCGGTCGCCTGCACTCCTCGGCCAGCTCGTGCCGGACAGCAAACTCGACCGGGTCATCGACGCCGTCGTCTTCTCCGGCGAGTACTACGACGGGTCGAAGAGCCCGCGAGGATTACGGGGCGAGGCCATTCCGCTTTTCGCCCGCATTCTCGCCGTCACCACTTCCTTCCTCACCCTGACCATGAGCCGTCCGGAGACCACCGCCCTGAGCCGGGAAGAGGCCGCCGCCCGCCTCCGTCTGGAGGCGGGCCGGCGGTATGACCCCGAGGTGCTCGCCGCCCTCGGCCGAGCACTTGGCTGCTGAGGGCTGACCGCAAAGGCTCGGCAGGGTCAGGCAACGGCATCCTGGGGAGCGCCCTCATCCGCGGCTCGTCCTCGTGCCTCGTGCCTCGCAGCCCCGTAGGGACAGACCTTCAGCCCTGTCCGCTCCTGGGGACTGTGCGCTCCTGGGGACGGACAGACCTGAAGGTCTGTCCCTACAGCTCCCCGCAGCCGCGGGCGTCCTCAGTGGCAGAGAGGGAACGCACGAGGGCGCGGACAAGGGCGAGCAGCTTGGGGAAGGCTTCCGCCAGGACGGGGCTGAGTTCGGTGCCCGGCTCCAGGCTCTGGGGCTGGATGGCGACCAGGGTCACGGGCACGGTGATGCCCAGGGCTTCGCCCAGGCGGAGCACGCCCAGGACGTCAGCCTGATGGATGGAGAGGGGGGAGGATTCGCGCGCCTTGCGGACCTCATCGGGGGTGAAGACGCGGACCGTGGCCGGCGGGTCGAGGAAGTCGCCCGCGTCGAGGATGAGGACGTGCTTCGCCTGCTGGACGAGGTCGAGGAGGGCGAGCCCGGGCGTCCCCGCGTCCAGGATGCGGACATGCTCCGGCCAGGACTCCCGGGCCAGGGCCCGGGCCAGGTGGACGCCGACGCCATCGTCACTGCGGAGGAGATTCCCCAGACCGATGACGAGGAGCCGTGCGGGCTCGACACGTACGTGGTTCTGCATCGCTTGCTCGTGGGCTACCAGGCCGCGGCAAAAACAAAAAGAGAGGGTCAAGGCCGCTCAGGGGAGCTTTTTTAGGCAGGATACATCACAGGTGTAGCGACCTTGACCCAAGAGGAAAGATACTCTAACCGGCTGCCGGGCGCAAGAAAAATCCCGGAATTTTTTTCGCCCTACAGGAACTCGACCCTGACGAGGTGCGTGGAGCAGGAGATGCAGGGGTCGTAGGAGCGGACCAGCATCTCCAGTGTCAGGGTGATGTCGGCCTCGGGGCGGTCCAGCATCTGAGGCACCAGGGCCCGCATGTCGGCCTCCAGGTTGGCGTAGTTCTGGCCGGTGGGGATGATGCAGTTGCAGTCGGTGACCTTCCCGTCTTCGCCATAGGTATACTCGTGGATGAGGAGCCCACGGGGGGCTTCGCACATCCCCACGCCCGAGCCGGCCTTGACCGTGACCTCCGTCGGCTCAAACCGGACCCCCGCCTCCAGCAACTCGTCGATGAGTTCAATGCAGCGCTCGTGGCAGTGGACGCCTTCCACCACCTGGGCCGGGTTAATGTGGAAGGGGTTGTGGGAAGGATGGGCGAGGCCCAGTTTTTCTGCCGCCTGCTTCGCCTTGGGGTGGAGCTGGTCATAGTTGTTGTTGAAGCGGGCGAGCGCCCCGACCATGTAGGACTCGCGCTGGCAGTAGACGTGCTTGGCGGTGGAATGCTCCACGACCTTCTCGTGCACCATCTTCCGGTAGCCGCGCGGAGGGACGGAGCCGCCGTCGGAACTGACCAGGTCACCTTCGTAGAAGGCGTATTCGGCGGGGTCGCGCAGCGAGAGGTACTCCGTCTCCCGCTGGAAGTCGGGCCAGCGGATGCCCGCGAAGAGGTCCACCGCCGTGTCCACATCCCGCCTCATTTCCACCAGCATCCGCTTCACTTCGCCAAGTTGCTTCTCGGTGGGGACGACGCTGAAGCCGCCCACCAGGAGGGAGATGGGGTGGACGTGTCGGCCGCCGACCACTTCGCCGATGTAGTTGCCAAGTTTCTTCATCCGCAGCGCCATCTTCACCACGTCCGGGTGCGAAGAGGCGAGCGGGAGGACGCTGGGGGCCCCCAGGTAGTCCGGCAGTGCCAGGAAGAAGGTGTGGAGCCAGTGGCTCTGGATCTGTTCCCCGTAGAGGATGAGTTTGCGGAGCCGGAGCGTCTGCGGCGACAGCCCGACGCCGAAGGCGTCTTCCGTCGCCCGCAGGCTGGTCGAGGAGTGGGCCACGGCGCAGATGCCACAGATCCGGCTGGTGATGGTCTGGGCTTCTTCCCACTTCCGCCCGCGCATCAGGGACTCGAAGAACCGCGGCCCCTCGATGACCTCGAACTCGCAGCGTTCCAGTTTCCCGTTACGGATGTTGACCAGGATGCTCCCATGGCCCTCCACCCGGGTGATGTGGTCGACCGTGATGTTGGCACTCTTCGGCATCGTCGAGAACCTCCGGCTCTCCTGGCTACCGCTTCTGGCCCGCTGGCGGCGTCCCGCCCGCCGGCGGCTGGTTTCCCGCAGCGGCCGGGGCCGCCCCGGAGGCCTCAGAGTAGCCACAATACAGGCGGAACTGTCGCAGGATGTCCTCGACGGTGAGCCCGCGTTCCGCCAGCAGGTCTTTTTCCGCATTCACGTTGGGGTTGGGGATGAGCCCCCGACAGCCGTCGCAGGCCGAGCCATAGCTGGGGCACCAGGCCTTGCAGCCGGCCCGGGTGACCGGGCCCAGGCAGGTCATCCCCTTGTCGAAGACGCAGACGTTCTCCGCCAGTTTGCACTCCACGCAGACCGGGTAGTCGGGGATGCTGGGCGCCCGGCCCTGGAGGAGGGCCAGGGTGACCGCCAGGAACTCCTCCCGGCGAATGGGGCAGCCATGGATATAGTGGTCCACCTTGACCACCCGGTCCAGGGGGAGGACCTGCGGGGTCGCATCCCAGGGGAAGCCCTTCTTGGCCAGGGCCTGGGCTTTCTCCCCGTAGACGTACTCCTGGGCTTCGGCGAGGGGGCGGAAGTTGCGGATCATGTTGAGGCCGCCCGTGGTGGCGCAGGCCCCCAGGGCCACCAGCACCTTGGCCTGGCCCCGGACCCACTGGAGCCGCTCCTTTTCCTTCTCCTGGAGCACGGAGCCCTCGCAGAAGGCGATGTCGAACTCGTCCGTGGTCTCGCTCATCGCCTCCCGCCAGCGCACCAGGTCCACGGCCCCGACCAGGTCGAGCAGTTCGTCCTCGCAGTTGAGTATCTGCAGCCCACAGCCCTCGCAGCAGGCGAAGCTGAAGACCGCCACCTTTGGCTTGCTCATGGCAGGCTCCGTCTTCTTGTCTTTCCCCTGTTCCGCGCCCGCGGACTTGCCGACTCCTTTCGGCCGCCGGGGACCGTCGTGGCGCTGAGCTACATCGCCTCCCGCAGCCGACGGGCCGCCTCGTAGGTGAAGACCGGCCCATCCTGGCACACGTACGCATGGCCGACCTGACAGTGGCCGCATTTCCCCATCCCGCACTTCATGTGCCGCTCCAGCGAGCAGAGGATGCGGTGCTCGAGCAGGCCAGCCGAGAGGGCCTCCAGGACGGCGAACTTGAACATGATGGGCGGCCCGACGATGACGGCGTAGGTCTTCTGCGGGGCGATGGAGACCTTCTCAAAGAGGGTGGTGATGACCCCCGTGTGCCCGGTCCAGGACTCGTCGCCCCGGTCCACCGTGAGCAGGAAGTCGACGTCGGCTCGGGTCTCCCACTCGCGGAGGTCCCGGCGAAAGAGGAGTTCCTTGGGGTTACGCGCCCCGTAGAGGACGGTGACTTTGCCGTAGTCCTTCCTGTGGTCCAGGACGTGCTGGATGGCCCCGCGGGCCGGCGCCAGCCCCAGGCCGCCGGCAACGAAGAGCACGTCGTGGCCCCGCAGCGTCTCCAGCGGCCAGCCGTTGCCGAAGGGGCCGCGGATGCCCAGGGTGGCGCCCCCCTGGAGCCGGTGGAGGGCCCCCGTGACCCGCCCCACGTTCCTGATGCACATCTCAAAGCCGTCGCTCACCCGGGTGGGGGAGGAGCAGAGGCTGATGGGGACCTCCCCGTAGCCCGGGACCCAGACCTGGACGAACTGCCCGGGGATGTAGGTGAACTTCGGCCCACCCCTCAGCCGCACGCGGAAATACTTCTCCCGGTCGGTCATGCCTTCGACCACGGCGAGTTCGGCAACGCGAGGGACGTAGGGGGACTCGCCTCCCGTCCCCGTCGGGGCGGCCTGGACGGCGCTGTCAGTCATGGTCAGCGACTCCCTGCAATCTGGCTGTAGATTTCCTGGGCACTGATCTTCACCAGGCAGACCCGGTCACAGCGACCACAGCCCACACAGCCCGGTCGCCCGTACTTTTCCATCAGGTACTTCCCCTTGCGGAAGATGCGGTGGCGGAGCCGGTCGGCGCGCTCCGGGCGGAAGTTCTCGCCGCCGGCGACCCGGGCGAAGGCCTCCAGCAGGCAGCCATCCAGCCGGCGCTTACGCTCACCCCGCTGGAGGGTCAGGTCCACCTCCTCGAAGACGTCGAAGCAGTAGCAGGTCGGGCAGACCAGGTTGCAGGAGCCGCAACTGAAGCACCGCCGGGCGGTCGCCTGCCAGATGAGGCTGTCCCAACTCTCTTCCAGGATGTCGGGCAGGTACTTGGTGTCGAAGCGGAACTTCTTGGGGAAGGCCGCCTCCTTGGCCTTACGGACCTCCTGCAGACGGGCGAAGTCCGGGCTGGTGGCTTCGGCCACGGGCGCCCCGACGAGCAGCTCCCTCCCCCGTTCGCTGGCGATGTCGACGAAGTAGGTGTGACCCAGGTCGGTGAGCATGACGTCGTAGCCGGTCTTGGCTTCCTGGGTGCCCATGTCGGCGCAGAAGACGTGCTCGTCACAGGCCTTCAGGCAGTCGAGCCCCACCACCAGGGCCTGCTCCCGACGGCGAAGGTAGTTGGCGTCCTTGGGGTCGACGCTGAAGACGGCGTCCAGGAGCCACAGGGCGTTGATGTCGCAGGGGTGCATGCCGAAGACGACCCGCTCCCGTGGCGCGAGCACCGGCTCGGTCCTGACCGGGGCCGTGGTGGCATCGAAGCGGAGCAGCGACTCCTCCTGGGGCAGAAAGTATTTCTTGGCCGAAAGGATGGTGGTGGGGTAGTCGAGACGGAGTTCGGCCGGGTCCTCGACGACGGCGAAGTAGAACTGCTCCGCTTCGGGCTTTCGCTTCGGGCCGACCACCTCGTACCGGCGGGCGAGCCCGGCCACGAACCTCCCCAGGTCTTGCTTGGCGAGCACCTTGGGCAGCATCCACAGACTCCTTTGTTGACCAGTGAGCCTCATCCCCCGCGGGGACGAGGCGCGCCCGGAAACTCTTGCGCTCAGGATTGGCGCTTCCCGCCCAGAAGGGCCTCGACCCGCCTCAAGAGTTCCCGAGGTTCCACGGGCTTCTCCACGAAGTCCTCTACCGGCAGGTACTCCTCATCCTTCTGGGGGGAGAAGCGGTAGCCGAACTTCTTGCCGATGGCGGTGAGCATGAGGATGGGGATGGCCCTGGTGGCCTCCTCCCCTTTCAGTTTGTAGCCGACGTGGAAGCCCTCCGTGTCCTTGTCCATCATCACGTCCAGGATGATGAGGTCGGGCTGCCGCTCGGCCACCCGGGCCAGACACTCCCGGCCCGAGGCCGCCGTCTCCACGACGTAGCCCGAGGCCACCAGTACCGTCCGCAGGGCTTCGACGATATCCGCATCGTCGTCCACCACCAGGATACGCTTCGGTTCAGGGCTCATCCCTCTATCCTCCCCGGGCCGTCGCCGCTCGGTCGGGTCACCAGCATGGCCAGGTCTCCTGACCCCACCGCCCCAAAAGGCTGTTCTCGTTCCAGGGACCGCCGGCCTGTCAGCGGGATTCCGTCCCCTTTGGGTGCTGCCAACTGTCACGGAAGTGGCGCGTTCGCCAAGGGCTCCTCCCTCGGTTCGCGCCCCAAGTCGCCCGGAGGGTGCCGACCCCTTTCGGTGCCCGCCCCTGGGCGGGCACCCGGTGCTTCTTGGCTGAGGTCAAGGGGGGCCGGAGCTCCACGGACTACCTTTCGCCCTGCCTCTCCTGGCGTGGTTCTCCTGACGCCTCCAAACCCTCCGGGGCCTCCGGCCCCGCCGATTCTGGGCACGCCCGAGAAGGCCAGCCTCTGCCCCGGCCGGCATCCTGTGAAACTTTTCACAAATGGCAACGCACAATAGGCCCGGGCCTGTTTCAGAGTAAGAATTTGCTTATACACCCTTCTCTGCCCTCCCACAAGGACATTGTAGACAAAATCTCAGCAAATGCGCGGGAGTTCTTCTCCGTACGGGAGTTCCACCAGCCGACGACCCCCAGCCCGTGTCTGGAGCACCACCCGCCCCTGCCCTCGCCCACTCACGTAGCCAATGAGAGCAGCCTGTGCTCCCAACCGGTGTCGCTTGAGCGCCGACAAGGCCGCCTCCGCGGCATCGGCGGAGACGAGGGCCACCAGTTTCCCCTCGTTGGCGACCACCAGGGGGTCGAGGCCCAGGAGTTCGCACGCCGCCCTCACTCCCGCCAAGACCGGGATGCGAGATTCCACGACCGTGAGCTCCACGCCCCCGTCCTCGGCGAGTTCAGCGAGGCTCGCAGCGAGGCCGCCCCGGGTGGGGTCCCTCATCCAGTGGACCCCAGCGCCCCCGGCTGTCAGCACTGCCTCTGCCAACTCGCCCAATGGGGCCACGTCGCTTTCCACCGTCGTTTCGAAGGCGATGCCCTGTCGCGCGCTGAGCACGGCCACGCCGTGGTTCCCGATGGGCCCGCTGAGAAGGACCGCGTCGCCAGGCTCCACCCGGCCTGCCCCCAGCAGCACCCCTTCCGGGACGACGCCTACGCCGGCCGTGTTGATGAAGAGGCCGTCGGCCCCGCCCCTTTCCACCACCTTGACGTCGCCCGTCACCACCGGGGCACCGGCTTCCCGCGCCGTCTCGCCTACCGAGGCCAGCACCCGGCGGAAGTCGGCCAGGGGAAAGCCTTCCTCCAGGATGAAGGACAGGCTCAGCGCCCTGGCCGACGCCCCCACCACGGCGAGGTCGTTCACCGTCCCCGAGACGGCCAACCTGCCGATGTCGCCCCCGGGGAAGAAGAGGGGCTTCACCACGTAGCTGTCGGTGGTGAAAGCTATCTGACCGGGGGGAAGGTCAGAGAGGACGGCGCTGTCGGCGAGGATGGCGCCGCACCCACCCGGCTCCGGCGGGCACCCGCCGCCGAGGGTCGGGAGGATCTCGTGGCGGATGAGTTCCCGCATCAGTTCCCCGCCGCCACCGTGAGCAAGGAGGATGCGGTCGTCTCGCGCCGCGCTGCTGCTCGTCGCGGTCAACGTTCACCCCCTCCTTGGTTCGGGAGCGGGCGGGCGGCTGCGCCCGCCCGGCCTCCTCGGCCGGGCACCCGGCGGGCCCCCGAGGGCTCCCGCCCGAATCGGTACGCGATGCCACAACTTCCCTCCCTGCTGACCATGCACGGCCCCTGGGGGTGGGCGGGGGTGCAGGCGCTCCCGAAAAGCAGGCACTGCTGTGGGTCAAGGGCCCCGCGGAGCACCTCGCCGCACCGGCAGCCGGGGAGTTCAGGAGCTGGGGCTACCTCGATGCCGAAGGCTGCCCGGGCGTCGAGTCGGCGAAACTCTTCCCGCAGGCCGAAGCCACTCTCGGGGATGAAGCCCAGCCCCCGCCACTCAGCGGGGGCCACTTGGAAGACCGCCTCCAGTTCGGCCCTGGCCGTCGGGTTTCCCTCCGGGCGGACGGCCCGGCGGTACTGGTTACGGACCTCGCTTCGGCCCGCGGCCAA
>Ga0315282_10014235_pt1 | contig 11875 bp, 8 predicted proteins | sample YL17G07_20_MG_FD_203693 | JGI IMG/M metagenome (GOLD analysis project Ga0315282, IMG submission 203693) | Sediment microbial communities from Yellowstone Lake, YNP, Wyoming, USA - YL17G07_20 | ecosystem: Environmental > Aquatic > Freshwater > Lake > Sediment | place: USA: Wyoming | collected... | reverse complement strand
AGAGGAAGCAGTAGGCCTTTTGGGGTGATGGTTCCCCCGGAATCGTGCCGGCATAGGCCCAGTCGACTTGGGCTTCTTCCGCCGGGGCTGTTTGGATGTGGAGGAAGGCTTTGGGGGAGGGGCGTTGCGTTCGCAGGTAGTCGCGCAGGATGCTGATCCCTCCGGCATAGCCGATCTTTTGGATATCTTCCCAGATGCGTTCGCCGCTGATGCCGGGGTAGTTTTTGAGGAGGTCGTGGATTTTGTCCTTGAAGGCGTTGAGCTTGGAATGCCGGGGGGCCGCATAGCCTTGGGAGAAGGTATTTTTTTTGAGGGCCCGGCGGATGGTTTTGATGTCTAGACCGAGCTTTCGGGCGATGAGTTTCTTGGGGAGTTTAGCGGCGAAGAAGAGGTGGTGGATATAGGCCCAGGTTTCCAGATTCATAAGGCCTCCTGGATTTTGCGGATGGCCTGCAGGGATGTCTGGCGCTGCCTGGCCATGATATCTTCTGGCGGCAGCGGGGCGATGGGCCGGGGGGGTAAAGAGAGAACCTGGTAAAGTGGCGGCTCATAGGCCAACAGAGACCTTTGGATCAAGCCCTGCCTGGCCTTTCCCAGGGAGGCCAGATCGATCTTGAGCAGGCTGGCGATTTTGTCCTGGTGATAAAAGCTGATGCCGTTTCTGTCGCAGACCGCAACCAGGAAGAGATAGAGCAGGATTTCGATGGCGGAGAGGTCGGCGAGGAAACCGCCGGTAATCAACCGATGATCGACCCAGCTGAAGGAGCCTTGGATTTTTCGTACCCGAGTGGGATCGAGAAGTTTTCTTTCCAGCATGGCCATTACCTCCGGGATAGGATGATGTCATTTTCTCGCAGGCAAGAGGGTCTGTCCATCTGGGCTTGTATATCAAGACAGGCAGATTTGCTGAAAAGGAAAGTTATTTCGAGGGGTTGAAGTGGGATCGAGGCTTGTATATCAAGATCGGGCTGATTCCATAACTGTTCTGTGATTTCCGGGAGTTGGTTCTTTATCTGGGCTTGTATATCAAGATGGATCTTTTTTCTTCGATCACGGTGCTTTTGGGCCTCGCGGTTCTTCTGGACGTATTCGGGGTGAGTTTGCCGGTATTGTTTCAGGTAACCGGGGTGCTGGGCCAGCCATTCTTTGACGCGCTCATAATCATCCTGGCAGCAGTCGGGGTTCTGCCGTCGCCAGTGGGCATCGGTTTGAACTTTGCGGGATTTTTTACAGGAGGGAGATCCGCAGGTCTTCTGTCGGCTGCCCACGCGGGGGTGGGGGCGGAAGGTACGTTTGCAGTAGGGGCATTTTCGCTTTTTCATCCCGGTCCTCTTTCCGGATTGGAATTAAAGGAATCAAACCAATCACAGAAATTAGAGGACCAAGATGAAAAAAAGAAAAGGATTATATTGCTGCCTGGAATAAGAGGAATTATAGGGGGGACATCTTACATCGGTAATAAAGGGGTAGAATTAGATCGGTGGTAACACTTCGTTTACTGCTCTCTTCTCTCGACACCTCCAGTCGTATCTTTGTCCACCAATCCATGTCTGTGTACACTCCTCTCTCCTCCCTCGGATCAGAGAATCTAAATCACTATCCGAAGAAGGCTAAATGAGGGTGTCACAGTTTTCAACCGCCACTCATCCCGTCACAGTTTTAGACCGCCCTTTATATGTGGCATTATAAAATCTAAATAAGCATCGGATCCCTTGGAAAAGATGAGTGAGCCGAAGGTCTAACGGTAGGCCTCTGTTTTTTTGCCTTTAGAATTACGCACGGAGATTTCTGAAGCCCCCATTTCTGGAAAGGAGATGGGGTTTTTGTTTATGGATTAGGCCCCGATTGCGAGAGTTGCGAAAGTCCAACCGTGCTGACGTTTGACATTCGTAAATGGTTATTTTTATCTACTCGCCTGCCCTGTCTCAGGGCCCCTCTTGGGCTGTCCATTTCTCCCCCGGGGCCGGATGTATATTTGAAGTTGCCTCCCCCCTTCCCCCTATTTATTGGACAAAATTGATGATTTTCATTTGAAGTATTCTATTCCGAAGGAAAATTCCAAAAAGAACATTTCAGGAGAGACTGTCGAAAAAGATGAATTTGGAAGTCTGGTTCCTCCACGTGCCCTCTTTTTTAGTCTGCCCTATTTGGTGAGGTCAATTTCAATTCGGCTGAACGATTATGCACCTTTTTAACCAAACTTTATGGCTAATGCCTATTTCTCCTCGGCTCCTCCCCTCCTAGGTGAGGGCATACCTGAACCCGGAGTTGATGATTTTCCCTATATTATGAACCATGCAGTAAAGCAACCATTGTATGTTGGCCTTGGTCTTCCCTCGTAAGGTAAAACGATTCATGGCCTTCAAGATACGGATGTTCGCAAAAACCGGCTCGGCAATGGCTATCCGGTGATGATAAATCCTCCGCCCCCTTTCACTATCGACCTTTGCCCCCATGGCTTTGGTCAAATTGCCAACCACACTCCCCACAGGAACCATCACCGCGCTGCGTTTCGCCTTGTCCCCCTTGACACACCTGACCTTGAGCTCACATCCCTTGCAACCCTCTCCCTCATTGCTATACCTTCGATAAATGGTTCCATCCTGGACCGTTCCCTTCACTTGGAGCCGAAAGACTCTCCCCCTAGGACAAAGATATTCATCCCTCTCTTCCTGATACCGAAAGTCGGCTAAGGTCAACCGATCGCTTCTACGCTGTCTTTGCCGGTGTCCATCGTGAAACCTTGGGTCTCGACGCCTAAACCGCTTATCCGGAATATACGCATCCAATCCCTCCTCCTCGCACTTCTTCAAATTCACCGGACTGTGATAATTGCTGTCTGCCGTAAGGGTCTTACCCACAAAATAATCATCTCCACAACCAATGACTCGCATATTCTCTTTCGCCCCATCCAGCACGGGGGGAATAAGATGCAGATCTTGGGAATCACCAAACGCTTCTCCATGAATAATCACCTGCTCCTTGGAATCCACCAAGGCCTGCCCGTTATATCCCTGAATCGTCCCGTGAGAAGTCACCATGATCGCTGATTCATTGTCCGTGATATTACTCTTAATCTCTCTGCCCTGTCTCCCCACCTTGGACCGGTTCTCTCCTAACCACCTTTCGATGCGCTCGGCTTTCTGCACAAGCCTCTCGATCTGCCCCTTCCTCTCCACCCCCCCACAGGAGCTTTCCCCCTGCCCATCATCATCTCTCCCATCTACTTCCACCTGCTCGGCAACCAATTGCTTAATCTTCTGCTCAATCTTCTCCCTCTTCCGCCTCAGATCCCTGATGGTCCCGCTCCACTCCTTGGAAGCATTGGAAGGCAGCTTACAACCATCTAACGCAAAAAACGTCCCTCCCAGAAGACCCTCCTCTTCGCAAACCAATAACACATCCCTAAATAGGGGCAAAATCTCTTCCCTCATCGAGGATACAAATCCAGCTATCGTACTGTGATCCGGCTGCTCTCCACAGGTCAGCGCCATAAACGTCACGTTCTCTCTACAGGCTCGTTCGATCTGCCGCGAAGATATCAACTCCCGGGAGTAACCCAACAGGACAACCTTCAAAAGAATCTTCGGATCATACGCCCACCGCCCCGTCTCATCATTGCGGTATCGCCGGTCAAAGGTCGACATATCTATCCGGGGTTCCACCAGAGTATGAATCGCAAACTCCAACGTTCCCGGCATCAACTGCCCTTCAAGAGAAACGGGAATGAGAACGCTTTGACAGTAGTCATAACTCTTGTATTTGGCCATGGCTCCATTCTCTGAAAAAGGATAGTCCTCAAAGGACGGCCTAAAAATACCACATGGAGGGATATTCGTAAATGAACTCTTTTAAACCAACTCAAAAAAACCATTAATGCATGAGGAGAGCTCGAAAAGAAAAAAGTTTCAAGAAAAGACTTTTTCGACAATCTCGGAAGAAGTCATCAAAAAACCCCATTCCATTACCTGCAAGAAATGGGGTTTCAAAATCTCTTTACCATGCCTTCCCTCCGATCAAGAGGATTGGAGAGCTCAATTCTGAGAGGATTTTAGCAGAATGGGAAGGGATTTCAAGAGTTTAAAAGGGCAATGTTTAAAAGGGCAAGCTGCTAAAGGGATAGCCTGATCAAAAAAAGGGGGAGCCATTGCTGACCCCGCCTTCAATTCTACCCAGATTGGTTCAGTCCTGTTACTTCTTTCCCTTCGCGGGAGGAGCTGGCGGAGGACACTTAATTGTTACCGAGTCCTTCCCTTCAAACGGCTCGCCTTTTAGATTATTACCCATGAGGAAACCTTCAGTGTCGTTGCACTGAAAGCCTGCCACAGTTATGTTAAACTCGCAAACCAGATCTGGGTATTTGTCATGGTTTACGTCCTTCGAGTATCTGTGGCAGAAGGCGAGACTATCTTCGGACCCGGTCCGGCCGAAGGTTAGAGATCCAATATCAACCATGGTCGGCGCATGGAAGGTCTTTGAGGAAAGGATGGAGACCTGAATCTTTCCTCTGCTGTTATATTCTACCTCCCTCTGGTGCACATCTATCCCAACGAGCGTGGGGTCAACGACAGGAATGGGACTAGGAGGAACCACCGTAGGGCAAACTGGGCATACTGGAGGAGTGGGACAAACAACCGGTTCCACTGCCGGCATAGGAGGAACTACTACTGGGTCCACTACCGGAGTAGGGGGAACCACTACTGGCGGGGGACCTGCTGGGTCACCATCGTGTACCGCCCACCCAAAGCCCGTATCGACTTCTTTCTTCGCGATGAAGGATTCACCACCCGGACTAAACATATATGCTTTGGTGGAATCCAAATCGTACGTTGTATCAGTCCAGTAATAGAACCATCTGGCAGTATTCTGGAACGGTCCCAACGAATTGGAATCACCTGCGCCGAAGACGTTGCCCAGCTCGGTACTATACAAATGACCGAATTCAGACATCTTACAGTACAAACCAATGCAAGGACCGGTCCCGTCTAGGTTCAACGCGGACGGCAACCTCCATCCAGTAATACCATTAATGTTGAGACTAGCAGCCCACGACTTCGCCTGACTCCAGTAAAGGTTTGCCATCTTCGCATTGGCGTACCAGGTTATGTTAAAATCGGTGTCATAAATCATTCCGTTCCCCCGGTCCACGAGCTCTCCATACGCAAGAGACGCGAATGAACAGACCACTGCCATCACAACAACCATTAACATTTTTTTCATTTCTTCCTCCCTGTGAAATTAGAGTTTGGGTTAGTAATTTCGGCAACCCGGCTATCCCAAGTAATCTGGGAACCGTGGCTTTCCGTCCTCCGATTACTCGAAGTTTGGCTTTGTCGTTTTACCTCCTTTCTCTAATGACTCTGGGTGACACTTTTCGGTTGATAAGTTAGCTTAAGCGGTGATTGAGACGATAGTCAGAAGAATAGTTACTATCGCCTCATAATTCTGGTGGTATCAAGTATCTACATTATTGTTAACATCCTCCCTCCTCCATACATCTTTCAGTGCCGGGTCATCCTCTTGAATTCCAAGGGTCCATTTGTGCCAGCACTGTCTGCAAATTTCTTGAAGCTCTTGATCCGTCTTTCTTTGGGGGTTGACTTCGCAGAAGTATTCGAACCAATACCCCACTGAGACACAGACTGGGATTATCCAGATTAAATGTAGCGGATCCATTTTTGTCTCCTACTGTTAACAATCTTTTAATTTTTTTTCCTTTGTGAAATTACTTCTTGGATTAGTAATTTCGGGAGCCCGGCTATCCTATTTGGATATAGGACCCATGGCTTTCCGTCCTCCGATTACTCGGAGTTTGGCTTTGTCGTTTTACCTCCTTTCTCTTCAAATTTGCCGTAGATGTCCCTATTTCCTGATGGGCGATGGTCCGGCCGCATCTTCCGATGATGAATCTTTCTGTATGGCCAGTTAGGTAACCATGAAATCATGTTGCAGGGCGACGTTCAGGACCAGGTAATGAGGCATAATGTTTCCTTTTGGGGGATGAAAATTCATTGAAGGATTTCCATGAGTTAAATCAATAAGTCATATATATAGAAGGGGTGGATTTAAATGAAATACGGGGGGGTTGTCAGTTATCCTTTGACATATTTTTACGAAGGAGATAGGATTTTACGGGGAATAATCGGAGGTGTGGATATGCTTTTTATTTGTGGAATTTTGCCGAGTTACATATAGTGGCACGATCTCCGCAATTTTCTTATTGACCCAAATGGGAGACTTTGATACCCTGGCATCGTCATTGTCCTTCCCGTAAATGAGAAACCAAATTAACGAATAAAGATTTCTCCCTAACATACCCGAGGGAAATTAAGGAAAATTAATGGTCCCGGAGGAACGATGATGGAGAAAACAGCAATTCACAGCGTACTGGTACCAGAAACCGCCGCACCTTTTAACCCTGCCGTTCGATTCGGCCCACTTATCTTTATCTCTGGACTCCCTCCTTTTGAAGAAGAATATTGTCGACAGATTCGAGAGGCGCGCGCCAAGCAGCTTCCTCCGCCTCCCATGCCCGATACACCTTTTGAAAAACAGGTTAGCATTGTTCTTGATCATATGAAGGCACTATTGGAGGCGGCAGGCTCCAATATGGATTGCCTTCTGAAGGTAATTGTCTTTCTAAAAGATCAGACCCAAATGGAAGTATTTGACCGGATATACCGTCAATACTTTTCCTCAACCGAGGCCCTTCCGGCGCGAACGAGAATCCAGGCTGGCCGCACTCCTCTTGATTGCGGCCTTGAAGTCGAGGCCATCGGCTACATTCCCGGAATGTAATTGGAATAAAATACCCGGCTACCATGTCTCAGGAGGGACGCCCTTAAATAATTCAATTCAGTCGTTTTCCAAATTATGCCGGCCCCCCCAGGAATAATAGAATAATTTCTTATCCCCGGAGGGGACCATTTTTCTTCTACTTCACCATTCCCAACACCATTCCCCCCACCTTCTGAAGCCGGTAACTCGCCTCAGCTGACAATCCTTCAAACTCGGCCCCCCGCGTATAAGCGTTGGCCCTTCGACTTAACCCAAGCCATGCTCTTTGGAGGAAGTATAAAACTGCGCTCAGGGTCAACCTTGAGCAGGTTTAGACCTTTAGGCCGAAAGGTTGACCACATGGAACATGGTTTTTCCCATTTCCTGCTCCCACCCCCACTTGACCGCCTCCCTTATCTTCTCTCCAATCTGGAACTGCCGGTTGAAACTCTCAATGGTCATGAGAGGGTTCTCTATAGGAGTCTGCATGGAAATCCGGAACTGACTCTTTTGTTGGCCAAGCTCAAAGGAGACCCTTTCCAGGACCTTTGGGAACTCGCCCAGGATCTTCAGTGAAATGTGCCGGTAGGAAGCTGAAACTTCCGTCTTGGAGATCATTCCATTGGTACAGATAAGTCGGAGGAAAAACGCAGCTACGGAGAGGGAAGCGAGTCCCACTTCCGAATTGGACACCGAAATTCCAATATCCTGGAATAAAATAGGGCCCCCAGGGCCAGCTGGACCTCCAGGGCCGATTGGAACTCCGGGTCCTCAAGGACTCCAGGGACTCCAAGGACTCCCAGGGCCAATTGGACCCGCATCTCTTTCTCAAATTGTTCTCATGGCGGCGATGCCGGTTTCCTCCTTCGGATAAACGACCCTGCTCCCCCTAGGAGGGATAGGGCTGCAGAAAGGGTGGAGGCGTACCCAAAAGTTCCGGTTGGGTCCTGATTGTTAATCAACGGACGGAGCGAGGTTCCGGCGAACGGCTCTCGCCAGGTCCTTTAATGTAAGAGGCTTCATCAAGAATTCCCGTATTCCTAAAGCCTTGGCCTTTTCTTCGGTGACGTGTTCGCTGAATCCCGTGCATAAGATGATGGGAAGACCCGGGCGAATCCGCAGCATCTCCCTTGCCAGCTTCTCTCCAGTCATATTCGGCATCGTCATATCGGTGATGACCAAATGAAACCGACTGGGTTCCGAAGAGAATAGTCCCAGTGCTTCGATACTGCTCGTGCGAACGGTCACTTGATACCCCAGATGCTCCAGCATTTGCTTCCCGATCTCCAAGAGAACCGGTTCGTCATCGATAAGAAAAATATGCTCCCCTTTCCCGCGGGGTAGGAATTCTTCCGTAAGACCCAGCGATGGCCCCTCGGCAGATATCTCCACCCTCGGAAAATAAATATGGAATGTGGTCCCTTTTCCCGGCTCACTGTAAACCTTTATGGCTCCCCCATGGCTCTGCACAATCCCGTGCACCACGGCCAGCCCCAACCCGGTTCCCTTTCCCGCTTCCTTGGTGGTGAAATAGGGGTCAAAAATTCGATCCAATATCTCCCGGGCCATCCCCATGCCTGTGTCGCTCACGGTCAGCCGGACATACGGCCCCTGCTGCAAATCGGCGTGTTGGCCGGCCGCATAGGGGTCAAGATTGATCGGCGACAGGCCGATGGTCAACAAACCGCCGGTCTCTTCCATGGCGTGGAAGGAATTCGTGCAAAGGTTCAGCAGGACTTGGTGGACCTGCGTTGGATCCGCCTCTATGATTCCGGGATCTTCCTTTATGTCCAGTCGAATCTCAATGGTCGTCGGCAAAGATGACCGAAGAAGCTTCACGGCTTCCTTGACCAGCGGCTCGACGCGAATCGGCTTCTTTTCCTGAAGAGTTCTTCGGCTGAGGGTCAGGATTTGTTTCACCAGATCCTTCGCCCGGACTCCAACCTTGAGCAATTCCTCCAAATTCCTGTGTATACTCGACCCGGGCCGGGTTTCCAGGCTGATGAGCTCGGCATACCCCAAAAGACCCGAAAGAATATTATTAAAGTCATGGGCGATGCCCCCGGCCAGGGTGCCGATGGCCTCCATCTTTTGGGCCTGAAGGAATTGAGCTTCCAACTTTTTCTGCTCGGTGATGTCACTGGCAAAATTCAAGGTCGCGGGTTTCCCTCCCCACTCAACCCCTACAGATTTCAGCTGCACCCAGACCTCCTGGTTTGATTTATTGATGATCCGGAAGGATTGAGGTCTGGAAAAGGTCTCGACCGCAGAGACTTGGGAACCCGGTCCCAGAATCCTTTCCCGCTCCCCTGGATGAATATGATTGACAAAGGGAATCGCAGCCAATTCTCTTGGCGAATACCCGAACAATGCTTCCGTCCTGACATTGGAGAATCGAATGGCCCCGTCCTGGATGATAAAAATAGCGTCATTGGCATTCTGCACCAGGAGTCGGTACTTTTCTTCCGACTCTCGCAGGGCGCTATCGGCTTTTTGGAATTCAGTGAACAGCAGCGAATTGGCCATGGCCCCGGCAATCTGGTTGCCCACTCTCAGGCCCAGCCGCAAGTCATCTTGGGTATAAGCATGGGGCTGCATCGCCATGAAATGCAAGATCCCGATCGTGCGATCTTTCGAAATTAACGGAACCATCATCATGGATCGAAGGCCGGATCGAAAGGTGGGTAAGAGGCTGGGAAACCGTCCAGCCACTGCGTCTTCATTCTGCGGATGAAAGATGATTCCCTCCCGGGTTCGAATTCCTTCTGCAGTCAATGAGCCAGCCAATGGGTAAGATTCCTTGGCGTCGCGCTCTCGAACGGGCACGCCCGTAACATAAGCCGAAGTGGCCGTATTTCTTTCTCGATCGACAATATTGACGGACATTCTATCGAAGGGGAGCACTTTCCGCACTTCCTCGGCGAAGAGCTCGTAGACTTCATCCGTGTTCAGAGTTGAGCTGATCAGGCGTCCGATCTTTGCCAGGACCTCCGTCTCGGCAGCCAGCCTTTTCGCTTCCGCCTCACTCTCGCGCAGCGCCGCCTCCATCCCCTTGGGCTCGGTAATGTCCTGGATGGTACAACGAATCCCAGTGATTCTTCCAAGTTCATCCTTATTCAGTCGATCCTTAATGAGAACGGGAAAGGTGGTGCCATCTTTTCGACGATAGGTCCGCTCCAGAGAGCGACCGGGTGGCCGAAGCCCCTGCAATTTTTCTAAAACCTGTTGACGGACGATATCTTCTCCAACATTAAATTTCCAGATATATTGTCCGATCATTTCTTCCTGACTATAGCCTAACATCTCCAAATCTGTGCGATTGACATTCGTGATGCGTCCTTCCGTATCATACTCATGGTATCCCACTGGAGCACTGTCGTATAGATCTCTGAACCTTTCTTCGCTCTTTCTAAGCGCCTCCTCCGCCCGCTTGCGCTCCAGAAAGAGCTGGGCATTGGCAATCGCACCGGCGATCTGATTCGCAATCCGCTCGGCCAACCTTAGATCCCGATCCGTGTAGGCTTTGGGTTCTTTCGAACGCAGGTGCAACACCCCAATGACTTGATCCCGAGAAATAAGGGGTACCAAGATCATCGACCGCAGTCCAGCTTGAAAAGTGGGTATCAGGCCAGAAAATCGGCCTTCCAGCTCCTCTACAGCCTCTGGTTGAACAAGGAAACCCCTCCGGGTGCGATTGGCTTCCTCGCTGCCAGAACGGGCGAGAGGGAAAACATCGCCAATCCGTTTGCCTTCGAATTCCACCCCCGAGACATAGGTTATGGTAGCCGTGCCTTCTCCGGGATTATTGAGGGAGACCGCGATCCGGTCAAAAGGAATCAATTTACGGGCTTCTGCGGCGAACCGTTCATAGACCTCTTCGATGTTCAAGGTGGAGCTAATGATCCGCCCAATTTCAGCCATGACCGCATTCTCTTGAGCCAGCCGAATGGCTGTCTCCTCCACCCCCTTGCGCTTGATGACCTCAATCAGACGGCATTTCCCCTGGCTTTCCGACAGCCCATCGTCGGTTCGCGGGTCCTCGATTCTCCGCGTTCTTGGGTCCGCAGACTCCCTGCTCAGGATGGCCAATTCCTTGATCGGTAGCTCTTGGACCTTTTTCCTGCCCTTCATCCAGCAATCTCCATAGAACGACAGCAAAAATTTTCTCTGTGCAATGGGACCCCAAGAGAGTCAGACGGAAAATGATTCTCCCAATTGGTAATCCCTGCGTTGTAAATAGGCAAGGGGTGATGGTAAAGGCTATCTGCACAACTTATCGTCATTTTCCTAAAGATCTTAAACCCTTATCCCACCTCTAGGGCTGAGCGGCTGGTGGGGAAGGTGGATGCGGAGGGGATAATTCGAGTTGTGTCGGATGTGACGGGGGAAAGGCGGGTGGGGTTATTGAAGAGAGGGCGGAAAGGGGGGCCGGAGGATTTACCTCCTTGACAGCAATTTGCCGAGATGTATATTTTAAAAATATGCGCTTTTCTCTGGATCGCGCACCATTGAAAAAGCAGCCCACAATCTAAAAACAACAGGAGGTGAGGGGAATGTCTGATTCTTTCTCTGGCAAAAGTCGGGGGATCACGCGTAGGGATTTTATGAAAGCAGCCGCCGCGGGAACCGCGGGTCTATCCCTCATCGGTTTACCTTCCGGGAAAAGCGATGCGGTGCAGAAATATCCTCATTGGGGGGAGGCTGTGGTAATACGAGATGAGGGGGCTACGGAAGGGCCGAATATCAACGGTAAAATTATCCGGGAAATGCTGGAAGAAGCCATCAAGGGTCTGACGCATGGCGGCGGGTGGCCATCCCTATTTCCTTCCTATCAAACTGGAGAGATTGTTGGCATCAAAGTGAATTGCCAGTGGCCGCGGGTGCCTACCCAGCCCAAGGTGGTGGGAGCCATCATTAACGGTCTGGTGGGGATGGGCATATCCAAGGATAAAATTGTCGTTTGGGATTCGGATACCGAACCCTTGATGTACTCCGCGATGTTTGGACTCGGCATGGAATTTAGCGGGGTGCGCGTAATGGCCACGGATAAATTGAGTGATCCCTTTGATTCAAATAAGACATTGGATATCCAGGGGAA
>Ga0315282_10014234_pt1 | contig 11875 bp, 11 predicted proteins | sample YL17G07_20_MG_FD_203693 | JGI IMG/M metagenome (GOLD analysis project Ga0315282, IMG submission 203693) | Sediment microbial communities from Yellowstone Lake, YNP, Wyoming, USA - YL17G07_20 | ecosystem: Environmental > Aquatic > Freshwater > Lake > Sediment | place: USA: Wyoming | collected... | reverse complement strand
AGCCCGGGCAGCTTTCGACGGTGCGCCACGGGCCGTGAGGGCAACCCCCCGTGGTTGCCCGAGAGGTTTTTCCGCGTTCGAGGTGCAACCCTGGATTCTGGCTTCCGCCAGAATGACGATTCTAGAGGTTTTGACCGGAAACCCAGGCGTAGGGGCGGGTTTTAAACCCGCCCGCCTTCACCTCCGCCGGAATGACGAGAAGGAAATATTTTGTGCCTGAATTGGTGATGAAATCCCGATTCCCGGAAAAAAAACGCAAAAAGGCTCCGGCTCCCGTGGCCTGGCCCGAGGTGGAGGTCCGACACCCGGCCGAGGCCGCCGAGGCGGTGGCCCATTTCCTTTTTGAAAACGGAGCGAGCGCGGTCCTCGAGGAGGAATCCGAGGCCGGGTTGGTCAGCCGGGCCGGCTTTGGACCCGACCAGGACCTGGCCCACCTCAAGGGCCGTTTGGACGCCTTCCTGACCCGGCTGGCCCTGCTGTTCGACCTGCCCTTTCGGCCCGAGGCCTCCTGGCGGCGGATCGAGGCCGGAGATTGGGCCGAGTCCTGGAAGCGGGGCCTGGCCCCCATCGAGATCGGCCGGCGGCTGGTCATCCGGCCGAGCTGGTGCGCTTACGAGGCCGCGCCCGGCCAGGCGGTCCTGACCCTGGACCCGGGCCTGGCCTTCGGCACCGGCCACCACGAGACCACCCGGCTCTGCCTCGAGGCCATCGAGGCCTTTTTCGACGACCCCGGCCGCGCCGCGGCCCGGGTCCTGGACGTGGGCGCCGGCTCGGGCATCCTGGCTCTGGCCGCTGCGGCCCTGGGCCGAGGCCCGGTGCTGGCCGTGGACAACGACCCGGAGGTGCTGCCCGTGGCCGCCGAAAACCTCCGCCTCAACCGGCTCGAGGACCGCGTGCTCCTGGCCGCGGCCGGCCCGGAGGCGGTGCGGGGCGTTTTCGACCTGGTGCTGGCCAACCTTCACCAGGGGGCGCTTCTTCGGCTGGCCCCGGTGCTGGCCGACCTCACCGCGCCCGGCGGCCGGCTGGTGCTCTCCGGCCTGCTCCTGGACCAGGTGGACGAGGTGGCCCGCTCCTTTTGGGAAGCGGGCCTGACCGAACTTTCGCGTCCCACGCGCGGGGAATGGGCGGCCCTCGAGCTGACCCCGAACCAGAGGGCATGAGACCATTTCTATTTCGAACATGCCGTGATGTTCCTGCCGAGAAGAGGTACGGACATGACGAGACCGAGGAGAGGGGAAGAAATCCATGAACAGGCTAATTCCATTTCTAAATCAAGATGGAAACGCGAAGGCCAGCGAGCAGCGACGAGACAGTACACCAAGTACGGCGAGGAGCCGCGCGGCGCAGCCGACAAAGTTAACGCTTGACTCTGAAATGGAATGAGACGCTTCCTGATCGATCCGGATGACCTGGACGCCGGCCGGGCCCGTCTGAGCGGTGATCAGGCCCGCCATGCCACAAGCGTCTTGCGTCTTGGCGTGGGGGACAGGGTCGTCGTTCTCGACGGCCAGGGCCGCGAGTGGGAGGCTCGCCTGGCCTTCGCCGCCCCGGACCGCGTGGACCTGGACGCGCTGACCCCCCGCACCCCCCTGCCCGAGTCCCCCCTCAACCTCACCCTCGGCCTGGTGGTCCTTCGGCCGGAAAAAATGGACCTCGTCGTGCAAAAAAGCACCGAACTCGGGCTCAGGCGGCTGGTCCCTCTGCGGTCCGTGCACGGCGCGGTCCGGCTGGACAAGAAACAGGCCGAGCAGAAGACGGCCCGCTGGCGCCGCATCAGCCTCGAAGCCCTGAAGCAGTGCGGACGCGCACGACCGGTCGAGATCGAGCCCGTGACCGGCCTGGCCGATTTCCTGGCCGCCTCTAGCCGGACCGCGCTGAAGCTTCTCCTTGACCCGGACCGATCCGGTGCCTCGACGCTGGATTTGAAGGCCCGGCTGCGACCGGCTCTGCCCGGCCCGGCCGTGTGGGCCCTGGTCGGGCCCGAGGGAGGTTTTTCCACCGAGGAAGTGGACCTGGCCCGGAAGGCCGGCTTCGAGACTGTGAGCTTGGGGCCGAGGGTCCTTCGGGCCGAGACGGCCGTTCTGACCTTGCTGGCCGTCCTGGGCTACGAGAAGGGGGATTTGAGCGGTTTTTATTGATTTTTTAGGCCGCGCCGGATAAAGTAACTTTATCAAGAACAACGAATATCCGCAGGTCACCAAGGAGGCCGTCATGCAGTGTCCCAAATGCGGCTACAACAGCTTCGACTATAACGATTCCTGTCCCCGCTGCCACCGCGACCTGACCTCGGTCCGGCAGGAACTCGGCCTGCTGGCCGTCCGGCCTCAGCCCGCTCCCTTTCTGAAAACCCTGATCGGGGCGGCGGCGGAAGGCGGAGAGTTCACCTTCCAGGGTCAGGAAGCCGAGCGTCTGGAGGCCGATGAAACCGCGGCCGAGGAGGCGAAGGAAGCGCTCGAGGTTGAGGCCGAGACCTCGATCGAGGCCGAAGCCGAGCCCGCCGTCGAGACGGAGGTGGAAGGGATCGCCTTCGAAATGCCCGCCCCGGAGGCCCGCCCCACCCTGCGGGTGGCGAAGGCGCCGGCCAAGGTCGAGGAAGGCCCTTCCCTAGAACTGGTCGCGGAAGAGGAAGAGTCTGAGCTGGAGCTGACCCTGGAGTCGGAAGCGTCTTCGCTCAAGCTGGCCGCGGAGGAAGAGGAACCCGCCGTCTCCCTTGAACAAGAGGCGGCGCCCGCCTTGGAAGAGGCGGCCACCGTCATTATGGAGGAGCCGCCCGCCCGGCCGCTGAGGGTGAGCGCGGTCGAGCCACCTGTGGTGAGCGCGGTCGAACCACCGGCCCAGGAAGTCTCGCTCGAACTCGGCGAAGAGCCGGAGGACCTTTCCGTGGAGGTGGCCCGGGTGCAGGCCGAGCTTCAGAAGGAGGAGGAGAAGGGGTTGGACCTGGCCGACTTCGAGATCAAGATGGACGAGGAGAAGAAGGCGGCCCCGGCAAAGCTCGGCCGCGAGTCCGGGGGCGAGACCATAATCCTCGAGGCCGAGAAACCGCGCGCCCCGGAACCGGCACTCAAAGTCATCCCCCTTTCCGAAACCATGGAGGAGGAACTGGACCTCTCCGATCTCAAGCTCGGGCCGGACAGCGGGGAGGAGGACCTGGACCTGGGGGAGATTGAAAAGCTGGACCTCTCCGGCTTGGACGAGGAGACGGAAGGGAAAGAGGAAGACTTTTCCCTCTCCCTGGCTGACGTGGAGGAAGAGCCGGCCGCGAAGGCCGCCGGCCAGGACGTGGACATTTCCGAGGATAAGACCGTCATCCTGGAAGAGGCCGTTGCGGCCCCGGCCCTGAGCAAAACCCCGGCCGCGCCGAAAAAGGGCGCCGGCGATTCCGACGAGATCGAGCTGGACCTCACGGACCTCAAGATCGACGACGATTAGTGCTTGTTTACAGTAAAAAGCGATATGTAGGTGTCGTTGCGAGCAACGTAGGGGCATGTTGCAACGTGCCCTTACCCAGCTTCGCTTGCAGTGACGGTCCTTTTTCACGTAACGCCACACGAAGCAACCAAGACGCGAGAAATGGACCGGGCAAATTCAACCACCTACTTCCAAGGAGGGAAAAATGAAACCAGGCAAACCTAACCGATTTCTTTTGCTGGCCGCGGCCGTGTTTCTTCTGGTCGCGTTCTCGGCGCCCGCGGCTCTGGCCGAGCTCAAGGGCAGCGTGGTCTATGCCACCAACTATCAAATTTTCTACACCAAGGGCGGGGACCCGGCCTCCCATATGGCCGGCGAAGGTCCCCTGATCTCGACCACCGTTTTCGAAGGACTGGTGGATTGCGCCGTGGACCTCTCCAACCTGCCCGCCGTGGCCAAATCGTGGAAGATCGCGCCAGACTGGACCTACATCGACTTCGAACTCTTCCCCAACATCAAATTCCACAACGGCGATCCCCTGACCGCCGAGGACGTCAAATTCAGCTTCGAGACGCATATGCGGCCGGACCTGAGGCAGGTGCTCGGTTTCGCCTATCGGTCCCGCATCAAGAACATCGAGGTCCAGGGTCCGTTAAAGGTGCGGTTTAACCTGAACCAGGCCTCCCCGGACCTGTGGAAGCGCTTCTGGTGGAACGGCGCCATCATGCCCAAGGCCTACCGTGAAAAGGTGGGCGACGCCGGCTTTGCCGACAAGCCCATCGGTTCCGGCCCCTTCAAGTGGGTGGACTACAAGCAGGACCAGTATTTCACCATGGAGGGGGTGGAAAATCATCACCGCAAGACCCCGGAGTTCAAGACGCTCAAGATCGTGTACGTCGTGGAAAACTCCACGCGGATGGCCATGCTCAAGGCCGGGGAAGCGGACATCATCGTCCTGGCCGGCGCGAACATCCCGGACGTGAAGGCCGACCCCAAGCTGAAACTGCTCCAGACCAAGCACGTCATCGGCCAGACCCTGGCCTATGCCGATATGCCCTTCCCCAATGAGAAGTCCCCGTTCCAGGACATCCGGGTGCGCGAGGCGGCCAGCCTGGCCATTGACCGCAAGACCATCTGCGACAAGCTCCTGTTCGGCGGCGCCGAGCCATTCGGCGAGGTGCTCAATCCCTACACCCTGGGATACGACCCCTCGGTCAAGCCCGATCCTTACGATCCCGAGAAGGCCAAGGCCCTCCTGGCCGCGGCCGGCTACCCCAAGGGCTTTTCCACCGAGATCGGCGCGACCATTGGATCGAAGTACTGGATCGAGGCTATCGCCGCCAACCTGAACGACGTGGGCATCAAGGCGGAAGTGAAAATCTTTGAAAGCGGCGCCTGGGCCGAGGGCTACCGCGGCAAGAGGCTCCGCGGCCTGATCGTCCGCAACTCCTGGTACGACTCGGAACGCAACGCCGGCGCCGACCTCCAGGACGCCTACGCCGACGACGCGCCCTGGGCTTACGTCACCACCAAGGCCGTCAGCGACGCCCTCAAGGCCTGTATGAACGCCAGGACCGAGAAAGAGGAAGCGGACCTGGGCCGGAAAGTCTCGAAGATGATCCGGGACGCCCGCATCAACATTCACCTCTGGTCCATTTTCGCCAGCTATGGCGTGAACCAGAAGATCGTGCAGTGGGACCGGCAGTTGGGTTCCTACCCCCCCACCCGCTTCGAGTACATGAAGATCAAACAGTAGGCGGATAAATCGGCCCTTGGGCGTTACCCCAAAGCCCAAGGGCCTTGAAAACCACCTAGAGCAACAACAAACCCAAAAGGACCAGCCATGCTTCCTTAAGACGAAGAGGGATGAAAAAGAAGGTAAAATAACTTGATATCAGGTGCTCAATGCCTTCCCTAACGGATCAAGTCGGACACTGGACTGAAATTAAGGAAAAAATTATTGAGGAATATTTTCCTGCATATACAAAGATTTTAAATAAGCAGCAAGTTATCAGAAAGTTCATATATATTGATGCCTTTGCCGGACCCGGTGAACACTTGTCCAGAAAAACCGGAGAATTGGTAAAGGGAAGCCCACTGCGAGCTCTTGAAACCAAGCCGCAGTTTTCCCACTATTTTTTTATTGAACTTGACCAGAGGAAGGCCCAGCAACTCCGAGACAAAGTCGCAGAAAGGAAAGATGTTACTATCCTCCAAGGCGATTGTAACAAGTTGCTGTTAGAAGAGGTATTTCCCCAATGTCGTTATGAAGCGTATTGCCGAGCTTTGTGCTTTTTAGACCCCTATAAGTTGAATCTAAATTGGGAGGTTGTTGAAACTGCAGGTAAAATGAAGAGCATTGAAATATTTCTAAACTTCATGATGATGGATGCCAACAGGAATGTATTATGGAAAAATCCTGATTTGGTTCCTGAAGACCAGATTAAACGCATGAATGCTGTCTGGGGTGATTCATCATGGCGTGAATCTGCATATAAGGAACAAAAGAGCCTTTTTACAGATATGGATAAATTATTGAAGCAACCAAATATAGAGGTTGCGAAGGCTTATAAAAAGCGTCTTCAAAAAATTGCAGGATATAAACATGTTCTGGATCCAATCCCAATGAAAAATACGAGAAGCGCCACAATATACTATTTATTCTTTGCTTCTAACAATGATAAGGGCGCAAGTATTATGAGATCAATATTTAAAAAGTATAGAGCAGCAGGAATTATCTATGGCAATTAGTTCAAATATCGAGTGGACCGAAGCAACCTGGAACCCCACGACCGGCTGTTCTAAAATAAGTCCGGGGTGCATGAACTGCTATGCAGAGAGGTTGGCCCTTCGCCTTCAGGCGGCCGGTCAATACAACTATAGGAACGGGTTTGAAGTAACCATTCATGACTCTATGCTTAACCTTCCTATGAATTGGAAAAATTCTAAATTGATTTTTGTGAATTCAATGAGCGATTTGTTTCATGAAAAGGTTCCCGATGAGTTTATCTTAAAGGTGTTCAAAGTAATGAACCAGGCCCATTGGCATGTATTTCAGGTGCTCACAAAAAGATCAGACCGGCTGAGAAAAATGGACCGATACCTTCCCTGGGCAAAACATATTTGGATGGGAGTAAGCGTTGAAACAGAGCAATGCGCATACCGAATCGATCACCTTAAAGAAACGAAAGCCTTTACCAAATTTATTTCTGTTGAGCCTATGTTAGGTCCATTGTCGAATCTAGAGTTAGACGATGTTGATTGGGTTATTGTTGGGGGAGAATCGGGGCCAAAGGCGCGGCTTATCAGAAAAACATGGGTCATGGATATCCGCGATCAATGTTTAAAGGCTGAGGTCCCGTTTTTCTTCAAACAGTGGGGTGGCTTTAACCGCAAGAAATCCGGTCGATTGCTGGAAGGCAGAATCTGGGGCGAAATGCCCGCGACGTTCACTCAGGCTGGTAAGGCTTCCCGGACATTGTCCGCTTCTACTTAAAGCAGGTAAGGGGCTTAAGCCAACGTAGGGGCGGGTTTCAAACCCGCCCTTTTTATTTGGGTCGGGATTGACCGCCGTGGGCGGGATGGAATACAGTGCACCGAAACCGCCGGCCGGAAGCCCGACGCCGGGTCCGGCAAAGCAGATGGGCGCGACTCATGGACATCGCTCAAAAAATCTCTTTGGCCTTTGCCTGGCACCGGGGCTTGGGACACGGCCGTCATCGCCCGGGCGATCGAGCACGCGCGCGGGCAGGGCGCTGGCCCCATTTTCATCGGGGCCCGGGCCGTGGAAGCGCCCAAGCGGCTTTACGCCGCGCTCGGTTTCGAGCCGGTCTGCCTCACGAGGGGGTATATCAAGCACCTGGCCCCCTGATCCGCTTACGGCCTTACCTTCTTGTCGGACAGCATCCGCACCAGGCTGGATAAACCTTTTTTTTCGGCGAGGCCCAGCGGCGTGCCGCCCAGGGCCGGGTGCGCGGCCAGGGTGGGGTCGGCGCCGTGCCCCAGCAGGAAGCCCACCATGGCCTCCTGGTCCGAAAGCACGGCCAGGAAGAGCGGGGTGAGGGTATAGCGCCGCGAGGTCTCGGGCCCGCGCACGTACCGGCCGGCGTTGATGTTCGCCCCGTTCTCAAGAAGCAGCGCGGCCGCCTCCAGGCGGTCGTTTCGAACCGCTTCGTGCAGCGGCGTATGCACGTAGACGTAGCTCGGATTGTCCGCGTTCACGTCGGCCCCGCGGCGGATCAGCTCCCGGATCAGGGCCGTCCGGTTCAAGGCCGCGGCTTTATGTAAAGGCGTGTTCCCCTCCGCGTCCCGGCCGGCCAGGGCTTCCGGCCGGGCGTCCAGCGCGGTCTTGAGAGCCTCCAGATCCCCTTTTTCGATGGCGTCAAAAACGCTCGCTGAACTGCCGGCGGCCGGCCGGGATGGGCGAAGGACCTCGGGCGGCGACGGTTCGGCCGTGCCCGGTCCGGGCGGTTTTTGGGCGGCGCGGGGTTCGGGCAGCAGGGGCGGGGGGAACGATTCTTTGGCCTTGGCCGCGGCCCGGGAATTGGGATAGCGGGAGGCCAGGGCGGCCAGGGTTTCGCGGGCGGTGGGGTCCTGGCCGAGTTTGGCCTGGCAGAGGGCGGCTTTGAGCAGGGCGTTCGGGGCGAGTTCATTTTGGGGGAAGCGGTCCGCGACGGCCCGGAACTCTTGAGCGGCTTCGAGGCATTGGCCCAGGGAAAAGAAGCAATCGGCCGCCTGGAACAAGGCGTCGGGCGCGAGGGGGTGGTCGGGGAAGGCGGCCGCGAACTCCTGGAAGGCCTGGGCGGCCTCGGCCCAGCGCTGCTCGCGGTAAAAGGCCAGCCCGTCGGCATAGGCGTCGCGGCTGGCGGCCGGGGCCGTCGGGGGAAGCAGCACCACGGCGAGAAGCAGGGCCGTTGCCAGGCCGGCCCGGGCCGAGGTCAGTAGATGGCCGAAGGGAAAAAGCATCCGCGCGGTTCCTGGTAGAGGCCCGTGGCCATCATGTTCATGGGCTTGACCAGGCGGAGCCCCTGGTCCAAACACCAGCGGAAAAGCTCCGCCTGCCTGAGCGGCACGATGAAGTTGAGCGGGTCCAGCATGTAGGTCTCGGCGCCCAGGATGAGGTCCTGCATGTCCTTCGTGGTTTCGGCCGCGCCATGCCCCCAGTACGCCAACCCCGTGGTGTAGGCCCGGATGCGGCCGTCCCTGACCAGGACAAACGCGGACTTCAGCCTAAGCGCGTCCCGGGACTCGTTGATCCGCCGGACGCCGTGGACGCGAAGGTACAGGTCGGCGCAGGACTTGAGGTCCCGCTTGGTCATGGGCCGGACCTTGACGTCGGCCGCAGGCCGCGAGCGCGGGCGGCCGTTCATCTGGGCCAGGGGCTGTTTGACCGCCAGTCCCAGGGAGGCGTATAGGCCCAAGGAAAGCGTGTTGAAGGCGTCCTGGACCAGGCGGATGCCGGCCGCCTTCCGGCCCTTGTCCATCAGGACCTCCATCAGGCGGCGTCCGATGCCGCTCCCCTGCAGTTCCACGTCCACGCTCACCGGTCCGATGCCGAAAATCTGGTCGCGCTGGTCGATGAAGCCGGAGCCCACGAGCTCGCCCTTCAAGACGGCCACCACGCCGTAGGTGGCGGGGTGCATGGCGCAGGAGACGGCCACCCGCATGGCATAGGCCAGGGTGGGCAGTTCCGGAGGGAAGCCATGGCTTTCGGCCACGTGCCTGAACGACCGGTACAGGACCTGCCCGCAGGCCTCGATGTCCTCGGCCCGGATGGGGCGAATGACCGCGTCTTTTTCCATCAGAGACCTTGGCAAAACACAGGATTCCGAGACGAAATCGAGGAGGGCAAGGATCGAAGCCGCAGGAATATTACTAATATTTCGAGGACTTCGAGACGAAGCCCGACAAAGAGTTCGGCCGGCAGCCGAAGTTTTGCCAAGGTCTCCATCAGTACCTTCCCGAGACCCAATGCCAACCGCGGGGCTCCTGGTACAGGCCCCGGGCCATGAGCGTCATGGGCTTGACCGCCTTCAGACCCTGCTCGAGACACCAGCGGAAAAGCCCGGCCTGACGGATCGGGATCAGGAGGCTGAGAGGCTCCCGGGTCTTGGATTGGGCGTGGGAGATGAGCAGCTCGAGGTCTTCAAGCGTCTCGGCCAGGCCGTGGCCGGCGGGCGAGACGGCCGAGGCGTAACCGGTCACGCGGCCGTCCCGGCGGACCGCCAGGGCCGTGCCGAACTCGAGGCCGTCGATCAGTTCGAGGTTGCGCTCGATGCCGTGCACGCGGAGGCAGAGTTCCTGGCAGGCCTCCACGTCCCGCGATTTAAGCAAACCCACCTTCCCCCCGGCCGGCGCGCGACCCCTAAGCCGGCCCTCCATCTTCACCACCGGCTCCCTGACCTCGAAACCCAGAGACGCATACAGGGACATGGAAACCAGGTTGAAGGCGTCCTGCGTCAAACGGACTCCGGCCGCGTCCCGGCACCGCTCGAGCACGCCCTCCACCAGACGCCGTCCCACGCCCGTTCCCTGGCGCTCGGGGTCCACGGCGATGGACCTGACCCCCCGTATCGTCCCCTCGCGATCCATCACGCACGCCCCGGCCGGCCGACCCTCCACCTCGGCCACCAGGTAAAGCTGGCTCGGCTGCCGAAAGTACGTCTGTATGACGCGCACCGCGGCCCGCACCGACGGAAACGGCGCCGGAAACCGGTGCCGGTCCGACACCTCTTTGAAAGCCTCGTACTGGATGCGGCCGCAGGCGTTCAGGTCTTCCGGGGCCAGGGGGCGGATGCGGATGTCCATGGCGGGACGGCGTTTTGTGGCGATGGATTCAGGCAGAAGCGAGGCCCTCTGTCATTCCGGGAAAAAGGGGTCAGGAACCTTTTTCCCCGATATCACCGTCGAACGAAAAAATCGAGATAGCTTGGGCGCGAGGGCAAGGGACGAACTTAGAGAAAAAGGTTCCTGACCCCTTTTTCTTCTCCTCAGTAGCGGGAGTGGACGAAAAAGGCGCCGGCCGGGTCCTGGTAGCTTCCCCGGGCCATGAGCGTCATGGGCTTGACGACCTTGAGCCCCTGCTTCAAACACCATCGGAAGAGCTCGGACCGCCGCGTCGGCGCCATAAAGGCCAGTTCCGTCTGTCCGTCCCGGCCGGCCGCGTGGATCAGAGCGGCCAGGTCCAGGTCCGTCTCGGCCGCGCCGTGACCCGCCCGGGAGACGGCCGTGGCGTATGCCGTGATTCGGCCTTCCCGCACCGCCACTAGACCTCTTCGCCGCTCGAACGCCTCGAAAATTTCGCTCGAACGGTCCAGGCCGAAGACCTCCATGCACAAGAGGTTCGCCGCGGCCAGGTCCTCGGCCTCCAGGGGCCGCGCCTCGGCCCAGGCCGGCGCCTCGCCGCCGGGCGTCCCTTCCAGGAGAACGATCGGCTCCTTGGCCTCGAACCCGAGCGAGGCGTAGAGCGACATGGAGGCCAGGTTGAAGGCGTCCTGCAGCAGCCGCTGCCCGGGCCGGTCCGGGTAGCGCTCGAGCATGGCCTCCATGAGCCGGCGGCCGACGTTCCGGCCCTGGACCTCCGGACTGACGCTGATCGGCCCGATGCCGATCACCGGGTTGTGCTCGTCCGCCACGCAGGTTCCGGCCAGTCGGCCGTCCATCTCGGCGGCGAGGATGTGATAGGGGGCGCGCACATAAAAGAAGGTCAGCAGTTGGATGGCCGTCTCCTCCGAGTGGAAAGGCGGGGGAAAGTTGTGGCGTTCGAAGACCCTGCGGAAGGCCTCATATAAAATCCGGCCGGCCGGCGCAATGTCCGCGGCCGCGAGCGGCCGGACGATCACCTCGGACCGCCCGCGTCCAGCGGTCGGCCCGACCATGGTTTCCTCTGTCCCGCGCATTTTTCCGCTCGATCCCTTCCGACCAGCCCCGGCGCGGCCTTCCTCACGCGGACCGCCGGGCCGTGTTAATGTTTTAAGCCGAAGACCAGCCTAATGGGAAATCGCGACCGAGTCAATTGAATGATGAATGATGAATGAGGAATGAGGAATGATGAATGAGGAAACCGCCCTCAACACGAGGGCATGGGCGGGCGTATCGTGTGCAATCTGGATTCTGGCTTTCGCCAGAATGACCGGTTCCGCAATCGCCTCGTAGGGGCAACCCCCCGTGGTTGCCCCATTCCCCGTCATCTGATTTTCCATAGTACACGTATGCAGGGCGGCCATCACGCTTAGGCGTGACCCCTACCCGCGTGATTCCACGGGTACTGTATGCCATGCGCTCATTAAAACGATGCAGGCTGGATAGAGCAAAGCTCTATCCAGCCTGCATGATTGAAGTTTTTGGGAGGGGGTTTGGGGGACCCTTTTTGGCCAATATGACTATTGAATTAACTCCGAGGTGGTATGCCTGTCTTCTCGTTCCAGGGCTCTGCCCTGGAACGCCATAACGACTTGAGGCTCTGCCT
>Ga0315282_10014233_pt1 | contig 11875 bp, 10 predicted proteins | sample YL17G07_20_MG_FD_203693 | JGI IMG/M metagenome (GOLD analysis project Ga0315282, IMG submission 203693) | Sediment microbial communities from Yellowstone Lake, YNP, Wyoming, USA - YL17G07_20 | ecosystem: Environmental > Aquatic > Freshwater > Lake > Sediment | place: USA: Wyoming | collected... | reverse complement strand
CAGAGGTAGAGCATGCAAGGAAAAGACTTCCTTATAAGATTGTTGAAGCCTCTAACGGTGATGCCCATGTGGAGATAAGGGGTAAACGTTATTCTCCACCAGAGATATCTGGAATGATCCTTCAAAAGCTTAAGCAGGCTGCTGAGGATTATCTCGGAGAACCGGTAACAGAGGCAGTTATCACTGTGCCTGCCTATTTTGACGATAGCCAGAGACAGGCTACAAAAGACGCTGGAAGAATTGCAGGACTTAATGTCCTGAGGATAATAAACGAACCAACAGCTGCATCGCTTGCGTATGGTATGGATAAAAAGAAAGAGGAAAAAATCGCAGTTTATGATCTTGGCGGTGGGACATTCGATGTATCAATCTTAGAGATTGGAGAAGGTGTTATAGAAGTAAAATCCACAAATGGTAATACCTATTTGGGAGGGGATGACTTTGATCTCAGGGTTATAGACTGGATGGTTGACGAATTTAAGAAGGACCAGGGGATAGACCTTAAAAATGACAAGATGGCATTACAGAGGCTGAAGGAATCTGCTGAAAAGGCCAAGATAGAGCTTTCGACAGCGATGGAGACAGATATAAACCTTCCGTTTATAACGGCTGATGCAACAGGGCCCAAACATCTGCTCATGAAACTCTCCAGGGCAAAGCTTGAACAGCTTGTTGGAGACCTCATTGAAAACACGACAGGTCCGTGCAAAAATGCCCTATCTGATGCAAACCTCTCTTCATCAAACATAGATGAAGTACTGCTTGTAGGCGGCCAGACCAGGACACCAAAGGTTCAGCAGACAGTCCAGGATTTTTTTGGTAAGGAACCGAATAAGACCGTAAACCCTGATGAGGTAGTTGGTGTAGGAGCAGCAATACAGGGAGCGGTTCTCAAAGGTGACGTTAAAGAGGTTCTTTTACTTGATGTTACTCCTCTATCTCTTGGTATAGAGACACTGGGTGGAATCTTCACAAAGATAATAGAGAGGAATACCACTATCCCGACAAAAAAGAGTCAGATATTCTCGACAGCAACTGATAATCAGCCTGCTGTTTCAATCAAGGTTTGTCAGGGAGAGAGGGAAATGGCTGCTGACAACAAGCTCCTCGGTAATTTTGAACTCATAGGCATTCCACCTGCGCCGAGAGGAATACCGCAGGTAGAAGTAACATTTGATATTGATGCAAACGGAATACTCCATGTCTCTGCTAAAGACCTTGGCACAGGTAAAGAGCAGTCTATAAGGATAACGGCATCAAGTGGTCTTAATGAAGAAGAGATAAAAAAGATGATGCGTGATGCCGAAGGTCATGCAGATGAAGATAAAAGGAAGAAACAGCTCGCTGAGTCGAGGAATGAAGCTGATACACTAGTCTATACTGTTGAGAAATCTCTAAAGGATTATGGTGATAAGCTGACCGAATCTGAGAAAACGGAAATCCAGGAGGCTCTCGAAAGATGTAAAAAGGTAAAAGATACGAGTAATGAACAATCTGAAATCAGATCCACTATAGAAAATCTCACAAGGGCATCTCACAAACTGGCAGAACATATTTACAAGGGTGCTGGTGCACAAGCAGGTGCTGGTCCCTCAGGAACTGGTGGAACACAAGCAGGTACAAAAGGGCCTGAGGAAGAGGTTGTAGAAGCTGAATTTGAGGATGTTGATAAGAAAGAGAAATGAAGGATTATTATGAGATTCTTGGTGTATCAAAAGATGCATCCGAAGCTGATATTAAAAAGGCTTTCAGACAGCTTGCCCTGAAATACCACCCTGACAGAAACCCGGGGGATAAAGAGTCAGAAGAAAAATTCAAGGAGAAGAACGAGGCTTACTCCTGTTTGATTGACCCTGAGAAAAGGGCTAATTATGACAGGTTCGGTACATCTGAAGGTATCGGGGCCGGTTATGGTCCATTTACAACAGGCTTTGGTGATATATTTGAAGACATCTTTGGGGATTTCTTTGGATCATTTACAGGTCACCACAGACCAAGACCCACGAAGGGCAATGACCTTAGATACGATCTTGATATAACACTCATGGAGGCAGCCTTCGGCACAGAAAAGACTATAGAAGTGCCGAAATGGGAAAACTGTGCTGAATGCGGTGGAACAGGTTCGACCCCTGGGAAAGCACCTGTTACATGCCCTAATTGTAAGGGCGCGGGCCAGGTAAGGTTTCAGCAGGGTTTTTTTAGCATCTCCAAAACATGTGGAAGGTGTGGCGGTGCAGGAAGGATTATTACAGACCCATGCAAGTTTTGCAAAGGGCAAGGCAAGGTCAAAAAGTCTAAAAGCATAAATATAAAGATACCTGCAGGTGTAGACACAGGTTCAAGGCTCAGAATCTCTAACGAGGGAGATATGGGCTTTCACGGCGGTCCCCCAGGTGACCTATATATTATCCTTAATGTTGAAGAGCATCCATTCTTCAAGAGAGATGGAAATGACCTCTTTTGCGATGTCCCATTGTCGTTTCCCCAGGCAGCCCTCGGAGCTGAAATTGAGGTTCCAACTATTGAAGGGACAGTTAAAATCAAAATTCCTCCGGCAACACCTTCAGGCAGGATATTCTATCTGAAAGGGAAGGGTATCCAGAAACTCGGTGGTCACAGTAGGGGAGACCAGATTTTAAAGATGTATATTGATGTACCAAAGAAACTGACCCCGAGGCAGAAAGAGCTCCTCGAAGAATTTGCACAGATAAACGGGGATGAGGTAGCAAAATCGTTCAAAGAAAAACTCAAAGACCTCTTTACAGGAGCTGAAAAGTAGGGAGTGTTAAATTTTCAGAAATTGTACCGAATAACTACCTTAGATTCTTTCTGAAATTGTCTTATCTGCTGAAAAAGGCTTAGCTATTAGAAAATAAAAAGGGTTAACAAATGCCGAGGATATACCTTCCAATTAGTAATATCATAGATAACCGGATATCAATTACCGACGAGAAAGCACATTATCTAATATCTGTTCTCAGATGCAGAAAAGGAGATGACCTAATTGTCTTTGATGGAAAGGGCAACTGCCTAAAGACAAGAATATTGAAGGCTGACAGAAGAGAAGTAATCACTGAAGTCATAGAAAAATTTCCCTGCGATATCGAATCTCATATAAATATTACCCTTGTGCAGGGACTTCTCAAAGGCGAAAAAATGGACCTGGTTATACAGAAAACGACAGAACTTGGAGTAAAAGAGATAATACCCGTCATTACAGAGAGAAGTCAGATAAGAGAAACCATGAAGGTTACACGCTGGAGAAAAATTGCCGAGGAGGCATCAAGGCAATCTGGAAGAAGTATAATACCTGTCATCCATGACCCGATGGAGTTTAAGGAGTTTTTTTCTAAACAAACATGTATAAACTACCCCCCTCAGTCACCCCTTACCAAGGGGGGAATTAAGGGGGGTGGTCTCATCTTTTATGAAGAGGGGGGCATGAAACTATCGGAAGCAGTAGAGATATTTAAGCAGAGATTTAATTACACCCTCCCCTTACCCCTCCCATCAAGGGAGGGGAGACACACCCCTACACCCCTCTCAAGAGGGGAAGCTCCCTCGCCCCCGGCGGGAGAGGGTAGGGGTGAGGGGGAATTATTGATAATTATCGGCCCGGAAGGCGGGTTTACAAAAGAAGAAGTCTTCCTTGCAAAAGAAAAAGGTCTCCTTGTCACTTCTCTCGGAGAAAGGATTCTCAGGGCTGAAACTGCAGCAATCTCAGCAGTGGCATTAGTACAGTTCTTATTAGGTGATATGGGCTAACCGTCTTTTTCCCTTATAATCATAATCCTGTCAACAGGTATAACAATCCAGCCACTTTCTGTTTCAAGGTGGACCTCATCCTCCCCGACCTCAATGAGTTTGCCTGTATAAGTCATTCCCGGTGTTTCCACATCAACAATCTTTCCGACTAAATCTATCACAGTTACCTCCTGAGGGGTTTACCTAATAGACAAAGTGTCTGTACATATAATAACATGCCCTCGTCACTATATTATCAAAATTAGTTATATATCACATCATTTCTCGCAACTGAAAGAATTTTTGTTTTATACTATAGAAGAATTTGTATTATTCAATAATTTAGGAGGAAAAAATGAGACTTGTAACTCGTGGAGACCTTGATGGTGTGACTTCAGCAGTTCTTCTTACGACAATGGAGAGGATTGATTCGATTGAATTGATTCATCCACAGGATATAACTGATAAGAAATTTGAAATTACAAGCAATGATGTTATAGCAAACCTCCCATATTCCCCTGAATGTGCAATGTGGTTTGATCATCATGAGCTTACCGAAAGCAATGAAAAGCCGCCTGAAAATTTCAAGGGAAGTCATGCAATAGCGCCAAGCGTTTCGAGGGTAATCTATGACTATTATTCTTCTGATGAACTTAAGAAATATGAATACCTTGTAATGGAAACAGACCGTTTTGATTCTGCACAGCTTGGAATAGAGGACATTACTGAACCAAAAGGAATAATACTTCTGGGTTTTACCATAGATTCACGTTCCGGCATCGGAAGGTTCAAAGAGTATTTCATGCTTCTTGTTAAATGGCTGAAATCCATATCTATAGAAGAGATACTCTCACAGCCTGTCGTGGCAAAAAGGGTGAAGCTGCTTAAGGAAAACAATATGACCTTTCTAAATGTTCTTAAAAAAAATTCAAGACAAGATGGGAATGTTGTGATTACGGATTTCCGTTCTCTGGATAAAGTGCCGATCGGCAACAGGTTCCTTATATATACACTATTTCCTGATTCTAATGTCTCTGTCCGAATACAATGGGGACCTGAAAAAGAATTTGTTGCTGTAACTCTCGGACACAATATTTTTAACAGGACAAGTCATGCTAATTGCGGACAGATATGCAGTGAGTTTGGCGGTGGAGGGCATAAAGGCGCTGCTGCCTGCCCGCTAAAGCCGGAAAAAGCAGATAAGCAGATTGCAGAAATAATTCAGAAGTTGAAAAGAGAAGGTTGATTAAAAGATATAATCTGCAAGTAAATTTTAAGAGGCGGTGACATGACCGTTTGGATTTTAATTGCTGTAATTGTTCTTTTTATATTATGGATGATATTTATATACAACAGGCTTGTTACACTTCGGAATGAGGTTAAAAATGCGTGGTACCAGATTGATGTTCAGCTAAAACGAAGGCACGATCTTATTCCAAACCTGGTATCAGTCGTTAAGGGTTATATGGAATTTGAGCGTGATACACTTGAAAGGGTAATATCTGCCAGAACAAAGGCATTATCAGCGGTCAGCCTGCGCGAAAAGGCTGTTGCTGAAAACATGCTCACTCAGGCGCTTGGAAGGCTTTTTGTGGTTATAGAGAATTACCCTTCACTGAAAAGCAATGAAAACGTTATGCAGCTTCAGGAAGAACTTACATCCACAGAAAATCGTATCGCTTTTGTCCGGCAGCTTTATAATGACCTCGTTGCAAACTACATGATAAAGCGTGAGGTTTTCCCGGATAACATTATCGCATCTCTATTTGCCTTTCGAGGTGCAGAATATTTTTCTACTGAAAAAGCTGACCGTATCCTGCCAGTAGCAGATATCAGCATAGGTACGAAATGAAACATAATGATATATAGCCTGTCCCAAATTATTTAGTGTCTGTTCATAAAGTATCGTGAACGACCAAAAGTATGTCATTCCCGCAAGCGAAGCGTGTCGGGAATCCTTCTTAGAAGCCATCGGAAAGATTCCGGACAAGCCGGAATGACAAATAAACGGCAAAAATTCGACTTTATAAACAGACTCTATTAATACAATAAAATGTAATAATGTAGCCAATGCCGTTAACATTTATTGATATAGAAAAACAGAAAAGCTGGAGAATAGGTATTCTTTTTATTTTCCTCCTGTTTATGTATTTCTGTGTGTCAGCCGCTCTGTTTCAAGGCTTCTCATTAATATTCCCAGTGCTGTTTTTAAAATCCGGCTTTATTTTGTCAGAAAGTAATCTGCCGTATCTTTTAGTATTAATGGCCTTCTCGCTTATAGTGGCAATAATCCATTTCTGTTTTTCAGCCTTCGGCGCTGTCCGATCCGTAATGAATAATCTTGGTGCTTCTCCACCAGATACTGAAGACGGTATACATAAGCGCCTGATAAACATTATAGAAGAAATACACATTGTGACAGGAAATAAAAGGAAGATTACATGTATGGTAATCCCGAGCCTGTCCATGAATGCTTTAGCAGTAGCTGATCTAAAAGGCGACGCTGTTATAGCGATAACAGAAGGACTGCTTTCAAGGCTTACCAGGCCCCAACTTGAAGCTGTGGTAGCGCATGAAGCTTATCATATCCTTTCAGGAGACTGTCTGGAGACCACCATTGCCGCAAGCCTTTTCGGGATGTATGCGTCTGCGCTCGAAAAACTTGAGAATTTTAGTGATGAAGACTTTAGAGGATTTCATCCAGCGTTTTTACTATTCTGGCTTTTGCTAAAGCTCAGCAGTCTGCTCAGCATGTTTATTTCCAGAGAGCGCGAATATCGTGCAGATGCAGCTTCTTTACGCATGACCCGTAATCCTCTGGCGATGGCAGAGGCACTGCATTTACTTTCAAAGAACTGGACAGGCGTGGGGCTGATAAGCGCTGGAATTGAAATGCTCTGTATTGTTAATCCACAGGCAAGCGAATTAGATGAATCTGAAGGATGGTGGGCAGACCTTATGTCTACACACCCTCCGATAAGAAAGAGGATGGAGATACTATTAAAAATGGCACGTGTGAGCATATCAGAGTTTGGGGCAAAGGCAAGTTCAAAAACAAAGGCCTTTGATATATCAGATACCCCTGAGGCTCTTTATTACGCACTTGATAGTAAGCAACAGTGGCAAGGTCCGTACAGCTACGCAGACCTTGCGTCTCTGTCATGGCTTTCTCCGCTTACCTGGGTCAGCGCTGGACCAACCCAGACTGTAGAAAGGGCGTATGAAAACACATTGATAAATAAAATATTTACAGATCGTCTTAGTCAAACAGAAAAGGAAATTTCAGCGTTTACGTGCCCTTTCTGTAAGCATCCTTTGTTTACGGTATCATATGAAAATACAAAGGTTTATCAATGCAATTTCTGCGGGGGTATTCTGGTTGAAAATAATAAAATTCCAAGGATAATTGCAAGGAGAGAAAAAAAATGTACTGACAGGGTAAAATCACTTGCAAAGGCAGTGTTAATAGATAATCAGAGAAAGCTCACCATAAAAAAATTAAGAAGTGTTGAGATAAAAACTAAATCCGGTATAACCTGTTCAAAATGCAAACATCCTATGTTCAGAACTTTTTACAGTCTTGCATATCTGATTGAGATAGACAGGTGTAATATCTGCGGTGTTACATGGTTTGATATGGATGAACTCGAAATGCTTCAGTGTATAATAGAAAATAAGATCACACCTATAGTAGGGTTGCAGCAAATTCCTCTCTAATAAACCTAAACGTTGCAAAAATTGTTTTCGATACGGGATACAAATATGCAACGTTAACCCGAAAACTGCATTTATCTGATGACCAAAGCAGGTATATACGCATAAAAACCTTTACAAAGCAGAATTGGGTTATTCAATGTTACCAATCGTTACTGATGAAAATATTCAGGCTCTCTGAATATCATATGTCTTACAAAGGTGCTGCTGGTAAAGCTTTTCCTGCATATATGCCTGCCTTAAAATGAATGAATTGCTTTTTTTGGATTAAGGTAAGTCTTTAGATAAAGTATCCTCCTAAAGCTGACATGCTTTTTTACCTACTAATTTTGGTAGGTGTTTTATTTTGTAATACCTTTTAAATTAATATGTGCTTTTTATGAATAAAAGCAAACACATACGCTATAAAGAGATTGAAAACTAAGGTGAAAACCGTATTGGTAGTAGATGATTCAACTACTTTAAGAGAGTTTATTTCCTTCATTTTAAAAAATGCGGGATATGATGTCGTTATGGCAGAAAACGGAAAAGATGCATTAAATAGACTCAATGGATTCAACGATGCGAGGGTAGACATTGTGATAACCGATCTCAATATGCCTGTGATGAACGGTATTGAATTTGTTAAACAAATGCGTGGAACCTCTATGTACAGTTCTATCCCTGTAGTACTAATGACAACAGAACTCCATGAATCGAAAAAGCAGGAAGCGAAACAGGCGGGTGTAAGCGAATGGATTAACAAACCGTTTACTCCACGGCAATTAAGAGATACTATCAAGAAATTTATAAAGTAGTCTGCAGAAATATTATTTGTCTGAAATAATTCCTTGCCTCATTGCTTCAGATACTGCTTGAGTTCTATTAACAACATTGAGTTTTTTAAACAAGTTTTTAATATGAAAATTAACAGTATGTCTGCTTATCTGGAGTATTCTTGATATATCCCAACTTCTTTTACCTTCTTTCAGCCACTTCAGTACCTCTTTTTCCCGATTGGACAACACGGGAGTTTTCCTGTTCATCGCTTCCATCTTTGGCCTCCGCATTTCTACAGCTCTTTTAATAATAGTAACAAGCTCATCGAATTCCGGAGGTTTAGTAATGAAATCATATGCACCCTGTTTAACAGCTTCAACAGCAGTGGGAATATCTCCGAAAGCGGTCAGGATGATGATTGGAACGTGAGAGTCTATTTTTTTGAGTTCTTGCAGTGTTTCAATGCCATCCATCCCCGGCATCCTCAGGTCGAGTAGAACTGCATCGAAAGGATTATTTTTAAATATTTCTATTGCATTCAATCCGTTTGATGCCTCTGCTGCACTGAACTCCTTATCTATCAATATTTCTTTGACTATAGCCCTGAAAGCATCTTCATCATCAACTATCAGTATTTTTTGCATCCATATCCTCCTGTTGTTATGCTAAGGTTTAACTTCTGCATTATCGCTACTTGCTAAGGGGAGGTATATCTTAAATGATGTTCCTTTTTCTTCTCGTGTTTCAACATCTATATAACCTTTATGTTCTTCTATTATTCCGTACACTATGGAAAGTCCGAGGCCTGTTCCTTTTCCAACTTCTTTTGTGGTGAAAAAGGGTTCATAAATCCTTTCTTTTATCTCTTTGCTCATTCCAGTACCTGTATCTGAGATTGAAATTAGAGCATATCTCCCCGGCTTTTTAAAAGTTCCTTTTTGGAAATCCTCTGCCTCAATATGTGCAACCTCTGTTTTTATAAGAAGCCGCCCTCCTTCCGGCATGGCATATAATGCATTGGAGATAATGTTCGTTAAAACCTGTTCCATCTTCAAACGGTCAGCCATCACTATGAGAGGTTCATCTGTAAGGGTCTCGATATATTCAATATTTTCATTGATAGCAGATGAAAATATTGGATTCATTTCTTTTATAAGTGTGTTGACGTCCACAGGGGCTGAATAAATCTTTTGTGTTTTGCTGAAGACAAGCATTGCCTGTATCAAGTCTTTTGCTCTCGTGATTGAGTTGTTTATATCCAGTATATACTTCTGTAAAGGACTGCCATCGCCGATCTTCTTTGTTAACATGTATATGTTCCCTTTAATAATACCAAGAATGGTGTTAAAGTCATGGGCGATTCCCCTTGCCAGCGTTCCCACTGTTTCCATCTTCTTTGCCTGAGCGAGATGCTCTTCGAGCAGCTTTTTTTCCTTTTCTCTTTTTCTTAAATTTTCAGCCATCTCATTGAAAGTGGATGCTATCCTGCCGATTTCATCCTTTGACTCGATAGATATTTTTTCAAAATTTTCCTCCATGCCCAGTCTTCTTACACCTTCTGTCAGTCTCTCAAGGGGCTTTGTGACTCTCCTCACAGCAATATAGATGATAGCCGCACTGGATAATATAAGTATCAGAACCATGATTGCATTTCTCAGCAGGATAGATATCATTTCCTTATGAAGACAATCCTTGTCAAATACAATCTTTACATACCCGATTATTTTCTCGGTTTTCGCCGCTCCTTTATAGTCGAAATAAAGCTTTTCTTCAATGTTTGGAGCTATTTCCATGAACACAGGCCTTGTGAATTCAAAGGTGTTCCCTGTTTCGACGACTTCAAGTGACTGTGTAGTTATTAGTCTTTGAGTTATGTCTCTCCTTAAATCTCCTTCAGCCTGATTGAGCTGCTTTCTTGAAAAGTTCTTGTTTGCAATATCCAAAACTTTCAAATCAGCATTATAGATTGAGACTGTTATGATATCCTTATGATTTAAGATGCCGTGGGAGATATCTTTCAGCAATTCCTTATTTTCTGAAAATATCCCTATCTTAGAGCTGTGCGCCAAGAGTCCTGTGAGTACTTCACCGTTATATAAAAAGTCTTCCTTATACCTTCTGTACTCGTGGTAAACAGTGTAAGAAGTAAATACAAATGATAAAATAAAAATAACAGCTATAAAGGCTTTGAGTAATTTGAAACCAAAGCTCTCTTTAAATCTCATGCCGGCTTTTTTATTCAATGACTTCAGCTCTCCTTAGTATTTCATTGTTAATAGTTATACCAAGCTTCTTTGCAATTTTTTTGTTTATTATAAGTACCTTCTTTTTTGCATAAACCCTTATGGTGCCTTCATGGCCTTCGGAAAGCCTTCTTGCTATTTCTCCGGCCTGAACTCCCATATCGAAGGGGTCTATATTTAAGGCTGCCAGTGCACCCATTTCAACATATTTTCTGGAGAAGGTGAAAACAGGCACACTGTTTTGAAATGAAAAAAGTAACATATACTTAAAAGTCTCAGGGTTTACCACAGTCGGATCAGGCAACATCCAGAATATATCTATTTTATCTTTCATCTCATCTATTAGAGCTGGTATATCACCTAAATTATGGGCTATTTTAGAAACTATCTTAACTCCCCTGTTACGGGAAACCCCTACTGCTTCTTTAACGAATGAACCTGTGTGTTGTGGATCGTATATTAGTCCGATCCGTTTCGACCTGGGGAATATCTCTATCATGGCGTTTAGACAGGTCTCTGGTGATATGTCCATACTCACGCCTGATATATTTTTTTGCAATAGGATATCAACCTCTGAAGGTATTACCATTGTGTATATCACAGGCAGGTCTTTAATTGACTTTACCTTTTTGAAGGCATCTGTTCCGATTGCAAGGACTGCAACAGGAGATATCCGGGAAATCTGTTTTGGAAGGCTCTGTCCTTCAACTTCTGTAATTTCTATTACCGTGCAGTTACAAGACTTTCTAAAGCCGTTGAGGGCATCATTGTAAGGTTTTAACTCAGAGCTTTTGACTGCAACGACCTCGAAGGCGTCTGCTGAAGCAAAGATGGAGATCAAGAAAAATATAGTGATTAGTATAAGCAGGATAGCTCGTCTATTCCGATGAATGCGTTGCATCAATTTATAGCGGACTCCACTTCTATTGCTGTCATTCTCGCCCCCATTTTCATGAGGGTAAACTCCAGCGGGAATCCAGAAGTTTTACGTGCATGTAGCTCCTGGATTCCGCATCTCGATACGAGTCTCGGAATCGAGTCGTACCGACTTCGCTGAGAGTCGCTCCGACAAGTGCGGAATGACGAAAAAAGCAAGAAATCCCAAGCAACTTTTAAGATATTGGGAGATTAATAACATAATTCCTTCATTAATGTATAATTTTTCTAAGGAAATATAAAGGAATATAAAGAAATAAGGTACTACTAAAATTGGTAGGCTTTCGGAGAGATGTAAGCCTGCGGCTACATTTATGGGACAGGCTGCTTGCTGTGGGTGAGTTCAATGTCCTGATAAATAAGCCTCTCCAGAGTTACATCAAGGTACGGTCTTTTACAATCTACACCATTTATATTCCCATCACGCACCAGCTTCATATACCTGCACCCTCCGAAGCATAAAGGCAGGTAACTGCAGT
>Ga0315282_10014232_pt1 | contig 11875 bp, 11 predicted proteins | sample YL17G07_20_MG_FD_203693 | JGI IMG/M metagenome (GOLD analysis project Ga0315282, IMG submission 203693) | Sediment microbial communities from Yellowstone Lake, YNP, Wyoming, USA - YL17G07_20 | ecosystem: Environmental > Aquatic > Freshwater > Lake > Sediment | place: USA: Wyoming | collected... | reverse complement strand
CTAATATAGGCACAACTTATATATCTTTCGCCAACCCCGATGAAGGTACAATAAAATTAGGCACAACAGATCGACTCACAACCGTCTATCGCCGCAATAGATGAATGCTCCCTACAGAGAGCGATAAGTTTATTAATCACATTATTTTAAGCGGAGTCACTTATCCATCGATAAGGATAGTGAGAAATAACAAAAAGAGAACATAATCCGAGGTACACTTCATGGAACTTCTTGTCACCGGAGGATCAGGATTAGTTGGCCATGCACTTCAAAAACTGTGGCCCGATGCCATCTACATTTCATCCAAAGAGTATGATTTGACAAAAGAAAAAGACGTCAAAGCAATGTTTATCAAATATCAACCTGACCACGTCATACATCTTGCAGCAAAAGTCGGCGGCATCATCGACAATATCAACCATCCCGCAGAATTTCTCCATCAAAATGTCCTCATCAATAGTTATGTCATCCACTATGCCCACAAGTACAACGTAAAAAAATTGATCACAACCCTGAGCAACTGCGCCTATCCTGATGTCGCGAAACGCTATCCCCTCACCGAGGATCAACTCCACGATGGTCTCCCAGCACCAACCAACTTAGCCTATGGATACTCAAAACGATTATTAGACATCCAGATCAAATCCTACAGAAAACAATACCACTGCCATTTCTCCAGTGCTATACCCTGTAGCATTTATGGTCCCTATGATAAATTTGGAGAACAGAACAGTCACTTTTTAGCTGCATTAATCAAAAAAATCTATGATGCCAAAAAGACGGATACTCACTCCATACAACTGTTAGGAACAGGCAAACCACTTCGACAATACATCTATTCGGAAGATGTAGCAAAAATACTCATCAAACTGCTTGAAATGTACGATGAAGAGGATCCCATCAATATCGCCCCCGAAGAAAACCTCTCAATAAAAGAAATAGCCACCATTGCCCTTCACGCAACACATTCTCCTCATATCACAATACAATTTGATACATCCTCTCCTGATGGACAATATCGAAAAGACCTCAGCAATAAGAAACTATTTAATACAATTGGTAATTTCGAGTTCACTCCATTATCAGAAGGTATCAAAAAAACCTATCAATGGTTGACACAAAAGGAAGAAACACAATGAACATACTCGTGACCGGAGGAGCCGGCTACATCGGCTCCATCTTAGTCCCTGAACTCCTCAACAATGGACACAACGTCACAGTCATAGACAACTTCATGTATCGACAAACCTCATTACTCGATTGTTGTTACAACAAAAACCTCACCATTATTAATGGAGATGTACGAGATAAAACCCTCATTTCGAACAACCTGAAAAAGATGGATGTGATCATCCCCTTGGCCTGTATTGTCGGTGCACCAGCATGCAACCGAGACCCAGTTGCCGCAAAAACCGTGAACTATGATGCTATCAAAATGATACTTGAACTGCGAGAAAAAAATCAAAAAATCATTTTTCCTACAACTAATAGTGGGTACGGCATCGGGCAAAAAGGGATATACTGTACAGAGAAGACACCGCTGAAACCGATATCGTTGTACGGCCGTTTAAAAGTTGATATCGAAAAAGAAATGTTGAAGGCAAAAAACAGTATCACTCTGAGACTTGCCACGGTTTTTGGGATCAGCCCACGTATGCGGCTAGATTTACTAGTGAACGATTTTACGTATAGGGCGGTCACTGATCGATATCTTGTTCTTTTCGAATCACATTTCAAAAGAAATTATATCCATGTCCGTGATGTTGCGAAAGCATTTCTTCATTGTATAGATCATTTTGATACAATGAAGAATGAACCCTACAATGTTGGTTTAAGTAATGCGAATTTGAGTAAATGGGAATTGTGTGAAGAAATAAAAAAACAAGTCCCGAATTTCTACTTTGTTGAAGCGAAAGTGGGTGAAGATGTTGATAAGCGTGATTATATTGTGAGTAACGCAAAAATTGAGGCAACCGGTTTTACCCCTGATTGTTCGCTTCAGGATGGTATAGCGGAGCTTATCAAAGGGTACCAAATTCTCAAAAATAATATGTATTCAAATATATAAAGGGGAATATTATTTCGAATGTGAGATTTCCAATTGAAACAAGATGGTTATACGAGGAAAAGACAAGACTGTGAAAAGGTATGGCGAATTTTGATTTCTTAGAAAAAAAATCCAAGTGGGTTAGAACCGAAACATTGAAGCTGCATAAGTTTGCTCCTGGGACACGGATTGCATCTTCGTTGTCTGCTGTCGAAATATTGGTCGTATTGTACTATGATAATATCTTAGATTATGATCCAAAAAATGTATTGTGGGAACAGAGAAACCGGTTTATTATCAGTAAAGGACATGGCTCTGTTTCTATGTATCCGATTTTAGCTGATTTAGGATTTTTTGATCTTGCTGAATTAGGGCGCATCTCTACGGAGAATTCTTTTTTAGGGAACATCCCTGATACTGGTGTCCCCGGGTTTGAAACCATTAATGGGTCTGTTGGTCATGGCCTCGGTATCGGATGTGGTGTTGCGCTGGCGTTGAAACGAAAAGGAATTGATAAAAAAGTGTTTGTCCTGTCCGGTGATGGTGAACTTAATGAGGGTGCTGTGTGGGAGGCGGTTATGTTTGCCTCTTTTCATAATCTTAACAATCTCATCCTTATCATTGATAATAATAAACTCTCCATGCTCGGGTATCAAAAAGATATTCTCGGGATGGAACCGTTGAAACACAAATTTACAACATTCAAATGGAAGGCAGAATGTGTAAATGGACACAACATTAAGCAACTCTCTGAGGCATTACATCGATTAAATCGTGATACGAGTGATCAACCAAAAGTGCTCATTGCTAATACCATCAAAGGAAAAGGTATTCCAGAACTCGAAAATGATGAACTGTGTCATGTCCGCGTATTGACCGAAGAAGAGATTAACAGGACGTTACAAAAATGGCAATAAACACAAATGAACCAAAACGTATGAGAGATGTTCTCCTTGAACAGATTTACCAAAAAATGTTCAAGGATGACCGAATTTTCTTCTTATCTGATGATCTAGGTGCACCCATCCTTGACAAATTACGACAAGATTTCAAAGATCGATTCATCAACGTTGGAATTGCTGAGCAAAATCTCATCAATGTAGCCACCGGTCTTGGTCTTGAAGGATTTACCGTGTACGCCTACGGCTTAGCACCATTTTTTTTACGCGCCTACGAGCAAATACGCATCAACCTTGCCCTCTCCGGGCAAATGAAAGAGATCAACGTTAACATGATCGGTGTTGGATCAGGGGTGAGTTACGATGTATCTGGACCTACTCATCACTGTCTTGAAGATCTCATTGTGATGAGGGCTCTTCCGAATATCGTTATTTTCTCACCAAGCGATTGGTACATCACGCAGCAATTTATCGATTATTCAATCAACGTAAAAAAACCGAAATATATACGACTCGATGGAAAACCAATGCCGTGCATATACGATAAACATACGCGTTTCAATTGGGACAATGGATTTCATGAAATCAGAAAAGGAGATGATCTTTGTATCATTTCGACAGGCTACCCAACCCATATGTCTGTACACATCATAAATAAACTACGAGGCATGAACAAAAATATGGGTCTCATTGACGTGTTCCTGTTAAAACCAATTAACAGAGACGCTTTGTTTAACAGTCTCAAAAATTACAAACAACTTATCACCATTGAAGAAGCCTTTATCGACAAAGGCGGCTTAGATGCACTCATGCTCGGAATACTCAATGATAAAAATTCTCGCATACCAGTTCATCGCTTTGGATTTAAAGACGAATATCTGTTCAAATTTGGAAGTAGAGACTACCTCTATCGATCACAGGATATCGACGAAAACACTCTCCTCCAAAGAATTCTACAAATGATGGAAAAACAAGAAAAAAATAGAACATCCAAACTACATAATTGATATAACCCATCTGCACATAAACATAAGTATTAACAGTTAGCTTTTTAAGCTGTATTTAATGACTATATCATACAAAACTCTAGTAGAGGTTCCCTATGATCATCTGCAGAACACCCTATAGAATATCCTTTTTCGGAGGAGGAACAGATTATCCTGTCTGGTATAGAGAAAACAAAGGAGCTGTACTTGCTACCGCAATCAATAAATATTGTTATATCACGTGTAGACATCTTCCCCCTTTTTTTGAGCATAAGAATCGGATTGCCTACTCCAAGATTGAATATACACAAGATATCAATGAAATACAGCATCCTGCCGTTCGAGAATGCCTTAATTTTATGAACATCAACACCGGTGTTGAAATACACCATGATGGCGATTTACCGGCAAGGGCGGGACTTGGTACCAGTTCTTCTTTTACTGTTTGTCTCCTGAATGCCTTATATGCGCTCAACGGGAAGATAGTGACCAAAAGACAACTTGCGCTTAATGCCATCCATGTTGAACAAAACATGATTAAAGAAAATGTTGGATCGCAAGATCAGGTCACTGCTGCCTTCGGGGGACTTAATAAAATCGAGTTCGATAGAGAACATGAATTTCAGGTTCAACCTATTACGATTAGTGGTGAGAAACGCCAGCTTCTCTTTGGTCACATGATGTTATTTTTCACCGGTTTTTCCAGGACTGCCTCTGAAATAGCAGGGGAACAAATTAAAAAAACTCCTCAGAAAGGAAAAGAACTCACAAGAATGACTGAAATGGTTGATGAAGCCCTTGAAATCCTCAATGGAAGTGACTCGGATTTAACTGATTTTGGCCGACTCTTGCATGAAGGATGGATGATAAAACGAGGATTAACTGATAAGATTACGACGAACACCATTGATTCTATCTATGAGACTGCACGAAATGCGGGTGCCCTCGGGGGAAAACTATTGGGTGCTGGTGGTGGTGGGTTTATCCTGTTTTTTGTTGAACCTGAAAAACAACAAAAAGTTAGAGAAAAATTAAAAAATCTCTTGTATGTTCCCTTTAGGTTTGATAATTTGGGAAGTCAAATTATCTATTATACCGCGGAGGAGTGGAAGTAGCTTGAAGTATAGAATATCGTTTGGTGATGTCGTTATCGGTGATATTGCACGAGATCGAATACAGAAAGCATTAGATAAAAACTGGATTACAGAGGGCGATAATGTTAAAGAATTCGAGGAAAAATTTGCGAAACATTTTGGATATAAATATGCAATAGCAGTCAATTCGGGTACTGATGCGTGTATTGCGTCTCTTGCTTCATTGTATGAGTTTGGTGCGAAGCGTGGAGATGAAGTGATTGTTCCGGCGACGACATTTGTGGCGACGGCCAATGCGGTGTTAGCTGCAGGTTTTACTCCGAAGTTTGTGGATATTGAATTGGAAACGTTAAACATTAATGCTGATTTGATTGAAGAAAATATTACTGATGATACGTGTGCTCTGATGCCTGTTCATTTGATGGGGAAACCGTGTGATATGGATAAGATTCTGAAAATCGCGAAAAAAAATAATTTGAAAGTGATTGAGGATTCTTGTGAGGCGCATGGTGCGAAGTATAAAGGGAGATATATTGGTGCCATTGGAGATATGGGTGCGTTTAGTTTCTATGTTGCTCACTTAGTTGTGTGTGGTGAGGGTGGTATGGTGGTGACGAATAATGAAAAAATTGCTGATGTGGTGCGATCTGTGAAAACTCATGGTCGTCCTACTGGTTCCATCTATTTTGATTTTCAACGTTTTGGGTTGAACCTCCGGATGAATGATTTAACTGCGGCGGTGGGTATAGAGGGGATGAATGCTTTTGATGAAACGTTTAAGAAACGAAAGGAGAACATGTACAGGCTTCTCGGGTTAACGAAAGATCTCGAACCGTATGTCCATTTTATTAAGGAGGAGAAGCATGAAGTGGTCTGTCCTCATGCGTTTCCTTTGGTGATGAAAGACAAGAAATATAATTGTTCGAAGTTGTACAAATTTTTAGAGTTAAAAGGGATTCAATGTAAAACGTTATTTGGTAGTCTTCCGACGACGCATAATGCCTTCAAATTTTTAGGGTATCATTATGGTGAGTTTCCTGTGGCAGAATATGTTGCAGAGAATGGTCTTCATTTCGGTATACATCAATTCTTGACAGATGACGATTTGATTTTTATCAGTGATACCCTGAAGAGTTATTTTGATAAATATTAGAGAACTAAAAAATGACTGTTCGAAGGTAAATATCAGGGCAAAATGAGCATCCGGATTCCCTTCCGGGTTGAGAGAGGGTTGTAAGGACATGAAGAAAACCATGAAAATGAATCACCAGATAAGGTCTCAAGAGAAACTGATTACAGAGTACATTGAACAGAGTATTCAGACAAAACAGAGGCTTTTAGAAACCAAGAGAGAAATCATCGAGCAGATTGTAGGTGAGATCGTTAAAGCTCTGCAACATGACAATAAAGTCCTCTGGTTTGGAAATGGCGGAAGTGCAGCTGATGCTCAGCATCTTGCATGCGAGTTAGTCAGCAAATTTTTTCTAGAACGAAAAGCTCTTGCGTCTCTTGCATTGACGACAAACACTTCAGAATTAACAGGAATTGCAAATGATTATTCGTTCGATAGGGTTTTTGCCCGGCAGGTGGAAGCATTAGCACGCCCTGGTGATATTGTCATAGGGATCACCACTAGTGGTAATTCACCGAATGTTATTGAGGCGATAAAGGTAGCAAAACGACTCGGTGCAATCACTGTCGGTTTCACAGGAGAATCCGGTGGAAGACTCAAAGACTATGTGGATTATCTTTTAGATGTGCCCTCTAAGGTGACGCCGCATATCCAAGAATCTCATATCACAATTGGTCACCTTATCTGTCTTCTCGTGGAAAAACAAATATTCGGTGAATAAATGAAGTATAAAGCCGTGTTTGTCGACCGGGATGGGACCATAAATGTTGATGGGCCATATCTTTCTGATCCGAACAAGTTTCAAATGTATCCCTGTGTCGGAGACGGAGTGAAAAAACTCAAAGAGCACGGCTTCAAAGTCATCGTGATCACCAATCAATCAGGGATAGCACGAGGATATCTCACAGAAAAAGACCTCGAAAAAATCCATGAAAAAATGAAAAAAGAATTTCAGAAACACCATACAACAATCGATGATATTTACTATTGTCCTCATCATCCGGATGATCATTGTGAGTGTAGAAAACCAAATATAAAACTGTTTCAACAGGCAATACAAGAACACCATATCAACATCAAAAAATCATATGTGATAGGGGACAAAATGAAAGATGTTGAAGCAGGAAAAAAAATTGGTGTAAAAACAATCCTCGTTCCTGTAACAGGTACAGATGAGGAAAGAAAAATACAGGGACAGAAGAAAGAAGATAAACCCGATTATGTTGCTCCTAATTTTTTTAACGCCGTCGAATGGATTTTACAGGATGGTACTGATACCTAGAAAAAAATAAGAGTGGAAACATTGTTAAGCACGAGTCAACTACAGTATTTTTTAAGCAATGATACTGGTCAGGTGATATAATGCTTACTATCATCGTACCAACCATGAATCGACTTGATTACATAGTCAGATTGTTAACCTATTATGCAAATACCCACTGTAAATATACCATTCTCATTGGTGATTCAAGCAATGCTGAAATTATTGAAAAAACAAAGAAAATATTAGAACAGTTCAAAGGGAAATTGCATATCGAACATCATGAATTTCCTCATCTGAGTGTTATGGAATGCACCATTAAACTCTTGAATTTGGTCTCAACACCATATACTGCTTTTTTATCTGATGATGATATTATTACCACCCGTGGTTTGGAACAATGTGTCGAATTCCTCGAATCACATAAGGACTATGCTGGCGCCCACGGAATTAATGTTGCCTATAGACTCTGGTCGAACAGTGCCTATGGGAAGTTTCTTTCTTGTGAGTATTATCGAATAACTGCTGTTGAATCGGAGATGCCGAAGGAACGATTAACAGAGTTCTTAAAAGATTATTCAGTTATTTTGTTCTCTGTCTGTCGCACTGATGTGTGTAAAAAAATGTGGGACAACGGCGTAAAATTAGCTGATAAAGCATTTGCTCCAGAAATATTACCGAACTGCGTCTTAGTTCTTCATGGAAAAGTGAAACAACTCGACTGCCTTTTCATGGTACGGCAGTACCATATTAAAAGATATGTCTATGAACCGATAGATGAATGGATTCGCACATCAAAATACCAACAAGAGTATCGCCTTTTCCGTGATCATCTTGTCCAAGAACTGGTTCAAATCGAAGGAATCACCAGAGAGGAGGCTACAAGGATCGTCGATATGGCATTCAAATCATATTTAGACAAATTTAGAAATAACCCGATTACTCGAATGAACATAGCCATGGGGTATTTCCCCGGGGTGCGATCTATTTTACGACTCATGAAATATATCGTGCTCAGTCATTCAAGAGACTATTTATTACCAAAATTATTGAACCCTTCCTCACCATATTATTCTGATTTTCTCCCTGCATATCATGCAATAACCAAACCATTTTCTCTGCAAGATAAAATAATAGGCGGTAGTTAGGTGTCGAAATGTTAAGTATCTTAATAATTACCATGAATCGATCCGATTTTTTAATCAGATTATTAAGCTATTACGCTGATACTCACTGTAAATATTCGATTTTTATTGCTGATGCAAGCAACCCTGAGCATGTCAAGATAACAAAAAATGCGTTGAAACAATTGAACGAAAAACTACACATCATGTATTATGAGTATCCTGGTCTGAGTATTGAAGAATGTACAAGGCGACTCATTCAACTCGTTTCTACACCCTACGTTGTGTTTGTCGCTGATGATGACTTCCTCATAACCAATGGCCTTGAACAATGTGTTCAATTCCTTGAAAATCATCCTGATTATATTGCTGCGCATGGTATGGCTGTTCGTTTTAGACTCCGATCCAACGGCTCCTATGGCAAGTTTCTTGGTTGTTCACCATACAAGCTTCCAGTGATAGAAGCAAATACGGCTTCACAGCGGTTAATTGAACATTTACAAAACTATTCCGTTACCTTATTTTGTGTCCATCGTATTGAGGGTTGGCGCGCGATGTATCCTGATGATGTTCATTTCACTGATAAAGCATTTGGAGCTGAGTTGTTACCCTGCTGTCTTTCGGTCATTTATGGGAAAATCAAACAACTGAATTCTTTCTATCTTATGAGACAAGATCATAGTAAAAGATATCTGTTGCCGGATGTTGATACGTGGGTACAGGGTTCAACATGGAAGCAGGAATACAAAATTTTCCGGAATCGCCTCGCACAAGAACTCATGCGGATCGAAAAAATCTCAGAAGCCGATGCAGCACATATTGTTGATACAGCGTTTCAATCCTATCTCGACACATTCTGTAAAAATTATAAGACGCGAATTCAAAATGCATTCGCCAGCATCCCCGGTATTCGATATGTTCTTCGTATGTTGAAGTACATCTGGTTTAATCGTTCAGGAGACCTTTCATTACCAATGTTGCTTCGTTCCACATCACCCTATCATAACGATTTCATGCCTGCATATCGTTCGATCACTATTCCATCCGAGTTGGTACAAAAATGAGGAAACCCTAAACAATACTGTGATGATACATACGATTTTTTCTGAGATCAGAACAGAATAGAAAGGGATTTATTTTTCAATGTTTTGTTTTTCTTCGTCTAACTCAGTTTTTATGTAACTCATCATTTTTTTTGGATGCAGAATATTGAGGAAAAAACGAAAATCTTGTCCTCTAAACTCTTTGAGGATATACAAGACGCCAAGATATACCAAGATACCTACTCCTGCGAATACAAGTACGGAAAACCATCGATCAATGAGAATGATCAGAGAAATAACATATAAGAAACCAGCCATCACTGCACCAGCAACAATGTGCAGCAAGGTATGGTTCTGTAAAAGTTTTATCCCTGTAAGTTTTTTTGTAACTACTTTTAAACCAATCAATCCTACAAAAGCAGATGTTGCTGTTGCCACTGCAGCCCCTGTTGGACCATTAATGCCGAAAGGCGTAAGGAGCCCCCGTTGAGGAATAAATAGGAAGTTCAGCGGAATATTAATAATACATATCATCAACACATTTTTTGCCGCTGCACCCGGCCTATTCATACCAGCAATCAATGACGTAAACGGTGCCATAAAACTTATGATAAGAGCATATACTGCTAAGACGATTAGCACGGGTACCGCAGGGTAAAACGAACTATTCAACATAATACTAATGATAGGTTTTGCAAACAGGATTATCACAACTATCACGGGGATCATCACCAAGGAAATATACCTCTCCGCAAGCAGCGTTGTTTCATTTAATTTCCGAAAATCTCTCATAGAATGAAATTTTGAAAACGCTGGAAAGAGGACCGTTATCATCGCTTGTGACACTATCAAAATGATTTGCAATATCTGTTGAACCGAAAAATAATATCCAACTTCAGTCGCAGTCCAATAAAACCCGATCATGATTTTATCAATATTTGTTGATATCGTCACAATAATCGAAATTGCTAATACGGGTAAGGCAAAAACCAAATAGCTTTTCCCTAACTCCATACTCGGTTTTTTAAACGGATACTTTCTGAGGAACAAAAATCCAACAATACACGATGTGATAATTCCAAAGACATAGGTCATTGCGAGGGAACCCACAGCATGTTTCGCTATATATTGCTGCAATGGATTGAGAATCTCCGGCCAGTTCACTCGGGGGCCAAGCATCGCAATACTCACACCAGCTACTACAACAACGATTGTCAGCGGAACCTTCACGATATTTTCAAACATTGTGGTAATTTGTAATTTCGCAATCTCTTGCCTTCCGTTAAATGTCGCAGTTGATATATTCTGCATGTTGGAGAAAATAAAGTATACCAAAAAGACGAGGACTACGGATTCTGTAGTCGCATCAACAAAACTTCCATGAAGCAAATTTCTCCAGATAAAGATACCGATTACCACTGCTGCGACCATCGCACTCGTCAGCATGATTTTGATCGCGACAAACGTCCCGATACATGACCCAAGATCTTTTCCTTCGGAAATGCGTTTCACATGAGCTTGACCGAAACCAAGATCACCGATGACGTTGAACAATCCAATAAATGCCATGGCAAAACCAATAACACCAAGAGCTTCTGGTGCAAATCCTCCCCATAGTTTTGCTAGTACAACTAATCCTATCCAACCAAGAGACCTTGTGAAGAACTGAGCAATGACAACAAGTAAGGATTTTCTCGCAATCATTCGGTGGGTGAATTATGTATTTATCTTAAATAGATGATGCACGATGAAAAAGATAGTTTTTCTAGAATATCTTCGTATAGGGCCGTATCTCCCCTTTTGCGGTAGCTCCAAGACCGATAAATGCATCGTTTCCGATCATGGTACCTACATTAATAATGGAGTTGATCCCGGTTTGCACGTTATCCCCCATAATCATGCCGAGTTTCCGTCGTTTTGAATCAATTTTCTTCCCGTTAAGGATCACCGGGATATTGTTTTTATCAAGTCTGAGGTTCGCAACTGTTGTCCCCGCCCCCAGATTACAATGTTGTCCGATAACAGAGTCACCAACGTAATTAAGATGAGGAACATTACTATGGTCCATGACAATGGAATTCTTCACTTCGCAGCCGTTTCCAATATGACAGTAGTTTCCAATGGTGGTGTACGGTCTGATGTAACAGTTCGGGCCGATCTTGGAGTTCGTACCGATTATTACTGGTCCTTCGATGTAACTACCGGAGCGAATAATCGTGTCTTTTCCAACCATCACTGGTCCCTTCATCGTCACATTTTTCTCGATAATCCCTTGAATTTTTGTTTTTA
>Ga0315282_10014231_pt1 | contig 11876 bp, 17 predicted proteins | sample YL17G07_20_MG_FD_203693 | JGI IMG/M metagenome (GOLD analysis project Ga0315282, IMG submission 203693) | Sediment microbial communities from Yellowstone Lake, YNP, Wyoming, USA - YL17G07_20 | ecosystem: Environmental > Aquatic > Freshwater > Lake > Sediment | place: USA: Wyoming | collected... | reverse complement strand
CGGCTAAACGATCTGTGAGTAAAGGCAGTAGGGTGGCGCAGGTCTGCAGACTATGTGGTAAAGAGGTTCCGTTCGGTGGCAAACATGAACATTTGATTAAAGAACATGGTTTTCCAAGAGGCACGTTTACGGGTAAGTATTTTGGACTGAAAGGAAGTGGACTCGAGGCGAAAGGTAAAATGCCAGACTACGAGTTTGGTAAAAAGGAAAGTATCAAACCAACGAGAGGTGTTGATATTGTCTAAGATGCATAAACATGAGTCGGATGCTGCAAAAGAGCTTGAAGCAATATTGAAAAATCCTAAATATGAGTCTTTTGTAAAGCAGTTGGGAGAAGCGATTACGGACCCTAAAGTTGTAAGTGTGCTGAACAAGGGACTTAGAGATGGACAAAAATGGGATGATATCGTTCGAACGAAAACTATAGTTAAAGAGGCGCATGAACTTCGTCCAATACAGAAAGAGATAGACTTGACAAAGTCGCTTGGATACATAGGAAAGCATCCGAAAATTGTGCCCTTGATTCTAAGAGGTGGACCACTCAAAGCTAAACATTTTGGTGGCAGTCCTATTGTGACTGCGAAAGGGAAGTATATCGTTGATGGACACCATAAATGGTCAGAGGTATACATGATCAATCCAAATGCGAACATAGAGACTGTGAGTTTGAATATAGACCATCCAGAGGAGGCATTAAGAGTTTCGCAAGTTGGGATTGCTGCTAAGGCTGGCAAACTCAATATTCAGAAAGTAACGAAAGGCAAGAATATATATAAAATGTCGACAGAAGCTATACAAAAGGACATGGTTACGTACTTGTCTCCAGAATTTTACGATGCTTTTTATAAGTCGGACTCAAAGCGATTTAAGACGAAGGCTGATGTACATGATCATGTTCTTTCAAACATTTTAAAGATGCGTGTTGAGAGTAAGTCTGCAACAAAGATTTCTCGTTCTCATATGCCACAGTACGACGATGCTGGTGCGACCGTTGTCGCTGAAGCTTTACATAAGGGAAAAATTAATATTAAGAAACCGTTTCTTGGTAAGAAAGAGCTAGAAAAGGGAAATGTGAAAGGTGTCGAGTATGTCTAGTAAACGACACGAAGTCTTTGGTAAGAAAACTGATGGTCAGATTGTATCATTAGTTGATGATGCATCGAGGATTACTGACGAGGAAATCGAGAAGAGAGTTCAGCCGATGATTTCGTCTATGAAGGAGGCAACGACAAAACTCATAGAGCAGAAAGGTGGTAGTAAAGAGGATATTGAGCATGCGACGAAAGAAGAAGATTCACCGTTTTTTGAGGGCTATTCTGGATTGAGGAGTTTCTTTGGACAAGGTCTGCGCAAGGGTGCTGAGGAACTCTATCAAAAGAATAATATGGGTTGGTTTCAGAGAGGTATGCGTAAAACGTGGTTCACGCATGGAAAATATACTGAGCTGCCTGAAAGAGTTGAAGGTTTGCCATTTAAGCGAGTTGTTGGGTTGCTTGCTAGAAATAAACGTGATAGACCGCTCAATATTTATCGTGAAGAGGCTCGTGTTACTTATCCATTTGTTTTACAATCTAATGAGATTGGTCTGATACATAGTCATCCTTCTAAAAAGTCATATCCTTCGAATGCGGATGTTAAAGTCTTATCACAGATGTCTTGGCGGAGACAAGCAAGGGGTTGGGTTTTTGTAATTATAGGTACAGATGGGCTACGAGTGTGGAGAGGCAGAAAAGGTGTATCAATAGATACTGATCGAGAACTTTATGATCTTGTTCGTCAAGGGACAATTATGGAGAAGAAATATTCTAAAATAACTGGAAAAACTGCTCGGGCTTTAAAACATTTAGGTCATTTAAAGCTTCCTAAAGGTGTAAACTATGTCTGAGAAGTTTCCAGATGCGACTACAGCTAACATTATAAAGTTTTTGGAACATCAGTACGCTTCTACTTCAGTTATGAGAAGATTGAAATATTATTTCAGGTCTAGAGAAGATAAAAAGTTTAATTTAGATGAGCTTGGAAAGAATCAATTAAGGAGTAGACTCAGTGATGCTGGTGTTGAGGATTACATGAAAGGGAAAGTATTTACTCATTTTGGGTTTGATACAGTTAAGAATGAAACAGAGTTATGGCAAGAAAGAATGAGAAAACTGCCTAAGGGTGTCGATTATGTCTGAAAAGAAAGATCTCGTAGCGTATGGGTTTCCTGAAGTAAAGGATGTGATGAAGATACCTAAGGAGGCTGTATTTGCGGGTACAGACGTACCAGTGACGATTCCTTTAAGTGCGAGGAACAGACGGATTGTGACGATGGCGAATATGGAAGGGCACGTGAAGGTTACTGAAGTCGCAAAGAGGTTAGGTATTTCAGAGAGTACAGCGTTGGTCGAGTTGAGATTCTTAGAGTCTGCTGGCTACGTTAAGGAAGTGGGACATGGAGAACGAGTATTTGAGCGACGTAAAAAGGAAGCAAAAAAGACTGATGCGAAGACGAAAGGACTGTTGGATAAGTGGGTGAATGTAATATAGGAGGTGATCAAGGATGGGACGAAACATATATAAGTACTCTATTTATGTATTAGGTGGTTTTGGGAGAAATCTTATTGGTTACGCTGGGACTCAAAGACAAGCTAAGGAAATAGCTCGTAATGAACATGATTTGTTCGGTCACACGGTTGCAGTATGGGATCGCATACATCAGCGTCGAGTGTATAAGTTGATGGCGGTTCCATTCCCGAAGACTCGTAGCAAAGCTAAACGTCCGATGAAGACTGATAAGTTGCCTGGAGGTATAAGTTATGTCTAAAAAGACTGGTTGGACTACGATTTCGGTGACTGATCCTAAAGCTAAAGATTTAGACAGGCTCGTTCGAGATTATGGTGAGCCAGATTTCATTTTTAAGAGACATGGTGGTAGCAGAGTAGATACTGTCTATACTTGGTGGGAAGATAAGACAAACTTGGAGAGACATGCAGGACATTTAGGTGAAATGGGAATACACGAGGTTATAAAGAGTCCAGTTCCTATAAATATTTTGACTCCAGATACTGTCTATGTCCAAGCGAAGAAGGAGGGTGATACGCTCTATCATACGACTAGTACAAAACGACTGATGGTTTTGGAACCGCAATTATCAACGAATAAGTTTGTGAGTGCTACTACTCATCCATTGCGTCATACTTCTGATGTGCCCATGTTGGCGGGAGCGTTCGGTTCTGGTGTATTGGATCCTCACATGTATGAGGTTGGTAGATCTGATGAAAGAAAGTTTAGACCTGTTCTCTATAAGATACCTAATTTCAGCAAAGATGCCTTAGAACAATGGCGTTTAGAGGTACAGAAGCAAGGTTTCAGATTTATTTCTGCAGATGAAGTTATGGAAGAGTATGGCAAAGATTGGTATAAATATGTTGAGAGTGGTGAGTGGATAAATGAGAACGAATGGCGAGCGTTTGAGCCTATTAAAGTTTCTTATGTTGGTGACGTACGAAAGATATATGGGATAAGAAGTCCTAGACGGGAGATACGAGTTATAGATTCTGAAGTTCAGTTGATGAGAATGAATGCTAATGCTGAATATTTCTCAGATGAGAGACGACAGCGATACAAAGCTGGTTTGATTGCTTTACAGAAATATTTTGGTCATGATTGGACATGGAACGAGATAAAATCTGAAGCGAAGAAAGTAGGCGTGCATGATATTACAGGTTGGAGTAAATATGGCGCGTTGTTAGCATTGTCAAGAAAGGAATATGGTTCAGAAGTCGCTGATATGTTGTCTTATGCAACGGTTTATCGTGACGTGGAGCCGATCTCGACTGAGAAGATTACGGAGCAAAAGTTACGAGGTAAGATTCCGAGGGCTGTGACATATGTCTAGTCAGAATAGAAGAAAGATGATTGGGGGTAAACATTTATGAAATATATGAAGCTGACATTGAAGCAATTAAAGAAGTACGCACAAGAAGGCAAACTGAAAAGTAGTCAAGTAGATATTCACACATATCATGGTAGGCATAGCGTTACAGCACATCCAAAAGATTTTAGTAAGCTTTATAAATATTTATCTTGGTTGCCAGATGATGTCATCGAAGTTAGTTGGTATACGGTAAAGGATTTGACATCACACAATTTTAGAACAATTACTAAAGCTAAAAATCTAAGGTATTATGCTTTAGTTGAGGAAAATGGAGAAACATCAAAATCTGAGAGCGATGTAGTTCCTGAAAAACTTCCGAAGAGTGTGAATTATGTCTGAGAAGACTATCAAAATAGGCAAAGAGACGTATGTCGATTACTCTGACAATGTAATAGTGAAGGATGCATTAAGACTCATTAAAGATAAAATGGGAGCAGTCGAGAAAGTTCCGATAGTATTGCAAACTCCAAATATGAAACTCATGCACGAGTCGTTTGGCGACATCTCAGAATATGCTGTTCATGGTTATGATAGAGATAGGAGAATTATTATAGTGCCACAAAAACCAGAGATTTCTTCTGTTGCTCACGAATATGGTCATTTTCTGTTCCACGAATATGGTAGTTCTCTGGATCGAGTAAAGATTCCGTCAAGTTTTAAAATAGATAAGAATACTGAGCAGTTTAATATTTTTCATGACAATAAGGACGAGTGGTTCGCTTACCATTTTGGCTTGTGGATAGCGGATAAAAGTAAAGATTGGCATCCAGAAGAGAAGAAACTGTTTGTGAGAATGAAAGATAGAATTAAAGTTCGGGCGAAAGGTAGTCTGGAATTTAAAGAATGGTTTGAGGGTTGGGAGAAGGCTATTAAGAAGTCGATGTTGCCAAGAGGTGTGGATTATGTCTAAATATGTTATACAGGTAAACGTTAAGACAATAATCAAATTTATCAAAATTGTAGCTCTGCTGGTGAGCGTTGCAAATCTTGTGGTTGTTTATCAGTTGATGAATGTTGCTAATGACATTTCTAAAACTCAGTCTGAAATATCTAGAATGAATGCTCAGATCAATTCAGAAATGTATAATTATTCCTATGTACCTGTTTATGAAAATGTTGAAGAGAACTTTCAAAATTATTCAAGGAATCTTATCAATGTCAATGGAATATTAGATACGTTTGGGTACCGAAATATTAGTATGTCAGTATTGACTCCACATTTCGCTGTGATCAATTTTACTGCTTCCGATATGTATATTGAAGACTTGGTTATGAAGAACAAATTGGAGAGTTGGCGAGTTATTGGAACTCCAAGTTCCTATATTACTTCTCAAGGAAAAAACGATGTGAACATTAAAATTGGGTTGAAACTTCTTTGGGTATTTAACAAAACATATCTAAACTCTCTTATAGATATCGGATATAAAAATTCTACTGATGTAGTTTTTAGTTTACACGTTACAGTATTCTTTTCTGACTTACAATCTCCTCTTACTAATACGACTGTAATTGAAGGTAAAACTCGAGTAACTGTGGATTTTTCTGGTGAACAATATGTCTAATATTAATGATCGAATAAAAGAACGTCAAGCAGAGATCGAAGCTAGTGGTATGAGTTATTGGCAAAAGATAGCTGAATTTCAGTTAGAGTATGAAGGCAAGCGTTGGAAGCTTGTTCATACGTATGATACTGGCGGTCATGGCAAATATGAGACTTGTCAACTCTGCGGTCATTTTCCATGCAGGTACATGTTTGTTATTCAGCATCCAGCTACTGGACAGACGAAAACTATTGGTGACGAATGTGTTGTTAAGTATACTGTTGATACTAAGGCGAAAGATGTTCTGAGACGTTATCGGACTCAGGTAACGAAACGTGTTGCTGACTTGAATGAGAATAAGCCGATGATTGTAAAGATCGAAAAGTGGATTCGAGAGAATGGCTATAATGGATTTCTAAACAGTATTCTGTACCAATTGTGGGAAGGCAAGCGTCTGTCTGAAAAGCAAGTTGTGGCGACAAATAAGATACTGACTCAAGAAATACCTGGAGAGACTAAGGAAATGAGAAATAAGTCAAAAACTGAACAGGAGAATCTGATAGAGAAGGCGATCAGGAAGGATGAGACTTTGAACGATTGGGAACGTAGTTTTCTTAGGAGCGTTGCTGAACAATCCAAAAGTGGAAGAATCTTATCTGAGAAGCAAATCACTGTGTTAGAGAGGATAACGAAGAAACGTTTTGAGGATGGAGATACGAGAAAGAAGATAAGTTACGTATGACAAGTCATCAACATTTAATTCGTTCGGATGTTCCATGGTATCATTCAGATGCTTTGGCGATGATAAAAGAAATTGAGAGATTACATCCAGATGAGCAAGTTACTGTTATCCATAGATACGCATATTATTCAAGTAGTGGTTGGAAAGTATATACTAGAGAAGTCGAGAAACCGAAGAGGGTACTATCGTTAGTTCAAGGAAAAGGAGCATTAGGAACGTTACCATTTTGGAAACCTTTATACGAGACATCAAGGACAACTAAAAGGAATTTTAAAGTTCCACGTGGTGTTAATGTTGTCTAAAAGAAAAGTTGTAAGAAAAATTCATCCATGTGATGTATGTCAAGATATGCAGTGCGAGACTTGTATGGTAGCATGGAACGTAAGAAAGACTAGTAATTTGAAATGGAGACGAAAGCACTTTAAAGAAAGCGATGAATGGCGGAGAAAGATGCAAATTGTCTAGCTTCCGAAATAGTCTAGAGTTTCGTTATAGGCTCTTATCTAGTGACCAGATTGCGGGATTGGAAGGTAAAGACAGAAAGGATTATTTCAGCTGGGCATATGCGAATAGGCAGCCTAAAGAAAATTGGCTTCCAGCACTAAGTTCTAACGACTCATTTTTGATGTGGGATCCCAATTATCTCGTTCACAGAGTTCCAGATGTTGAAAGGTTTGATAGAGTTTTAAAAGATAAGATTGTTGGAGGGTATGGTGGAGATGCTTGTTTTTCTGAGTCAGTTCATGCTCATGTTCCATACTATTATGCCACGTTCGAGTTCGATAAGAAACGTTTAGAGGCAAAGGGTGTTAGACCGTTATGGTATTCTGAAAGAGCAAAACCAAAATCTGTTTCAGAATATTATGGTGAAAGACCATATTATTGGGATTCTGGAAGTGGGTATCGAAACGAGTATGAATGGAATTATCCGAAAGGTTTGAAAGTAGATTTTAATGATATAAAAGCGATATGGGTTTCAGAGGCACTTGTACCACTTGGCGATGACATAGAAGGTTACTTCAAAAGAAGGAAAGAGGCTTCTAGAAAGTTTATTGGAGACGTTAAAAGGAAAGTTAGAGAAGCGGGTTTAAATGTTCCTGTTTATAGTGTCAATAGCAGGGAATACACAAAGCATTTCAGAGAGGATGCAGAGGTTCATGAGATTGAATCATATCTTACGAATGAGCATTGGGAGCAACGAAATCTCTCGAGGTTTGCGAATCTTGGAATTTTACCAAAGTCTGCCTTAGAGGAGGGATTCAATGTGGACAGAGGTAGGAGTTTGCAAAGCAAAATCATTGAAAGAAGGTTAGAATATCCTAAAGGTGTGAGCTATGTATAGAAATCGACCCGTTGCAATCAGTGATTTGACAATAATTGTGATTTTGACTATAATGTTAGATATAGCTGTTTTTGCAATGGTCGACTTTCAAGTTATGCAACATCAAACTTATCAACTTCCAGAAGAACAAGAAGCTTACAACGTTTATATTTTTTGGGTAAGTGCGACTATGTTAATGTTTGGGATAGCTGAAGCTGCTGTTATAGTTGTGATATTTCGTTTCAGTCCGATTCGTTTCATTCTTTCAGGAACAGTTTTGCTTTCGACAATAATCGTGATTTTTTCTGGATTAGAAGATATTATTTTCTTCGCTATACAAGGAGGTTTACCTGCGGATAATGTGAATTGGAAATGGATGTGGCAAGCTCGAGTTTGGGGATTTTGGAATAGTACAGAACAAGCAATGTGGACTATCTTTTGGTTGGGAGCTGTTTTACCAATAGTTTTGTTCGTTTCCATCAAGATTATGAACACATACAAAGTTAAGATGACGACTTTGAGACAAGAAGTGTGAGTTATGTCTAGTAAAGAACTGAAGCTACAGCGATATATTTCTTCTGTGTTGGATGATGTCGAGCTTACTATTGGTTATGAGATTCCTAGAATTAAAAAAGTTGTGTTAGAAGAGCCGTCTGTTTCATTTGGACGAGCTGAGAAGGATATGATATTGAGTCCTGCAGGAAATCCATGTCGAGCTTATATTGATCTGAGTACACGAACTGTGGTTGCTTCGGAGAATGCCCCTATAGATGCGATACTTCATGAGGTAGGTCATTTGATCTACGATTATTTGCCAGATAAGACTGAATGGAAAAGATTGAATTCAGATACAAGCAGTCCACGAGAGCTTACTGAACGGTTCGCTATGAGGTTTGTTCAAGGGACGGAGGGTAATCTTCCTTCTAACTATGAGGAATACTTTGAAAGGAAAGTAATTCGAAAGTTTCCAAGAGCTGTGAGTTATGTCTAAATTAAAAGAAGGAGATAAAGTAGAATACAAGATGCCGAGTAGATATGGCAGATTCTATTTCATTGATAATTATGGGCATTTACAGTTTTGGGAAGGCTCGACTGAGAATTTTAAAAAGGGTATTGGACATGTTAGGACGATTGAGGGAGATATTGTGGATGTTCAGATGACTGGGCAGAGAAATTTAGTCATAAGGGATAAACTGACGTCGTTTGTAAAAACTCGAAGGAGAGATTTTCAAGCGTGGTGGGAGATAGATGATCGGACTAAAGATGTTAAACTGCCTAAGGCTGTTCGTTACGTTTAGTAAACAACACAATTATGAAAAAGCTTTAAATACGACTCAGTAATTAGATGTAACTTAGAATTGTTTGGTGGCAGAGGCTGAATGGTCGATCGTTTGCAGGTGCGTGTTGTTTTCGAGGGTGAGCTTCTTAAAAAGCTTGATGATGTCAAGAAGCATTATGGACTTGAGAACGCGACGGAAGTTATTCGTGTTCTTGTTAATGAGCGACATACACAACTTTCTCTGGAGGGAACTAGTGGCTTAACAAAAATGGGTGAAGCAAACTATATTTTCAAGGATCAAATTTGTGATGCAAAAGGGCTGAAGAAAAGCTTAACTTGTCAAAAGGGAACTCTGAAGTTTACAGGACAAAACGTCATGGATTTCAACTTGTATCGGACGTGGTGTAAAGGCTGTGATAAGATCAAGATAATCGATAGGAAAGAGTTTACAGATTGTTTTAAAGATTTTATAAAGAAGGTCGAAGAGGTCGTTGAAAATGAGGATTAAGGAAAATATTATTGATGGTCTGAGAAGTTTAGGAAAGCTGCGAATTAAGACGAGTCACAGTTCAATAATAACTTTTTCAGCTTTGCTGCTTATACTTTTCGTTGCTTTTGCTATACGTCTATTTCCATTGAAGTGGGAAATACAAACAGGCTCGATACATCTTTCTGAATTCGATCCTTATTATCAATACAGTCTTACAAACTTCATGGTAAAAAACGGATTGTTTTCGCCTTATATGCGTCAACCTAATGGTGATCCTCAGTGGATCGATCGGCATCGTTGGTATCCTGAAGGAATAAACATGGGTATGTCGCTTCCTTCGTTACCAATGACTGCAGCATTCTTCTATGATATCATTTCTGTGTTGGGCGTAAACGTCGGATTAATGGAGTTTTGTGCTCTCTTTCCTGCAATAATGGGTACGTTGGCTTGTCTAATCATATATTTTGTTGGTAAAGACGTAGGTGGAAAGTCCGTTGGTATGTTTGCAGCTCTCTTTCTGGCTCTAAGTCCGTCTTATATTCAAAGAACTTCTGTCGGCTTCTTTGATGACGAAACAATAGGCATCGTTGCTCTTGTACTATTCATTTTTATGTTTTTGAGGGCGGTCGAAGAAGAAAGACCTATAAGTTCTACTGTGAAATATTCACTTGGTTCAGGTTTAGTTTTGGCATATTTCATTGCTGGATGGGGGGCGGCGGTTTATCCAATTTGTTTAACTGTGCTCTTTGTTGTTGTCATGATTCTGCTAAAAAGATATACACGACGTCTCTTACTGTCTTGTAGCATAACTTTTGGATTGGGTTTGTTCATAGCTGTAAATGTTCCCGATATTTCTCTCGGATATCTGGTGACTTCTCCCATTCTGTTAGTTGTTGGGATGTTCGGTTTGCTTTTACTCGCTGAGATTCTTCGAAATTTGACTTCTGTTAAGTCAAAGATGTTATTCACTGTGTTATCTTCGGTCTCTGTGGTTAGTGTGTTTGCAATACTGTGGTATTCAGGCTATGCGGGGTTGATGGGTAGTAAGTTTATCTCAGTTATTGACCCGATGCTTCGTGCAGCTTCTCCACTTACAGAATCTGTTGCAGAACATCGAATAGCATCGTGGGGTTCCATATATTACGAGTTTGGCGTGGGCATAATATTCTTTATGGCAGGTTTGTTCTTCGTTTTGAAAAAGCTCAATAATCGAAACTTGTTTCTCTTATTTTTTGGCTTGACATCTCTCTACTTTGCGGGTTCTATGGTACGATTGCTTGTACTTATAGCTCCTGCGTTTGGTCTTTTAGCAGCTGTTGGTATAATCGGAATATTAAAACCATTTGTCTCATTGTTGAAAGAACCGTCGAACATCTTTACGAACAAGAAGCGTGCTTTGGAACATGTTGGAAAAGAGTTCAGTTGGGTTGGCGTCTTCTTAATATTTCTTATTTTAACGACAAACTTCGCTGTTTCACCTCAATCTGGAGGTATGCCCAGAGTATATACGACAACTTACGTTCCAGTTACTATTACAGCGGCTGGTCTCTCAATGGTACCTAACGAGCCTGTGAGGGCATGGATGGATGCGTTGCTATGGATGAGAAACAATCTTCCGTCTCCAACTGTCGTATGCAGCTGGTGGGACTATGGGTATTGGCTAACAATCTTAGGCAATGTGACATCTCTCGCTGACAACGCTACGATAAATAGTACACAGATAGCATCGATAGGCAGAGTGTACATGTCAACTGAAGTACAAGCAGTTCGAATACTTAAAGAACAGTTTAATGGTCCTCATGGGCCTCCCGCTTACGTCTTGGTATTTATAACATTTACTAGTACAGGACAGGATTATTCAGTTGGAGGCGATGAGGGCAAGTGGATGTGGATGGCGAAGATCGCTAATTCGTCGGACGTAGTCAGAAACTTGCATGCAGATGAATGGGGCGAATGGAAATATCAAGAGTGGTCGGATAGTACAGGGCAATACAATACGTTTGGAAATGCGACAACTAGTCCATTTCAATGGAATGACGCAGGACAAAACACGACGTTTTACAAATTAACGGCGTATGCGAAAAGTTCAGTTTCAGGGAATTCTGCTCCTCAGCTTACGTATTTCAAGAATCCAGAGTTCTTTGGAGGGTCGATAGCTACGTTAGGAACGACCCAGTCAGGAACTACAGTATATCTGGATGCGTTGGTATGCTTATATGAAGTAGACTATGCAAAATATGATCTAGACCATTCGGGTTCGTAGAGGCTTGAGGTTGTGTCGACACAATGTTCAGAAACCATTATATATCACTATAGCTATTAGTGACTTAGGGAACGAAGGTGATATAATTGGAAGATGAGTTAGAACTGACCATTGCACAAAAAGCCAAAACACTTCAAGATTGGAATGATGAATACCATGGAAAGAACATACTGAAGGAGCTTGAGCAGAATCCGAAAGGCTCCGTTGTTGGTTGCCTCTATGACCTCTACTTCCCAGACAACAAACTAACTGAATGTTCCAGGTGTGGCATTCCCTTGTTTATCAGACCTTGGCTATTTAAAGTTGCACAAGAGCATAAC
>Ga0315282_10014230_pt1 | contig 11877 bp, 12 predicted proteins | sample YL17G07_20_MG_FD_203693 | JGI IMG/M metagenome (GOLD analysis project Ga0315282, IMG submission 203693) | Sediment microbial communities from Yellowstone Lake, YNP, Wyoming, USA - YL17G07_20 | ecosystem: Environmental > Aquatic > Freshwater > Lake > Sediment | place: USA: Wyoming | collected... | reverse complement strand
GATTCCTTCTTTTCATTGGCTCCATACTATTGATCGTTCCCGAGAAGACAACGGATTTTATCGGGCTGGCCATATTAATCGGCCTTTTCTTTTGGCAAAGAAGCAGAAAGCCTGGGCCTTCTGCGCCGGTCCTCTCCCCTGTGGGGAAAGGGTGAGGGAGAATAAATGACAGAATATTCAATGCGTTCATATCATTGACCCGAAAGGAGCAGGAGATGGCGGAGTTCGCAAAAGAGGGTAATTTGAAGCCGGATATTGATGACATGAGAGGATTCATTCGCCGCCTCGAAAGCGAGGGAGATCTCGTCCGGATAAAAAAGGAGGTTGCCGGGGGAGATGAAATCGCCTGCGTAATGTGGGAACTCGAAGAACGGAAAGGGAACAATGGACCCGCCGTACTCTTTGAAAACATAAAAGGATATGATATCCCGGTGGTAAAAAATCTCTACGGGTCCTTGAGGAGATGGGCCTTGATTCTGGGTTTCCCCGACTGGAGAAATATCCAGATCCGGCGGCTGAAGGAGTACCTCCTGCAAAAGGTGGAGGCCGAGAAAGACTGGATGGCCCCGGAGCTGACCCAAAAGGCTCCCTGTCAGGAGGTGATCATTCGGGACAACCCGGATTTTTCGAAATTTCCCATCTTCCGGTGGCATCCCACGGACGGCGGCCCGTACATCACTCTTCCGGGCGTCGTCATGAAAGACCCGGAGTGGGGGCAAAATATCGGCATGTACCGGATCATGATTATGGACGGCCAGACCGCTCCCATCGTGATCAATTCCACTCAGGATAGCGGCATCTACTGTGCCCGCGCCCGGAAGCGCGGGGTCAGCAAGGTGGAATGCGCCATCGCCATCGGCTTCGATCCCCTCCTGTTTCTGGCGTCGGTGATGAAGATGCCCGTGGTGGGAAGGGATGCGGAATTCCGCTTTGTGGGGGGATTGATGAAACGGCCCCTGCCTCTGGCCAAGTGCCTCACGGTCGACATCGACGTCCCGGCCAGTTCCGAGATCGTCTTTGAAGGATTTATCGATCTGGACGACGTGCGGGATGAAGGACCCTACGGGGAATACACCGGCTACTATGGAGAAAAGATGGTGCAGCCGACTTTCCATTTGAAGTGCATTACCCATAGAAAGAATCCCTACTACATCTCCTGCACCAGCGCCCATGTGGCCAGCGAATGCCTGATTCTCCATTATCCGCAGCCCTTCGGTTGGTACCGGAGAATCCGAACCGAGGTGGTCGGCTTCCGGGATGCCTACGTCCCGCTGCAGGGAAGGAATTATATCGGGATCGTTCAGATCAGCAAGCGCTACCCGGGATGGGGCAAGCAGGCCGTTATGTCCGCTCTGGGGTCCGGGTTCGCTGCGGCCATTATGAACTGGGTAATCGTTGTGGATGAGGATATCGATATCTATAACTGGGACCAGGTGCTTTTTGCCCTGGCCACCCGGGTCGACCCGGAGCTCGATATCATCACTTTTCCCCCCATGGCGGTGAATGCCCTCAATCCTTCGGCTCGGGCGAGGGTTCCGGTGAGTGCCGATTTCCCCTACACCAATTTTGCCTATTGTTCTAAGGTCGGGATCGATGCCACCAAGAAATTTTCCAACGAGCCGGGGAGGCAGAGACCGACACCTCCTCTCTCCCTTCCCGACCTGAAGGTCTTGGAGCAGGTCAAGAAACAATGGAAAGAATACCAGATCGATTAGAGGAGAAAATTTCAAACCACAAAGTCCGCAGAGAAAAGCTCCGGGGTCTCTGTACTACTAACGTTCAAATTCTTTAAGTTCCGTAAAGATTTTTTGTAAATTTTAGGCATTTAAGGCATTTAAGCGCATTTAAGGCATTTTCTTCGGTTGCGGCTCCGCCGCGATGTGGTTATGTCTTGACAATATCTCAATCGAAGGAGGGATCATCCATGAAAAAGATGTGTTGGATCGTAGTTCTTCTCCTGGTGTCGCTTTCCGTTCCGGCCGCAGCGCAGGAACTGAAATCTCCGGTGCACCTGCGCCTCGCTTCCCAGGACCTGGGCAGCGCCTGGTATGTGTACGGGGCCACTTTTGGCAAACTATGGAGAAATGTCCTGCCCAGGGGTTCGACCATCGACGTCCTTCCGTATGGCGGGGCTCCGGCCAATGTTTTGTTAATCGAAAAGGGAGATGCTGAGGTGGGTCTCTGCAATAACACCGTTGCCCGCTGGGCCGTCCAGGGGAAAGTGGCTTTTCCCAAACCCGTTCCGGAGATTCGAGGGATGGTGGGGGCGCTGGACAAATATTATTTAGCCGCCGTGGCCACGAAGCGCTCGGGGATCACAAGCCTGGAGGATGTGGCCAAGAAGAAGATGCCGGTGCGGATTGTGACCCAGCCGGTGGGCAGCTCGGGGGAAGTTTCTTTGCGTTTGCTTCTGGAGGCCTATGGGATAAGCTATGACGATATTAAATCCTGGGGGGGTTCCGTTACGCCCACCTCCACGGGCGTGGCCTCGGCGCAGATGATCGATGGGAAAGCCGATATCTGGGTGCAAGTGATTGTAGCCGGTCATCCGGCCATTTCGGAGTTGGCCATGGCGACGGACGTGGTCTTCTTGCCTTGCTCCAAGGCGATCATCGACAAGCTGGAAAATTATGGTTATCAGGAAGCGGTTCTGCCGGCGAAAACCTTTAAGGGGCAGGATCAGGCAGTTCCGATGGTGGGATATCCCTCGATTCTGATCGTTCAACGCGATTTAAATCCGGAATTGGTTTATGTTCTCACGAAGGCGATTGTTGAAAATCAGCAGCAATTAGTAAAGGCCCATGCGGGCTTTAAGAATTTCATTCCCGAAGATGCCTGGAAGATGATAAAAATAGGAATTCCCCTTCATTCCGGAGCCGAAAAATATTACCGGGATAAAGGGATGATGAAGTGAAGAAGTAGGGCCATTATCAAATGAACGATTGGGGGAATGAGGACCGTGGATTCCAAAAGCCAGAAGTATCCGAGCTCAGCCGCGTCCTGGGCTGAAACCAATACGAAGAATAAAGGGATGCGGGACAAGCGGGTTTCCCTGGAGGAAGCCGCTCAACTCATCAAAAACGGGGACCATGTGGCCGTCGGGGGCATTCAATACAACCGCGTTCCGATCGCCGTCCTCCGGGAATTGATCAGGTCGGGAAAGCAGAACCTCGCCATCTCCCGGCCCCTCATGAGCTTTGAGGCAGATTTTCTCCTGGTTTCCGGGGTCATGAAGACCGCCGTAACCAGCTGGCTGAGCGGCGCGGTTACGTACGGCCTCTCTCCTATCGTCAGGCTGTATATAGAGAGCCAACGGGCCCAATTCGAGGAATGGAGCAATTTAGCGATGGGCCTGCGCTATATGGCCGGGGGAATGGGCATTCCCTGTATTCCGGCGAAGGTCCTCCTGGGTTCGGACGTCGCCCGCCTGCTGGACCTCAAGACTTTTTCCTGTCCCTACACCGGGGAAAAACTCGCCCTGATTCCGGCCCTCAACCCCGATGTGGCCGTGATTCATGCCCAGAGGGCGGACATGTTTGGTAACGTGCAAATCGACGGGATCACCGCCGTGGATATCGACATGGCCAAAGCCTCCAGGAAGGTGATCGTGACCGTGGAAAAAATCGTCCCGAACGAAGAAATCCGCAGGAATCCGGAGATGACCAAGATCCCGTTCTTCTGCGTCGATGCGGTGGTCGAGGTTCCCTTCGGCGCTTTTCCCTATGACTGTTACGGCTGCTACGAGCCCGTCCATGAGTTCTTTCGAGGATACTACAAAGGGTTTGAGACCGCCAAAAGCCCGGAAGAGAATACCCGGGATTACATAAAAAAATATTTTCTCGAGCCCAAAAGCTTCGAAGATTATCTGGAACTATTCGGAGTAAAGACCATCATCAAATACTCTAGTGCTACGTTGCCTAGATAGGCACAATATCAAAACCCGAAAGAGGACCCGGCAATCGGGGAATCAGGAAAACAAGAGAAACCCAGTGGGAAGCCTGAACCTGATGTCCGGGTATTCTGATTCCATAGAAAATACCTTTCAAATCCCCCCAACCCCCCTTTACTAAAGGGGGGCGAGGGGGGATTTCCCCCGGTCAGGCGTGATTCGCGGGTGCCGAACCCGTCATGAAGAATTACTTAGGTTGGGATATAGTTGGGATATAAAAGAGGTGATCAGTGACGAATTATGATCCGACGGAAATCATGGCCGTTTTAGCCGCCCGGGCGCTGAAGGACGGACAGGTGGTATTTGCCGGTGCCGGGGTGCCCATCGTATCTTCACTGGCCGCCCAGAAATTGCATGCTCCTTCCCTGACCATTTTGTTTGAGGTGGGGGCAGTGGCTCCGATCGTAGAGATCGGCCGGATCCCCTCCTCCGCCAATGAGTCGAGGTCGGCCTACGGGAGTGTCATGCTTCCCTCAACGACTGAGACCCTGCTTTTCTGTCAGCGCGGGTTTGTGGACGTTGGTTTCCTGGGGGGCGCCCAAATCGATAAGTACGGAAATCTCAACACCTCCATTATCGGAAAGTGGGACCACCCCAAAGTAAGGATGCCCGGGAGCGGAGGGGCGAATGACATCGCCAGCTCTACCCATTTCTTGGTCGTCACCTGGCACGAAAAGATGCGGTTCGTGGAGAAAGTGGACTTCATCACCAGCCCCGGCTACCTGCAAGGCGGGAATTCGCGGAGCGAGGCCGGGCTCGTAGGCGGCGGTCCCCTCCAGGTGATCACCCATTTGGGGATCCTGGGCTTCGACCCGGACCTGAAGGAGATGGTCCTGACGTCCGTTCACCCGGGCGTCGATCCCAAAGAAGTGCGGGCGAATACCGGTTGGGACCTGAAAGTGGCCCCTGACCTATCGGTAACGGTGCCGCCGACAGAGGAAGAGTTGGATCTATTCCGCCGGTTAGATCCCGAGCGCCGCTTCCTGAAAGTGAAGTAGCTGCCTCCAGCCCTCTAACCCGTGATGGACAAGATTTTCACTCACAAGGGTTGAATTCGGGAATTTGATTCATTCCAGCCCCGGGAAGATTCCATTTTTCACCCTCAAGCTCGCTGCAACACTTGACATTCACAAATTGCCGTGATACACGTAAATTACGTGATTTAGTGCGACAGCGGGGAGGAGGCGCGATGAAACAGAACATTACCCTTTCGATCGAAAAGGATCTAATTCGGAAAGCGAAGATTTTGGCGGCGAGAAAAGACACTTCCATATCCAAGCTGCTGAGTGAAGAGCTGGCCAGGATCATCACCGGCGAGGATCTTTATGAATCTGCCCGGAAACGGGCCACGGCAAGGCTAAAAAAAGGGTTCCACTTAGGAGGCAAAATCCTCGCCCGCCGGGAAGAACTCTATGCCCGGCGATAAAATTTTCGTGGACACAAATATTCTGGTTTATGGCCACGATGTGGATTCTGGCTCTAAGCATCACACTGCGCGGCGCATATTAATGGACCTCTGGCAGGAAAAGAAGGGGGTGTTGAGTACTCAGGTTTTGCAGGAATTCTATGTCACCATGACCAGAAAGGTCATTCACCTCTTACCTCCTAAGACCGTCAGGGATATCCTCCGAGATTACATTCGCTGGCCAGTCGAGAGAATTGAGCCGGATACAATTATGACCGCCTCCCGAATTGAAGAATCCTACCAGATTTCCTTTTGGGACGCTCTCATCGTAGCCGCTGCATCGCAGGCCGCTGCCTCCAAAATCCTCACCGAAGACCTTAAAACCGGACAGATCATAGAAGGAATTCTTCTCGAAAATCCCTTTATTTAACCCGAACGCAATGAGAAGAATGGCAGGAGGGCGCGTGAAAACCGGGAACCAAATCAGGCGTCGAGAGCTTCTCAAAACCATCACGGGGGCCTTGAGTCTCTTCGCGGTGACCACCCATGTCCCGTCGGCCATTGTCGAGGCGGCGGAGGGCGACTCGCGGCCGGTCAAACGCGACCCGGCACAGCTTCGGCGGCTGCTGGACGAGATGGATGCCAAGGGTTACCAGTTTTGGAGCGTGCCCCGCAAGGACGCCGAATTTCTCCACCTCCTGGTGAAGGCAACCCGGGCGAGGAATGTCCTCGAGGTGGGAACCTCCCAGGGGACTTCGGCGGTTTGGATGGGGCTCGCGCTGGAGGAAACCGGCGGCCGGTTGACCACGATCGAAATCAGCAAGGATAGATATGACCTGGCGCGCCGGCACGTGACCGAGGGCGGGTTATTGCAGCGGATAACCCTCATCAACGGCGATGCGCATGTGGAGGTGACCAAGCTCGAGGGACCTTTCGATTTCGTGTTCCTGGATGCCGACAAGGAGGGACAGATGGACTACTTCAAAAAACTCTACCCGAAGAAACTTCCCCCCGGCGGAATTTTGGCGGTTCACAATGCCATCCGGCAGGCCAGCTCCATGAAGGATTACTTGGAAATGATCCGCAAGCATCCCGACTTTGACACAGTCACCCTGAGCCTGACGATGGACGACGGCATCTGCTTAAGTTACCGGCATCGGGCATCATAAACCGCACCCCTTCCAAGTGAATTTTCACTCCTCTTTTCCCTATTGTGGCAAAAACATTTTCAAAAATATTCTCTGTGTCCTTTAATTCAGGTGGCAGAGATGCTTTTTATAGCTGGCAGCAGGAGTTCACCATTGGTGACTCTTGCCCCCCACCCTAACCCTCCCCCTCGGAGGGGGGAGGGAAGGGTGAGGGTGATGCTTTTAGAAATTTTTATGCAAGGTTTAGGTTTATCTTTCGAGACGGCCAGGAACCTGCAGGAATCCTCCATCGATAACGATCTCTGCGCCAGTGGTGTAGCTGGAGGCGGCGGAAGCCAGGTAAACGGCCGCACCGGCTATTTCCTCGGGCTCGCCGATGCGCCCCATGGCTGTCATTTCGGCCATTAAAGCTTTCTGTTTCTTGGCCTCTTCCGGCGGAAGGTTGACCCAGTGTGAATTAAGCATCTTGGTGTCGATCGGCCCGGGCGCGATCGTATTCACCTGAATATTGAAGGGGGCCAGCTCCATGGCAAAGGCCTTGGTAACCATACGGACGCCGGCCTTGGAAATACTGTAAATACTAACTCCCGGTTCCGGCTTGAAGCCATCGACGGAAGCGATATTGATTATCTTCCCACCGCCTTGTTTCTTCATGATCCTGGCGACAGCCTGGCTGGTAAAGTAGAGCCCTTTCATGTTCAGGTTTATGACCGCTTCCCAGAGACGCTCTTCAGAATCCAGGACGCTTGCCAGGGCTGGAGCGGTTCCGGCATTGTTGACCAGTATATCGATCCGCCCGAACTTGTCCATCACGGCACCGACCATCCGGTTGATCTCTTCCATCTTGCCCAGGTGGGCTGGGACCGGGAAGGCCTCCCCCCCGAAGGCCTTTATCTCCGCGGCCGTAGCGTCAAGGTCGTTCACCTTGCGGCTGGTAATCGCCACCCTGGCCCCGGCCTTGGCAAACCCCTGGGCAATGGCCTTCCCAATCCCCCTCCCCCCGCCGCTCACAATCGCCACCTTGCCATTAAGGGAGAACTTTGAAAGATCGAACATGTTTCATACCTCCGTAAATATAGGTTGTCCTGACCAATATTCGAACGGACAGGCAGTCTCAGATTTACCCAGGCCTCACTCCGATTCTTGACTTCACCTACACAATGTGGAGACTAATCAAAACCAAGGGTTGATAATTTTTGATGGAAAGTGAATATAACGACAAGGGTAAAGGTTCGGCCTGGTTCAATCATGTGTAGATCAAGGGGAATGTTTCGGGCTGGTCCAGGGAAGCGAGGCAGAGATCTACGTCAAGGTCAGGCCAGTAAAGGTGATCCGCGTGCAGAAGCTCGACATTCAGAATTTGATCAACTGTTGCGCTGCGGAACCACGGAAAGTGTTCATAGGGCAGGAAGTACTCCTTGTCTTGAAGCAGAAGCCAGAAGCCAAAACGATCGATGTTGGTCACTTCAACCTGCAAAATGCCTGCGCCAAGCGTCGAGGATGTCATTTTTCTTTTCCTCCACCGTTTTCTTCAACTCCATCACCTGGGTCTGTGACAACTTATGGTTTCTGGCGAGGTCAACCGCCGGTTCCAGCCAGAATTTGGCTTCTCCGTCGGGGCAAGAAGCATGGACATGAGGTCGGCGTTCTTCCCGGGAAAAGAAAAAGAACCGATAATCCTTCCATTTGAATATCGTCGGACTCATGCCGATGCATTGCCTTTCAGTCTTTCACCAAGAAATCTTCCGGACTCCTCATACACCCTATTTGTTGAAGATTACAAGATAATATTTACACGCTTTCCGGGAGTCTGTCAATCGTGGAAGAAATTTGCGATCATCTCTTGGCATTTTTATAGCCTTAGATAGATATTTTTACGGTCAAAAATACTGGTTTCAGGCTAAAAAAAACACCCTTTTGGGACGGTTTCCCCGCAATTTCTAGCGGTTAGACAGGTCCGACCCGGGAACACCGGGAACACAAAGGTAACGATTACAGATTGAACTGTGGGTGAAAAAGCCAGAATGTAGGTAGGGCTGCCCCATTTCTGACCTATGGACCTTTGATCCCTACTTTGCGACTTGCACCGTTTCCCGCTTAACCAGATCCCAGTCAATCTCATACCCCAGGCCTGCTTTCTCCGGCGCATAGACTAAGCCTTGGTCGTCCACCTCAATGTCTTCTACCAGTCCAAATTTATTGGCCCCATGGGATGGAAACACTTCATAGTAATCGCAGTTGTTAACCGCCATGATGACATGCAGGTTGGCGACATTATTGAGTGAGTTCCCGCCGTGATGGATTTCGCACTTCATACGAAAGGCCTCGGCCAGGTGGGCAATTTTTACCAGCGGCGTGATGCCGCCGCTCGTGGCCACATCGCCGCGCAGCATATCCGTGGCCATCTGCTGTATCCACTGAGCCATGCCATAGAGGCGGCCGGGGACGAATTCAGTGGAAACAATCGGGATGTCCAGTTTATTTCTGAGCTTAATGTAGTTATAAACATCTTCTTCCGCGAGCGGGTCTTCGTACCAGAAGAAGTCCAACGCTTCAATGGCCCGACCCACTCGCACGGCATCTCCGTAGCTGTATGCCCATATGGCATCCAGCATCAAAGTCATGTCATCGCCGACGGCGTTACGCACCGCCCGGCAAATTTTGATATCCTCGCGGGGGATCCCATACGGATGAATTTTATATGCGGGCCATCCCAGGGTCTTAAAATGTCGGGCTTCTTCACCATAGGCTTCAGGAGTGGGCAGCCATCCTGAGCTGGCGTAGGCCGGCACCCGGTCTCGACATGTGCCCAGCAGACGGTGAATGGGAAGATTGGCAACCTTGCCCGCCACATCCCATAGGGCCACGTCCACGGCGCCGATCGCCTCGGTCGAGACCGACCGATTCATCCTCCACATCCGGTGCCAAATGGCCCCGATATCCAGAGGATTTGCGCCCATGATAGCCGGTTTGACAAATTCCATGAGTGGCCCGACGTACGCATCCGCCCCTTGTCTTGAGGAGCCGAGAAAGGCATGGCCCTCGACCCCGGCGTCGGTTTGCACAGTGACTACACCCAGGAGCCGATGGCCGCCGAAAGAACTGCGCCCCGTCCGCCACACCGCGCTTTTCCAGTTAAACATAGTGACGCGTAAATCAGTGATCTTCACATTTAACCTCCTCATCGAGATATGGTACCGAGATATGGTACCGGACACCCTTTATGTTCCAAGTCATCGAATTCGCGGGGGAAGGGAGATGATTCCCCGCCCGCCCCGCAAGGGAAAATAATGTTTTAGGAACTCACAGCTTCCGACACCAGGCCACCACGTGCACCGTCCCCCCAGGGGCATAGAGCCGAGGCGCACGGGGCATGGCGATCTGCAGGACATTCCCCGGCGGCTTATCCGGATATATCTTCATAGGCTTCCGATCCCTAAAGATCTCCCCCGCACAAATGTCTAACTCAAGTTCATAAAAAATAATTGCTTACGTCCTCAGAGGTGTCCGGTACCTTTCCGCCTTTCCCGAGGTGTCCGGTACCTTTCCGTTCGCCGAGGAGCAAAAAAGCATGGTAAAGAAATCCTTCTTTTCGCATGCCGGAAAAACACTCTTTTACCTGCTCCTTCTCGAATCCTTTCTGCAGGATACGAAGAATTCGGGAACAACCACTCTCGTTGCCGGCCATCACCAACTCGCAGCCGGTCAGCAAGAGGACAATTCCAATCGGGAGAAGAAGCAGCTTTCTATCCATGTCCTTGATCTCCGGAAGGCTGTTGGGAGGCGGTCTTGGCCGCCTGGCGCTTCTTGTTTTTGCCGAAGGCCTTTTCGATCAACACGTAAAAGAGGGGCGCAAATAAGGTCACCAGGAAGGTGGAGGTGACCACCCCGCCCAGCACACTCGTGCCGATGGCCTTTTGCGCGCCTGCGCCCGCCCCGCTCGCAAAAGCCAGCGGCAGGACCCCAAATCCGAAGGCGAGCGAGGTCATGATGATGGGACGCAGCCTTAATTTCGCCCCTTCCAGGGTCGCCTCGATCAGCCCCATCCCTTCTTCCACGCGAGCCTTGGCGAACTGGACGATAAGGATGGCGTTCTTTGTGGTCAGGCCCAGAGTGGTCAGCAGCCCGATCTGGAAATAGACGTCATTGGGCAGCCCCCGGAGCGTCGAGCCGATCACGCCGCCGATGGCCCCCAGGGGCAGGGCCAGCAGGATTGAGATGGGAATGGGCCAGCTTTCGTACAGGGCCGCCAGACACAGGAAGATCACGAGAATGGAAAAGGCATACAGCATGGGCGCTTGGGAACCGGCCATCCGCTCCTGGTAGGAGAGCCCGGTCCAGTCAAAGCCGAGCCCCCGGGGCAACCGGGTGACGAACTCTTGCATGTCCTGCATGGCCTCGCCGGAACTCCTCCCCGGCGCCGGCTCGCCCCAGATGTTTATGGACGGAAAGCCGTTGAAACGCTCCAGCTTCGGAGAACCGGAAGTCCAGTGGCCGGTCGCAAAAGAAGAAAAAGGAACCATCTTGCCCGCGGTATTGAGCACGTAGAGTTTTTCCAGGTCCTTGGGTAGCATGCGGTAGGGGGCGTCCGCCTGAACGTACACCCGCTTCACCCGTCCGGCCTGAATGAAGTCATTGACATACGCGCTTCCGAAGGCCGCCGATATGGTATTGTGAATGGAGGTGATCGGGATCCCCAGGGCGCCGGCTTTTTCCCAATCAACGTCGATCCGGTATTCGGGCACGTCCTCCAGGCCGTTGGGCCGAACCCGGGTCAATCTCGGGTCCTTTGCCGCAAAGCCGAGGAGTTGGTTGCGGGCCGCCATCAGGTCGGCGTGGCCCAGACCGCCGCGGTCCAGCAACTGGAAATCAAACCCCTTGGCTATACCGAGTTCGACGACCGCTGGCGGCGGAAAGGCAAACACCATGGCGTTGCGGAGCTTTGAAAAGGCCTTCATGGCCCTGCCGGCCACGGCGTCAGCCTTCAATTCCGGCCGGTCGCGGAGGTTCCAGTCCTTGAGCTTGACAAATGCCAGGCCCAGGTTTTGTCCATTGCCGGAGAAGCTCCTGCCGGAAATCGTCATGATGGATTCAACCGCGTTTTTCTCACCCTCCAGAAAATGGTTCCTGACTCCCTCCATGACCTTCTCAGCCTGCTCCAGGGTCGAGTTTGGCGGAAGCATGGCCTGGACCATCACGATTCCCTGATCTTCCTCCGGGAGATAGGCAGTGGGCATCCGCTGAAACAAGTAGCCCATTGCCGCTACAATCAGCAGGAAAACAAATAGGTAACGCCGTTTCCTGGAAAGGGCGTGGCCGACGAGTTTCAGATACAGATCTCTGGCTCGGAAAAAAATGCCGTCAAACCATCTAAA
>Ga0315282_10014229_pt1 | contig 11877 bp, 5 predicted proteins | sample YL17G07_20_MG_FD_203693 | JGI IMG/M metagenome (GOLD analysis project Ga0315282, IMG submission 203693) | Sediment microbial communities from Yellowstone Lake, YNP, Wyoming, USA - YL17G07_20 | ecosystem: Environmental > Aquatic > Freshwater > Lake > Sediment | place: USA: Wyoming | collected... | reverse complement strand
TGGGCGTTTGGGGATAGCTCCACCTCCACCGCCCAGAACCCGAGCCACACCTACGCCGCGGGGACGTACACCGTGACGCTGACCGCGACCAACGCCTACGGCTCGGATGGGGAGACCAAGACCAACTACATCACGGTTACGGTGGCCGCGCCGGTCGCCGACTTCTCCGGCACGCCGACCTCGGGTACGGCCCCGTTGGCGGTGTCCTTCACCGACACCTCCACCAACACCCCGACGTCTTGGTCGTGGGCGTTTGGGGATAGCTCCACCTCCACCGCCCAGAACCCGAGCCACACCTACGCGGCCGGCACCTACACCGTCTCCCTGACGGCCACCAACTCGGGCGGCTCGGACGGCGAGACCAAGACCGACTACATCTCTGCGAGCGCGGGCGGTTCGGCCCCGGTGGCCGATTTCTCCGGCACGCCCACCTCCGGCACCGAGCCGCTGGCGGTGTCCTTCACTGACTCCTCCACCAACACCCCGACCTCCTGGTCCTGGACCTTGGGAGACAGCAACACCTCCACGGCCCAGAACCCGAGTCACACCTACAGCACCGCGGGCTCCTTCACCGTCGCCCTGACCGCGACCAACGCCTACGGCAACGACACCGAGACGAAGACCGACTACATCACGGTCAGCGCGGCCGGCACGGTGGTGGTGTATGCCAGCAGCGTGAACGCCTACGGAGGCAGCACCTACGTCTCCGGCTCGCTGCCGACCTCCGTGCAGGCTTCGGACAGCGACTACTACGTAGTGCACAGCGCCGGTAGCAACTTCGACCTGATTCTCAACTACAACACCGGCCTGCAGCCGGCCCAGGTGACGCGCATCGTATTGGAGTACCAACTCCACTCCTCCTCGACCACCACGCCGAACGCGCTGGTCACCATCTGGAACACCTCGTGGACGGCCGGTCCCTACACGGCCAGTCACATTCCGGGAACGTCGGATAGCTGGTACACCCTGGACGTCACCTCCAACGCGCCCAGCTACATCTTCGGAGACAGCTCCATCAAGGGATCCACGTGCTGCTGTCCGCAGGGCGGCAGCGCCTACGACATCTCCATCAACGTGGCGAAGGCGACCATCTATACTGTCGCCCCACCGGTGGCGAGCTTCACCTCCACCCCTCCGACTTCCGGTGTGGCGCCCGTGACGGTAGCCTTCACCGACACCTCCACCAACACGCCCACGGCCTGGAGTTGGGCCTTCGGCGACAGCACGACCTCCACCGCGCAGAACCCGAGCCATGACTACACCTCGGCCGGTACTTACACCGTGGCGCTCACCGCGACCAACGCGGGTGGGAACGACACCTGCACCTATCCCCATTGGGTCACCGTCCGGAGCAGCGCGGGCAGCGTCTCCATGGCGCCCACCAGCGACTACACCTCCTCGTGCGTCTTGGTCTCCGGCACGTTGAGCGACGTCGCCACCGAGAACGGGACCTACATGGTGACTCAGTGCAACAGTGGTCACGGTTACTCGTGGCACTTCTACTTCGACACCGGGTATACCGCCGCGCAATTGAGCGCGCTGCACGTCGAGATGAAGCAGAACTGCTCTCGCACCGACACCCCCAGCAACCTGATCTACTATCTGTACAACCCGAATACCACCGGTTGGTACACCATGCACGACGGAGCACCCGGCTCTACCACCGACCAGTGGGTGGCCTACGATAGCTCCAGCCCGTCCACGTACATGACCAGCGGCGGCCAGGTGCAGGTGATGGTGTGTGCCTGCCCGACCTCGGGGAACAGCAACAACTACGACATCTCCTATGATGTGATCAAGCTGATCCTCACGGTGATCCCGCCGGTGGCTGACTTCTCCGGCACGCCCACCACCGGCGCCCCGCCGCTGGCGGTGAGCTTCACCGACTCCTCCACCAACACCCCGACCGCGTGGTCGTGGGACTTTGGCGACTCGAACACCAGCACGGTTCAGAACCCGAGTCATGCCTACAACTCGACCGGGACGTACACGGTGGCCCTCACCGCCACCAACGCGGGCGGCTCAGATGGGGAGACCAAAACCAACTACATCTCCGTCACAGTCCCGGCCCCGGTCGCCAACTTCACCGGCAACCCGACCACCGGTACGGCGCCGCTGGCGGTGAACTTCACCGATACCTCCACGAACACGCCGACGGCGTGGTCGTGGGACTTTGGTGACTCGAACACCTCCACGGCCCAGAACCCGAGCCACACCTACGCGGCTGGAACCTATACCGTCGCTCTCACGGCCACCAACGCGGGCGGTTCGGACGGCGAGACGAAGACCAACTACATCGCCGCCACCCAGCCGGCCCCCGTGGCCGACTTCTCCGGCACGCCCACCTCGGGCACGGCCCCCTTGGCGGTGAGCTTCACCGACACCTCCACCAATACTCCGACCTCCTGGTCGTGGGACTTTGGTGACTCGAATACCTCTACGGCACAGAACCCGAGCCACAGTTACGCGGCCGGCACCTACACCGTCTCCCTGACGGCGAGCAATGCCGGTGGCTCGGACGGCGAGACCAAGACCAACTACGTCACGGCAACTGTGCCGCCTCCCGTGGCCAACTTCACGGCCGATGTCACGTTGGGCCTCGCCCCGTTGGCGGTGAGCTTCACCGACGCCTCCACCGGAAGCCCAACCTCCTGGTCGTGGAACTTCGGTGACTCCAACACCTCCACCGCGCAGAGCCCGTCGCATACCTACAGCGCGGTGGGCAACTACACCGTCACCCTGACGGCCACCAACGCCGGCGGATCCGACGGGGAAACCAAGACCGACTACGTCACCGTCTGCACCGAGGTGACCTTGTTCCCGGACTCCATGAGCCAGTTCATGTGGTGCGGCCCGGTCCAGTCCGGTTCGCTCGCCGACGTGCGCACGGACAACGGGAGCTATCACGTCACGCAGAGTTCGGACAGCTACAAGGACGGGCGGCGGTACTACTACCCCGGCTCCTATGCCGCGGCGAATGTCGCGCGGCTGTACGTGGAGTACCAGTACAAAGGCTCTCGGGACGACACGCCCAACTACATGCTCACCATCCTCAAGCAGGGCACGCCCCCGGAGGAAGTGATCCCCGAGGACATCGTCTCGGCGCACTTGCACGGTACCACCGAAGCCTGGGATACCTGGTACACCGATACGCCGGCCAGCGGCTATATCCGCAACGACAACTCCGTGTGGATTGACAGTTGCGGCTGTCCGGTGAACAGCAATGCCTACACCACCTCCATTGACGTGGCCCGCGTGAAGATGTGGATCAAGCCGGGGACGACGATCTCCGCGCCCACCGCGAGCTTCACCGGCACGCCGACGACCGGTCCCGCTCCCTTGTCGGTAACCTTCACTGACTCCTCGACCGGAACTCCCAACTTCTGGGCCTGGGAGTTCGGCGATGGGACCTCCTCCACGGTGCAGAGCCCCAGCCACAGCTACGCGGCGAACGGTACCCATTCGGTGACGCTGACCGTCAACAATGGCTATGGCTCGAACACCCTGACGCGCACCAACTACATCACCGTCGCCGACCTCCCACCTCCAACCTTCGTAGCCGCGGGAGCCATCGCCTCCGGCACCGGCGCGATCACGCCCGCGCTGCCCTCCGGCCGGGCGACCAACGACATCCTGCTGCTGTTCCTGGAGACGGCCAATCAGGCCATCTCCATCTCCACCCAGAACGGCGGGGCCTGGACCCAGGTGACCAACTCCCCGCAGAGCGTGGGCTCCGGCTCCACGGCGACCCGACTCACGGTCTTCTGGTCCCGGTACAACGGGAGCCAGGGCGCGCCGACCACCAGTGACTCGGGTGATCACCAACTGGGCCGCATGATCGCCATCCGGGGTGCGGCAGCTTCCGGTGATCCGTGGGATGTGACCGCGGGCGGCACGGAGTCTACTGCTGACACCAGCGGCGCCATTCCCGGGGCGACCACCACGGTGGCCAATACCCTGGTGGTGGCGGCCATCGCCACCTCCTTGCCGGACGCGAACGGCACCTCCAACTTCTCGTCCTGGACCAACGCCGACCTGACCGGCGTCGCCGAGCGGACGGACAACACTCGGAACTCGGGCAACGGCGGTGGGCTCGGGATCGCCACCGGCGTGAAGGCGGTGGCCGGGGCGTATACGACTACCAGCGTGACCTGCGGCGCGGCTTCGACGAAGGCGATGATGAGCATCGCGATCAAGCCGTAGGGCGCACCATGTAGGGGCACAGTCCGTCAGCTAACGGACTGTGCCCCGCGCGTGCGTGACCACCACCGGCCCGGGGAGCGATCCCCGGGCCGGTGCGCGGTAAGGCTTTTCTCCGGCATCCCCTTAGCGCGAGGCGGTGGCCCCGGCCCCCTCCCCGCATCGCCTACCGCGGCTGGGTGTTGGTCAGGTCGGGGAGCAGTTGCCCCTCGCGGTCCCGAACCACCACCGAGAGGAACCGCCGCGGCGAGCACTGCGCCATCTTGATCACCAGCCGGTTCCACCCCGCGGCGAAGTCCACGTCGCATTCGTCCGCGCTCACCCGCGGGTCGGCCGGCCGGTGCTCGTGGTGGGAAAGCACCTCCGTGCCGTTCAGCCAGGCGCGCACCCCGTCGTTGCACCCCACCCGCAGCCGCGCCGCCATCGCCCCGCCCGCGAGGAAGTCCGAAGCAAGATAGTAGGTGCCCTGCTCCCCCTCCAGTCCGGCCAGCACGTTGATCGCCGGCTCGGCCACCGACAGGCGCTGCCACTCCTCCTCTCGCAGCCCCCGCTCCCCGGTCAGGAGGTTCGGCTGCTGCGGCGCGTAGGCCTGATCGAACGTCTCGAACGGTCCGGCCGCATGCCAGATGGACTCGCCCAGCAGCGTGATCGGCACGGCCACCTCCGGCTCGTCCTCGATGGCGAGGAAGAGCACACACTGGTTGGCGGGGGCGATGTCACACTGCCCCTGCGGCGCGGTCAAGGTCACCGAGAACGAGACCGTGCCCTCCTCCGCCAGCGTGATGGGCGCAAAGCTCCCCACCACCACGAACCCCTCCGGGGCGACGAAGCGGGGGCGCAGCTCGACGTCCCGCGCCGCCTCGCTGACGATGCCCAGGCCCAGCCGCCGGGGCTGATCGTAGCCGATGGTAGGCACGGCTTCGTAATCCACGAACACCTGCAGCGGCGCGCGGCGGAAGGACACCACGTACGGCCCCATCGCCATCCGCTGCAGCAGCGCGCCGGCCTCCGGCGGGACGAGGCGGGGCTCCTCCTCGGGCGGATCGTCCTGCACCGCGGCCCGGCCGTCGCACACCGTCTCCACCACCGCCCGGCCCACCTCATAGGTGTGCTCGACCAGTTCCGCCACAGGCTCGGCCGCCGCGGACACCCACTCCTCGGGCAGGGCCGCGCCACCGTGCATCACCCCCACCACGGCCCCCACCGCGCCGCACACACAGGCCGTGCTCCACCCACAGCGCGCGGCGGTGAGCAGCGAGTGCCCCGGGGCGCCCTCCCCGTCGAGCAGCGCGAGCGTGATGAAGCCCAGCGCGACGCTGCTGTCCCGCACCTCCTCGGAGCCGTACGAGCGCAGCAGCATCTCCCGCGTGCGGCGCCAGTTCGCCAGCTCCCCGTGCCAGCGAGCCACGTCTCGCATGACCTGCGCCACCCGCGACTCCCGCGCCACCAATCGCAGTGCGGTCTCCACCAGCCGTTCGGGAGAGGTGTCCGCGAAGGCCGCGCTTACCAGCCCGGCCAAGACCACGGCCGCGGCCACCCCCGACCCGGCGTGGTCCAACATCGCCTCCTGCCACGCGTACTCGGCCGCCGCGGCCGGATCGCCCGGCGCCAGCATCCCCCACAGCTCGGCCCGGGCGAGCGCTCCGAGCGATTCGCGGAAGGGGTTGTCGTGTACCCCCGAGACCGGAGGCAGCAGATCGCGCCGCAGGTTGGCGCGGGCATACCCGTATTCCTGCCGGGTCAGGCGCACCCGCTCCAGCCAGGCGCGCGCGAGATCGTCCGCGCCGAGGCCGGGGCCCCCCGACCGCAGCTCCTCCAGCCACACCCGCTGCAGCTCTTCGCCCTCCCACTCCCCGAACCGCGCCCCGCGCAGCAGCTCGCCCGCCTCCGCCACCTCGACCGCGCGCCTCTCCCCGTCCAGGGGCGCGCCGACCGCGCAGCCGAGGCGCTTGCCGATCCACCCGCCGCGGATGCGATCTCGATATGCTGCTGGGGTCAGGGTGAGCATGGTCCTCCCGCGCGGCCCGTCGTGCCTGGCGGCAAAGCAACCGCTGAGATTCTAGCACGCGCCCCGCGGAGGGTAAAGCGCGTCACGTTGCACCGCGCGCGGGGGGTGAGGCAACTGTACATGGCGAACCGACCACGCGCGGGCGGCAGGAAGTGGCGCGCCCCCGGGAGGCCGAGATGGCTGGCTGTCCGCTGAATGACGCCGAACTCGAAGCGCTGCTGGAGAAGGTCGCGGCGCGCCTCCAAGAGGGCGAAGCCAAAGAGACGATTGTCGCCGAGATCGCCGACGAGAGGTGGCCTGAGGCCGAGGTGGCCGTCTTCGTGAGCGAGGTGGAGGCGCGCACGAGAGAGCTGGGCCGCCCGCCGCGAGGGTGCCTCCTGCTTCGCGGGAGCGCCCGCACCCAGGCCCGGGCCGGTATTCTCTTTGCCATCGCCGGGGCCATCGCCGCCAGTCTGGCGATCCCCCTCGAACGGGCCTGGGCCGTGCTCGCCGTCAGCAGTGCGCTGTTCCTGTACGGCGCCGCCGTCTTCGTCTGCGCCCGCCGGCGGCTGAAGCGCTACCGGGACTAGCTCCGCGGTGCGGGCTGCCGGGTTACGCTCGTCAGCCATCAGGACGTTCCCTAGCCAATACCCTCTTCGCCCCCATGATTGCCGCCACCCAGGCCTCCCGTTCCTCTTCCAGGACCACGAACTGCTCGACCCGCCGGGTGGTGTGGACGTGCAGCGCGGTGGGGTGCATCCACACCACCTCGGCCGCTTCCGCCCGCACGATATCCGCCAGCGGCAGCGACAGCTCGTACCCGCGGTCCTCGGCCCCGTGCGGCCTGAACACCAGGCGCTTATCAGTTAGATAGAGGAACCCTCCCACCCGCGACTCTCCCGCGCCCTGCGGTTCCTCGAAGCATTCCGCGGGCCCCTGCCGCAGCAGCCGCTCGGCGGGATCGAGCTGGGGCAGCGCGGTCTGCTCCGCCCGCTCCCGGCGGGAGACGATCACGGCGAGGGCCGCGCCCACCGCCAGGCCGAAGATCGCGGCCCCGGCCGCGGCCGGCCGGGGCGGCTGGTGCAGAAGCACGATCGCCACGAACGCGGCCGCGCACCCGGCCGGAAGGCCGGCGAGCAGCGCCAGCTTCACCGCCCGCACCCCGTGTCTCACGTCTCCTCCCGCCCCATCTCACGTGGGGGACAGGCATCCGCCGACTGGCGGAAGCCGGTTCCCGGTACTCATCCCATCCGCACCTGCACCTGCACCGTCTCGCCGGCAGGCGCCGCGGGCACGAGGTCGCCCTCGATCTTGACACCGTTCACGAGCACTTCGTTGACCCCGGCGCAGATCCCGGCCGGCTTCTCCACCTCGATCTCATAGGTGGCGCCGCGGAAGTCTCGGCGGGCGTGGTAGCCCGTCCACGCGGAGGGCAGGCACGGCTCGATCCGCAGGCCGTCGAAGTCCGGCCGAATCCCCAGAATGTACTGGCTCGCGGTCACCATCGCCCAGGCCGCCGTGCCGGTCATCCAGGCGCGGCCGGCGCGGCCATGGAGCGGATGCTTGGGGCCGATCACGAACTGGCTGAAGATATACGGCTCCATCTGGTGGATGTCGGCGATCTCATTCTTCGTGCTCGGTAGGTAGGAATGGTAGTATTCCCAGGCCCGGTCGCCGCGACCCAGCAGGCACTCCGCGATGATCGCCCAGTTGATCGGGTGGTTGAAGATGCCACCGTTCTCCTTGATGCTCGCGGGCACCACGCTCAGCGGGCTGTACCGCGCCTGGTAGCGCGCGTGCGGCGGGTCGAGGAGGGCGAGGCCGTAGGGAGTGAAGAGCCGCTCCCGCACCGCGTCCATGGAGGCCAGCGCGCGTTCCGCCGGCGCGATCCCCGTCATCACCGCCCAGGCCTGGGGCATGTAGTCAATCTGCACGAACTCGCACCGCGCCGAACCCACCGGCTCGCCTTCCGCGGTAAAGGCGCGCGCGTACCAGCGCCCGTCCCACGCGTGGCGGTTGATGCTCTCCGCCATCTCCTGCGCGCGGGCCAGCACGGGCGCAGGATCACCGCCCACCTCCGGCCGGGCGAGGAGTTCCGCGAGGTGGCGCGCGGACCACACGAACATCATCCCCGTCCACACACTCACCGCCCCTGGGGGCAGGTTCAGGCTGTCGTTCCAGTCCATCCCCCGCAGCAGCGGGAGGCCGTACAGCCCGCGCCGGTTCCAGGAGCAGTCGAGGATACGCTGCAGGTGATCCACGACGCCCGCCTCCCCGCCATCCAGGAAGGGGAGCGTTTCCTTGAGAATACCGAAGTCGCCGGTCTCCTTCACGTAGGCATTCACCGCGGGCGCCACCCACAGCGGCGGGTCGGAGGCGGGCGAGCCGTACTGCTCCTCCAGGGTGGCTCCGCCCAGGCCCTCGGGGCGGATGTCGCCATCCCGCATGACCCCTTTGGTGATGACGGTGAAGCCCTCCTCCGCGGAGTAGTCGTGCGTGGTGGCGCCGTTCTGGAACTCGTGCGAGAGCAAGACGAGCAGGCGCTTGCGGACGTCACCGGGCAGCATGTGGACGATCCCCAGCACGTCCTGGCTGGTGTCCCGGTAACCGCGGGGGGTGAGGAAGGTGTTGACCGTCTGGTAGGGATTCCAGGCGTTGAAGATCGCGTTCATGCCCGAGTCCGGCGTCTCGATCTGGAACCCGTCGAGGCGCTGCGCCCAGTAGGCCTTCACCGCCGCCAGCGCGCGCCGCGCGTTTGCGGGCTGGGTGTAGTGGGCCAGCTTCCCCCGCCACTCGGTCCCCTCGTCATCCACCCCGAGCACGAAGACGACCGTCTCCTCCTGCCCCGGCGCGAGGTCGAGCGCGAGGTGCAGCGAGGCGATGGGATCGTAGCCGTTGTACTGTAGGTTAGAGCAGACGCCGCGCTCCACCGCGAGGGGGTGCCCCTCGTCCCGCCACGGACCCACGAATTCCGCCCGCTGCACGTCGAAGCTGGCCGGCGGCCGGCCGCAACCGAAGTAGGCCCGGTGGAGCACGAAGACGTCGTCCCCCACCGGCCCGGCCGAATCGGAGCGCGTCTCGTGCAGGATCACCCCCTCCTCGCAGCGCACCATCCCCACGTACTTCGACGCCTGCTGGTTGAGCAGGTCCTTGAGCACCCCCCACAGGCAGAACTCGGCGTAGGTGAAGAGGTCGAGCCCGCGAGGGCGATCCGAGTCGTTGCGCAACGTGCAGGCCCACAACTCGAGGTGCTCGTCAATGGGGATGAGGTAGGTGACCTCGGCGGCGATCCCGCGGCGCGCGGCGCGCACCGTGGTGTAGCCCATCCCGTGGCGGCACTCGTAGGAGTCGAGGTCGGCCGCCACCGGCTGCCAGGTCGGCGACCAGTACTCCCCGGCCTCCCGCTCCCGCACGTAGAGGTAGCGCCCCGGCCGGTCCTCCGGCAGGGACCGCGGCCGGTCCCGCAGCACGCGGAGGAGCACCGGGTCGCGGTCATAGCTGTACCCGCCGCCGAGGTGGCTGACGATGGCCCGGTAGCCGCCGTTGCCGAGGTAGTTGCGCCACGGCGCCGGCGCATCGGGGCGCCGGATCACGTATTCACGATTCGGTTGGTCGAAGTCGCCGTATTTCATAGTGAGAGTTGAGATGTTGTAGGGGCACAGTCCGTCAGTTGACGGACTGTGCCCCTACACTCATTTCCCCTCCCTGAGGTGCATCGCTTCGCCCTTCTCATTGATGGCGTCGTCCTGCACAAACGCGCCCGAGGGGCGCAGCTCCACCTTCCCCAGCACGTACACGCGCTTGGTCGCCGGCTGGTACCAGGCAATGACGCCCTTATTGTCCGCGGCCTTCACGGTCACGCCCTCCGGCGTCGAAGCGAGCGTCTTCGCCTGCTCGCCGGAGGCGACCTGGAGGATGATCTGGACCGGGCTGCCGTTCAGGATGCCGGTGGTGCTGGTGCCCCAGCGCTGGCACAGCAGCCGGCAGCGCGCGTTGGCGTCGGTGAGGGCCCAGAGCTCGGCCGCGGTCACATCCCTCGGGTCGAGCACGGTGGCGAAGTGCTGCTCCTGGAACCACCGCTCGATTTCCCCCTCGTTGGTGAGGTTGATGAGCTGCTGGCAGAGGGCGGCCACCTTATACACTGGGGGCGCGCCGGGCCGCACCACGATGGGTTTGGCCACGGCCTCCGGCGTGCCCAGCAAACGCATCGCCTTCCCGAGCGTGTCCTTCCCGTAGGTGTTGGCCAGCCGGTCCAGCAGCCCCGCCGCCGCCCCCGCACTCCCCGGCTTCGCGGTCGCCCGCACCCGCTCCAGCGAGCCGCTCCCCACCAACTGCACGTAATCGAACGGCGTCGGCCCGCTCTTCGGCGTCAGCTTCCCGGCCGCGTAGTCCACGATCTGCGCCCCGAAGTAATCCTGCAGTCCCTGGTTGAACCGCGGGTTGTCATAGCAGGCGAGCGGTGCGGACAAGGCCCAGCCGAACCGGAAGAAGAGCCACGGGACCACCTGCCCCGCGGGCGTAAGACCGCTCCCCGCGGGCACGGTGAGGTGCATCTCCCCCGGTCTCTTTGTCCAGTCGCTCGAGAACACCATCTCCGTGCCCCTCATCGCGAAGATGGCGGTGCGCTTGTCGCCGGGATTGGGGTTGGGGTAGAGGGAGAAGCCGAAGAGGTCCCGGTACCCGTCCAGGGAGGTCTCGCACAGCTTGAGCACGGCCTCCATATACGCGGGCGGGAGGTCGGAGGTGATCGAGAAGTGATCGCTCTCCTTGGTGGTGGCGGCGGCCTTCTTCGGGGCCGTGGCCGCCCAGCCCGGGAGTACGCCCAGCAGCGTCACCAACAGCACCATCAATCCCAGCTTTCTCATCTATCTGCCTTTCAACAACCGAATTGCCGTCGTTGCTCTCTCCCACACTTGAAGGAGGAGTACCTGCAGTCGGGATTCGGGATTCGGGCTTCGGGGTTCGCGAGGAACGGCCAGGCCCCGGACAGGCAAGCGCTCGGGGAGACAAGGTTCGCGAGCCATGGCCGAAAGCGGCCGAAAACCGAAAAACGCGATTTCCGCCCGGCAAGGGAGCCGACTTCGAGTTGTCGTGGGGGACGTGAAGGCGGTTGTGGGGCGAAATCGAATCGGCCAACAATCGGCCAAAGATCGGACAGCGTCGGCCATCGTCGGCCACGGGGGGGGAGCAAGCGGGCGAGGGAGCCGAGAGGGTTGATCGGCCGGAACGAGGGGCAGGTGCCGCAGGGCTGGGTGGCACCGAACCGTGCGAGTCCAACGGGGCGCACGCAGCCGTGAGGCCTGCTGCGTGGGCCTCGCAAGGTTCTGCTCCGCTTCGCTGCGCAGAACCTTGCGGGGGTGCCGGAAAGTGCCGATTCTGGTGAAAAACGCGGAATCGGCAATTTCGCGGCGCGGTTTGGCTAGAAGGCGGGCAGGAGGGGCTAGAAGGGCACTTTCGGAGTTGCCGATGGGGTTGCCGACGCGGCGATCGCGGCAATGTGATCGGGATTCGAGCTTCGGGATTCGGGATTCGGGAGGGACACGGCCGGAGGCAAGGGTCGCCCGGGAGAGAACGCCGCCCGCGGCTGGGGATTGCCGAAAGTTTCCGAAAAACGCGTTTTCGTGATTTTCGGAAAACAAGCGAGCCGATTTTGGGCTGTGGGACATGTGGAGGGGGCTGTGGGACGAAAT
>Ga0315282_10014228_pt1 | contig 11877 bp, 8 predicted proteins | sample YL17G07_20_MG_FD_203693 | JGI IMG/M metagenome (GOLD analysis project Ga0315282, IMG submission 203693) | Sediment microbial communities from Yellowstone Lake, YNP, Wyoming, USA - YL17G07_20 | ecosystem: Environmental > Aquatic > Freshwater > Lake > Sediment | place: USA: Wyoming | collected... | reverse complement strand
ATAACAACTTCAACAATACAGATCAGGTTTGGAGTGATTCGGTGAGTGACTGGGATCATGACGCCGAAGGAAACTATTGGAGTGACTACCCAGGACAAGACATAAATAGAGATGGAATAGGAGACACTCCATACGTTATCAATGTGGAAAACCAAGACAACCATCCTCTAATGGGAAAGTATTCTGATTTCGGTGTCGCCTGGAAAGACAAAACCTATAACGTCATTACTATTTGCAATTCAACAATCTCCAATCTTGAATTTGAGATTGGGAAGGAAACTGGAAACAAAATAATAAGTTTTCATGTCACTGGTGAAGATGGCACAGTTGGTTTCTGCAGAGTAATGATCCCTACACAGTTAATGAACTACTCATATATCGTGCTCGTTGACGAAGAAGAAATCATCCCAACTCTACTTGATGTTTCAAACAAAACACAGGTCTATCTATATTTTGTATATACCCATAGTAACCATACCGTTGCAATAATTTCTTCGGAAACATTGTACCTCTACAACGAAATACTCGACAAATACGCCAAGTTACAAGCAGATTTCTACGACCTTGACTCGGCGTATCATGGATTTCTGGTCAATTACACTAATCTTCTAGAAAGTTACGGTATATTGAATGCATCATATAATCAGCATTTACTGGACTATGCAAAACTGCAAGAAGACTACGATACAATTCTAAGAAGTTTTGCCACATTGAACGCATCATACAATCAGTATTTACTGAACTATACCAAATTGCAAGACAGCAACGCTGCTCTCCTATTGGAGCATGCGCAAAATATTCGAAACCTAACATATGTCTTCATAGTCACAACAACATTCTTCATCATAGTTGCATTCTATCTATCCACACATGCACATAGAAAAGTTTCAACCTCTCACCCAGCATCATCGAAAAATTCTATTGACCAAAAAGACGAAAAACAGGAACACTAACTTCACTCCAAGGAAAAAAGTTGACAAAATATCCGAAACCTTACATACGTCTTCACAGCCACAACAATCTTCATAATAGCTGTAGCCTACCTACAACATACGCACAGCGTATACACCGAGGTTGAAAAGCGTGTCAATAGCCAAGTCATCGATCCAAAAGGCTACATGCACATGTAGCGCAATGAGTTACTTGTCTTCTATGCGAATGTAGAAATAGGCAACTACTGTTTCATCAACTGGAACCCGATCTTTATAAACAAACTTCTCTAAGGCGGCAGATGTGTCAACCGTCAAGTCATCGATCCAGAAAGACAAGTTTTTCCCCACTGTTGAATAGACAAACAGGTCGATGTGATCAACCGAGTTGATGCTGAATCCCGGCGTTTGAGAAGTGTAATCTGTGAGGTTTACGACGAATCTCTTCCAACCCATAGTTGCTGAACCATCTCCAGCTTCTATAGCCCAGAAAGTTCTGGAACCTCCGTAACAATCAATGAGGGTTATAGAGAACAGCGCAGACTCGTTGCATCTCGCCCACACACTAATCGAAGAGTATCCACTTAGATTCCACGTTCCCGAAGAATCGTACCTTACGCCGAGGTTACCCCATGAGTCTGTTTTGCCAGTGATTTTTAGGCTCGCCTGTCCCTCTTTCTTAGTGGATGTGTCAATCTCTAAAGTTGCATCCTGCTCCGACCACGGCGAAACCCAGCCTACCAATGAATCAGCCGGGTCATTTCCGCTGATAGCTCTGGTGCCGTTGACACGTCTTGGATCCACCTCAGGGAAGCTTACGTCGCCACCTTGTTCAATTCTCTGGAAAATCCAGTTGGATGGGAAATTAGTGAAGTTGTATGATGTGTATCCGTGGGAGGCGTTTACGCTGAGATAGACGATTGACGGGTCTTTTGGGTCGATTTGTAGATATGTGCTGTTTATCTTGAATGGTGTATTGTCTCTCATGACCGTTATTTCGGGGCCGTGTGAAACTTTGGCAAAATCGATTTGTGAGTTTGGTGGAATGACATAGATTCCGTCGCCTACGTGAAATTGTTTGATGCAGTAGGGTATTTCTTGATTGTAGAATTCTGGGGTGATTATGACTATGGGATGAGACATCAACTCTGTTACATTAGTTATGTACGAATCATGAATGTACGTAGGAGGAGATGGTCCGCTGAAATTTCCCAACATTTCGTTAAAATAAAAGGTTATGTAGTACTTTTCAAGCTGAGATAAGTAGAGATTGTAGTTGATTTCAGGTTTTGAAGGAACAAATTGAAACAGTTTTTCTATATCTCCATAGTAAGCAAAATGCTCACCTATCTCTGCTCCCAAATAGTTTCTGTAGAGATTCGCATACCAAACCGGTGGGTCGCCACGGAATACGAAAACTGGAGTTGATAGAGAATTTTGGGCTAAGAATTGCTTAGTTTCTAATATCTTTTCATAGCCTGAGCGGGGTATGAACGGGGTAAAGAACGCATCCACATATTGAATTGTAAGGAACGCAGAGCTTCCTATCAGGAAGAATGCCATAAGAAATGGCGGTAACCATCGAAATATCGCTTTAAATGATCGCTTTTTTTGAGTAGACAACGATGTCCTAGTCCGCTGGTGATGGCTTAAGAGGTTGTTGCAGCCTTGGGCGGCTAAAGCCAAGAGAACTGGAATGGGTAAAATGATTAGAGAACGGTAGACAAAGTCCATGGGCAAGTGAACAATTTTGGCTCCAATCAGACTGATTAAAGCTAGAAGCACAAGAGACCAAGAGAAAATGAGGGAGACCAGCTTCCTACTTCTTGGCTCCGGCTTAAAGAATAAAAAACTCCCCACAATCATAAAACCCAAGATTATCCACGATCCCCCGGTCCATAAAAGAATCTCGCCCAGCGTTAGCTCATAGTCGAAGTACACTAGCGTACCCAAGTATCCAAAGAAGAATCTGGGAAACAATGACACCAAGATAGTAGCTGGAATTGCACAGGCCAAAGCGAACTTGAATAGCTTCTTAAGATTCTTACTAAGAATTCCATAAAGCACCAAAGACAAAGACAAGATGAAAAAAGTCTCGAAATGGGTAATTGCTATTATGAATAAGAGAAGGACAAATGATAGATATCCTCTATTTATGAACGATTTTTGTTCTTCAATGTTTGGAACTAATAGAAGCGCTACCATGCTCAATGAGAATGCCACAAGATTCCTATTAAGATCAGAGACAAGCCTTAACACGTTTAACGAAATGGGCGAGAGGATAGCTGCTAAACCAGCAATGTGGACATTTTTGGTTATTCTGAAAACTAATTCAGAATTAGCCCAAATCAAAAGAACACCAAAAAGTAAAGGTAATATCCTTTCAGCAATCACCACATTTCCAATTAAACAGCCAAAGAACGCTAACATTAATGTATAAAAGTAAGGGAAAACCCAAGCATCAATTATATAAATTGGACCCTTGGCTATAAAGTACTTAGCTATCCACACATAGGCAGGCGAATCCCATCCCAACAAAAGAGTCGTTCCGAATAGCCTATATTTAAAGGATTGCAACAACACAATCAGTAGCATCAGAGCGCTTGCGGTAATGACGTAACTAGCAAAATATCGGCGTTCACTTATGGTCATTGTAAATAAAGTTCTTCATCACTATACTTTATAAAACCTTCTAACCTTTAACGTATTCTATTATCATTTCTTAACAAACTTTGCTACAATAAAGTCGTATAACCGTTTTCCGTCACACCGCCATATTCTTCCTCTTAATGAAATGGATGGAAAGATGGAGAATACTAAAGCTTGCAGCTCCACCGTAGTAACAAATAGACGTTCAAAGATTTTCTGCAAATTTTCGCCGCTGAGGCTGTTGAGGACGCAGACATGGCGCTGCCGTTAATAAAGGCTTTTTCAAGGTGGTTGCCTTACATAAAAACCGACTACCAGTAAGTAAAACGCTTGAAGGTTGTGTCGTGCGCGTTAGTGCTGCAGTTCGTTTTTTATGATGATGCGTTTCCGTTCAAATCCATGTGTCATCTACTATTCTATCCATTATTACTCTACTGTTTGCCGATTGTCAAATTCTCTCATAACAATGGCAAGCTCAAAACCTGTTTTCACTGTCATCAAATTTCAAAGCTATTTGAAATCCTCAGGTTAAACAAACAGGATTAAATTGACAGTTCTAAAGTAAATCTAGAGTCAAGACACAAGAGTTGACACAACTGTGCGCATTACGTTCTTTGAGCTCGTCACACAAAAACATTCACATGAAAGCAAATGTCGAACTCGTATCACTAAGAGTTGATTTCAAAACTTATGGCTCAACGAGAAATGCAGCGCATAAGCAAGGCTAATATACTATCTCTATGTACCCTTTTCACCTCGCATTCTCAATATGTACGCGTATTCATGTTGTGGCATGAGAAGCTGTTGGCCCAGAGGAGCAAAATAAGTTAACTGAGCTCTGTGCGGGTGTAAAAGTGGGCAACTACTGTTTCGTCAACTGGAACCCTGTCCTTATAGATGGATGTGTTCAAGTCAAGAGCGGTGTCAACTGTTAGGTCGTCAACCCAGAAAGTCATACTCTTTTTAACGTCAGAACAGACGGACAAGTCGATGCTCTTAACCGCGCTGATGATGAAACCCGATGTCTGAGAAGTGTAGCCTGTGAGGTTTACGACGAATCTCTTCCAACCCATAGTTGCTGAACCATCTCCAGCTTCTATAGCCCAGAAAGTTCTGGAACCTCCGTAACAATCAATGAGGGTTATAGAGAACAGCGCAGACTCGTTGCATCTCGCCCACACACTAATCGAAGAGTATCCACTTAGATTCCACGTTCCCGAAGAATCGTACCTTACGCCGAGGTTACCCCATGAGTCTGTTTTGCCAGTGATTTTTAGGCTCGCCTGTCCCTCTTTCTTAGTGGATGTGTCAATCTCTAAAGTTGCATCCTGCTCCGACCACGGCGAAACCCAGCCTACCAATGAATCAGCCGGGTCATTTCCGCTGATAGCTCTGGTGCCGTTGACACGTCTTGGATCCACCTCAGGGAAGCTTACGTCGCCGCCCTGTTCAATGCTTTGGAAAGTCCAATTAGTTGGAAAATCGGTGAAGTTATATGATGTATATCTGAAAGATGCGTTTACCTTGATGTATACAATCGACGGATCGTGGGAATCGATGTAAGTGTATTCGCTTTTAACTTGAGTTGGTGTACCATTCTTAATAACGGTCACTTCAGGACCATATGTGATTTTTGAGGGGTCTAATGATGAGTTTGGTGGGATTATATAGATTCCGTCACTCACATAGAAAGGTTTGAGAAAGTACGGTATTTTATAATTATAAAATTCAGGAGACACAACGATTATTGGATGACACATCAAATCCTCGACACTTCGTATATGAGAATCATGAATTTGAATAGGCGTTGGAGGCGCGCTCGAATTCTCAATAAGTTCATTAAAATATATCGTCGCCCATTGCTTTTCCATCTGCGATATGTATGGGTCGGAAGAATACGGTTCAGAAGGAGCCAAGCGTAATAGGTTCTCAATAGTTCCATAGTAGGCAAAATGTTCACCAATCTCCATTCCGATGTAACTCCTATCTAAGGTAACATACCAGAAAGCAGGATCGCCGTAGAACACGAACACGGGTATTGATGATAGTCTTTTGTCTATAAGCAACCCCTTGGTTATTATGATTTTTTCATAGCGCGCGCGTGAAATGTATGGGGTTAAAAAACCATCAGAGTTTTGACAAGCAACAACTGCAGAGACTACTATTAAACATATTGGAATAAGAAATACCAGTCGTCTGTACACCCGTGACGCTTTGAATCTCGTACTCAAACCTTTTACAAAATTTATGAATGTGAATGAAGCCAAGGCTATAAGCACTGGAAGAGGGATAACGAACATGGCACGCACAGCAAAATCGGGTGATAAAGGCACAGATTTTAGTAAGATCGAAACTATTATAAGGAGTATTACAAAAAACCACGAGAAGATTAGTTGAATAAGCTTATTTTTTCGTGATGTCAACTTAAAAAATGAGTAGGTTGCTATAACCAAAAAGCCAAGATATATCCACGAGTCTCCAGTCCATGTAAAGACTTCATTGAAGCCCACGTTATGTTGACCTGTGAAATATACCGTATTAATGTACCCGAAGAAATAAGTGGGTAACAATAGAGCCATGCTAGCTGTAGGAATAGCACAAACTAAAATAAGTATCAGTAGTTTTTTAGGATTTTTAGTAAAAACTCCGTAAACTATTAAAGAGGCACATAAGACGGCGAAAGTTTCAAATTGTGCACTGATTATTGCGAAAAAAAGAAACAAAAGAAGAGAAAAAGATCTCTTGTTCCAAGTTGATTCTTCTTCAAACTTAGAGACCAGATAAAGGGCTACAAAGCTCAATGAAAAAGCCATAAGATTTCTGTGAAGATCCGCGAAAAGTCTTAAAACATTTATGGACATGGCAGTGAGGATAGCTGCTAAACCAGAGATGTGAACGTTGTTTGTAATCTTGAACACTATTTGAAAATTCATGTATATCAGTAAAAAAACAAGGAGTAATGGCAAAAATCTTTCAACGATTACGATGTTTCCGGTTAACCATCCAAAAAACGCTAACATCTGCGTATACAGATGTGGGTAGCTCCAAGCAGATATCGCACGTATCGGACCTCTCAATAAAATTTCTTTAGCCATCCATACATATGCGGGGGTGTCCCATCCCAGTAAAAGATCTGTACCAAACATGTCATACCTATAATATTGTACGCCATCTATTAGCACTACAATCGCAAAAGACAAGATCATGTATCCCAAAAGTAGAAGATGCGAGCGCACACGCAAGAGAATAAGACGGAATGACTTTGACAAAAATCTACACCCTGTTTTTAAGGAACGTCCTACAACATATCCAACTTTCATCTATCTATGACCTCCACAAAAGAACACAAAACCTCAGCGAAATGATTTTGAGAAAAGCGTTCCACTGCAATTTTCCTAGCTCGTTCTTTCATTTGGTCAAACAACATGGGGTGGTTCAAAACCCATCTAATGGACTGATATATTTGACTCGGGTCTGCAAAATCAATTTCAAATCCTACTCCGGCACTAGACACAAGCTCTCCTATGTAACTACCCACTGGAGCCAAGATTGGAGTTCCACATGCTAAGAACTCTGCCGCCTTTATAGTCGTTAGAAAGTGAATGTGTAAAGGGTTGGACACTATTGGAAGAAGACCAAGGTCGCTTTCAGCTACTATCTTGCAAATCAGCTTTCTATTTATCATAGGCAGGAAAACAATGTTGTCAAGGTCTTCGTCTTCTGCTAGTCTTTTAGCCATTTGTTTCTTCTCTCCTTCGCCTACTATGACAAATAAAATCTGACGAATGGTCTGGGCCAATTTAGCTGCTTCAACAATATTTTCTATTTTCTGAACAGGACCAAGAACGCCATGATAGAGAACAACAAACTTGTTTTGCGCAAGTTCAGGAACTAGATTTTTCAAGCTTTTCTTCTGCTTCTTAGCCTCTTGGTCATAAACAAATATATCTGTGTTAGTGACATTATAAACTACAGTAGCGGGCTTCTTATAATTATAGCGATAGGTAATGAAATCCAAGACTCGTTCACTGACGACACATATCCCATCTGAGAAACCCAAGATTAATTTGTTCAGGGAATATCCTATTCCTTGAATTAGGGAATTGCCTAAAGATGATTTGAAGGATATAGCTTCAGGCCACAGATCAGAAATATCCACTATCAATCTTGCACCTTTTACCTTTTTAAAGAGGAAAGCAGGGAAGTCGGTAAATGGATGGGGCCCCAAACAAATTACTACATCAGAGTAAGGAATTTTGCCTATAGAAATCAAACAGAAAAGAGCATACCAACAATAATTTATCAGTCTGCCTAAGAAACTTCTAAGAAGTAACCCTGAAGTGGGGAGTCGTATAATCAGCAAACCTTCTTTCTTTTCTTCACTGATGTGAAACGCGTCTAGTTTTGGGAGCCCTAACGGATAATGAGGCACAGAAGTAACCATTTGCAAGTCGTAACCATATCGACATAAACACTCGACCATGTTAAGAGCACGGGTTGCTCCACCTCCCATATCTGGAGGGAAATTACTGCAAAATAGAGTGACTCTCACAGGTGGACACCTAATTTCTTATAGTGACTTAACAAAATCTTAGCAGAATTATCCCAGTTAAACCTTGTTCTAATCAATGTTAAACCTCGCTCTCCATACTCTCTTAGTAAAGTCGGAGTGCTTAGCAACTTTAAGACGCCTGACGCAAAGCTTTTCGGATCATTATCAGTTAAAATACCAATTTTTTCATCTTTAATGATGTTCGTCCAAGCACCTATGGCATTTGCTACCACAGGTAAACCCACTGATAAATAATCAAACAGCTTTACGGGCGTACCCATTTTTCTGGCTAGATCATCTAAGGACGGCACAACTCCAACATGACATGAAGATAAGAATTTATAAAATTCATCCTGTCTTGGATACCAAAAGTAATTTGGCCTTACGGTTAGTCGCGCGGCCAACCTTTCTGCGTTCTTTAAACTTTCCCCTTTCTTGGTCATAAAGTAGTTTGTGTTAGGAAACTCTTTAGAAATATGTTTCATACTTCTTACAAACAGGTCAACATGCTCTCTGTACGAGACAAGCCCGCTGTACACCACTTTAAACGGGGGCACTTTCTTTTCTATGTTTTGTATGCGTGGCCTACCTCCAGGAGGAACTACTACAATGTCTCGAACGTTGTAGTTTGATGCTACATAATGTTGCATTTCCTCACTCACAACTATGGATAGATCAACTTGCGATAGCATTTTCTTCGTGATCTCTTGTAAATCCTTAAATTCCTTATTCTTCCTTTTTATCAGGCCTGCACTTACAAGTTCCTCAGATGTTATATTGTGTAAGTCAGCCACGACAGGAATATTAAGGTCTTTTGTGGCTCTTAGACTCGGCATAACAGCTGCATCCTGCTCCGCTTGAATGATGTCTATGTCAAATTTTTTTAATATCCGAGCAATTAGTTGAGCAGATGCTTCAGAAATCCTAACAAATAGCCTTTCATTGGATAAAAAGTGACGTACAAAAAATCGGTTGTAGTATGCATATCTAGATAGCCTGTACAATGGTAAGGAAAGACCGAACCTTTGCCACATTTTACTTATGGACTTGACGTACACGTTTCCATTTATTATGTGATCCTTTTCATATGGCGTTAGGATGTAGACCTCAGCGCCTAATTTAGAAAGACCAATAGCCAACTCCTTCACTCTAACAGTACTTCCTAAAGACCCTGAGAAGGGATGCAAGAAAAGCATAGCTACCTTGACCATTTTCTTCACGTGCACGCAAATGTATTAAAGGCGAACGCCTTCGCGTATTACGTGACTGAAAATTGAAGCAACTATAGAAATTCCCTGCCTTAAAGGGTCACGCTTCGAAGCCTTAGGATAATCTTCATAATCACAATTCACAGGAACCTCAACTATTCTCAATCCAACATCATGTGCCCTGAAAAAAATCTCTACACTTGAACCCCACCCACAGTCAGTAATCTTTAACTCTTCAAGAGCCCTACGATTAAACGCCCGAAAACCGCTTTGAGCATCACTTATCGGACAACCTGAAAAAATTCTCGTCAACAAAGTAATAGCAAGAATGCCCATTCTCCTATAAAACGGAATATCTCTCCTCGCATCCTTCATAAAACGAGAACCTATGACAATATCCGCTCTTCCTTCCAAAACAGGCTTAACCAACTCAGGAATCTCATCTGGATCGTGTTGGCCATCTCCATCAAACACAACCAAAACATCAGCGTCTAATTCCCTCGCTTTTATAAATATGGTCTGCATCGTCGCCCCATAACCCATATTGTTTTCGTGTTCCAGAACATCGGCACCATTTTCTCTCGCTACCACCCGCGTCCTATCCTTCGATCCATCATCACAAACCAACACCTTACCAACATGACACCCAGCCTTCAAAACCACCTCCGCTATCGTCTTTTCTTCATTGTAAGCCGGAATACCAGCAACAATCGAGGGCGCATATGGAGTCTGCTTTACAACTTGAACATACGCCAGCTCCCTATTTCCACCACGACTCTTTTTCAACATTTACCCAAACCAACCTTTCAGCCAAGCCATACCGTAATAAGACTTGTTCATTTTGAGTACATACTCCGAATAACCATCCACATCAATGAACTGTTTCATCGGCTTTATTGGCTTAAAAGATTTTCCATGCAAAAAGATTCAGATCTGTTTTTAAGTAGCCCCGCTAGCAACAAAAACCTTAGAAAGAACCCGTGAAATAAAGTAATGCGCACACAATTCTCGTTATCAGTCTTTATGGTTTGGAAGTAACGAGGTTGCCGATCCTACAACCACCAATGGAACCCCTACTACCAGAAAGAAAACTCCGACCCAAAAGAAACTTTGATACGGATATAAAAATTTGTCTACATATATTCTCTGAGACAATTGCGCAGTGGAACGAACACTCGAGAAGGTAGCATTAACCAACTCAAAAGTGTAATATCCAGAATCAATTACTTGGAAATATCCTTCGTTATATTTCCACTCGCTTGACTGTTCAGTGTTTGCTAAGCGAACGATGGCTACTTGGCTTCCGTTGACATCTGAAATTGAGTAAAAGCCCTCAGCATAATTATGAACCCACACGGAAACTCCCAGCATGTACACTCCACTTGGAAGGTTCAAAGTAAAAGGTGTTACAGATGCCCCCGCTCTTTGAAGCACCAAAAGCCAATCTGCTTGCCTTTCAACCTCCGCATAATTACACAGTGCAATCCCAACAAATCCAAGGGTTATCAAACCCGCTCCAAAACCAATCATCAGCATACGATACATATACTTCAAACATTACCACCATAACTAACATGAATGCATCAACTCCGTTTTTAAGCATTTCCATTAATTCAAAAAGATTACTCAAATACATGCCTATGCCAAATCACTTCAAATCTCGCCCTCATTATTCTAGGTTTTCTCAGGCTTGCTATCCCCGTTAAATAGAAAAACTCATTGAAAAGGCAAGTACAAGTTTGAAGAGGATGCAACGTGAAGCACAAAATTCTCACACCTCCAATTCTTCTAATACTCCTCGTTTCCTCATCTCTCATTGCAAACGCTTCCGAACCAAAAACTATTACGTCTCTAGCAGACACATACGTCGACGCTTTGAATGCTAATTCCGCCTATGGAGATAGAGACTATTTAGAAGTTTCAGATTACGCGAGCGTGTTGTGTATTGATTCCTTAATGTTTGACCCTTCAGAAGTTTCACACGTTCTTAACGCTTCTTCTGAAATAAAGTTTAACTCAATCTCGATTACAATGAATGCACGCACATGAAGAAACACCTTAAGAGAATAACATCCATAAAGGCGACGAAGAAGGCATAACGGAACTCTCTTTTAAACTATAAATTCTCCCTGCCATATTCTATGAGTTGCTTTACATCCCTTTCAATAGACCATTCCGGCTTAAAGCCCAGCTTACCCCCGATTTTTGCTATCGAGTAACAAAAATCCGGCACATAAGGCTCACCCCTTCTAGGCGGAAGATTCACCATACCAACCTTTTTCCCATACTCCGCATAGAATATTCTTGATACTGTATCAGCTATCACATTCACGGATGTGGCCTTCCCAACCCCCACGTTAAAGCTTTCACCATTAACTACTCCCCTTTTATCCCTCAACGCCAAGATAACAGCCTCAACCGCATCCCACACATGGATAAAATCTCTACTCTGCTTCCCATCACCATAAATCGTCAAAGCCTCTCCACTTAATGCTTGCCTCACAAACTTCGGAATAACAGTCTCCCATTGCGTATACAC
>Ga0315282_10014227_pt1 | contig 11878 bp, 11 predicted proteins | sample YL17G07_20_MG_FD_203693 | JGI IMG/M metagenome (GOLD analysis project Ga0315282, IMG submission 203693) | Sediment microbial communities from Yellowstone Lake, YNP, Wyoming, USA - YL17G07_20 | ecosystem: Environmental > Aquatic > Freshwater > Lake > Sediment | place: USA: Wyoming | collected... | reverse complement strand
TTTCCAAATTTCAAAATGACAAACTGCTTTTGAGTTTTTTAACTTTGGTCATTTGAGCTTGTTTAGGGTTTAGAAATTAGTATTTAGAATTTATTACTTGATGGTTACTCCCTCAACCTCTATTATAGCATTATACATAGCAACTTCTAGTACACCTGCCACGAGGTGATGGTGATACCTCCCAGTATCAGCGCCATATTGGTATTGATGGTTATACCCTCCGAGTCCGATGAGGTGTCATAAGCGGGTACGACAACCGCTCCGGTGTTCCAGCTATAGTTCCCGAGGAAGTCCTCAGGGCCAACACTCATATCAGGTGGCGTATATATATCACCTGAAAGGGGATACTTATTGACCACAATGACTTCGTTGTAGTAGGTGCCGGACACATCCTTGGTGGCTTCAGCGCCGAAGGTCAGGGTCTTGATATGGTCTGGTTTATCAACACCGCCCATGGATATACCAGTCGGGAAATTCCAAAATAGCTTTGTACGTTCCAGTCCGTTTATAGTTTCAATGGTCTGCACTGGAGCTGCCGTGGTCAAGCCGCTGGTAGGACCGGTATAATTAAAATCAGGTGGCAGGTAATCGGTTATACTGTAAATCTGTTCCGTTTGAGTTTCCAAGTTGGTTATGCTGATAGTATACGAGAGTGGAGTCACTACCTTGGGTGGGATATACTCGTGGTCACAGGACTTGGACACCTGAAGCAGTCCACCTGCCTGTTTACTCCCATCCCCGGTTTGGATTGGGCAAATAGGGCCACTGAGTGTGTCAACTTCCTCCACATTCAGGAGGACCCAGTTATAGAACTTCGTGTTATTTCCCAGTGAACCGGTTGCCTGGAACTTTATCTCCTTGACCTGTCTGACATCAAAATGGCGCATCGGCGAGGAAAAGTAAGTCCCCAGAGTAGCTGGCCAGCGTAGCCTATTCTGTCCCCCTGCTCCTATGGGTGATTCAGTTAATGGGTTCGGGAAACTCACCCACTCGCCGCCGTCCACCCTGAGCCAGCTGCCATAGTTTGCATAATAGCTCAGCCCCTTGGGCAGGACATCATAAAGGGAATCCAGCCCCTTGGAGTTATCGCTGCTGAGTTGCTCCAGCTTGATGATGTAGGTATAGGGTCCCGAGTAGCCATTGGGAACCTTAACACTGCCATCGGGTTGACTCCACTCGGGATGCCCTTCAACCGCAACCGTTTTCGTCGGCTTGATGGTATCGTCCGTGGCCAGGGTTATCCCGCCTTTACCCTCCTTTGCCCGCATGACGATTTTGACATGCACCGGCACCTCGCACACGTTGAAGTCGTAGTCTGCCGACTGGCCATCTTCAGTGAACTGACGTCCCAGACCGTCATACAGCAGCTTCCACAGTATATACTCCTGCGCCGCATCGGCGGCATACAGCCCCTTCGTCTGCCTTTCAACGATGGGCGTGCCCATGAGAGCAGTGCTGGTTAGCCTCAGGGTGGGGACCACCAGCAACGCCCCTATCGCCAGGAGTATTAAAACCAGAATTAATGCCTGCCCGGCTTGCTTTTTTATCATTCCGGCAACCCCCCTCCCCGCAGATAGACACTGAACTTGAGGGTTTCACTACGCGGTAACATATCACCTGCAGTAGCCGTAATGACGACATTGATAACCCTGTCGTTCAGGGGGTCACGGGTAAAGTTAACCGAGGTGATTTTCCGACCAGCAATGCTCATTGTGCCATCATAGGTACGCTGCAGCTCGCCATTAGACAACACATAGCTGCTGGAGTGGTTTTTGTTCTCTTCCACTACAAAGCTGGTGTAGTCCGTCCAGCTTAGATTAATAGCAGAACCGCCAGGCAAATCAGCACTCTGGGTCATTTCAAGGTCCTTTTTGAGCTGCAATGCAGCATAATGCACATCGGTCAGGGCGACCACCTGGCTATTGGTACGGCTGGTGCCCCAAACTACCTGGTAGGTAGCACCTAATGCCCCCGCCATTATCACGCCACCCACCGCCATAGCCACCAAGAGTTCAATGAGAGTGAATCCCTTTTGTCTCATTTCTTAGCTCTCTACTCTCTTCGTCTTGAAGGTGCATATCGAAAGGACCGGTGTGCCATCGGTCCGGGATACCGTCACGGTAATTTTCTGGATGGTCTCGCCATTATAAGTATCAACCCAGATTATCTGGGTAATATCGCCTTCCTTGATGCTTTCACTGGAGAAGGAAATATGAACATTCACGATGTACTGGGGTGGAATGATAATGACATCCTCCGGCGAAGGACAGGTTGGCCAAGGATATTGCGGGTCATCGGGAGGCAAAGCCTTGATAGCTTCAAAGTAGGCAGTAACTAGGTTCGTTGCCACCACCTTCTCATCAAGTTGGCGGGTAGCTCTGGCGTTCGTATCAAGAGCCGTCATTAAGCCGGCTCCAATAAGACCAAAGATTGCCACTGCCACCACGATCTCAATAAGGGTAAAGCCCCTCTGCCCCCGAATAAATCTGAGTCTCCCTTTTCCAAGCCATTTCATAATTAACCTCAAAAATAGTTCCGCCTTTTCTTCGAGATTGCTTCGTCGCTAACGCTCCTCGCAAAGACAAAGAAAGGGTGTCATTGCGAGCGACGCAATGCCTCTTCCGTCCTTTGAGATTGCTTCGGCACTTTGTGCCTCGCAAAGACAACTCGTCGCTACCGCTCCTCGCAATGACGTAGAGATAAAGCAACGCCTATTACCTCTAACTCTTAGCCAAAGGCTCCAGTGAGGGTATACATTGGCATGATTACTGATATGGCGATGAAGCCAACCCCCAGAGCCATAGCGATGGTGAGGGCAGGACCTATCATCCCCACCATGGCGCTCGTTTTTTCTTCGGCTGTAGTTTCATAGAAATCAGCAACAACCCCTAAGGTGAAATCAAGGGTGTTACTTTCCTCACCAACAGCTACCATCTGGACCAGGAGGGGTGGAAATATATCTATGCGGGACATCGGTTCAGATAGCCCCCCTCCCAGCAGGAGCCCCTCATTGGCCCGACTTAAGGCGTCACGGATGACTTTATTATTGCTAGATTGGGGCATCATCTCCATTATTTCCTGCAAATTCAGCCCAGCACTGATTAGCACTGACATGGTTCGGCTGAAACGGGCTAACTCCCCCATAAGGGTAGGGGAACCAATTATAGGGGCAGTGAGCCGGAGCCGGTCAAGCAGCCGCCTTCCTGAAGGCTGCTTCACCAGCCACAGCACCACGGCGACTAATAACGCCCCAGCTATCAAGAAGTAAAGCGTGTAGTTGGAGAAGATATTTGTTATACTGATAAGAATCCTAGTGGGCAGAGGCAACTCTACATTCATAGACGTGAACATACCCATCAGCTGGGGCATGACCACTGTCATAAGAATAATGACAACTACTATGCCAACGCCCATAATCATCATCGGATAGACTAAAGCCCCACCTATCTTCTTAGCTACTGCACCCTGTTTCTCGTGGTAGTCAGCCATTCGATTCAAAACAGTTTCCAGATTCCCTGACTGTTCCCCAACCGCAATCGTTCTACAGTAGATATCGCTAAAAGCCTTAGGATGTTTGGCAATGGCTTGAGGAAATGAGCTGCCAGCGCGAAGGTCATCAACGATAGCTTTCAGAATCTTCCTGAATGCTCGGCTGGTGGCTACCTGCCCCTGGAGAATCTCCAGAGCGGGCAGGAGTGAGATGCCTGACCTGAGAAGTGTAGCTAGCTGGCGGGAGAAGACAATCACATCTCGAGGCTTGATTCTGAAAAGGGTGGGCAAAGCCTCTTCCAGGCTGAACATAGAAGGAGCGACTTCCACGCTTACCGGGTTATAGCCTTGCCTAATAATAAGGCGCTCAGCCACTACCTCGTTGGTAGCCTTAATAGTGCCTTTCACCAGCTTCCCTTGGCTGGTAGCAGCTACATAGCGATAAGATAGGACCTTTCGCTTTGTGGGAACATCAAGAATTCTTGCCATTGTCTCTCCTCAACTGATAGAGAAAACATTACGTATGACTTCATAAGGGGTGGTGATGCCTGCCTTTACCTTCAGCATACCATCATGCCATAGTGAGGCCATGCCTTCTTTATAGGCTTGGGCGCGAATATCATCGGAGTTGGCACTACCCAGAATCATCCTTCTTATTGACTCGCTCATCACCATAACCTCAAAGATGCCAGTTCGCCCTAGATAGCCAGTATTGGCGCAGAAATTACAACCACTACCAATAAGAAATTCCGATTCTTTCTCATTCAGCTCCTGTTCATAAGCCAGTTGCTCATCGGGACTGACTGCGGTAGGTCGAGAACAATAGGGACAAACGCGGCGCACCATCCGCTGGGCAACGAAACCAATCACCGCTGAGGTAAGAAGGAAAGGTTCCACCCCCAGGTCTATCATTCGGAAGACAGTACTTACCGTATCGTTGGCATGAACCGAGGAGAGCACCAAGTGACCGGTGAGGGATGCCTGGGTAGCTATCTGAGCCGTCTCAGCATCGCGTATCTCACCTATCAGGATGACATCAGGGTCAAGCCTCATGCAAGCCCTAAGTCCAGTGGCAAAGGTCATCCCAGCCGCAGGGTTAACCTGCATCTGATTGATATTAGTGAAGTGATACTCTACCGGGTCTTCAATGGTCAAGATGTTGCGTCCAATGCTATCAAGCTGGTTAACTGTGGCATACTGAGTAGTGGTCTTACCCGAGCCAGTGGGGCCGCTGATTAATATCATACCAAAGGGGGTCTTCACCATTTGTAGGTACCTCTCCAAGGTATCAGGCAGAAAGCCTATCTCTGGTAGGGGGAGAAAGGCAAAAGTCTTATCCAGGATACGCAGCACCACCATTTCTCCAAATATAGTATTTGAGGTAGCTACTCGGATATCCACCTCTCTATCTCCCATGTCAAAGCTGATTTGACCATCCTGAGGGCGGCGGCGCTCAGCAATATTCAGCCCCGCCATTATTTTCACCCGGGAAAGCAACGGTGGATGGACACTCAAGGGTAGAGACATAATATCATGCAAAATACCATCAATGCGGTAGCGGATACGCAGTTTGTCCTCCTGAGGCTCAACATGGATATCAGAGGCTCGGTCTCTCACCGCCTGCTTGATAAGAAGGTCTATAGCCCGAACAACCGGGGCTTGAGCGATTGCCTCAGCCGAGACCCGTGTCTCCGCCACCCTCACTCTCTGGTAGCGAGTAGGGATTTGACTGAGCTGTTCTTCAATCTCGCCACCAACCCTATAGTTGAGGTCGATCATCTCTTGGATATCCTGAGAGGTACTGAGCACCGGCTCAATCCTTTTCCTAGTCAGGGCTGCCAGGTCCTCAATAGCTTGGATATCCTTCGGGTCTTCCATGGCTACCACTACTGTACCATCGGTGGTATCTACAGGGATAACACCATATTTCCTAGCTATCGACTCAGGGATTAAGGCTACTGCGTGGGGTTGAACCCCCTGTTTTTTCAAGTTAACAAAAGGGACTCGCAGTTGTAGGCTACTAAAGAATGCCAGTTGTTGCGGTGTGATTAACCGCTGTTGCAGCAGGACTCGCTCAATCTTATCGCCATCCTTGGCTTGCAGTTCCATGACATGGTGTAACTGCTCCTCAGTAATCAGCTTTGCCTCAACCAGCATCTGTCCTAAATCTTTTGACAATGCTCTTTCCGGTGACTCCATTTTCCTCTCCTCAAGGCAATCTAATAAATAACTCTAATTTTTATAAGTCCTCAGCAATTCCCGGCAACTAACGGGGTTGCACTTCTTTTAGAGTTAGTTTGATTCTTCTTACTCCCTTTTTCTTCCCTCTCAGCAGTGAGCTTGATGTCCCCTTCACCAAATCATCCTTTTGAGGTAGCTCTGGTGTTGCTTCTGCCCCGGGTATCTTTGATATTAGGTTAATTAGGGGAATTGGCTTATCTAACACAACTGTTATAGTAGTGCCTCGATCCCAGGAGCCTCTTGTATGGAGAATCCTTAACTCAGGTATAGTTTGCAGGTGGTTATATAATTTAGACATCATCTTCAGGTCTACCGGTATGGCTACAGCTAGCTCTACCTCACCAGCATAAAGGGTTTGACTATTCTGTTTTAGCGAGGCAGAGTCGGTTTCCCCTCTGCCGGGTCTTTCCTCTAGGACGGACTGCTCCAAAACCTCTTCCGCTGCCTCCTCCACTGGCTCAGAAACAGTAGCTTCTTCCTGAAGCTGAACGGGTTGCTCTATCTCCTCTTCAGGAGCCTCTTCCTGAAGCTGGGTAGGCTGCTCTGTCTCCTCTTCTATGACCTCCTCTTGAAGCTGGGTAGGCTTCTCCACCTTCTCCTTGCTAGCTATATCAGGTTCTACTTCAGCCTCCGTAGGAGCCGATGTTTCAAGGGGAGGCACAGCCGCTTCAGAAGTCTTGAGTAGTGCAGCTTCATGTTCCTTCAGTTCAAAGTTTTTGCTTTCCCATAACCGCGCTCTTTTGCTTTTCAACTCCACTTCTATATTCTGCCCTTCACTCATTAGGTCCTGTAACGAAGAGGATAATCGGGAATAAGCCCTCTTATACTCCTCCTTTACCTCTTTCTCTATCTCCTCTCTTGCCCTGAGGAGGAATAGCAGAGCCTTCTGCTTCGCTTCTACCTCAGTGATTTCAGCCTTTCTATTTGCCACCGATAAAATATCCTCTGCCTCTTTCTGGGTTGCTATTTCAGCTTTCCGTTTTATTCCCTGGGCCTCTTCCTTGGCTTGGGTAATAATCCTGGCAGTTTCGGCTTCGGCCTCTGTTTGTGCCTTCATCTTGATGCTGGCTGCCATCTGTTCCGCATCGGTTACTGCCGTTTTAAGGAGTGAGCGGAGTGAGTCGGAAGAGGCTTGTTGTGAAGCCCTATGCTGGTCAATCAGGTTATCAATAAAAGCAACTACCTGTTCTTCATCTAGCCCGTCTTTTACAACATTGAATTCTGTTTCCCACAATTGCTTTGTCTTCTGTTTTTTCTTCTCAGAACGTTGGCCAAGCCACTTGAACATAGAACTAACCTACCTTAATTATTAATCCATAGTTAAATTATAATTTGCCAAATGGCAAATGTCAAAAAGTTACACCAACCCCTATAAAGTATACAGCCGGCTCGTTTCTTAGGTAATCCTGCAAAAGGGTGATTTCAGACAGGAATGGCATCTTCTGGTAGTAGCCCCTTCGGGTGAGCCTTAGCTTATTGAGCATATTCATGTTTGCACCTTCAGAAAAGTTCTGGACAACTAAATGTAATTTCAGAATACAGGTTCATATAAAATTTGTCAACTGGCAGTTAAAGCCCATGCCGGAGGAAATGATACCAGTCAAATTAAGCCAAAAGTATTTGACAAAATGACTATTTTGTGGCTATAATATAGCCACTTGGCATTCTCTGTCTTAACCAACCTAACTATAATTAGAATACCTAGTTTAGTTAGCCCTAGCCGGAGACGCCAGATGGACAAAATAGTGGTGACAATAGTTGATAAACAGGCTCTTTTCAGGGTTGGTGTGTGTCACGCCTTGTCCCAACAACCTGACTTCGAGGTATTTGACAGTGCTCCAAATCAGAACCCAATGGCACTAATTGAAGCTAACTCTCCCAATGTGCTGCTACTGGATATTGACTACCCCTCCCTCAGGGGGCTTGAACTAGCACGAAAAATTGCCCTGCACTGCCCAACCACCAAGGTAATAATGCTAACTTCCAACCCTGATGACAAGCAGCTTTTTGAGATTATCAAGACCGGAGCTGTAGCCTACTTAGATAAGAGCATCACTGCCGAAGAGCTGACTAAGACCATAAGGCAAGTCTCCCGTGGTGAATACCCTATAAATGACAGCGTCTTAGCCAGACCCAAGATTGCCAAGCATGTGTTAAGACAATTCCAAAGCATACCTAGTAACAATGGGAAAACTATGGAAGCTATAGTTGCCCCCCTCACCTCTAGGGAGACACAGATTCTAAACTACATTGCCGACGGCAACTCAAATAAGCAAATCGCCCATATTCTGCAAATCAGTGAGCAGACAATTAAGAATCATGTTAGCAACATCCTGCGTAAGCTAAATGCTAATGATAGAGCCCATGCTGTGGTCTTAGCCATACGCTATGGCTGGATTTCAGCCGAAGAGCTTCAGCCACTAACCTATCCCCAAAATTGATGGAATAGCTGCCGAAACTAAAGCCCCACCCAACAAAGCCACCTTGAGCACCTTCTCAAGCCGAGTCAATAGGACTAATTACCTAAGCATAAAGTTACTAATGGACTATTTACCCCCGCTGAAAGTCGTAGGATACTATAGCTGAGTCTAAACTACATGGGCACAAGGCGAGTATCTAAAACATCAAGAGCTATTTTTATTAACAATCTGTACCAACTTCTGCTCTTGCTCGGTAATATCAAAGACAGGGAGTAAAGATTATGAAAGAAATCCGAGTACTCCTAGTTGATGACCATGAGATTGTTCGCCGTGGGGTGCGAGGCATGCTGGAGCAGGAAGAAGATATGGAAATCGTGGGCGATTGCGCCTCTGCTGAGGAAGCCTTGCACCAGACGGAAATACTTTCACCAAACATCATCCTTATGGAGGCCAAAATGCCAGGCATGGGCGGAATTGAGGCTACTCACCTCTATTACCAAAAACGGATACCTTCTAAGATTATTATGCTAACCTTGTGTGAGGACTGTCTGGCTGAGGCTCTGGAAGCCGGGGTGGCAGGCTACCTTATTAAAGACATAGAGCACCAAGAGCTTGCCCAAGCTATTAGGAAAGTTTACAACGGGGAATTAGTTATTGATGCGCGTTTCACACTCCAGGGTGTGGAAGGAGGGTCAGAATACCTGCCGCAGGGATGTGATAGCTCCGGCACTCTGGTTAAAGAGGCAGAGTTGATTGTGCTTCCGCCTGTCGAGGCAGTTCGGCTACTAAGATTCACTTGCCAAGTGGAGGGGGCGCTCGAGGCAACCATCGTGCAGCAAGTTGGCTCCTGGAACAAAGGCACTGCTATTACTATCCGGCTACGAAGGGTCACCCCGCTGGTAGATATCTTAGATAAGTTAGAAAAGATGCCCGATGTAAAGTGTGTAACAGAAAAGCCAGCAACAAAAGACAACTCCTTCAGCTTTCCCCAAAAATCCATAGCCAAACTAAGACCCCGTCCCAGGAAAAAGTTCATGGTAACCCTAAAGCAGACCAGCCCAGCTAAACAATTTGAATCAGCAGAACTGAAGGCAAGCTAATCAATGGACACTAGTGAGACGGGGAAGGGGTTCTTAGTAAAGCAAGTACCCCCTCGTAAAATTGATAGACATTGTTTACCCATTCTCTTGACAAATTGCCACAAGGCAAAGTATTATAATGATTTGTGAACCTTTAGGTTCACTAATCTGAACCTTTGGGGTCAAGATGAGGTAGTGAGTTAGTGCCCAAGGCATTAGTTAAAGCTTGAAACAATAGGGCAGGGGGAAGAAGCAGAGATGAAGATGAACAATAGAAGGTCTAATATAGAGATAATAGCTGATATGTTGCGGGTGGGAGAAAATGGTGCTGGCAAGACAGAGATAATGTACAGCGCCAATATGAGCTATAGCCAAATACAGAAGTATCTTGGCTTTCTGATGAGTCGGGGCTTTATCAATAAAGTCAAGATAGGTAACCCGGCAGTAACCTACCAAGTGACTGACCTGGGTTTGAAGTTGCTTAAAAGTATAGATAGTGTAACCGAATTACTTGGCTGGCTTGACAAATAACAGCTAATTTTAGCAGTTTGTTGGTTTCTGGGTAACCTGGGGAAGCAAATCCTTCAGGTTTCTCTTTGTTTATAACAAGTTATAAAAAGGAGTGTTCCATGCCAGAGAAAAGAATGCTAATAGTTGATGCCGAAGTTGTAAGGAAAGTAGATGAAAATCGTGGTGATTTGAACCATTCGGACTTTATTAACTTTCTTATTGATACCTGTTTGAAGGAAGAGCCTAAGCAGCAAAACTATATAACCAAAGAAGAATTCAATCAGTTCCAGCAGGGAACAAGGGAGCTATTACGAAATTTCCTTGAGTTCTTTATTAGCTACGGTCTGGAACTGGGTAAGCAACCAACGGATAAAACCTTTGAAGAATTAAGCCAGAAGCTACAAGCCCTTGGTAGCTCTGGTAACAAAGCTAAAAAGCTCTAATCAAGCCTCTATTAACTGCTAACAGCTTCATTTCCAAACAACTATTCCTATCTAATAGAACTATCTTCTAGAACACAATCACTTCCCATTGCCAAGACAACCTGCGATAGTTAGAAGTGGGAATGTATTATGATTTACATGGCAATAGGTTGTCTTGGCTTCCTGTTAATTCATCTTTTTGACATCGTCTCTCTAAAAAGGTTGCCAGGGGCAAAACCTTTTATCTGGATTCTGGGTAGCGGCCTACTGGTCTACGCGCTAATGGTTGCGTGCCTTCAGTCACAAAAGCTGCCATTACCCCCGTGGTCTACCTGGCTAGGATGGGCACTACTAACAATATCCCTCCTTCTGCTGATATATTCCCTGTTTATCAATCTTCCCTTCCGCAAGACATATATTGCCACTGGTGTCGGCAATAAGCTAATAAGAACAGGACTATATGCCCTGGTTCGGCACCCGGGGGTGCATTGGTTCATCCTGCTAATGCTCTCTTTAATTCTAGTTTCAAAGTCTAGCCTTCTACTTATAGCTACACCGATATTCATTTTGTTGGACATAGTGTTGGTCATTGTGCAGGACAAGTTTTTCTTCAGCAGGATGTTCGATGGCTATGATAGCTACCGGCAGGAAACACCAATGCTAGTGCCGAATCGACAGAGCATAAATGCCTTCATAAATTCACTAAAACAAGCTAGAGCCTAAAATCTGAGCTTAAAGGAGGAAATAAAATGGCTACAGTAGGTGAACTACTCAAGCAAGGCAGATATGAAGAGCTATGGCAGAGATGCTGCGGGTTTATCGACTTAAGCCTTGAGGATTTTATGAAGATTCAGCAGCGGCTTCTTTTGGAACAATTAGAGCTTCTAAAGAGATGCGAGCTGGGCCGTTATATTATGAACGGAGCTGATCCTTACAACATGGAAGAGTTCCGGGAGCGGGTTCCCCTCACCACCTACGACGACTACGCCCCTTACCTCCTCGAGAAGAGAGAGGATGCATTGCCCCAGAAACCAGCCCTGTGGCAGTATACCTCAGGCAAGTCTGGCGAGTATCCTTTCCTGTGGGCTCCAGTCACTGCCGAGCAACTCAATGAGATAGAGCCACTAATATTTACTCTGCTCTTTTTCGCGGGTTGCAGTCAAAGGAATGAAATTGTCTTCCAAGAGCATGATAAAGTTCTCTATGGAATGGCTCCCCCCCCCTACGCCACAGGCACAATGGCTCGCGTCTTTCCCTACGAACTATTTGATTTCTTGCCACCAGTAGAGGAAGCAGAAAGAATGTCTTTTGAAGAGAGGATACAACGAGGCTTTGAGCTAGCTTTATCTGATGGGTTGGATATATGCCTTGCCATGTCTAGTGTTGCCGTAGCCATAGGTAACCGCTTCAGTCAAAAAAGCAACAACACGAACATCAAGACTTTGCTCAAAAGACCGAAAGCAATACCCCGCTTGGTAAGAGGGCTAATAAAAAGCAAGTTGGCTCATCGCTCCTTACTGCCTAAAGACTTATGGTCACTTAGGGGCCTAATCACATTCGGCATAGACACCTCGGTATATAGAGAAAAGATAAAAGAAATGTGGGGCAGAGAGCCGCTGGAATTCCACGGCTGCACCGAGGCCGTCATAATCGCCATGCAGACCTGGGACCACCAGGGTATGACCTTCATACCCCACCTCAATTTCATTGAGTTTAT
>Ga0315282_10014226_pt1 | contig 11879 bp, 11 predicted proteins | sample YL17G07_20_MG_FD_203693 | JGI IMG/M metagenome (GOLD analysis project Ga0315282, IMG submission 203693) | Sediment microbial communities from Yellowstone Lake, YNP, Wyoming, USA - YL17G07_20 | ecosystem: Environmental > Aquatic > Freshwater > Lake > Sediment | place: USA: Wyoming | collected... | reverse complement strand
GGCGAGGTTCGGAGGAGCCCTCCCGGGTCGGCGGGAGGAGGGATATTTGCCGGAAAGGATTCGCGAGGAAAAAAATTGATTTTTCTAATAACGGGTAATAAAATTTAAAAGAAAAGAACCGAGAGAGGTAGGACCCTGCGGGTGAAAATCGAGGTCAAGCTTTTTGCCAATTTGAGAGATTATCTTCCACCGGGAAGTGATAAATTTACCTGTGCGCTGGAGCTCGACGAGGGGACGACTGTGGGTCAGGTCCTGACAAGGCTGAAAATTCCAGAATCCACTCCAACCATCGTCCTCGTAAATGGAATTCATCGGAAGGTCGAAGACGTCCTCTATCCGGGCGATGTCCTCAGCGTTTTTCCTCCAGTTGCAGGCGGTTAAGAGTTTCCTCCCGGAATCTTTGAGAGCGGGGCCTGAAAAACTCAGGATAAAAAAAGGCCCTTCCAGTAAGGGGGAGCTTTATTCGAAGATCAGCAATCGGGACGGGAAAAATTTTTGTTCCTGGAGAAATTTCATCAATCGGGATTGACGGTCGAGATTAATTTTTGTATATTGAATTTATTGAAAATTAATTTTTTTGGCGGAAGGGGGGATCGTTGTTTACTTTTTCCCTTTGGAATGTCGGGCAGCTTTTCCCGGCGGCCGTGGGGGGAGGATTTCGCGGAAGCGTGGTGGATCTGGTCCTCTACTCAGGCCCGGTTGTCAAAATTGTCCTCCTCATCCTGCTCTTTTTTTCCATTCTCTCCTGGGCCATCATCTTTTCCAAGTATCGTCTGATTCATAGGGCAAACAAAGAGTCGAGGCGGTTCTTGCGAATCTTCTGGGAAGGCAAGCAACTCTCGTCCATTTTTGGTGAGTCCAAGAAGCTTCGCTACAGCCCGACCGCCGAGGTTTTCCGCGCCGGGTACGTGGAGATGGACAAGCTCAGCAAGGCCAAGCCAAACCCGGATCATTCAAAGGAGGTCAGCGACCCGGCGGGTTTGAGCATCGAGTTGAGCGGCGTGGGGAATGTCAGCCGGGCCATGCGGCAGGCCGCTACCTCAGAATTGACCAAGCTGGAACGGGCCCTGGGATTTTTGGCCACCACCGGTTCCACCACTCCCTTCATCGGGCTTTTCGGCACTGTCTGGGGAATCATGGATGCTTTCCGGGGAATTGGAATGCGGGGCTCAGCCACCCTGGCCGTAGTGGCCCCGGGAATCTCGGAGGCTCTGATCGCCACGGCAGCGGGGTTGGCTGCCGCCATCCCGGCAGTGGTAGCCTATAATTATTACATTAATCGCATCAAGGTACTAAGCGCGGAAATGGATAATTTCTCCGCGGAGTTCCTGAACATCGTGGAGAGGCATTTTTTAAAACCTTAGTAGGCTCAAGCTGTTTTTTGTAGGTAAGTCTGATGCAGGGTTCGAGGGGCGAAAATAGGGCCTTATCCGATATCAACGTCACCCCGCTGGTGGATGTGATTTTGGTCCTGCTAATCATCTTCATGGTTACAGCTCCGATGATGCAACAGGGCATCGACGTGGACCTTCCCCAGACTACCTCCAGGCCCATCGAAGGCCAGGAGGAACGTCTGGTCATCACCATCAACGCCAGGCGGGAAGTTTTCATCAATCAGGAAAAAATTGACCCCCTTTTGCTCAGAAGGCGCTTGGAAAGAAGCTCGGCCGCCCGGTTCAACAAGGAAGTACTCCTGCGGGCGGACCGGAATGTCCCTTATGGGTTCGTCGTTAAGACCATGGCCGAAATCAAAAACGCTGGCATCGAAAAACTCGGGATGGTCACAGAACCTTTTGAGGAAAGGAGATGAAAACTTCATCGACTGTCGACGTTCTGCGTGGGGTCTCGCAAAATTCGAGGCTGGGAGAGATGATTTTCATATCTCTCACCCTGCATGTGCTGGCCATCTCAGGCCTCTTCTTGGTCCCTAATCTGTCCTCGACGCGGATATTTTACTCGCCGGTATATTCTGTGCGCCTGGTGACGCCGGCATCGACCCTTGGGCCAGTAGGGGATATCCTGCCCAAGCGTTCTCCCGAGACTTTCCCCTCCAGGTCCTCTCCCGCCGCAGAAAAGATTAGAGAACGGGGGAAGGAAAAACCTATTTCTCTTTCCTCTGCTAAGAAGGAGGCCCCTGAAAAGAAAGTCGCTGAGGCCATCGAACGCATCCGAGAGCGCCGGGAGGCCAGGAGCGTGGATACGGCCATCGAGCGACTTCGCAGTGAGAAGGAGGCCCGCCAGATAAACTCGGCGATCGAAGGCATCCGCAAACGGGTGACAATCGGAAGCGCCGGGGCTATAGAGGCGGACGAAGGGGGGACGGGCGGGGCCTCTTCCGGGATTATGGGCATCAAGTTCAAAATTTACTATAACCTGCTCTGGCAGCGTATTCGCAGCGTCTGGGTCCTTCCTGAGGGGGCCCTGGGGGGGATGAAGAATTTAGAGACGATCATCGCCATCCGCATTGCCAGGGATGGACAGATTGAAGACATCCAATTCGAGAAGAAATCGGGGAACCCGTACCTGGATGAATCCGCCCTGCGGGCCATTAAGAAAGCGAATCCCCTTCCCCCGCTGCCGCCGGGATTCGAGGGAGATAAATTTGACGTGGGCGTTCGTTTCACGCCCTCCGACCTCTGAGGCCGAGACATGAAAAAAAGCCTTTTTATCGCCGTAGCCCTCTTTCTACTCGAAGGGATCTACAGCCAACCCCTGTGGGCCAAAGTTTATATTGACATCCGCTCCCCCTCTTTCAGACGTTTTCCCATTGCCATCTCTCCCTTTTCTACAGCCCTTTCCCCCAGTGATACCATGAGGCTCGGGGAACGGGCCACGGAGATCCTGAGCAATGACTTAAGCATTTCCGGGTTCTTTGCCCTCATTGACCCCAGGACCTTCACGGAGAATTCCACTCGCATCCCGCCTGCCGAGACATCTCCCGGGAGTGGGCAAGGGGAGACTGCAGGCCCGGAGGGTATCGACTTTCGCAAGTGGGCCCACGTGGGGGCTGAGGCATTGGTGAAGGGGGAGGTCACCTACAAAGATCGTTCCCTGAGTTTGGAAGCCCGCCTTTATGATGTGGTCAAGAAGGAACTGATCATCGGCAAGCGCTACATTGGAGAGGTCACTGACCTGGCCCGCATGGTCCATCGCTTCGCCGATGAAATCATCTTTGCCCTCACCGGGGAACAGGGGATCTTCCAGACGAAGATCGTTTTTGTTTCCAAGGCCACGGGAAACAAAGAAGTCTACCTGATGGATTTCGACGGGCGCAACGTCAACCAGATCACCCGACAGCAGTCCATCTGCCTTTCCCCCCGATGGTCGCCCGATGGGACGAAGATCGCCTTCATCTCCTATAAGGCGGGCAACCCTGATCTATACATCAAAGATTTGCGGACCGGGGAGGAGCGGAGGATCTCCCACTATCCCGGCTTGAACATTTCCCCGGCTTGGTCGCCGGACGGGCAGAGATTGGCCCTGACCTTGAGCAAGGATGGAAACTCGGAGATCTACACCATCCGTCCAGATGGCTCTGGTCTGGTGCGGCTGACCAATCACCCGGCGATTGATGTCTCCCCCACCTGGTCCCCGGATGGCAAGAAAATTGCTTTCGTTTCCAATCGGGGGGGCAATCCGCAGATCTACATCATGGAGGCCACCGGCGAAAACGTGCAGCGACTGACTTTTGAGGGAAAATACAACACCCATCCGGCTTGGTCTCCCAGGGGGGATCGGATCGCCTTCGATGCTTCCATCGGTGGGAATTACAATATCTGTACGATCCGCCCGGATGGGTCGGATTTCAAGATTCTGACAGCCAACCTGGGACGTTGCGAAATGCCTTCGTGGTCGCCGGACGGGCGGCATCTGGTCTTCAGCGCATCCCGCGACGGAGGGCCGCATATTTTCTTGATAGATGCCGAAGGGACGCAAATAAAAAAGTTGACTTTCCAGAGAGGAGGTGATACATATCCTAATTGGTCTTCACGATTTCGGGATGGAGGGTAAAAAAGAAATTTTTTTGTCGCGGAGAACTCATCTTTTGAGGCCATTTTAAAAAAGAAGGAGGAGAAAAGAATGTCAAGAAAATCATCAGTCTGGTTGATCGTTTTTGTCTGTGTTATCGCCCTGGCCTTCATCGCCTCCGGCTGCGCCAAAAAGCAGGTGGTTAAAGAAGAGGCGGCAGCCAAGCTGCCCCCGATGGAGGCGAAAAAAGAGGAAGTCAAGCCCGCAGTGACTCCTGAAGCGGCCAAGCCCGCAGTGACTCCTGAAGCGGCTAAGCCCGAGGCGGCCCCCAAGGCCGAAGCAGCGCCGCCTGAAGCGGCTAAGCCCGAGGCGGCTCCCCCGGCGGCAGCAATAGCCCCCGAATCCATCGATCTCTCGGGCCTGCGCATCCAGTTCGCCTTCGATGATTATTCTCTCTCCAACAAGTCGAAGGAGAACCTGGAAAAAATCGGGTCATGGATGTCCAAAAATCCCAATGCCAAGATTCAGGTCGAGGGACATACCTGTGAGATCGGCACCGATGAATATAACTTGGCCCTCGGCGAGCGGCGCGCGAACAGCGCCAAAAAGTACTTAGAGGGTCTGGGAGTCACACCCTCCAGAATGTCCACCATCAGCTACGGCAAGGAAAGGCCTCTGGATCCCGGCCACACCGAGGAGGCCCGCTCCAAGAACCGCCGGGATGAATTCGTCCAGACCAAATAACCGGTTCTCAATCCAGAGGAGCTCTCTCCAAGGCATGGGGGGAGCTCCCTTTTCCTTCATTAGCCTCCGTGGAACCTAAACTGAGAATGTTAATTTTGGCCCTCTTTTTTTCCTCGCTCCTCGTTCTGGCTGGATGCGCTACCCAAGGCGACCTGGAAGGTATGCAGCGTGATACGGACAACACGGCCAAGGAGTTTCTTGCCCTCCAGCGGAACCTTTACGATATGAACAAGGAGATGAGGGACCTGAGATCAGAGATGAAGACCCTTTCGGGTAAGATGGATATTTCGGCCAAGGGGGCGGATAATCTGTCCCAAAAAATGGAGACTTTGGATTCGGAGACCAAGACCAGGATTGGCTTTCTGGAGAAAGAGATGGAGATCGCCAGCCAGCCCATGCGCCGCTACCAGGCTGACCTGGGGGCTCGGTTGGATAAACTTCAGATCGATGTACAAAACCTGATGGGCCGGTTCGAAGAGAGTAAGTATTTCTCCCAGAAGTCTTTCGAGGAGACCAAGGCCCTCAAGGAGGGTTATCAGGGAAAGCTCGACGAGCTTGACAAGCGGATTGCAACCTTGAACAAGAGCGTGGACTCCTGGGAGAAGAGGCTCGAGGCGAAGGAAAAAGAAAAGGAGGCAAAGGCACCGGAACCCGGGGAGGAGACAGAGGAAGAGAAATCCCCGTCCAAAGCTGAATCTGCCAAAACGCAGCCTGCCGCAAAGAAGCCAGAGAAGGCGGAAAAACCGGAGAAGAAGGCTGCTGGAGGTCCGGAGGAAGCTTACAACAAGGCTTACAATCTGTTCAAAAAAGGGGATATTGAAGGGGCCAAACAGGACTTCAAAAGATTTCTGGAGGCCTATCCCAAGGCAAAATACGCGGAGAATGCCCACTACTGGCTGGGAGAATGCTTTTTTAGCGAGAAGAAATACGAAGAGGCCATCCTGGAATTTGACGAGGTGATTAAAAAATATCCCAAGGGAAACAAGGTTCCCGATGCTCTGTTCCGCCAAGGGATGGCCTTCCTGGAGTTGAAGGATACGGTCAACGCCAAACTGATCTTTAAAGAAGTCATCAAACGCTTTCCCAAGTCCGATCAAGCCAATCGCGCCCGCAAGAAACTAAAAGAAATCTAACTTTCCTCTTTTCTTTTTTTATTCCAAAGGAAGGACCGTAGCCCCCGGGGGAACCGGGAGCTGGAAATCCATGGTCCCCCATTCGGGGTTTACCTCCACCTCCCGGTACTCCAGGGAAAGAGCGGCTCTGGATTCGAGGGAGACCAGCTGAATTCGTCGAGGGAAAAGGACCCCCTGAAGGCTGCGGAAGTCAAAAAAAGTAAGCTGGAGAGATGCCCCGGGTCTTTGGATTTCGGCACGGAAAATGAGGAAAGATCGGGGGTCGACCCAGAAAAGCTGGCGCTCTTCCCTGGAAGAAGAAACGAGGTCCAGAATCCATAGGCGCTCCTGCGGATCTCCCCGAATGGAGGCCTGATCGTACGGAATCAGAGGGAGCCCCCCGAGGAGCATGGCTACGGCATCTTCGACCCCCAGGGTAACCGGTAAGGCAAAGGACAGATGTTTGGCCGTGGCCTGCCCTTGGTAATACCGGTTCTCGGTAGGGTTGAAGAGACTCAGCTTGCGGCCATCGGTGGCCAGATAGAATTGCGGTGTGCCCAGAGGGCCTAAAATTTCAGCCCGCAAAAAAGTTGGCCGGCGGACAAAGAGAACTTCTTCGGTTGTGAAACTCTTCTCCGGGGAAGAAACCTTGATTTGAGCCAAACCTTTCAGGCCCTGAAGGGCTTGAGACCGGACCTCCATCCGGCTGAGAAGGTCTAAGGGCGCTGGAGGGACGGGGGGAAGAGGGGGGCGCAGGGCACAGGCGCAAAAAGTGAAGAAAGCCGTCAGGAGGGGGAAAAGTAGCCACCTCCTCACCGCCGTCTTTGCTCCTGACGAAGCTTTTCGATCTTTTCTTTCAATTCGGATTTTTTCGGGTCTAATTTGAGAGCTTTCTCGTACATCAGGATAGCCCGATCGGTCTGCTTGCTCTTGGCATAGGCATCTCCCAGATGCTCCGTGATCACCGGGTCATCCGGGGCCAGACGTTGGGCTTTTTCCAGTTCAGCCACAGCCTTCTTCATTTCTCCCTTCTTGAAGTAGACCCAGCCCAGACTGTCGGTGATGTAACCATCGTTGGGCTGTAAATCCAAGGCTCGCTTGATGAGATGCTCGGCCTCGTCGAGTTGGATGCCTTTTTCAGCATAGGTATATCCAATGTAATTCATGGCCTGGGCGTGGTCGGGTTTGATCTGGAGGACTTTACGCATCTGGTGGATGGAAGCCTGCCAGTCGCCGGCCTTGTCGTAAAGGGTCCCCAGGCTGAAGAGGAGTTTTTCATCTTGGGGCGCGAACTCCAAAGCTTTCTTAAGAATCCGGATGCCTTCTTCGAACCGGTTGGCCTTTTCATACAAAGAGGCCAAAAATCGGTAGAGGTCGGGCTGGTCCGGTTTGGCCGCGATAGCCCCCTGGAGGGCCAGGATCGCTTCGTCGATTTTGTTCTGCTTTTCGTATAGGTACCCCAAGTGAATCTGGGAGTCGACGTAGAGTTGGGAGGATGATGGGACCCGGCGGAATTCTTCGGCGGCCCGGTCAAATTCCTTTTTCTCCTCGTAAGTGTTCGCCAGATAATAGCGGACCCGGTCGTTATCCGGCTGGGAGGAGAGGACCAAAGCAAATTGGGCGACGGCCTCGTCAAACTGACCCTGTTCAAAGTAGATGAGCCCGATCTTCGTTCGCACCTCATTGTTATGGATGGTCAATTTATCCACGGCCTGGAATTCGCTCAACGCTTCACTGAGTTTGTTCTGGCGGATGTAAACCTGACCCAGACGATCGTGCACCTCCGGATTGGAGGGATTCAAAGCCAGGATTTTCTGGTAGATCTGAATGGCTTTCTCATACTCCTTCTGAATCTCATAGATGAGGCCCAGGTCCATCAGAGCGGGCTCGAAATTGGGCTTGACTGTAAGGGCCGACTCGTAGTGACTCCTCGCTTCCTCGAAGCGCTTGGCCTCGGCATATACCCGGGCCAGGTAATAATGGCCCATTAAGGAATGGGGATTGATGTCCACCAGAGCCTTGAGATGGACGATGGCCTGATCATAATCTTTCCCTTCAGCGTAAAGGGTCCCCAGGAAGAGCTGGGCTTCCTGGTTTTTTGGTTCTATCTGCAGCACTGTCAGGTACGCCTGAATCGCCCTGTCGCGCTGGTGGAGTGAAGTATAGAGACCCGCGAGGAGTAAGTGGGCGGGAATGTATTTAGGCTCGACGAGGATGGCTTCCTGGGACTCTTGCAAGGCCTTTTCGGGGAGCCCCTTCTTCAGATAGAGGGCCGCCAATTGACTATGGAGAAAGGCAGAGGATTTATCTTTCTCCAGAGCCTTCCGGTATTCTTCGGCCGCCTTATCAATATCCCCGGAGTTCTGGTAGAGTTGGGCGAGCAAGAAGTAGTAGTAAGCTTGGGCTTGCGAACCCGGTGGCAAAAATTCTGGCATGGATGATTGAGAAGGTTTCACCGTAGCGCAAGCGGGGCCAAACAAAAAAATGAATAATAGAAGATAAAAAAAAGCCCTTCTTTTGAAGGACATACAGTGATCCCTTTTCCGTCCGGGACGATGGTCAACCAACCTTGTATAATTTAGCATAAGATCAGCCGGTTGTCAATTTGCTTTCTGAACTCGCCTGCTCTCGCCCACCCTCAATTTTACCCTCACCCCTGCATCATGGCCCGGGTGTATGGGCGACGAATGAAGGAATAACCGGCCGGGATAAAGCCCATCCCGTGTTTTCCCTCTCTATGCCGCAAAATGTCGCGGTGGAGCGTAAGCTCCCCACCCCATCCATGGAAAGATCACCGCTTTGATATTCCGAATGAGGCGCGCACGCCCCTGGGCCTGCTACCTCTGATAAAAACCGGGGGTGGGCGAGGCTTTCTCATTCTTCCGTATTCGACTCTGAGTTGACAAGGCGAGGGGTTGGGCTAAAATAAAAAAACAGAAATGAGCGTCTGTCCGTTGGGCTTGAAGGAGTTCAAGAATGTTACCACGGGTTTTGACCGTAGCTGGTTCCGATTCTGGGGGGGGAGCCGGGATCCAGGCTGACCTGAAGACGATCGCCCTGCTCGGGGGGTTCGGGATGAGCGCGGTTACTGCCTTAACTGCCCAAAATACGCTGGGGGTGCAGAGTATTTATGAAGTGCCAGCGGATTTCGTTGCTCTGCAGATGGAGGCGGTGCTCTCGGATATCGGCGTAGATGGACTGAAGACCGGTATGCTCGCCAATTCCGCAATCGTGCGGGCTGTCTGCCGGAAGATCTCCCGGTACAGCATCTCCAAAGTGGTCGTGGACCCACTGACAATGGCCAAGAATGGAGAGCGCCTTCTTTCTTCTGAAGCCGAAGAGGTCTTGAGGCGTGAGCTTCTCCCGCTGGCCCAGATCATCACCCCCAACGTGCCTGAAAGCGAAACCTTGACCGGGCGGAAAATCAGCAGCTTGAAAGAGATGAGAGAAGCTGCGGCTCAGATCCACAGGATGGGGGCAAGAAATGTCCTTGTCAAGGGAGGGCATCTTTCCGGCGGGGCCACGGATGTTTTTTTCGATGGCCGAAGGTTTTACGAGCTCAAGGGGGAGAGAATTTCTACCCCTCATACTCACGGGACAGGATGCACGGTCTCCGCAGCCATTGCCGTGGAGCTCGCCAAGGGATGCTCGGCTCTGCAGGCTGCGGAGAGGGCCAAGGCATTCATCTCTTCTGCCATTCGATTCTCTTTCCCTTTGGGCCGTGGGCAGGGCCCAGTAAATCCATATGCCCCGGCCGCCCGGGAGATCGAGCGGTACCGGATCATTCAAGAGCTAAAAAAGGGCTTCGCGGTCCTTAGAGACATGAAAGTAGGGCACCTCTTTCCCGAGGTGCAATCGAATCTGGGATACGCCCTTCCCTATGCTCAAGCGATAGAGGACGTTGCCGCTTTTCCTGGAAGGCTGGTGCACCTGGGCAAAGAAATTGTCAAGGTCGCCGACCCAGAATTCGGGGCTTCCCAGCACATTGCCAAGATCATCCTTACGGTCATGGCCCGCGACCCGGGGATGCGCTCGGCAATGAACCTGCGATGCTCTAAGGAAATTCTAGCGAAAGCGCAAAAGATGGGGTTCTTTGTGCATCATTTCGACCGGAAGAAAGAACCCGTGCGGGTGAAACGCCAGGAAGGTTCCTCCCTCTCCTGGGGAGTGCAGCGGGTATTGCGAACCGCAATCAAGATTCCTGATCTCATCTTCGATCGGGGGGATATGGGCAAAGAACCCATGATCCGAGTCCTGGGGCACGATCCTGAGGAAGTGGTTGCCAAAGTCGTCCGCCTCTCTTAAACCGTTATCTGTTAGGGTGAATCGCCGTCATATGCGCTCCCTTCAGGCACTATAGTTTTTTCTTTTAAAAGAATATATTAATTTGTAATATCATTACAATCCAGAAAACTCCCGAGGAACAATGGCCATTTCCTATCTGATGGAAACCCTCTCCAGCATGAGATGGCAGGATGTGGTGGACATTTTTTTGATTACCTACATCCTTTACCGGCTTTATGTTTGGATTCAAGGGACCCGAGCGCTGCGCATCCTGATCGCCCTCGCCGCCCTGGGCCTCCTCTACCTGCTGGCGCGCTGGAGCGGGCTCTTCATCACCAGCTGGATCCTGCAGTACCTCTGGGCCGTCATCCTGGTCATCATGGTGGTCGTCTTTCAGTCAGAAATTCGCCAGGTTCTCGAGCGGATGAGCCCTTTGCGCTTTTTCCTGGGCCGGCCAGAGGCCCTGGACCGTCTGGTCTTAGAAGAGGTCGTGCGGGCGGCTTTTGAACTGGCCCAGAAACGCATCGGGGCCCTCATCGTCTTCCAGCGTCGGGACATCCTGGAAGATCACCTCAGAGGAGGGATTCCCCTCGACGGCCGGGTGAGCTACGAGGTTCTTCTCAGCATTTTCCTCCCCAATTCTCCAGCCCATGACGGCGCAGTGATCATCCACGGAGGGAGCATTGTATCCGTTGGCTGTTATCTTCCCCTTTCAGACAACCCCGGACTGCCGCGGAACTATGGAAGCCGACATCGGGCGGGAATCGGGATTACAGAGCGATGCGATGCCATTTCCCTGATCGTTTCTGAAGAACAGGGCGAAATCTCTCTGGCAACAGGAGGCTCGATCACCCCGATGGCCAACGCGGACCATCTCCAGGAACGACTGGAATCAATGCTGGTCAAGCCCGTGCGGGCGAAGGGGCGCTGGCAATCCGCCTTAACTACGAACGTGATGCCCAAAGTCATCTCTCTTATTTTAGTACTTGCCCTGTGGGGCTTCATCGCGGGGCAGCAAAAGACTGACCTGTGGTTGACAGTCCCCCTGGAGTACCGGAACATCCCGGGGAACATGGAGATTATCGGGGATTTGGTAAACCGAGTCGAAGTAGGCATCCGCGGACCGCGGGGGATAATCTCCAGCATCACCCCGGAGCAGGTAAGGGCTCATGCGGACCTCTCCCAGTCCCTCCGGGGGCTAAATTACATCAACCTCACAGCGGAAAACATTCGTGCCCCGCTGGGAACCGAGATTACCAAGATAAACCCTTCCTCCGTTCGGATAAGGCTGGAAGAGGTGAAGGCGCGGTCTGTGCAGGTCAAGGCACACTTCATCGGAAAGCTTGCCAGCTCCTTGCGCCTCAAAACAGTCTGGGTGGAGCCTCCCTTCGTCATGCTCCAGGGCCCTGAAAGCGCCCTAACAGGCGTCCGGGAAGTTCTCACCGAGCCTATAGACCTATCCGATATAAAAGATAGCAAGAAAATCTCCGTCGGGGTGAAGGTCGATTCACCCCAGCTCCGCCTGGCCCCCAACCAGCCTTCCCAGGTCTCCGTTGAGATCAGAGTCGAGAGGGCCTCCTGATTCCCGGGGAGAGTTAATGCAGGATATATACGAAGAGATGATCGCCGTCTCTCGAAGAATTGCTGATTCTTTTCCCCAACCCCGCTTCTATGTTTGCTGTCGCGATCCGCTCGACCTCTCTCATTCTCTCTTTGATCAAGATCCCCGGGTCTTGCAATGTCGAAGACTCGTGCTTAAGGAACTGAGGA
>Ga0315282_10014225_pt1 | contig 11880 bp, 9 predicted proteins | sample YL17G07_20_MG_FD_203693 | JGI IMG/M metagenome (GOLD analysis project Ga0315282, IMG submission 203693) | Sediment microbial communities from Yellowstone Lake, YNP, Wyoming, USA - YL17G07_20 | ecosystem: Environmental > Aquatic > Freshwater > Lake > Sediment | place: USA: Wyoming | collected... | reverse complement strand
GCATCTGCGTGGGCTGAGCGGTAGTCGCGAAAAGACCCGTCTCGCTTCCTCCGAACGGATCCGTGGTGTGGTCCATGCGTCTCAGGAAGCGCCCCGACAGACTGTCGGAACCGCTCAGCCGCTGGTCGATCTTCGCCAGAAAGCTGTCCCACGTGTCCGGGTCGTTTCCAACCGCATAGTAATTGTTTATCCCCGCGTGGTTCGGCAGGGGATAGTAAGGCATGATCTGCTTGGCGATGGAATCGAACCGGGCGGCCGGGAGGATATTGCCGGGAAAACAGTTGCCGGTCTTGCCGGACACGCAGGCATTGGCGGCGCCGTTGAGTGGATCGACGAGTTTGGCGGGATTGCCATCGGCATCCGGCGATTTTGAGAAATCGCCCTGCCGCTCCAATAAACTCGGCACCCGCGTCAGTTGCGAGTCGCCGAGAATCTGCCGGTAGCTCTCCCAACTGAAAAGGAAGAACGTGCGGTCGCGCCCGTTGTACACCTTGGGAATGTACACGGGGCCGTCCAGCATGGCGCCGAACTGGTTGCGGCGCAACTTGGTCTTTTCGGGATCGAAGAAGTTCCGCGCATCCAGGGCATCGTTGCGCACAAACTCGAACAGGGTGCCGTGCGGGCGGTTGGTTCCCGACTTCAGCACCATGTTCATGGTGCCGCCGGCCAGGCGGCCGTACTCGGCCGTATAGCCGGTGGTTTGCATCTTGAATTCCTGCATGGCGTCGAGGTTGGGGCGCGCCTGCGGACCGCCGAGGCGCAGGTTTTGGTTGTTGAACCCATCGATAACGAAATTGGTGTTGTCCGCGCGGGCGCCGTTCACCGCGAAGCTCGATCCCTGCCCGCCCTGCGCTTTCTCGCCAACACCGGGAACCAGGAAGGCCAGATCGGAGAAGTCGCGGCCGTCCAGGGGAATATCGACCATCTCGCGGCTGACGATGACGTCGCCTTTCATCGGATTTTCCGTGTTCAGCAAAGGCACGGATGCCGTCACCTCCACCACTTCCGAAAGCGCTCCCACCTGCAGTTGCAAATCGAGCCGAGCCGTCTGATCGACTTCCAGCGTCAATCCGCGCTCGTCCAGCCGCCGAAATCCCTCTTTTCGGACCATGATCCGGTAGTCGCCGGGAGCCAGTTGGGCGACGGTGTATTCGCCCTTTTCGTCGGAGACGACTTCACGGAACTCTCCGGTTGCCACGTGGCGAACGGTGATTTGGGCGCCTGGAATCACGGCGCCGGACTGGTCCAGCACCCGGCCGACGATGTTCGCGTTGGGGCTTTGGGCGAAAAGAGAGAAGGGAAGCAGGAAGGAAAGCAGGAAGCCGAGAACCGCATCGCGCCGCATAAGCACCTCCTAAGTGCTGCTGGAAAGTCCGGGCCGCTTTAATGGCTAACATCTACACCTTTTTCCCTACGTATACAAGCAGGAAACAGCCGCGCCCTGGTGCTCATCATCGGGCCGATCGTGCTGGCCTACGCCTACTTGGTGCCGTAGTCGATTGCCCACGGCCACCGCTTCCTGTGGCCCGTCATGCCGTCTCCATCTCGGCTGCAAACTCGCGTATCCGCTTCAACCGCGTGCGGTAGGCGTTGTACAAACCGTCCGAAGTTTCACGGATGGCCCGGCGCACGCAGGTTGCATGATTCAGTGCTGCTGCGCGATCTACCTGGTCGATCAGAGCCTGCGGCACGGAAAGGCCGCCGGATAGCGCCCCGGAGATCCCGGCCGACACCGCCGCCAGGCAGTCCGTATCGCGCCCGAAGTTGACCGCGGCCTTCATTGCTTCCCAGGTGTTGCCGTTGGTCATGCGGAAGATGCACACGGCCTTGGTCACCACTTCATTGGCGTAGCTGTTGGAGTATACGATGCCCTTGCCGGAGTAAACGGCGCCCAGTTTCGCGCGCAACTCGCGAAAATCCTTGCCGCCGGCGGTCAGGGAAAGTCCCCGCTCCAGCTCCGCGCGGACGCCAACTTCCTTCATGAAAGGCCCGGGGCGGTCGCAGTGGTCGAAAATGGCGCCCAGGACGGAATCGACGGTCGCTTGGGCATTCGTGGCCGCCGCAATCGCGGTGACGACGACTTCCGCCCAGCGGATACCGCGCGAGTTGGCGGTGTTGTACAGTTGCCCCACATTGCGCACGTCTTCGATCGCTCCCTGCACGTCGCCCGCATTGATCAGGCCCATGGGGTGGCAGGAACGCGACAGCGAGACCAGGCCCGAGTAGTCGCAGTACTTGCCGATGTCGGCCGCCGGCATGGGCGTCTTGGCCATCGCCAGCAAAGAGCCCTCGAAGGGCTCTGAAATCAGGCCCGGCGCTTTCGGGTTCATGTACTTCACCCAGGCAGCGCGCACGTCCTCGGCGTTGACGCGGTCCTGTTTGTCGAGTATGGCCAGAATCATCAACTTTTGGCGCTCGACCCCGTCTTCGGTGGTGCCCGGCTCGCGTGTCCAGTCGTTGCTCTTGCCGTAGTGGTGATAGGGCAAGAGCCGGTCGAGCGTGCCGTACTCCTTTTCAATCCGCTCCCAGTCCCAGCCTTCGACCGGCGCGCCCATGGCCGAGCCAACGTACACCCCGGCAATGCAGCCAAAGAATTTCTCGCGCAGGCCCACCGCCAGCGCTGCCGCCGTGCTGGCTGCTCCGGTGGCGAGCGGAGCAGCCGCAGCAGCGGCACTCAGGAAATGGCGCCGGCTCCAACGCGCGTTTGTCGATTTCATGTGCACCTCCCTCACGGCTTGCAGACCACCAGGGAATTCTCTCAGATTTGCGCGGCTTTGTGTGCGGCCGTTTGCCGGACCGACTCCACCTTAAGCGGAGTGCGGCATATACTGAGTGCATACATGAGGCAAGCAACTCAATTCCCGGTTGAGACCCAGGCCGAAATTTCGTACACTCTCGGTATGCAGACAGCGCAGGGGCGAGCAGCGAGCCGGTCATCCGATCGGTCTCCAACGGCTTTCGCCGACCAGTCCCGCAAAGCGATCGCCTATAGGTATATCCAGTCAAAGATTGTCTCCGGGGAGTTGGCGGCCGGAGAACCTATTTCGGAAGTTCCACTTTCAAGAGCGATCGGCATCAGCCGAACGCCGGTTCGAGAGGCCGTCGGACAACTTACGGCGGAAGGTTTCCTCAAACACATGCCGGGACGCGGTACGGTGGTGAAACTGCCGACGCGGGCCGACATCCTCGAGCTTTACGAATTGCGGGAAGCGCTGGAAGTGTATGCCGTCGGGAAAGCGGCACGGCAACGTCTCCAGCAGGCCGACTCGGAAGAACTCCGCGCGGTCTGCGAAACGATTGCGGCGCTGGCGCTGCAACTTGAGCAGACGGGCAACCAGCGCCTCGGTGCGGCTACCATGGGAGCCTTTCTCGATCACGACATGCGTTTCCACATGCTGCTTTTACGGGCTGCCGGCAACCACCGTATCCTCAAAGTCGTCCGGGATACGCGCCTGATGATCCGCATCTTTCACACTCAGCGCGAGGGACACGATGTTGAGCAACTGCGGGAGATTTATCGCTTTCACAAAGAGATCCTCGACGCCGTGCAACGCGGGGATGCCGGCCAGGCCATGAGTCTGTCCGGCGAACATATTCGCCAGAGCTGCAAAGAGCGGTTGGAGGCTTACGACCGCTGGGACCGCGTGTCGCGCATCCGCGTGGATGACGCATTCCTGATGGGCCTGGACACCGATCAATAGAGGTCTTCCGATATTGATTCCCACAACTCGAGTCTGTCTTCTCGTTGCCGCCGCCTGCCTGGCGCAGGCCTCGCCGATTGAACAGCGCGGAAATGCCGCCTGGCCGACGCGCAATCACCTGCGCATTGCTGTTCAGGTCGATCGGCCGAGTGGACGTCCGGTTCTGCTGACCCACGAAGTTCCGGCCGGCTTCAATCCCGACTCGGTGCGCGTGATCCGCTCCACGTCGCCGGAAGTCATCCCCGCGAAGGTGGAATGGCGCGTACCGCAGATGAAAGTGAGCTGGCTCTCGAAAGGCCCCGGCGCCTATCACGCCTACTTCGATATCGGGCGTGCCGGTGAAACGGCGCGACCGGCGGAGCCGGCGATGGTCGGCACGGGCGACCCCATCTCTTACGGCCGCGCGGGCGTCCGAGGTCACCTGGGGGTCGGACTGTGGGGCCATCCAGCGGCACTCGATTTCGACGGCGATGGCAACATTGACCTCGTCGTCTCCTGCGCCGGCCCATCCGCCGGAACCTACCTGTTCCGCAATCTGGGCAGTAACCAGGAGCCGCTTTTCGACCGCGGGGAATGGCTTGGGCCGCGCGGGAAGGAACTGGTGGCGGCCGATTTCAATGGCGACGGAGCCATCGACTTGGTCATCAGCGGCGGGTACTACAGCGATGTCCGCAAAAATCGCCTCGCGACATTTGTCCCCGTGAAACTGCCCCGCGGCTATTGGGTGGGGCGCGACGATTTCTGGTATCCGGTCGATTGGGATGGCGACGGCAGAATCGACGTGCTGGCCGGCGTCAGCGACTGGCGCGACTATGGGTGGGACGACGCCTTCAGCGAAAAGGGCCAGTGGACCCGCGGCCCGCTGCACGGCTACGTCTACTTTCATCGCAACATCGGAACGAATGCCCTGCCTCGCTACGCCGAACCGGTCTTGCTCGAAGCGGGCGGCAAACCGCTCGATCAGTACGGCAGCCCCGTGCCGAACCCCGTGGATTGGCTGGGCGCCGGCAAGCTCGATCTGATTTCCGCGAACTTTATTGACACCATCACTCTCTTCCGCAACACCGGCAGGCGTACGGCTCCGCGGCTGGCCGCCGGAGAAACGCTTCGGGTGGACGGCAAACCGCTGCACATGGACTTGTGCATGATTCAGCCGCGCGTCGTGCAGTGGCACAAGGATGGCCGCGTGTCTTTGATCGTCGGCGAGGAGGACGGCAGGGTGGCCCTGCTCGAAAACCGGGCTCCGCGCGGCCGCGAACCCGATCTGGCGCCGCCTCGGTATTTTGAGCAAGTCGACCCGTACCTGAAGAGCGGCGCTCTTTCGCGCCCCGTCGCCGTCGACTGGAACGGCGACGGCAAACTCGACTTGCTCTCCGGCAACTCGGCCGGATATATCCAGTACTTCGAGAACGTGGGCGCCGCGTCCGCGCCGGCATTCGAGGATCGCGGCTACTTGAAAGCGGCGGGAAAAACCATCCGCCACACGGCCGGCCCTAACGGATCCGTCCAGGGACCAGCGGAAGAAAAGTGGGGCTATACCAATATCTCGGTTGCTGACTGGGACCTCGACGGCAAGCTCGACCTGCTGGTCAATGACATCACCGGCGCGGTCGTCTGGTATCGCAACATCGGGACCGCGCGCAACCCGGAACTGGCGGCCGCGCAGCCCATCGAGGTGGAATGGCCGTCGCGCCCGCCGAAGCCCGATTGGGTTTGGTGGGAGCCGAAGGGCAAACAGCTCGTGACGCAGTGGCGCACCACGCCGAAGGCGGTGGATTGGGACCGCGACGGCCTGCCTGACCTCGTCATGCTCGACTATCGAGGCTATCTCTCGCTCTACCGTCGAGAGCGCAAAGGCGGCGCGCTGGTCCTGCTGCCGCCGGCCCGGATCTTCGTCGAGGAACAGGGGCGCTTCCTGAATCTTGCGCCGGAGCGCGGCGGGCGCAGCGGCCGGCGCAAGGTTGAACTCGCCGACTGGGACGGAGACGGCGACCTCGATTTGATCACCGACTCGGCGGACGGCCCAATCTGGTACGAGAACGTCGGCACCCAACAGAAGCCCGTCATGAAACTGCGCGGCGCGCTGCTCGACACCAAGATACGCGGCCACAACCCCACGCCCAACGTCGCCGACTGGAATGGAGATGGGAAGCTGGACTTGATCGTGGGTTGCGAAGACGGCTTCTTCTACTACTTCGAGCGTTCCTTCATCGACCTGAAAAAACGCTGAGGAAAGCGCTGATGTCCGCTCTGGCCGCCGGCGGCAATGGAGCGAGCGGCTCGGCGAACACCTCCTTGCACAGCCCCATCACGCTCATCGCGCACTTAAGGCCACGCAGATAAGCGGTTGCTTCGCCGGTGCCCGAGTAGATGGCCGCGGAAACACGGTGCACCACCGCCTGGAGACTGCGCGCCTGCTCGGTGGCACCCTGCGTGGCCGCCTGATACAGATCGACGTAGAGCCGGGGGAAAAGGTTGGCGCCGCCGCAGACGCCGCCATCGCCGCCCGCCAGCGTCGCTTCCAGCAACTGCTCTTCAGGGCCGCAAAAGAGCCGGAACGGATGGGGTACGGCGCGGCGCACCGCCGAGAAATAGGCCATGTCTCCGGAACTGTCTTTGAGGCCGGCAATCGGCAGATTCGCGGCCGCCCGCTTCACGGTTTCCGGCTCAAACTCGATGTCCGTCAATGACGGAATGTTGTAAAGAAAGACGGGCAGCGGCAGACGCGGAACCAGGCGATCCAGATAGCCAAGCAATTCTTCCTGACTGAGCGGAAAATAGAACGGCGGCGTCAACACCAGCGCTGCCGCCCCGCACTCCGCCGCCTCCGCAGCCAGGCGTTCTGAGTTGCCCGCGGAGGGGTCGCAAAGGCCCACCAGCACAGGGACATGCGGCGGGCAGATGGCGCAGGCTGCACGCACCAGCTCGCTGCGAAGCTCGGAATCCAGGTGCGGGCCCTCGCCGGTGGTGCCCAAGATAAAAACGCCCGAGACCCCGCCCGACACGACGTGTGCGAGCATCCGCGCCAGTGCCGCTCGATCCAGCCGCCCGTCCGCGTCCAGGGGCGTCGCCAACGGGGGAATGATGCCGCTGAATCGGGCTTTATCCGTGTTCATCCGTGTCCATCCGTTGGTATGCGGGGAGAATACAGCAAGAGCGGACCGGCGTCAATCTCGAAGAAGCCTTTCCCCCGCCGGCAGTCAAAACCCTAGCAGGAATGCCAGTTGATGCTCGACCACAAGCGCTTGGTGAATCTCCTCTGCCTGCTGTATACAGTGCGTGTGGAATCACGGCCGCTCGAAATCTTGCTTCATGACCGCAGGCAGGCGAAATTGGGGAATTAAAGAGCTTCTTATCCGCAGATAACAGGTGCGTGGCAAGTGCATCGTTTTCAATGGCTTGCAATCTCCGTTGGCCGCCGGTTTCCCGCCTTCGTGCGTGTAACCCACTGGCAGGCAAGCAGATAGGTGCCACCGGCAGCGCCACCCGCTAATACAGGTGCTAAGAAAAGGAGCCAAACGTATCGCAATCCTGGGACAGGGCATTCCCGCCCGTCCTCCCGGTGTTCCAATTGTCAAAAAACGGGCCCGGCGTCGGCGCGCTGGCCCGATCACGCCGCTATCAACTACAGCACTGTAGATTCCAGCAAGCTATAACATCCCGCCACGCTTGTCAAGCCTTTTCTGCGGGCGGTGGTGGGTCACTTTCCGAAAAGCCGACTATACGGACGATGACGCTCGAAAGCCTAAATGGGACACGCCGCACGCACGAACTGGCTCTCTCTCAGCCGCCGCTGCCGGCAGAACTCCCGGATCGACACTCCACTCCTGGCCGCCTCGCCGATTGCCCGCTGCCACTAACGACGCTTCTCCGCGTCCGTCTTGTTGCTGTTTGACATCCGACCGTCCTCCTGTTGCCACCCGCGGGCGCACACGTCGAGCGCCCGTGGTCAACGCTGGGGGAGTATGACCCGCGATTTTCAAAGGGCGAAGACGGGCTTACGGGACGGATACGCAGGCACTGATCAGGCAACCGTGCTGCGAGTTGGAGTTAAACGTGCTTTCTCGAGACCGCGAAGGCGAAATCGTGCTCATAGCGCTTCGATTCGGTCCCTGGCCGAAAAACGTTGGTCTGCCGATTGCGAATCTCTGTCGTCGTGCCGTGATGAAGTGGGCGAACAAGAGACCCGGCCAGCCCTGACTTAAGCGACTCTCTCAGACCGGTAAAGAGCTCCTGCTTCGATAGCCTTGTCCCACCTATTCGCACAACCACTACAGATTCAGAAGCGAGCAGTCGCGCACACCCAGACCAAGTATCAGTGAGGAACTTCCAGTACGCTTCGCTGTTCGTGTGTCGGTCATCGCTCGCTACTAACGGGTTTGGATGAGCAGGTCCGCCAAGAAACCAGAGGCGAAGCCACTGGTCCTCCCGATAGTCTGTAGTATCCAGATAGGGAGGGGACGTGACGATCAGCTTCACTCGACCTCGCAAACGTGGAAATGCACGGGCAGCCTCTCTGGCATCCCTCATCTTGACGCTCCCCCGTAGCGGCAAAGACGCCGCCGAAAGACGGAGCTCACACATCCGGCGAAGAATCACAAATGCATCTCGTTCGGGCGCGAAGCACCGCTTGGCCGCCCACCAGCGAACGGAGTAGTCTGGCTTCGTACTAATAGTTCGAGGCATCCGGTTACTCAGGCAGTTAGGTGACTTGTGTGACTCGCCATGGAGGCAACCGAGTGTGACAGCGGCAATGAAACGGTCCACACGAGACGTTTGCCAGTTCAGTCGCTCACGCAAGAACAGCACGTGCGACAATGTCTTCGGGTGAAAGCAAGCGGAGAAGAAGAAATCGTGGGGTGGAGTGAGGCGGGTGCTTCCCCCGACAAAAATCTCCTGCAGTTCGTGCAGTCGCGCGATCACAGAACCCAATTGGGGCGGCGCAGCCTTCGCAGCGGCAACGCAAGCAGCTACAGGGTTGATGTCCGTTCCGGCAGACGGTCGCCCCTGAAGCAAGCTTTCCAGCACGGTCGTGCCGCGGCCGCAAAACGGATCAAACACGGTATCGCCACGGCGGGAGTACGCCAGGACTTGCTTTGCCACGAACTCTTCCGGGAACATGGCAAAGTAGGGACACAAGGAATGGAGCGGATTCCTCATCTGTTCACGGCCCCGCGCGCAAAATGTTCGTTGCCTTCGTAACCCACTCGTTTACGTCCGTAAAGTGGTCGGCACTCTCGATACGGTGTTTCGCGTCTGCAGAAAAGCCCATGCAAATGCTCGCAAGATGTGGAATGCGCATTCGGTCGAAAATAATCCCGAAACGCTTCTCTTCGTACCAGAATAGACGCTTGCGGGCTACCGCAAAAACGTCTCGTTTGGGTTCCTGCAGGTCATGATGAAGAGGGAACGGAATGAACATCGCTGGAGTGCAAAAGCTGGCCGGAGCCTCAGTAAACCATGCGCCGTGAAATTGCGAGACGTATTCGACTACAGACTTCGACTTCCATTTCAGCCCCGAGGCAGACTGCCCCAGAAGATACAGCTTGCCTGGCATCCGATCCGGGAACTCCCGCCACGCGATGACGTCTATGCCGCCGTCCTTCAATTCCTGCGGGAGTCCATCTGGTATCTGCGAGCGTACGGTTCCGAATCCGAAACGCGCGAACGCGTTGCGCAAAGCTGGCAGAAACGCGTCTCCAGTTGCCCTGGGAAACCCGAATGAGGAAACATCCCCGGCAAGCAAACCTCCTGCGGCCAAACAAGCGCAAACCTGAAAATTACCGGCAATGCCTTTCGCAACATCCTTCAGCTCATCTCCACCCTGAAGTCGGTCTAAGCGAATCGCTGAAGCCAGCAGGCAGAACAAATAAACTTCACGTCCCGGATATTGGCTGACGTCCCTTCCCAGAAAAGATAGCGTCTGATTGCGGCCGTCGACGCTGAACGGGTAGGCGTCCCCAAGACAGGCTTGCCGGTAAAGTAGCTCATCAAAGGTCGCTATCACAACACCCTCGCGTTCCGATTCGACGATGTCTTCGTCCAAGGGCTCACCGCTCGATTCGTCAACGATCGATTCCCTCACAACAGCATCGCTAGATAGGTCGAGCACACCGAGAAGCCCAGCCTTGCTCGACTTCCCTCGCGAAGAGAACAGAGCGGTAAGCTCCAAGAAGTCGGCACGCTCGCTTCGGGTATCCGTAAGACTAGGCTCAGCTAACGTCACCATCACTACTGCTCGGCCTTTCCCGAGGCTCTTTCGCGCATGACAACTAGCAGGCTGCGGATTGTTTTCTGGAGGCCCTCAGCTACGCGCAGAAGCGTGGGATCGCCATCGTAGTAGCCAGACAGACTCATCGCGTCTTCACCCTGTTTGGCAGCTAGCATTAGTGATTCTTCGAACCTGTATGATGGGGGCTCGACCCGTTCGAAAGCAGCCTGCAGGTTTCGAGTTGTCTGTAACATCAGCTTGGCCTCCGGGTTCGCGAGGACTTTACTCAGCTGATTCAAATTGGGATTCTGGCTCTGAATAATCGTCGGCTCACCCTTCTGCTCCTGCCCATAAAGCCAAGACATAAGTGTGACCAGTTGGTCGCGGTGCACGGGAGCTATGGGATCGGGCTGTGGGGGTGCGGAAAGATCCTCGGCGGTGAGGCCTAGCATATCTCTGACGGAGGCTCGAGTGATTGCAGTGTACAGATGCGAGAAAGCAAAGTTCTTCTTTGAAATCTGGCTGATATCAAAGCCATCTGCGATGGCTTGTTGTAAGACATACCAGCCGGTGACCAGGCGGCGGACCGTGTTGTGATTGTCGCCGAGAGTGCGGCTGATGGTCGCAATGTCGCCGCCGTCCTGAAACCACTGGGCGGCATACTTTGCTTTCGCCAAGGCATCCCACTTAAACGGACCGTTGATGTGCTTGAAGCCGATATATGCACGCGCATCCGAGCGATCGTCGACCCAGAGAACCCGAACCTCGCGGGGCAAGGGCTTTGGAGTCCCGACATGCGGAAGCGAGATTTTCAGCTCTTTACGGGTTGCTTCGTCGTCTATGAGCCGCAGGGCCGCCAGGCGACGATTTCCTTCGAACACGACGTTCGTACCCCGCTGCACGATCAGCGGTTCGATATCCACGTACCCCGCAGAGAGAATGGACTGTATCAGCTCGTCTACGTCTACGTTGTCGTAGAGATACTGAATCACCTGCGATTCACCTTCGAATTGCCGGCCGATGAAGCGTGGGTTCTCAAGGTCGAACCGCAATTCGGAATGAGGCGTGAACTCCTTATCAGCGGGGAGTTCCTTTTGCGCCAGTGTGACGGCCTTTTTCACGGCTCCCTCCTCCCGAGTTTGTTGTTCTCGCTGGGGTGACCAGCGGCTTCCTTCTCTTGGTCGATCCAGACGTCGATGTCAGAGTGCTTGAACCGCCAAGAGCCGGCGACTTTGAACCCCGGAAGTCGTTTGCTCCTGGCCAGGCGATACACCGTTTTCTCGTTTACCTTGGGCAAATCGGCCACCTCGCGTATCGTGAGGATAGAAAGCTCCGCCATACTGGTCCAGTTCTTGGCTCAGACTACCACAGGACGGGAATCTTGTCCAAAATTGTCCCCCAGTGGCCCGTTTCGTCCCTTGACAGCACTCCTTGCCCAGCCGCGACTTCCCGAGGGCGGCCCGCGACTTGACCGGATAACGCGCTATCCGGAAAGCGGCTCTCCAGGCGCCCGCCGGACCTTGCGGGCAGTTCGACGCAAACCCCAGCCTCGGAATGGACCTTGACACCGGCTGCGCAGCCCGCGCCCGCCGCAGGATTTGCTGCCGGACTCTTCGCCACGGCTCGTTCACTCCGCCAGTGGTATCCACACGGTCATCTGGGACATGCCGCGGTTCGCCCAGGCGTAATAGGGGATGAGGCGTATGCGGGCGGTGCGGGCCGGCTCCGGCCGGAGGGTGCGGTACAGCAGGCCGCTCCACTCCCCTTCCGGGCGCACGCGCGCTTCGGCCTCCAGTACCATCACTCCGCCCAGCAGCGATTTGTCAAACCGCTCCTCGAAGGGCGTGGCCGGGGCCAGCGCGATTTCGGAGACGCGTATGCCGGCAGGCACGTCCGGCGATTCCAGCGCGTACACCAGGGGCCCGCGCATTACGGCCACCTGGTTCCGCGCGCTTTCCACATAGGGAT
>Ga0315282_10014224_pt1 | contig 11880 bp, 9 predicted proteins | sample YL17G07_20_MG_FD_203693 | JGI IMG/M metagenome (GOLD analysis project Ga0315282, IMG submission 203693) | Sediment microbial communities from Yellowstone Lake, YNP, Wyoming, USA - YL17G07_20 | ecosystem: Environmental > Aquatic > Freshwater > Lake > Sediment | place: USA: Wyoming | collected... | reverse complement strand
CTAGATTCCTTTGATATTATTACTTGTGACCAAATAATCATACATGCTTGTTTAGCTCGAAAAGCAAGTAGCCAGTTTTTGGACTTCCACAGACTAGATTACCCCGAAATGGATCCGCCTGAATGGCACAAATGGCTCACGGTCAAGCAAGAGAACGGGGAGGTTAAGATCGGCGAGCTGGCTATTGACTTTTGGGGGTCTCTTGAGGAGAACTATGAAGCCCATAACAGGGACTATAAAGGATGGTACCAAAGTAAAAAATAAGGAAGCGTTTTCATGGTTCAAAAAAAGGTATATGCATTTCCCAACTTGCCTACCCCAAGTAGACCGGTAATATTCAATCCCGAAATCTGTAAGGGGTGCAACGTCTGTGTGGAGATATGTCAGATGGACGTGTTTATCCCCAACCCGGAGAAAGGCAAACCCCCGATTATATTGCATCCTGACGAGTGCTGGTATGATGGTTGCTGTGTCGCTGGCTGCCCTAAGCCTGGGGCTATTAAGCTAAACCATCCACTAATGCAGCGGGTGCGTTGGAAACGCAAAGATACCGGCGAACACTTTAGAGTCTAGGAGTGGGAATCGACTATCGCAACGGAGGCAGGACGGGGCACCCTGTGTGACTAAAGAGTCGAGAGGAATAAAATGACAGTAATTTTACTTGCCCAATTGCTAGTAAACGGGCTAGCAATAGGGGCAGGCTATATCTTAATAGTTGTTGGGCTTGATATCATTTTGAGGGGTACGAAGATACTTAACTTTGCCCATGGCCAATTCTATATGCTCGGTGCTTATATTCTTTTTGTGGAATATGAGGTGCTTCATCTCAACTTTGCATTATCTTTGGTTTTGTGTGGGCTGGCATTGCTGCTGCTCGGAGCTATATCCTATCTCTTCGTTTTTAGCATCGTGCAACGCCGATTCGCGCTAGGTGCAACTTTCTCATACCGATTACTATTGAGTGCGATGGCATCTGTGGGCCTGATGATGATTCTTCAACAGGGAACACTGTTAGCTTTTGGAACCTCAGGAAAGGGGGTATCCCCTGTCTTCACCCAAATGATAGTTTTTAGTGATTATAGGTTACCCTTGGAGAGGCTAGCAATAATATTGATTGCCGCATTAGCATTGTTTGGTCTATATTTGCTTATGTTCAAAACTAAGTTAGGTAAAGCAATGCGTGCTGTCTGCTTTGATTCAGAGGCAGCTTCTCTGCAGGGAATAAACACTTTCTTGATATTTCTGGTATGTTTTGCAGTGGGTAGTGCTCTTGCCGGGCTAGCGGGAGGAGTGATAGCACCTGTTTTTTCAGTTACGCCTACTATGGGAACAGAGGTAATCTTCTTGGCTTTCCTGGTATTGCTTATAGGTGGGCTAGGAAGTTATAAGGGTACAATTTTAGGCGGCATCTTGGTAGGGTTAGCGTTAAGCTTCGGTTTCCAATTTTTTGGTGGTCTTTCACAACTGCTTGTCTTCATCCTTGCTATCGTTATTCTAGCTTTTAGACCTGGGGGTATTCTTGGTGAAGTCTTTGACTGATCAACGAGTACCGATAAGTAAGTTAGTTTGGCTATCTGTTGCGCTAATAATTCTCATAATACTGCCATGGATAATCGAAAGTCCTTACATCATGCACCTTCTCATTATGTTTCTTATTCTAGCTGTTCTTGGGATGACATTCAGCATGCTGTTCAATACAGGGTTAATAACCCTAGGTGCTGCTGCCTTCTATGGCATAGGAGCCTATGCTTCAGCCTTATCGGCAACAAAACTTGGCCTATCTTTTTGGCTTGCCTTGCCACTGGCTACCCTGATAACAGCGATCCTTGCATTAGCACTTGGGGCTATTATTGTTAGGCATGCTGGCGTAGCCTTTGTCATCATAACTATGTTATTTGCTCATGTTATAGTTCAAGTAACAGGCCAAGTCGAACTATTTGGTGGATGGGGTGGAATTTTAGGTATTCCTCGTCCAGGTTCCATCGGTCCGATAGAATTTGCGGGTAAAATCCCCTGCTACTACTTAATGCTGTTTCTATCACTGTTGATCGCGCTCATTTTTTACGCTCTTTACACGTGTCGTGTTGGTAGGGTATGGCGGACAATAAAGCTAAGCCCTCCTTTAGCAGAAACTCTGGGTATAAATCTCTATCGCTACAGGCTGCTCGCATTTGTTATAGGTTCTTCTGCCGCCGGGGCAGTTGGCAGTTTCTATGCCCACTATTTTGGAGTGCTTACACCGGGCACATTTGGTGGTTGGACCTCGATTTATATTCAGCTTTATGCCGTTTTGGGCGGCTTGGAATTCTATATTCTAGGACCGGCAATTGGTGCAGCTATAATGACCTTTCTTCCTGAATTTTTGCGCATTGCCAAAGAGGTCGAGCCCATAATTACTGGTGCCCTGTTACTTATCATAATCCTTTTCTTCCCTGGAGGCATTTTAGGCACACTGCAGACATTCCCACGCTTGCGTTTAGCTAGTATGTCAGCCCAGGTTAGAAAAATCAGGGCCTGGCTATCAAGTGGGGACAAACTAAGGAGATGACTTGGGAGGTTAATTATGGCACTACTGGAGGTTAGGGAGTTGAGCAAGCACTTTGGTGGTCTAGCAGCAATCGACAAGCTACACCTCGATGTCTATGAGTTGGAGGTTCTGGGTTTGATAGGTCCCAATGGCGCTGGCAAGACTACCTTATTCAATGTAATTTGTGGTTTTTATCCACCGTCAAGCGGTAGGATAATATTTAGAGGAGAGGACATAACTGCTCTAAGGCCAGACCAGGTGGCACAAAGAGGGATAGGGAGAACCTTTCAAGCATCAACTTTATTTATGCAGTTGACAGCTTTTGATAACGTATTCGCCGGGCTTTATAGGCATTACAGGCAACCAGTGTGGAAGGCATTCTTGCGTACTCCAGCGGCCAGCATGGAAGACTTCTCTAGCAAACAACGAGTTATGGAGATACTAGAGTTCATGGAACTAGCCTCTCTAAGGGATGAACTGGCAGGAAACCTAGCTTATGGGCACCAAAGGGCCTTGGGACTTTGCATAGCATTAGCAACTGAGCCTGAATTACTACTGTTAGATGAGCCAGTCATAGGTATGAATGAAACCGAAACACTAAACATGATAAGTAAGATCAAGCAAATACGAGAGAAGGGTACCACCATTGTGGTAGTAGAGCATGATATGAGAGCAGTTATGAACCTCTGTGACAGGGTTGTAGTATTAAATCACGGGAAGAAAATTGCTGAGGGATTACCCGCAGAGATAAGAGAGAATGAAGAGGTAATTGAGGCTTATCTTGGGAGGCGAGATGATGAAACCTTTGCTCGAGGTTAAAAACATAAGAGTAGACTATGGCAAGGCAGAGGCATTAAGAGGTATTTCAATAAGAGTTGACGAAGGGGCAATAGTTGCTCTTATCGGAGCTAATGGTGCTGGGAAGACTACCACTTTAAGGACCATATCTGGCTTAAAGACACCGACCTCAGGCGAGATATGGTTTCAAGACAAAAGGATAGATGGCATGCGACCTCATAAGATTGTCAGGTTGGGAATTGCCCATATTCCTGAGGGAAGAAGGATTTTTGCGCCTCTGACTGTGCTAGAGAACCTAGAGATGGGTGCTTACCTACAAAAGGATAAAAGAAGTCTAGCTAGAAGCTTAGAAAATGTGTACGAACATTTCCCCATTTTGAAAGAAAGAAGGAGGCAAGTAGCTGGAAGCCTAAGCGGTGGCGAGCAGCAGATGCTAGCTATAGCACGCGCTCTGATGACTGTTCCTAAACTGCTGCTGGTGGATGAGCCAAGCTTGGGATTATCGCCCATATTAGTGGAGAGGGTTGGCAATATCATTACTGATATTAACCAAAGTGGCGTAAGTATTGTGTTAGTCGAGCAGAACGCTCGCATGGCACTCAGCTTGGCTCATAGAGCATACGTCTTGGAGGTAGGTAAGATAGCTTTAGAGGGCGATGCGAAGAAACTAGCCAATGATGAGGATGTGAAAAAGGCATATTTAGGAGGTTGAGATGACAGTTAATGAATAATGTCTGCAAACTTCTTGTGGTATTGATGTTAATTGCACGCGTGTTTCCAAAGTGGCAACCACCAGTACAAATCTAAAGGAGGGTAAAATAATGGATTTTGAATTAAGTGAAGAGCAAAAGGCTTTGAGGGCACTTACTAGAGACTTTTGTGAAAAGGAGGTAGACTGGAAGTACCTCGTTCAGCTTGCAGACAAACCGGTAACGCCGGAAAACGCGAGAGATCGTATGCCCTGGGACCTAATTAAGAAAGCGCATGACATAGGGCTGCGAACGCTTTCCGTTCCAGAGCAATATGGTGGTGGTGGTGCTAGTCGTTTAACACAATTTATAGTTGCGGAAGAATTGGGGTACTCAGGTGGGCCATTCGGTACCATTATAACAGGGAATTGGAAACACGCCCGAGACTTAGCTCTTTGGGGGACTGAAGAGCAAAAAGAGGAATTTCTGACGAAATTTATGAATGATTACCGTTACACTATCGCTGCTTCATGGCATGAGGCAGGACCAAATATTGGTGCAGGGTATCCATATGACGCGCCGCCAGGGGAAGGTCTGCAAACTTTCGCATACAAAGATGGGGATGAATGGGTTATAAATGGTGAGAAAGATTACTGTTCTGGCGGAGGAGTAGCTGACTTAATCTTCGTCACCACTAAAATACGTAAAGACAAGCCAATGTCTCAATCTGGGGCCGTCTTCTTGGTACCTACGGATACGCCGGGGTTTTCCATTGCAAGAATTAACAACTTCATGTCAAACCCTAACCGGGTTAATGCAGCCCTTCGTTTTGAGAATTGCAGGATTCCCGCACGTTACCTATTTGGTGAAGAGAATAAGGGAAGTGTCCAGATGCATAACCGCCTTGCAGGTAAGATTGTTCATCTCGGCTGTTTGATTGGCTGGGCCCAAAAGATTTATGAATTAGCCAAGGAGTATACAAAAACGAGGATTCAGGGAGGCCAACCAATTTTTGAACATAAGAACATTGGAACTAAAGTGGTAGAGTTAGGTCTTCTTATAGAATCAGCAAGACTCCTTTGTTATAGGGGTTGCTGGGAAGAAGATAGGGCAGACAAGGACCGAGGTTTGACAAGTATGGGTGCATTCTGGTATTTCAAATGCGCTGCTTATTGGAAAGGAGTTCTCCCACGGATTTGTGGAATACTGCCGGATATTTTGGGCGGCATCTCGATGGAGAAAGAGTTACCTTACGAAAGTTTTATCCGCGAGATGTTCATGTGGCTTCATGGTGGTTATACAGTGAGCGGGTGTCAAATAGAGGTCATGGGGCAGATTGATAAATGGATGCCGACAGGAAGAATGTAGCATTACCAGTCATTTATCGAAAGAAGTTGGAGCTAGAATTTGGAATCTCAGAGGTGAATAAATGGATGGTTGGGTAGGTCAGGTTTTGAGGGTCAAACTAACCGAAGGTGATTGTTCTGTCGAAGACTTAGACCCAGATATGGCTAAGGCTTTCATTGGAGGTCGAGGTCTGGCTTCAAAGTTCCTCTTCGATGAGATAGACCCTACCATTGACCCCTTAAGCCCTGAGAACAAACTCATTTTTGCCACGGGTCCCTTGACCGGAACCGGAGCTGTAACTGGTAGTAGGTATATGGTAGTGACTAAGTCGCCATTGACTGGTGGCATTGCCTGTTCCAACTCAGGTGGTTATTTTGGTCCCGAACTGAAATTTGCTGGCTATGACCTCATAGTCTTGCAGGGCAGAGCTCCCGAGCGTGTTTATTTATCAATCGTGAACGATAATGTGGAAATTAGGCCAGCGCACCATCTATGGGGCAAGAGCACCGTCGAGACCGAAAGCGTAATTAGATCAGATATCGGTGATGCCCAGAAAGCCAAGAAGACTCAGATTGCCTCCATCGGTCCCGCTGGCGAAAATCTGGTCAGGATGGCGTGTGTTATCAACGACCACAGGGCAGCGGCACGCTCTGGAGTGGGGGCAGTGATGGGGTCCAAAAATTTGAAGGCAGTGGCAGTTAGAGGAACAGGAAGACCTACCATAGCCGATAGCCACGGCTTCAGAAAGGCTACATTGGCTCTTACGGGCAGGATTAGGAGAGAAAAGAAGTTTGCTTTAGAGGCTAGGATTAAGTACGGCACCTGGCGCATCATAGAGATGATGCTCAATTTAGGCATGTTACCCACCAGGAACTTTACCGCCGGTTCCCTGGACGGAGTAAGCACGATTGACGAAATACGAAGACAGATTCTGGTGAAAGAGAAGTCGTGCTTTGCTTGTCCGTTTCGCTGTGGAAGAGTAACCAGACTGAATGACCCTGAGTTCCAGGGGGAGGGAGAAGGTCCGGAACATGAAAGCTTCACCCAGCTGGGGCCTTGCTGTGGGATTACTGACCTTGCGGCTATTACCAAAGCTAATTACCTATGTAACGAGCTGGGGATGGATACCATATCGACAGGCGTAACCATTGCCTGCGCTATGGAGCTTTATGAGAGGGGATATATGCCAAGTAAAGACGTACCTTTTCCGATAAATTTCGGGGATAAGCACGCCATGGTTAAACTGGTGGAAATGATAGCGGCTAGAGAAGGAATTGGTGACTTACTTGCTGAGGGTTCGTACAGACTCGCCGAGCACTATGGCCATCCAGAGATTTCCATGAGTGTAAAAAGGCAGGAGATGCCAGCTCTACATCCTCAAGGTTATCAAGGGCTTGGACTTGCCTATGCCACCAGTAACAGCGGAGCTTGTCACACCCGAAGCAACCTAAACTTCAATAACAGGTTGGAAACAGTGGGACAGGCAGCCAAGATTAAGGCGGGACAAGACTTCATTGCTGTGGTTGATTCTAGTGGTCTCTGCTGGAGTATCTTTGGTGGACTACTAATGCTGAAAGATGAATTGCTGTCCTACCTAGGACTAGCTACTGGCGCTAAGTATACCGACGAAACCCTGATGCTAGCTGGTGAGAGAATCTTTAATCTGGAGCGGCTATTCAATCTGAAGGCAGGAATTACCGGCAGGGATGATACCCTACCTGAGAGGATACTTAAGGAGCCTGTGCTCAAAGAACAAGCCGAAGGTCAGGTAGTCAAGCTTGCTGAGATGTTGCCAGAGTACTACAGTCTTAGGGGATGGGATGAAAATGGTGTTCCGACGTTAGAGAAGTTAGCACAGCTAGGATTAAGCCAAGGAGAACAGTGTGACAAAGACAATAGATGTGCATAATCATTTATACCCAAGGAAATGGATAGATTACCTTGAAAAGCGAACAAAACCGCCAAGGATGGAACGCACCGGTTCTACCGCCTGGATCTTTCGTTCAGAAAATGTCCCTATTTCCCACATAAGTAGGGCAGGCCATTATGACCCCGCAGCCAGGATAGAGGATATGGACAGGTATGGCATCGATATCCAGATACTTAGCTTAACGATTCCCAGCGTGGAATTGGTGCCAGCAAATGAGGGGGTCACGTGGGCAAGAAAAGTCAATGACTACCTGGCAAGTGTTTGCCAGAGATACCCCAATCGGTTTTTTGCCTATGCTACGCTGCCCTATCAGGATCGGGACGAGGCTGTGAACGAGCTGGAACGAGCCTATAAGGACCTTGGAGTAAAGGGAATAATAATGTTTTCCAATATTAATGGAAAGCCCATCGCTTCTCCTGAATTCTATCCTATCTACGCAAGGGCAGAAGAATACGAGTTACCTATCTTAATTCACCCAGCTCCACCACTGACTGGAAGCATAATGAAAAAACTTCGTCTACCCTTACCGCTTTTTGGCTTTGTGCTGGATACGACAATGGCTGTCATTAGCCTGATTTTTCAAGGCGTGCTGGAGAAATATCCCAAGTTGAAACTTATACATTCCCACTTAGGCGGAGTGGTCCCTTATATGGTTGGGAGAATCGACGATTCTTTCACCAGCTATTGCGAAGAATATGGACTTGAGTTGCCTGAGGCACCGTCGTACTACTACAAGAGGCAGGTGTATGTAGACTCTATTTCGTATCATCTGCCGGCAATGAAGTGTTGCCTTGACTGGCTAGGTTCTGAACACATTATGTTGGGGACTGATTACGCCCACCCGGTGGGACATATAGAGGAAGCTATACGCTGTGTCCGGGATATGGGCTTATGTGAAGAAGACACCGACAAGATTCTTGGCGGAAATGCCGCCACACTCTTTAGGTTAGAATAACTCGCTGTTCAACGGCGGGGCTCTGCCAGGGAAGACAAGGGCCCAGGGGTTGTGGGCTACTCCCCTGGAAAAACAACCCCCGGTGTGCTACCCTTGGCTTAAACAGGACAATAAGGCATCCCGCCTAAGATTGGGAGTGATGGTTAGAAAGCGTAGAGTGGTGGCAACAGAAGAGCTTTGCGATGAGGAAGGCTAATAGGTGGCTCGCAGTGCTAAGAGTAAGGCAAGAGGAGGTAGTGAGCAGGAATGACAGCAATCAGGGGCTCTACCAGAAGGAGCAAAGTGGTTGCAGATAAGTTGGTAAGAAGCACGTGCGGGATTTGCCAGATCGGCTGTGGCATATTAGTCCACATGGATAACGGACGGGTCATCAAAGTAGAGGGCGACCCCCAGAATCCTCTCAATGAGGGGGCGCTATGTCCCAAGGGGCTGGCGTCGCTGGAGTATCTCTACCATCCTGACCGTCTGCAGCGTCCCCTTAAGAGATTAGGGGAGAGGGGGAAAGGTAAGTGGCTGCCGGTTAGCTGGGACGAAGCTTTAGACATGGTAGCCGCTGGGTTAAGTAAGGCTAGGGACAAGTATGGTGCCGAGTCAGTCGTCTTCATCCGGGGAAGCTTCAAAGGTGGCTATCAGGGGGAGTACCTGGCTCGATTTGCTAACGTCTTTGGCTCACCCAATATCACCTCTATGGCACATCTTTGCTTTGTGCCCCGCAGGAACGCCTCAAGGATTACCTACGGGTTCTATGCCATTCCCGATTTTGACTACCCACCGGCTAGCATCGTGGTCTGGGGTGAGAATCTGCCGGAAACCTTACACCATGTCTACCGGCGCGTGGTGAGGGCGGTAGAACGTGGGGCAAAGCTTATGGTCATCGACCCCAGGCAGATTGCGGGGCTGGACAGAGCCGGCTTATGGTTAAAGCCGAGACCAGGTTCAGACCTGGCTCTGTCCCTGGGAATGCTGAACGTGATAGTTAACGAGGGTCTGTACGACAAGGCTTTTGTCGAGCAGTGGACGGTAGGCTTTGACCAGCTCAGAGCTCATGTTCAGGATTACACCCCGGAAAGGGTCGCCAACATCACCTGGATCCCGGCTGAGATGATTGAGCAGGCAGCCAGTTTTTATGCCACAAATCAGCCAGCTTGCCTTCAGTGGGGTAACGCCATCGACCATGAGGTGAATAGCTTTCAAACCGCCCGGGCTATTTGTATCCTGAGAGCCATTACTGGCAATCTGGAAATACCGGGCGGAGAACTGCGTTGGTCACCACCACCCCTACTTGAACAGGGCTCGCCGGCAATACATCTACCACAAATGATATCGCCGGAGCTGCGCGAGCGACGGGTTACCACCAGTGACAAGCTGCTACCGATTGTCTTTTACGCCCTGCCCCAGGGGATAATTAAGGCTATCCGCTATGGAGACCCCTACCCGGTTCGAGCTGCTTTTGTCCAGGGGTGTAATCCACTACTGAGCTATAGCAATGTCCAGGAAGTATATCAGGCTCTCCTCAACCTGGATTTCTTGGTAGTAGCTGATATGTTTATGACGCCTACTGCCGCTTTGGCTGACATAGTGCTGCCGGTAACTACTTATCTTGAGTTTGACAATATTGTGGCACCACCCTATTCCTCTGCTGTAGCTTCGGTTCAGCAAAAAGTTGCTCGTGTCGGCGAGTGCCGCTCTGACTATGAGATACTGCAAGACCTTGCCCGAAAGCTGGGACACGGAGATTATTTCTGGGATAGTGAGGAGCAGTGCTTGGATTATATCTTGGCGCCCTCAGGTATAACGTTTAACGAATTCAGAAAGATAGGCGTGCTGTCGGGCAGTAAACAGTACCGAACCTATCAGTCTCAAGGCTTTGCTACCCCCTCAGGCAAGGTTGAGTTATACTCCGACCAGCTTAAACAGTGGGGGTTTGACCCTCTACCCACCTATTACGAGCCTCCTGAGACACCCTATAGCAATCCTGAACTGGTTAAGGAGTATCCGTTAATATTTACCAATTGGAAATCGGAACCCTACCGCCACAGTGGAGGTCGGCAGATAGCTTCTTTACGAAGTACCCACCCTGAGCCGATTATTATGATTCACCCTGAAACAGCAGATAAGCTGGGAATAAACGAGGGTGACTGGGTATACATTGAAACCAAGAGAGGCAGGATAAAGCAGAAAGCTACTTTAACCGCCAGTATTGACTCAAGGGTAGTGGGTGTTGATTATGCCTGGTGGTTTCCGGAAAAGGGAATATCAGATTTGTACGGCTGGGCAGAATCAAATGTTAACCTTCTGACTGACGATAAACCACCATTTAACCGGGAGATGGGCTCCCCTAATTTGAGGGGCATCCTTTGTAAGGTCTATAAGGCGTAGTGTTGGGTGGGCTCTTCCAGGGGAAGTCTCCAGGTCTTTTTACCTTTTTCTGCCTGGCAGCTTAAATAACCCTCCAGCCGCTCCGGTTAGGGGAGCCCTGACCTCAATCCGGCAAGTGGCATCCTGCCCACCAGGTCATAATAGCACATGGCAGAACGTGGGGATAGCAAAGGCGCTTTACCGTGGTTCCAAAGGACGTTAGTGTGGAACAGGCACACCGGCTATGCGATGAACTGGAGCACGATATAGAAATTGGGCTGCCCTATGTAAGAGTGTCATATCCAGATATTTCCGCCGGAAAGGATTGTCTCCAGCCCGGGTGGCAGCTTCAGCAGCTTGCTTAATAGTGTATTTCAAGAGGCGATTGTAATCCGTGCTTAATTTTTCGTAACAGGTAAGTTTTTCCAAAAACCCTCAGATTTTTGACGGTTGTTGGGAAAGCCGGGGCTAAGGTCCGGCTTTTTGTATTTATGGAGACCTTATCCTTGGTAAGTCTGCTAATGAGGCTAAAGGCTTAACTGACAGAACCCGGCAGATATCCAAGGGTTCAATACCATTCAAGACGCCGGTATGGATAACACTCATTAGCACCGCCTGGTTTAGGGCACCTAAAGCTGAACGGTTGCCAAAGGTTACTTTGCGCATAATGACAAGTGGCCTCAACTGTCGCTCAGCCCGGTTATTGGTCGGCTCAACCACAGGATTATCCAGAAAGGTAAATAGTTCCTGATGATGTTTTATTATCCGCCTGCGGAGGCGGCGAGTATCTTTGTGCTTAATCGGCCATAATAGCAATTCCACCAACCTTGAGATGGCCCGCCCCTTCTCGTTAGTCAAATCCTGGAGGACCTTCGTCCCCTCACGATATTTATTCCAGGCGTCAATCGTCTGTTTAAACACCGTCTTCAATTCCTGGCAAAACCTGCCATCGATACTATCTGGAGTAAGCTTCTCCTTCTCCTCGACTTTCTTAATCTCGCGCAGGAGATGCGCCAGGCAACGCTGCTTTACCTGGGCCTCGAACTTGTTATAAGCGGAATAGAAATCGGTGGTCAAACCCCCGTCATACTTCTCGCCCAGAATAATGCGGACCACCTTGCCGCCGCGACTCTTATCAATTAGGTATAAGGCGGTCTCCTTATTGGTAAAGACCCACAGCCAGTGATTGTCGCCATTAACCCGCCAGCCCGTTTCATCGACGTTGACACAGGGCGAATGGCGGATTGACTGTTTTATCCCCTCATAAATGGAAAGA
>Ga0315282_10014223_pt1 | contig 11880 bp, 5 predicted proteins | sample YL17G07_20_MG_FD_203693 | JGI IMG/M metagenome (GOLD analysis project Ga0315282, IMG submission 203693) | Sediment microbial communities from Yellowstone Lake, YNP, Wyoming, USA - YL17G07_20 | ecosystem: Environmental > Aquatic > Freshwater > Lake > Sediment | place: USA: Wyoming | collected... | reverse complement strand
ATCGAGAGGGCGGGGGGGAAACGGGTTGAGGACGCTCCAGATACACTGCGGGAGTTTCTCGTACAAGCCGCTGACGAAAGCGGTGGAGTCGCCTGAGGAGGCCGAACAGGACAAGGAGGTCCGCCTTAGTGAGTGCCTAGTCGCGTTCGTGACCGTGGAGAGCGATGATTCAAAGGACATGGATTCCGTCACCTCCGAGGCTGCGACCTCGATAGGCGAGCATGCCTCCACTGTGAAGGTCAGGGTTGTGGCCATCTACCCGTACGCGCACCTGTCTAGCGCCCTCGCCGGACCCGACGTGGCGAAGAAAGCCCTGAGCCAGTTGGAGGAGAAGATCTCCAGCCAAGGTTTTGAAGTCCACAGGGCTCCCTTCGGCTGGTACAAGTCATTCAAGATCGACAACAAGGGACATCCGCTGTCCGAACTGTCAAGGTCGTTCACAGGCAGGCCCAAGCAGGCCCTGACCCCGAAGGAGAAGTTCCAGAGGTTCTACGTGATCGACGGCGAGGGAAAGGAGCACGAGATAGCGCCCGAGAACTGGAAAGAGAAGAAGGAGCTCTGGGGTAGGGGAGGAAGGTACGAGCTCCTCAGGGTGTTCGTGGGCAACGAGCTGGAGGGCAGACCTGCCGGGGGGAAAGCCCCGAAGCACATAGAGTACATGAAGAGGCTTGAGCTGGTCGACTACACGCCCGAGAGCGACATTGGCCATATGAAGTGGTACCCGAACGGCGTCCTGATAAAGGACCTTATAATGGACTACGCGCTCAACAAGATCGCGCTGCCTTGGGGGGCGGTGAAAGTCCAGAACCCGCTCCTGTACAGAACGGACATTGACGCTATCAGGAAACTGCAGGGGGAGTTCCACGAGAGAGACTACATGATAAAGGAGGAGGACAAGGAGCTCGTCCTGAGGTTCGCAAGCGACCCGGGCGCCTTCCCCTTCGCGCAGAGGATGATCTTCACGTACAAGCAGATGCCGATCAAGATCTACGAGGAGGCCATATGCTTCAGGAAGGAACAGAAGGGCGAACTGTCAGGCCTTATGAGGGTCAGGAACTTCTGGATGACTGACCAGCACGCGTTCTGTTCGTCTGAGGAGCAGGCGATGGAGGAGTACGAGAAGCTCACGCTGATGTTCGCGAGGCTGATGGACGAAACCGTGGCCGGCGACCACTGGGTTCTTGGATTCGAGATAGTGGAGGACTTCTACGAGAAGTACAGGGGGTTCTTCAGTTCTGTGGTGAAGAAGCTCGGCGTGCCAGCCTTCTTCAAGCTGATGGGAGAGATGACGCACTACTATGCATTCAAGAACGAGTTCCAATCCATATTCTCTGACGGCAACAACCTCCAGATAGCTACAGTCCAGTGGGACGTGAAGAACGGCGAGAGGTTCAACATAGGCTACGTAGACAAGGATGGATCGAGGAAGCCGGTCCCGGTCATAATCCACGCGTCCTCCTTCGGGAGCATAGAGAGGGCGCTTGCCAGCCTCCTGGAGAGCGCGGAGTGGATGAAGGTGAGCGGGCTCCAGCCAATGCTTCCGCTGTGGCTGTCACCGGAGCAGGTGAGGGTCATACCGGTCAACCCGCAGGTCCACTCGGACCACTCGCTGAAGGTCGCGAGCGAGATCTCGGCGGGTCAGGTGAGGGTCGGAGTTGACGACAGGGACATGACGCTCTCGAAGAGGGTGATGGAGGCGAAGACCCACTGGATCCCGTACATAGTAGTCGTGGGGGACAAGGAACTTGCGGGGAAGGAACTGCCAGTGACCATAAGGGAGGGCAGCGAATTGGGAAAGGACAGAACCGAGAAGATGACCGCGGGCGAGTTGGTCGAACACATCAAGGAGAGGACTGGCGGACTTCCGTTCAGGCCCATGTACATGCCCACGCGAATGAGCCTCAGGCCGATGTTCGCCGGCTAGAACCCAGGGCACCCGTTCGAGGGCTCAGCTCTCTCCGCCGAAGAAGTACTTCCTGATCCTGATGCTCTGTATGAGCCCCATGAATGAGATCAGGATCCCCAAGAAACCCATCAGCAGGTTCTCGAGCTGACCTGTGCCTACCGGGCTGCCTATCAACGGCACGTTCATGGCGCTAACTATCTGCAGGATGGAAAGTGGTAGGCTGACGATCATGGCAAGTATGCCCAAGAGGTAGAGGATCGCGTTTACCTGCATGAGCCCAAAGGCGGACAGGAGCAACGCCAGGCCCAAAACGAACAGCACGCCCACGGTGAGAGTAGTGGTCTCAAAGCCAGGAGGTGGACTGCTTATCATGGGATAGAATACCTTGATGTTCCCAGTGAGGGCGAGCACCGATGTCAGAAGATTCCACAGGCCCCAGATGAGGAACATCGCGGCAGCCGGTGTGACTCCCTCAAGCGAGTAGCCCTCAAACGAGAAGAACCTCTTCCTAGAGGTGTAGTAGCTGGGAGAACCCTTGTTTCCAGGGATGGTCCTTCTCTTCAGCCAGACCTCCACGTTGAAACCGCAGCTCGGGCAGTACTTGACCCCCGCCTTGAGATCAAATCCGCAGTTGGGGCATTTGGTGGGCCAACTGGCCACTGGTTGCGTGAACTCCGAGGCCGTCCTCACGTGTGGCACGTCGCTGGGGGCCTGTCCACTCGGCTGTGACCTGCGCGGCACTAACTTCTGGAGGATGCTCTGGCTGGCCGTGCGTGCCGTCCCTGTGCCCCCCTGCTCGGCCTTTTGGGGCTCGTCCAACCTGTAGCCACACGCGGGACAGAACTTGAGCTCGCCTTGGATTGAGGCGCCGCACCTCGGACAATCCCTTGTGCCACCTGAGCTAACACTCAATACGACCGCAGTTCCCGGCGTTGGACTTTAAAGGTTTCGCCAACGAAGCCGCGATGCTATTTACAATAAAACCCCGTTCGCTGTGCGAGGCTGTGACTGCATGGATTTGACTTATGGGAAAAACAAAAAATGAAAGAAGGGGGGAAACCCCCCTCTTGTGTGCTATCGCGCGTTCTATCTGGTTGGTCCAGCTCCGAAGAGCTGAGGCAGTCTCTTGCGCCTGTAGATGTTGTATTCCTGTCCAGCTATTACGAGTATTAGGACCACGACGAGTACTGCGATGACCCACAGGGCGAACCCTGCGAAGGTCAGCCCTTGTCCGAAGAGCTCTATGAATACTCCCGTGGTGATCTTCTCTACAGTGTCGCCAGTGACGCTTATCGTCTTTGTTGCCTCAACGCCCTTGTGCGAAGCCTTGACATCGTAGGTACCGAATGGCAGCTCTATTGCTACCACTCCGTCGTTGTTCGTCATGCCAGTGAATACTGTGGTCGTTCCGGTCTTGATCGAGACTGCAGCTTGTGGTAGCCCCTGGTTCTGAGCGCCTACGACCTGTATCTGGACGAGAGCTATCTTACTTGCGGTCAGCAGGTAAGTCCTCGACAGCGTGACTGTCAGCGGGACGGTCGGGCTGATGTCCTGACCGAACCAGCTTGATGTGACAGTGTAGCTGCCCGAGGGTATGCTCGTGGCCAGCGCATTGCCTGCGGCGTCAGTCTTGCCCAGAGCCACACCACCAACGGTGATGTCAGCGCCTACTATCGGCTTTCCGGATGGAGTTACCAGAGTTACGGTAGCGTCGAAGATCGGCAGAGGGACTAGGATTGTTGTAGGGCCATCTATGACCCTTGCCTCCACGCTCGCTGTGATCTGCGAAGCTGGCTTACTGTACAGTGCAACCGGTGAAGTTGCGACTATCTGGTACTTTCCAGCCGGCACCAAGTTCAGCGTGACCTCTCCTGCAGCACTCGTTGTCTTGGCAATGACCCAGTCTGGGCTCGGATCCGGTGCGGTTATGGTGACTGGAGCACTTGTGATCGCCCTTGCGGACGGTGACTGGTCAAGCACCACGAGCTTGAGGTCGTAAACCTTCGTGCTGAAGGTCCTGACCTGTGCTGGAGCGTTGTCCTCACCTGTCGCGCTGGCTGGCATGGGTACGCCCAAGTAGATGTACCTGTGCTGTGGTTGGTCCCTGAAGGTGTCCCATACTGAGACTCCCTCGACCTTGCCGAACGTCTTGACTGCTCCTGCGTCGGGCGCCTTCCAGAAGACCTTGACTATCCACTTGCCGCTTCCGCTTGAACAGTACACGTTGTATGTGCCCACGTATCCTATGTTGTGGTAGAGCAAGCCGCCCGTCGTTTCGTTGTAGTAGCCTAGGTTGAACCCGAGGTTCAGCCTTGAGCCAGACGGGTTGCCAGTTGCCAGTGGGTCTGTCGCCCATGCAGTTACGAGTGTTGGGTCGGTTATGTCGATGCTGCTCGGATATCCTGCGTCGTCAGTCAGAGCTGCGGTTACGTTGTTGTTGTTCACTCCGTCGACTATGAAGGCCCATGCATTGTGCAGGTACCTCGCTCCATCACCCGCGTATATGGTGAGTTGTAGTTTCGTTGGCCATCTCAGGATGATGTAGTCCGACTTCCAGTCAACGCTTCCACCTGGGAGTACGGCATACAAGTACTGCGGGTCTAGTTGCCAGTCCTTGACCAAGTTCTGCCCTGGGATCTGTGTTAAGTTCGAGGTTCTTACATAGAAGTCGTAGAAGCCCCAGAGTATATTCGTCGGAGTTGACCGGATCACGAGGAACGAAGGTACTTTGTTCACCGGCGTGTAGTCCTTGAACAGGACGGTCCCTGTGATGGTCGCATTCGCATAGGTTCTCCCGGTATCCCATGTAGTTATGACGTCGACGTATTGGTTCGGAAGGTCGTCCTTGAATATGTCCTGTACTGTCACGCCTATGTCGTTAGCTATTGTCGTGACTTGCAACTTGGCGTAGAAGTTGACGTAAGGCTGCGGAGGAGCAACGACTGTGCTCTCAAAGACATTCACCTTCTGGCGTCCTTGGAACACTCCACCCGAGAGTATGCCAATGCCGTGTATCCCTAGAGTCGAGTTGGTTGTGAGTGATTTGGCCGGTCCTGTTCCTTGAGCGTAGTAGCTTGTCCTGTTGACTAGACCAGTTGCGTTCACAGAGTAGACCCACGGCCAGTTCCAGCTCTGGTTTAGAGCTTTCCATGCCGGCTGAAGAGTTGCGGCCAGCCTCGCGGTGTCAGTAGCGGGTATGTTGTTGGTCGTTCCGGGTATCGTGAACCAGTTAGCGTAGATCGGTGTTCCGAAGTAGCCACTCATGTTTTCTGTGCCATGGACTCCGCAGGCTTGCCACCATGTCAAGAGGTTGATGTCGAGCGGGAGACCAGTTACGTTCCACGGTTTGCGTGGTCCACCGGACGACATGTTCAAGCTGCCTCCTTTCATCATGTAGAGGGTGCTGTTGTGCGCTTTCAGGTACGTGAACGTCATGTTTGAGTAGCTGTAGTTCCAGACTGGTACCAGTACCTTGAACTCACCGTTCGCGTCGCTCACGCCGCTCTGAACGAACAGGTTCGAGCAGAAGTACGGCGGAACTGGCGTGTACGGTATCTCGATCAGCGTTACTGGGTTCACCGGGGTCGGACCCCAGAGCCTCTTAAGCACCGACATGTTGAAGCCCTTCACCAGCTTTGATGCGTTGAGCAGCGAGAACTCCTTCACTGCTGTCTCGGTCACCAAGCTGAAGCTCGGCCACCATGTCAGGTTGAGACCTGCCCAGGACACGTCGACTTTCAAGTTCTGGATTCCGAAGCGCCATGTCTCATCTGGGAGCGGCATGTTCGTGACCTTGAAGATGTACGGGTAGACCGAAGTGACTATGGGATGGTTCTTGCTCACGTACGGGTTCTGGAGCGGGACGCTCGCGTTGAACACGAGGACACCCTTGTAGTACACCATGAACCTGTACGGATTGACCGCGTGGAATGTGCTCTTGCCAACTAGGTATCTGCTCTCCTGTGGGAAGTCGTCAGCGGTTCTGTTGATGAAGTTCGGGTCGACCGGCTTCGTCACTGAGGCGTTTACTGAGTAGAGCGTCACATGGCCTGTTGCGTCGGTCGAGTTGATCCTGATGAAGTACGGGTTGAACGCTTTAGCGACCTTGAAGTCGTAGAAGTCATTGGGAGCTCCAGCAGTATACCAAGGCTCGACCAGGAATATCGCTGATTGGCTTGTTGGAGCCAATTCCAGTGGATTTCCACCAGCGTCCTCTATCGAGAGCCTCGGGTTGTACACGTAGGTGTTGATGTCGAGGTCTGCGTGACCAGTCAGGTTGTACGGAGCGCCTATCCATGGATCGCGAGTCCAGTAGAGCGTTTTGTTCGCGTCAACGCTCCTGAACCCTGCTTGCAAGGGGGTCCATTTGTCGTGAGTGGTGTTGCCGGTTGCGATCCAGATGTCGTAGGACTTTGCAGGTAGTTTCTCGAACATGGCTGGCATGACGGCTTTGTCTGCGCTTATCCACTCAACCCACTCGGGTTCGGTCGCGTAGCTCCATATCGGGAAGCCGGTGGTTCCGGTGGTCTCGTTGTAGACCCAGCCATCAGGCAGAACTGCTGGCAAGAAGAGCGGACTGTTGAGGAGCGACCTGATTACGTAGTACGGAAGGCCGAACTGAGCGAAGTCAGTCTTCGAGAAGAGCTGCACCTTCACGCGCACGAGAACGAACGGGTCCTGGCTCCAGCCAGTCACGTTCAGGTCGTACACCGGGAAGACAAGCTTCTTGTTGGCGATGTTGCCGGTTAGGTTTATCGACTGCACGTTCGAAGCACGTATGACTGCGCCCTTCCAGACTATCATGAAGTTCGAGTAGGTTCCTCCCGGAGCTGCCTTGACTAGGTCGTATATTCCGTAGCCCTGAATGAATCCCTCCTTGTTTTGCTCTGTGGTCCACTCTGCAAGACCAGCTCCCTCTGTTCCTAGCAAGCACGCGCCTGGTTCAGTTGCGATTTTGACTGTGCCATTTATCGTGATGCCGTCCACGTATGCGCACTGTAACCCGGTCACGGCGAAGTTGCCTAGGCCTATGCGTATGTCAACAACGCTGTAGCCAGGGTATTTAGTCTGCCAGTCGGATAGTCGACCCCAACCTGTAGGTATTCCAACTATACCAAGGAGTAGGTCAGTAAAGAATTCATCGTGCCATATTGCTTTGCTGTAGGCGTTTGAGGCCTCGTCCTTCCACTCTTTCCATGTTCCTGTGGAAGTCTCAGCCCAAGGCTGGCTCATTATGTAGTGATTGTTGGTGCCATCGAAGATGTGGATTACTACGTATGGTGAGAGATAACCCTGCGTGACCGTTTGGCCTAATCTGACATAGTTCGGCCATGTTGCCCCGATGTCCTCTGTGCTTTTCACTGCGCCACTGTTTATCATGTACCAGAACTTGACGTCTGCAATGCTGCTGAACGTTCGGGATAGTGACGTCTGCACCTTGGCGTAGTCACTAGATGTTGGGGCCGTCAACTTCGCCGAGTACGCCGTGCTACTAGCGGAGATCGTCGTGCTGGGTCCAACTAGATCGCCGGTCGGGTCCGTGAAGAAGAACGGGACGTTCGCAGGCACAGGCCTGGTCTCGTTGTTCGGTCCTGGCGAGAACTCGAGCACTAAGCCCATCTCGTATATCGCAAGCTTGTAGATCCAGAGTTCGCCGTAGGTGTTGTCCGCTGCTGTGTTCCAGTACAGATTCGGTGGCAGGTTGCCAACCGGGAAGCCCTTTGGTACAGTGGTGTCCAAGACCTTGACGCCTTGGAACCATGCTATGAAGTTGGTCTGACCGTGACTTATCGAGGGCAGCCAACCGCTGAAGTTGGTCGCGTCGAAATGATAGTTCGCGCCGCCTAGTATGTGAGGATAGTCGCAGTAACTTCTTAGCGCCTCGGTGTCAGGCAGTACGACGAAGCCCGTGCTGTTCGTGACCCAAGCTATGGTCACATTCTGGTTCATGGCGATGCCAGCCGGCAGGATTATCGTGAGGGCTATGTCGTCCCTGAGCCTCTCAGGCACCTCAGATGAGGAGTCCAGTTTGAAGCCTTGGACGTACACCATGTCCGTTTTCTCTGTCTTGGATCCTATGCCAACCCGTTCTTGCTCCTCAATGAAGTGGAAGAAATCGATCTTTGGGTTTAGGCCATATTCATACTTTGTGTCACCGATGTAACCTGCACTGTGGCTTCTTGGAAGGTCGGCGTTCGGGTTGTAGAACCCTTCGCCGACTATGCTGAACTTCCACTCGACGCCAGCGGCTAGGTTGAACGTCAGCGCTGGATTGAACCCGCTTGTAACATTGAAGAGGACATCATCTGCAAGGGTTGGTGTTAGCCGCTCCAGATATACCTCCTCGAGCCTCGCCGGGTATCTCTGCAGCACCCTTCCTGGCGCCACAGTAGTGCCGACGTACTCGTAGGCACCTATTGGTCCCTCGGCCCACTTCATGAACTTCTCTGCGTAGAGCGTCCACCACGGGTTGCCAGCTATGTCGGTCAGGTTCCAGTACAGCCACCTGACGTTGCACCAGACGTACGGGTACATTTCGCCCGAGTCTATGCCGCCATGCTCATCGCCAATGAAGGCCAAGAGGCTACCCAGATGTACATCGTCGTAAGGCGGGTCTTTGTCTGTGCCTTTGACAGGACCGTTGGGAGGCACCCAAGACACGTGGTGCTCGAAGTTTATTGCGGTTATGCTGTACCTGCCCACTATCGGGCCCACAGTCGGGTCGTTGGTCTTGTACCTTATGAGCAGTGTGACGTTCTGAAGGCCGGTCCAAGCCCCGGTTCCCGCATTAGGTGTGACCCAGCTGAATCCGTGAGTAGTCACGTCATCGGTCCAGAACAGAGCCGGAAGCAGTAGGTTGACCCAGCCCACGTTGTGCGAGCCATTCCAGTTACCGGGGACATCCGCATGGAAGTCGTCTGTGAGTTGGAGCGGGATCGCGCCTGGCATATTGCCTATACCTTGGGTGGGATTGGTGAATTCGTTGCCGAACAATGCGGTGGAGTTAGCGACCGCTGAGGCCAGCCTGTAGAGCGCGATTTTTGTCCCGGATGTGCCAGTGATATTTGTGAAGACTTCCGCCCAGACCTCAACGCCGGCTCCCGGCAATGGGAAGCCTGCCTCGTCGATGGCCCTGAAAGCCACTGGGGCTAGGAATACGATGAAGCCTGGCCTTGTCTTTGAGCCGTCCAACCAAGTGAAGTGGTGGAAGTTGACGGTCGGAGTAGTGGTGTCGTTGAGTAGAGCTGCGAGACCGACTTTAAAGTCGTTGACACTACTGTCATTGCCTGTGTAGATCTGAAGCAACGGCAGCACGAGTATGTCCGTCACGGTTCCGTCTGCTAACGTGTAGTTCGCAGAGATAGCGTACTTGATTCCTGTCTTGTTCAAAGTGTCTCCTGGAAGGCCAGGGAACGTCACTATGCCGTTAGCACCGACAGTTGCGAAGCTGCGTAGGTAGGTAGCCGCCGGGTACGGGAGGTAAGCACCGCCCCATGATGTGATGTTCCAGAGGTAGACTGTGACTGAACCGGCTGGTACTGTGTTGTTGCCCAGGTCCTGGAGCTTTAGGCGCCAAGTGCCCGGTGGATAAGCGAATGCTGCTTCAGTGGTGAAGAGCTGGGGTAGTATTGTGATTGTTGAAGTTGTAAGCATTAGAGTTAGAATTGCGATAGCTGCTAGTTTTCCATAATTTGGTTTCATTTCAGGTTTTCACCTGTGGCCCGGTCCTCGCGATTTGTCGTATTTATCGGTTGGTGACGCAAATACCCTGAAAATCGGGCGGTTTTGTTTCAGTAGGCTAGAACTGTCGAATACTCCTTGTACTTCCGCTCATTTGGGTGTTTGCGGTAGTTTGTTGAACATAATATTGCCTGCACTCCCTATGCGTGCGCCGGCGGCCCGATCTGAAACTGCTTGACATTTCAGGGCAATTTCAAGACTTAGATGAGAATGAACAAGCACTTACCGTCATCGAATCAGTCGAGATTCAGGCCATGGACCTTGCCATAACAGTAGCCTTTCTGATGACCTACACAGTCGCGTCAGGGCAGCCTCAGCATAAGTCCAGGCTCAAGAGTGATTTGAACAGGGAGATGGACGACATGGACCTGCGCAACTCTGGAAACGTCTGTGCGCTGTGCAAAAGCGTTGAGGAATCAAACACAGAAACGAGGAGGAAGCGGAAACTGAGGTTCACCTCAGCAGGCACGACTCTCCCCTTGGCAAGCCTGCCCGTAGTGTGCCTTATTAGCAGTTACTTGGGAATTTAAGGGATTTTCAAGGAAATAACCAAGAGAACGAGGATATTGTATGACGACGGAATGCCGATCTACTGATAGTGACTGATGATTGACTGACGACGGACTGGCGTATTGACTGAGAATGCATGTGAACGGACTGAGTCGTACTATAGAGAATGAGTGTGTTTTGTCAGATGACGCATTGGAACTATATGGACGCGCATGAACAATCCAACATGGGTGTGGGCATGGACAATCGGTGTACCACAAAGCGCACCATGCAACGCTTATGAATTATGTGCGCACTACGCCTGCATTGACGAGTCGACGCAGGAAGGCAACGTACACTAAGGGAGAAATCAACAGGCTGATAGATGGTCTATTTCACCCGCTGATGCATGGAGAGGACAAGGTCCAGATGATGCTGCTAGGTGCTGGCCTTCATGCCTTGGTCGAGCAGAACCCGACGGAGAGCTTCCTGAAGTTCATGAGATTTACGGTGCCGGGACTCGTGAATGAAATCACAAAGCAAAACAAAGCCGGCAGCAGGCGCAGGAGAACGCCCTCGCGCCGTCGGTGATCGAGTGACATCGCGCATGCAGCAGGACGTCTCAGTCCTAGATGTCCCTTGAGAATGACAGCACGACCGGATCTCTGAGGTCTCGTAACCTGTCTGTGAGGCCCGACTAGGCTCTGGTTGTCGCAAAACACGACCTGAAAAGTTTAGAAGTCAGGCTCCGACCCGGCAGACAGGAGCATCAAAGCCATGGCCGAACGGCGGGGAGGAATAGAATCCCTCGTTCAGGCGCTCTCGCACGACAAGAGGAGGCACATAATCTCGCTTCTTGCCGAAGAGGGGCCATTGGGGGTGACTGAACTCAGGTCCAAGCTGAACCTGAGCACGGGCAGCCTCTACCACAACTTGGGCTTCCTCAACGACTACATAGAGAGGGAGGGCAAGAAGTACAAGCTCAACTCCGCCGGCATGGAACTCTACAGGATGATCCGCGCCGGTAGCATCGACGCCCAGATGGCTGGCTTCGGCCTAGTGGAAAGACTGATGCCAGTGGGTGTGATGGGTATGCTCGCTGATTCGAACGGAGTCTGGGCTATAGCCGCTTTGGTCTTGGCTCTCCTCCTAGGATCCAGCTTCGTGTGGGGGACGGGGCTCGTTTTCCTAGTGGTGAGCGGTCCTTGGGTGGAACGGTGGTTTGCGATGCTGAGCATTGTTGTCAGCACGGCGATGTTCGTGACAGTAGCATCGATCAGCTTCAGGACAATAAGGCTAATGGAGTTTGTGCCTCTGGCAATCACGTCGTTCTTGCCTCAGGCACTGTGCTCGGTGGTGCTCGGCCTGATACCGATGGTGAGCCCGATAAGGGACATTGTGATGTTGGTTATGTCTGCCACGGCTGTCCTGACTTCAGCGAGCGCGATCAAGGTGGCGTCCGGAACCAGGACGGAATATGCCCTGATATTCTCGTTCGCCTCAATCTATCTGGGCACAGCGTTGGTGCAGATGCTGTAGTGCTGGTCGCACGCTTCCATGTGATAAGTGGTGTGGAGTAATCAGCTCAACCTGCTGACCGATGAATGAAGAACCTGGTTCAGACTGGAGGTTAGTATCGTCTGCCCTGTGACTTGAACTGTTCTGCAAACTTGGGCAGAGTGTCCCCGATGACGATGCCGTCGATCGGTCTTATGTCGTAAACGTAAGGGGTCAGGTCTATCTTC
>Ga0315282_10014221_pt1 | contig 11881 bp, 10 predicted proteins | sample YL17G07_20_MG_FD_203693 | JGI IMG/M metagenome (GOLD analysis project Ga0315282, IMG submission 203693) | Sediment microbial communities from Yellowstone Lake, YNP, Wyoming, USA - YL17G07_20 | ecosystem: Environmental > Aquatic > Freshwater > Lake > Sediment | place: USA: Wyoming | collected... | reverse complement strand
ACGATGTTCAGTTTCTGACGCGGAACGAAACTTCGCGCGTGATCGGCTGCCGCGCGCCGGCGACGAGCGCCTCGATGCGCAGCACGTAGGAGCCGGGCGGGACATCGGTGAGCCCCGCCTGGCCCGTCACCTGGATGCCGCCGCGCGCGTTGCGCGGCTCGGAGGGCGGGTGCCGCTCCTCGCGCCTGAACGCGAGGCGCTTGTCGCTTCCTTCGATGACCGTCGTCACGCGGACGTCTCGTGTCGCGCCCGCCTTCTCGTAAATCTCGGCTGCCCATCCAATCGGTTCGGCACTTTGGAACTCGCGTCGGGTTGACACCGGCCCGCCCAGCATCTTCCTGAGCTCCTCGTCCGCGTTCGTCGTCGGCACCTGCAGCGCGCGGGCGTCGGTCAGCAGCACGCCGCTCATCGAGACCGCGTCGTTGTTGAAATCAGAGATGGCGACGTCGACCGAGAGGGAGCCGACACGAGGCGTGCCTGAATCGGCGATGGCGATGCGGAGCGCCTTCACGTCGCCGTCCAGCGGGACGCGAGCCTGCACGCGAAGGCCGGCCTGCTGCACGCGCGCCAGGCCGGCGGGATCGAGGGCGAGATCGACGTGGCGCACGTCGTGCCCCTTGACCGCGTCGCTCTTGTCGAGCGCGATGATGCCGACCTCGGCGCCGCCTTTGCCGCTCGTATCGAGATCGCGGCCGTCGATTTCGATGACCACGCTTGCCCACCGCGGACTCCCCGGCGCGCCGTTGAAGACGGCTGCGGCCGCCGAGAACCTGATGCCGATCGCCGGCAACGGGGTGTCGAGCGCGGGGAGAAGGACCGCCGGGACGTTCTTTGCCCTCAACGCGACCGAGGAGCGTGCCGACGCTTTTGGAACGGTGTACCCGGCTCGCGCACGCACGGTGATGCCGGGCTTTCGCAGGCGGACTGCGATCGTATGGTTGGAGCCCTCCTTCTGCTGGGTCGGGTAGTAACCGAGCAGGTAATACGAGCTTGTCTCGCGCCGGATTCGCTCGAACGGTCGATCGAAGTTGTTCGAGTTCGGCACGGCGAATCCGCCAGTGTCGACCGCGAGCCACTGCAACCCTTCGTGTGCCGCTTCGACGGCGTTCTGGACGGCGACCGCGTCGAGCTGGGCGGAGCTCGCGCTGGCCGCGTCCGCGACGGTGCTGAGGCCGGCCGGGTCCATCGTGTAGAACGTGACGTTGGCGCGGTTGGCGGCGGCCGCGAGGTCGCGGTACTCGGCCGCGTTGATCGGCCGCGTGCCGCCGGGTTGCACGACGGGGAATCCGGGGCCGATGTAGACGCATGCCTTCCGGCCGCCGGCGGTCCGCGCCCCCAGGCTTTGTGCCAGGGCGGCAAGCGTCGACACTACGCCGCGGATCCCGTGCTCGTCCGACGCGGCCAATGCCGGCTCCAGCTCGGGATCCCCCACCCTGCCTGCGAATTTGTCGATTGACGCCTGCAGCAGCCGGCGGTCGGAGGTGAACTCCTGCGAGACGTCGCGACGGCCGCTCGTGAAGACGACGGCGCCGGTGTCGCCGGGTTCCATGTACTGCTGGACGAACCGCGTCGCGACGGTGCGACCGAACATGCTCTTGTCGAACGGCGTGCGGATGTCATCCAGCACGATCAGGTACACCCGTCCCGTCATGCCGGCGGCGTTGCTCCGTACATCGGGCGGCGAGAGCGCGAAGGTTGCGGCGGCTTCTGCGTTTCCCCTGATCGGGACATCGACGAGCTGGAACGTGGCGATCTGCTGCGGCTTGCCGTCCTCGAGCAGCTCGAAATCTCCCTGCTTCAGGTCGTTCGCGAAGCGGCCGTCCGCGCCGGTGGCAATGACGTCCACCTGGACGAGATCGATTTGCACGCGGAAGGTCGGTTGCGGCGACTGGGGCGTTCCGCGTGCGGGGACTTGCGGAGGCGGTACGGCTTGCCGGGTGTGAAGCGCGTCGGCCACCACGACGTGCCACCCGACGCACACGGCGAGGATGAAGGACGCGAGCCAGAATGCCGGGTGCAGGTGACGCATGAGCGGCGCGGCCGAAGATAGCGCAGGCGGGCGCGGATAACAAGCGCCTCCGCCACCGAGCGCGTCAAGCGGGCAGGTGAGGCTGGTGGGGCCGGTAGGGCCGACCGCCCTGCCTCAGCCCCCCTACCTGGCCCAGCCCCCTACCCGGCTGCGTCGAGCGGGTTCACAACGGTGAGACCCGGAAACCTGCCGAAGTCGCGGTCGACCGTGCACAGCGTCGCGCCGTGCTCGATTGCCAGCGCCGCGAGATCCGCATCCATCACGAGGGGGCCCCGAGCCTGACCGTCGGTCAGCAGCCGGGTAAGAACACTCCAGTGGCGCTCGGTCGGCTGAAGAATTGTCACGTTCGGGCGCTGTAGCCAGGTTCCCACGATCGCGCTCGCATCAGCCGGCGAAAGCGGACGACGAACCGCGCGAGGATCGGTGCCGACACGCAGGAAAGCCAGCAGCGTGATCCAGCTCAGGCCGACGGGTTCGGGACTGCTGAAGACGTTCTCGAGCCAGGCGCGCGCCGCCGCGTGACGGGCGGACGTCCCGTCGTACGCGTAGAGCAGGAGGTTGGCGTCAATCAGGATCATCGCCGCGTGTCGCTTCGATCTGCTCGATCAACCCCCACACGTCGTCGTAGCTCAGTCCGTCACGCAGTCCCAGCCGCCTCGGTTCGACAGCGAAGGGCGGGGGCGCCTTCGGACGGGTTCTCGCGATCAAGGCGGAGCGAAGCAGGCGGTTGACCGTCTGCTTGAACGACTCTCCCGACCGGCGGGCCTCGGCGGTCAGCTTGGCAGCGACGTCATCATCGAGCGTCAGCGTGGTTCGCACATCTTGATGCTTTCATAAAAACATCATGATGTCAACCTCGGCAGGGTCGACAGTCGACCGTGGACACTTCACTGTGACGTCGACCCGCCGCCGCGGCAGCGCTCGAGTCGGCGATCCACCGTGCCGCGGTCTGCGTCAATTCGTGTGAATCTGTGGATCGGGTGTCCCGCAGATTCTCAAAGAGGAAGCCGACCCACAGATTCGCTCTCTAATCTGCGTGAATTCGTGTGAATCTGTGGATCGGTACCTTCTGCGTGAATCTGTGGACGATTCTCACGGAGGAACCCGGCCGATCCGTGTGAATCTGCGGAATACTTGACGATTGCGGCCGCGATCCGTATAGTCAGCAAGAATGTTCACGGGCACAGCGACCGTCAAGCGCATGTACAAGCGCATGGCCATGCGGGCCATCGGTGGGTTTGTGTCCTCGTGACGTAGAGCGCGTCAAATCGAGTTCAACAGCCCGCCGATGGTCAACACCACGGCGGGCTTTTTTTTGCTCATGACAGGTCAGGAACTATGGCAACACCACGCGTCGAGGTTGGCGTCCTGGGTGCCACCGGCCCCGTAGGACAGCAATTCATCGCCCGGCTGGCGAGCCACCCCTGGTTCCGGCTGGCCTGGGTCGGTGCGAGCCTGCGTTCCGAGGGGAAACGCCTGTCGGAGATTGGCTGGCAGCTGGCTCAGCCGTTGCCGGACGAGGTGCGCGATTTCGTCGTGCAGTTGCCGACTCCGGGTCGCGCACCGCGCATCGTCTTCTCCGCCCTCGACGCGGCCGTCGCTGCCACGCTCGAACCTGCCTTCGCCGCCGCCGGCCACATCGTCATCAGCAACGCCAGCAGCCATCGGATGGATCCGCTCGTGCCGCTGCTCGTGCCCGAGATCAACGCGGATCACCTCGGGCTCGTGCCGGCGCAGCAGCGTCAACGCGGGTGGACGGGCGCGATCGTCACCAACCCGAACTGCTCGACCGTGTTCCTGGCGATGGCGCTCGGCGCACTGCGTGACTTCGGGCCCCGCTCGGTTCTCGTCACGACGCTGCAGGCGATCTCCGGCGCGGGCTATCCCGGCGTCGCGTCGCTCGACATCGTCGGCAACGTCATCCCGCGTATTTCCGGCGAGGAAGAGAAAGTCGAGAGCGAGACGAAGAAGATTCTCGGCGCGGCGAACGGTGAAACGATCACGCCGCACCCGATGACGATCAGCGCAACGACCACCCGCGTGCCGGTGATCGACGGCCACACGGAACTTGTGTCGGTGGCCTTCGATCGGACGGCGGCCCTCGATGATCTGCGGCAGGCGATCGAATCGTTTTCCGGCCGGCCTCAGGAACTGCGCCTGCCGTCCGCGCCGGTCCATCCGATCGTCTACCTCGACCAGCCCGACCGGCCGCAGCCGCGCCTCGATGTCGGCCGCGGCGACGGGATGACGGTGTCGGTCGGGCGGTTGCGCCGCTGCGCTGTGCTCGACGCGAAGTTCGTCGTGCTCGGGCACAACACGGTTCGCGGCGCCGCGGGCGCCGCTCTTCTCAATGCCGAACTGATGCTCGCCGAGCATCTGGCGGACTGAATAGGAATCAGGAGTCAGGAATCAGGAGTCAGGAGCGGCAGGCATGAAGCTGGCCATCGCAGCGTGGAGAGTGCAAGGTGCAAGGTGCAAAATGCGGCGTTTTGTGCGCGCCCGCACCCTGCACTCTGCACCCCGCACTTCGCACCTGGCACTGCGCACTGCGCACTCCGCACCTCGCACCGCGCACATGGCGATGCGCATGGGCATGGCCATGACGGCCATGCCTTCAGGAGGCAGCGGATGATCTAGCCCGGAGTGCCCCGACATCGGGGCGAAACAGGGCGGCGCCAATCAAGGGCCATCATCCGCGATAAGGCGGATGATGGCCCTTTTTGTTCGTTGATGGGAGCTACGTCATGTGTCGAGACTTATCTGTTGCACTGGTCGGCTTCGGCAATGTCGGTCGCGCGGTTGCCCGGATGCTGTCGGCCGCCGACCGGCCGCCCGGTCTCGTGCTGCAGACGATCTGCACGCGCGCGGCGGCCAGCCGCCGCGTGCCGTGGATCGATGACGATGTCACGTGGACCGGGGATTTCGCGGACGTGCTTGCGTCCGACGCCCGCATCGTCATCGAGCTCGTCGGCGGCGTTGACCCGGCCGAGGTATGGATCCAGCAGGCACTCGAACGCGGCAAGTCGGTCGTCACGGCGAACAAGCAGGTGATTGCGCGAAGCGGCGCGCGCCTCGAAGCCGTCGCGGTGGCACACGGCTGCCACCTGCGCTTCGAGGCATCGGTTGCCGGCGTCGTCCCGATCATCCGCGCGCTTGGCGAGGGACTTGCCGCCGACAGGGTGCGGCGCATCGCCGGCATTCTCAACGGCACCTGCAACTACATCCTCACGAGGATCGAAGCGACGCGGACGTCGTTCGCGACCGCGCTCACCGAGGCCCAGGCGTACGGCTTCGCCGAAGCCGATCCCTCCGCCGATCTCGACGGCCTCGATGCCCGCGCGAAGCTCGCGATTCTGGCGACCCTCGGGTTCCGGCGCCCGGTGTCACTCGAGTCCGTGGGCGTGCGTTCGATTGCAGGCATCGACTGCGAAGACTTCGACAGGGCGCGCGAACAGGGCTGCACGGTCCGCCAGATCGCATGGGCCGACTGCGACGACCACGGCGGAGTGCGGGCGGCGGTGGGGCCCTCGCTCGTACCGCTGTCGTCAACCTTCGCGCGCACCACCGGCAGCGAGAACGTCATCGTCGTGTCAGGGGAGCGCGCCGGCGACGTCGTGCTGTGCGGCCGCGGTGCGGGCCCTGAACCAACGGCAGTCGCAGTCGTTTCCGATCTGCTGTCGATTGCCGGAGGCGATCGACGCCGCAGATTCCCGTGTGATCCGCCCGAAGGCGGATCCGACAGGTCAACTCTCACCGCCGCACCGGCAGATGTGGGATCCGGCTTCATCTGGATTGCCGCTTCGTCAACCCCTCAACCCGTCGAAAGGATCTCACCAATGTCCGAAGGCACGACATCCTTGCGTCCTGCGACGCTCGCGCTTCACGCCGGGCAGATCGCCGATTCGGCCACCCACGCCAGGGCCGTGCCGATCTATCAGACCTCGTCGTACGTGTTCGAATCAGCGGCGCACGCCGCGCGGCTGTTCGCCCTGGAGCAGCCGGGCAACATCTACACCCGCATCATGAATCCGACGACCGATGTCCTCGAACGCCGGCTGGCCGCGCTCGACGGCGGCGTTGGTGCGCTGGCCGTGGCCTCGGGCCAGGCGGCGATCACGCTCGCGACGCTCGCCATCACCTCCGCCGGCCAGAACATCGTTTCGACGACCTCGCTCTACGGCGGCACCTGCAACCTGTTCAGGCACACCTTCGCGCGGTTCGGCATCGACGTCCGGTTCGTGGACTCGTCGAATCTCGCGGCCGTAGGCGACGCGATCGACGCGCGCACGCGGCTCGTCTACACAGAGTCGATCGGCAACCCGCGCAACAACGTGGACGATTTCGAGGCCGTCGGTGAAATCGCCCACCGCGCCGGCATTCCGTTCGTCATCGACAACACGGTTTCGCCGGTCATCTTCCGGCCGTTCGAGCACGGCGCCGACGTCATCGTCTACTCGCTGACGAAATTCATCGGTGGGCACGGCACCTCGATTGGCGGCGCGATCGTGGACAGTGGTCGCTTCGACTGGGCCAACGGCAGGTTTCCCGAGTTCACGCTGCCGGATCCGTCGTATCACGGGCTGTGCTTCCAGGACGCGTTCCGTTCGACCGACCCCGAGCATCCTGGCGGCGCCTGCTATATCGCCAAGGTCCGCGTGCAGCTGCTGCGCGATCTCGGCCCGTGCCTGTCGCCGTTCAACGCCTTCCTGTTCCTGCAGGGGCTCGAGACGTTGCCGCTTCGCATCGCGCGCCACTGCGAGAACGCGCTTGCCGTCTCGCGCTGGCTCGCGGCGAACCCGCACGTCGCGTGGGTCAACTACCCGGCGCTCGCCGGCCATCCGGATCACGCGCGGGCGCGTCGCTACCTGCCCGACGGCGCCGGCGCGATCGTCGGGTTCGGCATCCGTGGCGGTCTCGAGGCGGGCCGGAAGGTGATCGACTCGGTTCGCCTGCTGAGCCACGTCGCGAACATCGGCGACGCGAAGACGCTCATCATCCACCCCGCGTCCACCACTCACCAGCAGCTGTCGGCCGAGGAGCGACTGGCCTCCGGCGTCACCGACGATTTCATCCGGCTGTCGATCGGCCTCGAGGACGTCGAGGACATCATCGGCGACCTCGAGCAGGCGTTCGAGCAGGTGCACCAGGGGCGAGGTGCAGTGGTATGAGCCTCGGCCTGGTGGAGACATCGACGCTGACGATCGAAGACGGCATACGCCTGCAGAGCCGGGCGACATTGCGGCCCGTGACGGTCGCTTACGAGATCTACGGCGAGCTGAACGCGCAGCGTGACAACGCCATCCTGGTCTGCCACGCGCTCTCTGGCGGCGCGCACGCCGCCGGCTGCCACCCGGACGCGACGAAGCCGGGGTGGTGGGACGTGATGATCGGGCCGGGCAAGGCGTTCGACACGCGACGCTACTGCGTCATTTCGTCCAACGTGCTTGGCAGCTGCTACGGGACGACCGGTCCCGCCTCAATCGATCCCCGCAGCGCGCAGCCGTACGGTTCGCGGTTTCCGGTCATCACGATCGCCGACATCGTGAACGTGCAGCGCGTCCTGCTGGATCGCCTCGGCATCGACAGCCTTCTCGCCGTGGCCGGAGGATCGATGGGCGGCATGCAGGCGCTGCAGTGGGCGGTGTCGTACCCCGAGCGCGTGCGCGGCGTCATCGCCATCGCGACCACGGCGCGGCACTCGGCGCAGCAGATCGCCTTCGACGAGGTGGCACGCCGGGCGATTACCAGCGACCCGGCGTGGAACAGCGGCGACTACTACGGCAGCCGGCGGCCCGCCGACGGTCTTGCCGTCGCGCGCATGCTCGGACACATCACGTACCTGTCGGACCAGGGCATGGCGGACAAGTTCGGCCGCCGCCGGTGCGCGCTGGCGGGCGACGCAAGGGACGCTCCGCGGGTTTCGACGCATGCGGCCCGAGCGGCCGATCGCCCCCCGGACTTCGAGGTGGAACGCTACCTCCATCATCAGGGGCAGAGTTTCGTGCGCCGCTTCGACGCGAACTCGCTCATCTGCCTGACGAAGGCGATGGATTACTTCGATCTCGCCGAAGGCCGCGGATCGCTGGCCGACGCGTTTACGCCGTCGCGCGCCCGGTTCCTGCTTCTGTCGTTCTCGTCGGACTGGCTGTATCCGCCGCGGCAACTGGAGGAGGTTGCCGAGGCCATTCGAGAGAGCCGGCGTGGCTGTGGTGTCTGCGGCGTCGCGTCTCGCGAGATTCCGAGCACCTGCGGCCACGATGCGTTTCTGCTGGAGCACGCTCAGCAGGCACCGCTCATCGCCTCGTTTCTCGATTTGTGTGCGACGCGCAGCGTCCCAGGTGGAACCTGCGGCGTACACGGGCGCACGTCCCGTTCCGCTTGACGGAGTACACTAATCGGAAATCAGAATCCAGAGGGCTCAGCACAGCACTTTGCACTCCGCACCTCGCACCTCGCACCGTGACCGGGCCGCCATCGTGATCGAGGGCGGAGCCATGCGGGGCGTATTCTCCGTCGGCGTCCTCGATGTGTTCCTCGAGAGCGGCTTCGACCCGTTCGACCTCGCCATCGGCGTCTCGGCCGGTGCATGCAACCTCGCGTCGCACCTGGCCGGCCAGCACGGGCGGAACCGCCGCAGTTATTTCGACCTCATGACCCGCCGCGAGTTCATCGATCGCAGGCGATTCCTGCGCCGGCGCTCGGTCGTCGATCTGGATTGGCTGTGGGACGCCCTTGCCGAGCGCGAGCCGCTCGACGTGACGGCCATCGCGCGCCGCGACGTCGAGTTCATCGTGGTGGCGACCTCACGGCAGACCGGGCTGCCCGTGTACCTGCGGCCGAGTCCCGACGAAATGTCCGACGCCCTCAAGGCCTCGTCTGCGCTGCCGGTCCTGTACCGGCCGGACATTGCTGTGGGCGGCGTGCGGCTGGTGGATGGTGGCGTGTCGGATCCCATCCCTGCGGAAGAGGCGTACCGCCGGGGCGCGCGACGCATCCTCGTCGTCCGCACGCGACCGGCCCTGACCGTGAAGACCGAGACACTCATGGTGCGCACGATGGCGTGGCTGCTGCGGCGCGAACCGGCGCTCGCCGCCGCCGTGCTGGCGACGGCCGCCTGCTATCAGCGATCGGTTGCGTTCCTTCACGCGCCGCCGCCCGATTGCGAGATCCTGCAGGTCGCTCCGCCAGTCCCGCTCGCGACCAAGAGAACCACGCAGACCCGCGCAGCCCTCGAGCGCGACTACGCGCTCGGCCGCACGCTCGGCGCCGACGCGATTGGCCGCTGGAGCGCAACCGCATTGTGAGATGATTTGAGGGGATGAAGTCCCGATAGGAGAAAGGCGCGCCACAGGCGCGCCCCGCCGGAGCGGAGCGGGGCCTTAGGGGCCCCCGCGAGCGACGGCGATAGGGGGGCCGGCGGGGCGAAGCCCCCCGGTCAGGAAATGGAACTGCTTGCCACGCTCGGCCGGACGCTGGGCTTCTCGCTGGCGGCCGGCGTCAACCTGTACGCGACCGTCGCCATCCTCGGGCTCGCGTCGCACTACCACTGGGCCGACCTTCCGGCTCAGTTCCAGGTTTTCGACAATCCTTACATCATCGCCGCCGCCCTGGTGATGTACGCCATCGAGTTCGTCGCCGACAAGATTCCCTGGTTCGACTCGGTGTGGGACGCCGTTCACACGTTCATCCGGCCGCTCGGCGGAGCGCTGATTGCGGTGGCTGCTGTCGGGGACGCGTCGCCCGCAATTCGGACGCTGGCCGCGCTGCTCGGCGGGACCGTCGCCGCCAGCAGCCACCTGACCAAGGCGGGCACGCGCGCCGTCGCCAACACGAGCCCCGAGCCGTTCTCGAACTGGGTGCTCAGCCTGGGTGAGGACGGGTTGGTCGTCGGCCTCGGGCTGCTTACCCTCGGCCATCCGCTCATCGCATTGGTCGTCGCGCTCGTTCTGCTGGTGCTGATCGTTCTTTTCGCACGGTTGCTGCTGCGGGGCGCGCGGCGCTTGTTCGGCCGGCGGGCCGCGGACGCGCAGCCGACAGGGTAGCCGGTGGACGGGAGTACACTAGGCGTGACAGCACGTGGCACGCGGGCACGAGCACCTGGCACGTAGCACGTAGCACGTAGCACAGCTCCAAGCACGAAGCACAAAGCACCAAGCACTACCTGTCCATGCGCCCGCTCAAGATCGGCATCAGCGGCGTCCGCGGCGTCATCGGCGAGACGTTCACACCCGAGCTGGTGGTCGGCTTCGCCCAGGCGTTCGGTACCTACCTCGATTCCGGCCGCATCCTCGTGTGCCGCGACACGCGCCCGTCGGGGCCGATGGTGGCCGCCTCGGTGTTTGCGGGGCTGCTCGCATCGGGTTGCGAGGTGATCGACCTCGGCATCTGCCCGACGCCGTCGATGCAGCTGTCGATCCCGCCGCAGGGCGCGCAGGGCGGCATCTCGATCACTGCCGGCCACAACCCGATCGGCTGGAACGCGCTCAAGTTCGCCCGGGCGGACGGGTTGTACCTGAACGCGTCCCAGGCCGAGGAGTTGCTGGACGTCTTCCACCAGCGCGAGTACGAGAAGGCCGACTGGCGCCGGATCCAGACCACCATCCGGAGCGACGACGCCATTCAGCGCCACATCGACGCAGTGGTTGCGCGCGTCGACGCCACCGCCATTCGTGCTCGCCGCTTCAAGGTCGCCGTCGATTGCTGCAACGGCGCCTGCTCGCGGCTGACGCCGCCGCTGCTGCGCGCGCTCGGCTGCGAGGTCCTCGCCATCAACGACGATCCGGCCATGCCGTTTCCTCACACGCCGGAGCCGCGCGTCGACACGATGGCGCAGGCGGCGGCGATCGTGAAGGCGGGCCACGCGGACGTCGGCTTCGTGCACGACTCCGACGGCGAACGCCTGGGCCTGGTGGACGAAACCGGCCAGCCGCTCTCCGAGGAGCTGACGCTGCCGCTTGCCGCCGAGATGATGCTGGCATCGGGGCGCGTCGGTCCGGTGGTAACGAACCTCTCGACGACGAGCGCGGTGGACCGGGTCGCGAGCTGGCACGACGTGCAGGTGATCCGGACGCCGGTCGGCCAGGCCTACGTGTCGGAAGCGATCGTCGAGCATCACGCGGTGATTGGCGGCGAGGGGAATGGCGGCGTCGTGATTCCGCTCGTGCATCCGACGCACGACGCGGCGGCGGCGATGGCGTTCATCCTCGAGCGCCTCGCGCTCGAGGGCCGGACGCTCTCGGCGCGTGTCCGGGATCTGCCGCGCCTTGCGATGATCAAGGAGCAGGTCGCGGTGGAACCGCACCTGATTTACACCGCGCTGCAGGCGTTCCGCGAGGCGGTGCCCGACGGCGAGTTCCACGTCGTCGAGCTGGCGGACGGCATCAAGGTGGAGTGGCCCGACGGATGGGTGCACGTGCGGGCCTCGAACACCGAGTCGCTCATCAGGGTGATTGCGGAGGCCGGGGACGAGGCGCGCGCGCGCGATCTCGTGGACTGGGCCCGCGACCGGTTGCCCGTGTGAATGTGAGTCAATAGTCCATGGTTCATCGCTGACCGGCAAGCGCGCCGAAGGCGCGCCCGCCGGAGCGGAGCGGGGCGACGGGGTCCCCGCGAGCGACGGCGATGGGGAGTCCGGCGGGGCGAAGCCCCCCGGTTTGTGATGCGCGCAATTCCATCGCTGAAGATCAGCATCTCGGGCGTACGCGGCGTCGTGGGGGAGTCGCTCACTCCGATTCTGCTCGCCCGCTTCGCCCAGGCGTTCGGCACGTACCTGGGCGGGGGGCGCGTCGTGATCGGCCGGGATCCGCGCACCTCGGGCGAGATGGTGCGCCAGGCGGTTGCCGCCGGCCTGCT
>Ga0315282_10014220_pt1 | contig 11882 bp, 11 predicted proteins | sample YL17G07_20_MG_FD_203693 | JGI IMG/M metagenome (GOLD analysis project Ga0315282, IMG submission 203693) | Sediment microbial communities from Yellowstone Lake, YNP, Wyoming, USA - YL17G07_20 | ecosystem: Environmental > Aquatic > Freshwater > Lake > Sediment | place: USA: Wyoming | collected... | reverse complement strand
AGAGCGGGCTCTGGAGTCTCGGGGTACAGGCGCCGATCATCCACCCAGAGGCCCAGAGACGCCGCAGCGACTGGAGAAGCGGGGATGCCAAAGCCCTCATCTGTCGTGTACACAGGAGTGGCGGCAACCGTCTCGAAACCCACGACCAACTGGGCGTCGCTCTCCAAGCGCGCTACGCCATACCTCCTGGTTCTGCCCGCACTCGCGGTGGTCGCCGTGACGGTGTTCTACCCGATTGCCTGGGCGGTCTCGCTCAGCACCCACCAGTTCGTGCTCTATCGCCCCAACGACACGCCGTTCGTCGGCCTGGGCAACTTCGAGCGCGCCTTCGCCGACGAGGTGTTCTGGCTGTCACTGCAGCAGACTGGCATCTGGGTGGTTGCCATCGTGGTCTCCCAGCTCTTCCTCGGCTTCTTCGGCGCGCTCGCGCTCAACGAGCCCTACCGTGGCCGCGGGCTGGTCCGCGCGGTTGTGCTCATCCCCTGGATCACGCCCTCCATCCTGACGGCCTTGATGTGGCGCTGGATGTACAACGTGAACTACGGGGTCATCAACCACACCCTGGTGGGCCTCGGCCTCCTGCCCCGCCACGTCGGCTTCCTCTCGGAGCCGGACCTCGCGTTGTTCTCGGTCATCGCGGTGGTCATCTGGTCGGGCACGCCGTTCTTCACTGTCATGCTTCTGGCGGCGATGCAGGCGATCCCCGACGAGCTCTACGAGGCGGCCAAGATCGACGGCGCCAGCGCGGTCCAGCGCGTCAGGTACGTGACTATCCCCTTCATCGCGCCCACGATCGCCGTCACGAGCCTGCTGCGGATCATCTGGGTCGCCAATTACGTGGACGTGCTGTTCGCCATGACCGGGGGCGGGCCGGGCTACGCTAGCATGACGCTGCCGGTCTACATATTCATCAAGGCGCAGGCGGCGCTGGACATGGGCTACGGCTCGGCAATGGCACTGTGCCTCGCCGCGATCCTCATCGCGATCGTCTCGCTCTATCTCTGGATGCTCAACCGGCTGGAGGTGCAGGTTCGATGAGAGCGCTATCTTCCAGCCGCCTGACACTCATCTGGGCGCTGTCCCTGGCGATGATGGCCGTCGTCCTCTTCCCATACCTCTGGATGTTTCTCACCTCCATCCAGCCCGAGCAGGACATCTTCGCCGGCGGCTTCCACTACCTGCCGCGGCAGCTCACGCTCCTCAACTACGAGCGTCTGCTCACCGCCACGCCGATCGGCCCCTACTTCGTCAACAGCGTCATCGTGGCCTCGCTCAGCACGCTGCTGGGGCTGTTCGTCGCCGTGTCGGCGGCCTACTCGTTCTCCCGGTTCGTCTTTCGGGGCCGACGGCTCCTGATGACGCTCTTCCTGGTCATCCCGATGTTCCCGCACGTGCTCATCCTGATCCCGATGTTCGTGATCATGCGCAGCGCGGGCCTGATTGGCAGCTATGGCGCCCTGCTCATCGCCTACACCACCTTCGTGATACCATTCAGCGTCTGGATGCTGACCGGGTTCTTCGATGCCTTCCCGGTCGATCTGGAGGAAGCCGCGATGGTCGACGGCTGCACGCGGTTGGGCGCGGTCGCTCGGATACTGGTGCCGCTAGCTCTGCCCGGCGTCGTCGCCACCGGCATCTACATCTTCATCGTGGCCTGGAACGAGTTCCTCTTCGCGATGATGTTCACCACCAAGGCAACCCGGACGCTGCCGGTGGGCATCTACACCTTCGTTGGGGAGTACGATGTCCACTGGGGGCTACTGACGGCGGGAGGTATGGTCGTGACCTTGCCGTTGGTGACACTCTTCTTCCTCGTCCAGGGCCAACTCGTTCGGGGGCTCACCGCCGGGGCGATCAAAGGGTAACAGGGTATATCGAGCCACAGGAGGACCGACGTGACAACAGACTACTATCCACTGCCCGAATCCAAGGGTGGCTGGCGCTGGCTCAAGTCGCCTGAGGAGGTGCGGGAGCTCGGGGGGATCGATCCGGCGAAGCTCCACCTCGCCTGCGAGTACAACGCCCGGTTCGACGCGAGCGCTGGGGTCGTCGTCATCCGCAACGGCTACCTGGTCGCTGAGTGGTACGAGAACTCGGCGTTGACCACCACTCGCTACGACATCTGGTCGTGCACGAAGTCGTTCACCGGCACGGCCTACGGCATCCTCTTCGAGGACTGCCGACAGGGCAAGCTTCCTCCCGAGAAGACGGTCGACCTGGACACCCTGGCTTACCCCTTCATCCCCGAAGGGCACCCGCTCTCCGACCCGCGCAAGGAGCGCATCCGCTTCCGTCATCTCCTCTCGATGACGTCCGGCATCCCCGGCGAGAAGTCGGGCATCGCCGCCATTCCAACCGAGACCGGGATTGGCCCCTTCGAGGCGGCCTTGGGACGCTACCCGACGAAGGCACGCCGCTGGCCCGAAGGGCGGTGGACTGACAAGCTCTCGGCAGAGCCGGGGACCCGGTGGGACTACAGCGACCCGGCGATGGCCCACCTGGCGCTGGCCTTCCATCACATCACGGGGCGCGAGATGAGCGACGTCCTCCAGGAGCGGGTGTTCGGCCCAATCGGCCTCGAGAGCCTCGTCTGGGACATGCAGGGCGTGGTCGGCGGCTTCATCGGCCCGCACACCAACGCCCACACCGGCATCCACGTCTGCGCCCGGGAGCTGGCGCGGTTCGCCTACCTGATGCTGCGCAAGGGTGTCTGGAACGGCCAGCAGCTCGTCGCTCCCTGGTGGGTAGAGCTGTCCACCCGATCCTCCCAGCCCCACAACCCCAACTACGGCTTCACCTGGTGGGTAAACACCGCCGGGACACAGTGGCCAGGAGTGCCGCGCGACGCGTTCGCCGCGCAGGGCTACATGTGCAACCGATGCTACGTCGTGCCCTCTCTGGACCTGGTGGTAGCTCGGGTCGCCTCTGGACCCGGGGAGTGGAGCGAGGGGATCCTGCTTCAGAAGGTCGCGGACGCGATCGTCGCGAGCTAGCAGGCGCGGGTCACGCATGACGGGAGGAGCCACGGACGGCCAGAGGCGAGCATCGCCGGGCCCGGTCTCTCCGTGTGCCCGTCGACGTCCCTGCACGACTCTCCAGGAGCAGGTGGACCCGCGCTTGCCAGCGATCCGACCGAGGACCGAATCAGCATAGCATAGTGAGAGGTGGCTATCATGCCCGCAGAGCTCTTGGTCGGCGCGCAGCCAGAGCTATACGTCGGAGGGCAGAGCTTCCCCGAGGGGCCGAACTTCGACGCCGCGGGCAACTTATACGTCTGCAATCGCTGGGACGGCTTCATCGCCAAGGTGACTCCTGATGGTCAGGTCTCCCGCTTCGTCGAGACGGGTGGCAAGCCTAATGGCGCGAGGCTCCACCGCGACGGGCGGCTCTTCATCGCCGACATCGGTCGGCGCGAGATCCTCGCGGCAAGTCCCGACGGCTCGTTCGTGGTCGTCGTCAGCAGTTACGACGGCGAGCGCCTGCTGGGTCCGAACGACCTGGTCTTCGATCGACGCGGCAGGCTCTACTTCACGGATCCTGGTCTCGGCGACGTGAGGGCTCCCGGCGGCATCTTCCGTTGGGACCCGGACAGCGGCGAGCTTGCGCTCCTGACCTCGGGGCAGCTCTACCCGAACGGGCTCGCGCTGAATGCCGAGGAGGATACGCTCTTTGTGGCGGAGACCGGCGCCAATCGCGTCTCGCGCTTCCCCATCCGCAAGGACGGAACGCTCGGGCGGGAGCGCGTCTTCGCCCAATTCACGGAGGGGCAGGGCCCCGACGGCATCGCCTTCGACGCGGCGGGGAACCTCTACGTCACCCACCGCGGCACCGGCGTCGTGCCGGTGGTCGACCCGGGTGGCCAGGTCGTCGCCCTGCTCCCCGCGGGTGGGTCTTTGCCCTCGAACGTGGCCTTCCGGGGCGACGCGCTCTACGTGACCGAGGACGAGACGGGTGCGGTCTACCGACTCGCCGTCGGCGTGCACGGGCTTCCGCTCTTTCACCAGACATAACACTCGCCAATGGGGAGCACTCGGTCAGGATAGGGATGTGGCTGCATGAAGAAACCGATCGTTGCGATCACGATGGGCGACGCGGCCGGGGTCGGCCCCGAGCTCATCGTGAAGGCGTTGACCAAGTCGGCAGTCCGCCAGCGCTGTCGCCCCCTCGTCGTCGGCGACCCGACCGTGATGGAGCGGGCGGCCAGGATCGTGGAGTCGGGCCTGCGGTTCAGGGCGATCGCGAGCCTTGGCGGGGCCAGGTTCGATCCTGCCTGCGTCGACGTCCTGCGTCCCGAGGGCCTCGAACTCGGCGCCGTCGTCCTCGGCAAGCTCGACCCCGCTCTGGGCAGGGCCGCGGCTCTCTGCATGGATAGGGCTTGTGAGCTGGCGATGGCAGGGCAGATTGGCGGAGTCGTGCTCGCCCCGATGAACAAGCAGGCCTTCCACCTCGCCGGCTACCACTATCTCGACGAGCTGGAGTACCTTGCCGAGGTCACTCGGAGTGCCGAGACGTACCTCCTCGGGACGGTTAGCCCAGAGTTGTGGACCGTCGCCGTCACCACGCACCTGCCGTTCCGGGCGATCCCTGACCTCATCAGGAAAGAGCGAGTTCTCGGCTACACCAAGCGGCTCCACGACGTCCTTTCTCGGGTGGGGATCGAGGACCCTCGAATCGCGGTTGCCGCCCTGAACGTCCACGCCGGCGAGGGCGGGCTGTTTGGTCGGGAAGAGATCGACGAGATCGGCCCCGCGGTCGGGGAGGCACGGGCGCTTGGCCTGAGCGTGGAGGGCCCTTGCCCGGCGGACACCGTCTTCGTGAGAGCCCGCGCCGGCGAGTTTCACGGGGTTGTCTGCATGTACCACGACCAGGCGAACATCGCCCGCAAGCTCTTGGCGACGAGGCGTGGAGCGACGATCTACCTCGGCCTCCCCGTCGTCTGCGCGACGACCGCCCACGGCACCGCCTTCGACATCGCCGGACGGGGCATCGCCGAGACGGGCAGCATGGAGGACGCCCTAACCTACGCCAGCCTGCTCGCCAAGGAGGTGCGTTCGTGAAGCTCGCCATCGGCAGCGGTGTCGCCTTCCGAGAATTCGGAGGTCACCTCTACTGACGGCCGGGTCTGCTCCTGGCTGACCGACCTGGACGACGGCGACATCGACTACCGCGAGGCGGCGACCATGCTCTGGAGGTCGGGCTTCCGGGGCTGGGTCTGCAACGAGGGCGGGAGCGGCGACTACGTTCGCTCGAACGTGAAGTACCTGAGCTACATACGCTGGATCCTCGACGAATGGATCCCGTCCCTCGAGGAGGTGTCGCATTGGCCGTGGAGACAGGGGTCTCGCGACGGGCGCGGAACCCTGGACCCTCCGAGGCGGGGCTCACGGGGACGAGGTACAGCGGCCAAGCCGCTGTCGTTTCGCCCCTGCGTGGCACTTCCCCAACCCACATGGGTGGAGCAAGGGCCAGAGGCTCCACCAGACGCGATCGGCGAGACACTCGACGGGCGGAGGTTGCACGATGAGGCTTGGGACGCGCGTGGTCTTTCTATAATGGACCGCGAAAACTAGACAGTCCGAGAGGCGGTTTGAAGCTCGGCGGGGGATGATGCAGAAGAAGCAGTACACGGCGGCGTTCAAGGCTGAGGTGGCCCAGGAGGTGCTGAAGGAGACGCAGACGCTTTCGCAGCTTGGGTGTCAACACCGATTTGAAACTGGCTCTCCCGCGTAACTACCCAGCACTACTCGGCTACGTAGTAGCCGGCAAGGGCGGGTTGCCAGTGAGCGGTCTGCCGAGCGCAGAGAGGATCGGGAGACCTCGCTTGCGCAGCGTCGAGATGTAGCCCCGAATCCGACAGAACCGGTCGGCCCCGGTGGTCGTTCGGAAGCAGCCGGAGACCTTCTCGCGAACCTTGGTCATTCGGATGTCTCGCTCGACCTGGTTGTTGTCGAACGGGACCGCGAAGTCCTCCATGAAGGCCAGGGTTGCCCCCTTGTGCTCCCGCAGCCGATCCACCAGGCTCCCGGCCTTGCCTCGCTTCGGGCGACTCCGCTTGCCCGTCGGCTCTGGCGGCAGGTTCATCTTCAGCCCCTCCTCCAGGGCCGCATCGTAGCGGGCCCCGAACTCCCGCTTCACCTCCGCCGACAGCCCAGCGAGACCCTGGCTCCGCGCAGCCTCCACGGCTTGCTTAACCTCGAGCAGCAACCCCTTGAGGTCCTTCGCCCAGGCTTGTCCGAGCTCTTCCTCGACGAAGGTCAGCTCCCACAGGTGATGGGCGTTGCACAGCGCATGCTCACACTGCCCATACTGCCAGTAGCTCGTCAGGCCGTCGTGCACCGCCCGACCTCGAAACTCCGGCAACACCCCAATCTCGTCCAGCGCCTCGCGCCCCCGCTTCTGGTGGGTGGCGTAGAACGTCAAGCTCGCCGTGCTCGCCGCGTGCAACCAGCGTGTCTTCGCAGCGATGTTCACCCCGGTCTCATCGAAGTGGGCCACCCTCGCCCATTCGATCCCCCGCTTGGTCGCCGCTTCGGCCTCGGCCAACTGCTCGTGGCACTGCCCCACGGCCTTCTCCAGCGTCGCTTCCGAGATCGGGCAGTTGAACAAGTCGGCCAGCACCTCGCAACTGCGCTCCAGAGGCAGCAACTGCTCCTGGTTCAGGTACACGGCGACCGTGGCTACGCCTGGCCCGTACTGGACTGGCGCCTCGAGCCCCTCGGGGAACTGCCCACTCGTCTCAGCCCCGCAGCCCGGACAGCACTTGGTTTCGACCTGGTGCTCGATCACCCGCGCCTTGACTCGCGGGATGTCCACCACCTGACGACGCTCCCATCGGACCGCCGGGACTTCCTCGAGACTCTGACCACAGGCTTTACAGCGGGTAGGCGCATGGACCTGGACTTCGTCGGGTTCATCGACCAAGTGCAAGGTGTGCCCGACGTGTCCTGGCTGGCCGCCTGGCTTGCGGCCAGATTGTGTCCGCTGGCTCTTGGGATGGGGCTTGACGCCCGGCCCACCGGACGATGGCGGCTTGCTGCTGTTGCGACTGTTAGTGCCAAGCCTGGCTCGCAGCGCCGCGTTCTCGGCCTCCAGCGCCGTCACCTGGGCCGCAAGCTCGGCCACGAGCTTGACGACAAGCTCGACGACCGCATCGGCGCCCTGGCGATAGGCCTCCACCACCCTGCCGCGAATGCTCTCGGTGTCCACGCCACCATGTTACACGAACGATCAAGCGAATGTCAACTGGCCGACCTGACTCTACCCGAGCCCACCTGGGCAGTTACGCGGTGCGCCTGAACGTCGTCGTCCCGGGCCAGGTCATCCCGGAGATTCGCGGCCTGGAGACCGCCTACCAGGAAGCCGGGCTCAGTTTTCAGTACGCGCCCAGCCTCCTCGAGTGGCTGGTCGGCCTGTTCGTCGGGGCCTTCGCCGTGTTGCTTTTCGCCGTCGCCTTCGCCAGCCTGCCGCTCGTGACGAAGTCCGCCGAGGAGGCCTGAACGTGAGTGATGAGAAGAAAGCGCTCGGCCAGGAAGTCGGCCGGCGCGACCTGATGAAGACGGGCGTCTTTCTCGGCGGGGCCGCGCTCCTTGCCGGGCTCACCGGCTGCTCGCCCAGCGGCCAGCCGATCCAGCTCAGCCCGGAGGACGTCTACAGCCTCGCCAAGCCCGAGAGCCAGCTCTACGGCGCCTGCCTCCAGTGCAACACCCAGTGCTCGTTCAAGGGCAAGACCCTGAACGGGGTGCTCATCAAGCTGGAGGGGAGCCCCTACGGCCCGCAGACGATGCTCCCCCAGATCGACTACGCGACCCCGCCGGCCCAGGCAACACGCGTCGACGGCAAGCTCTGCCCGAAGGGCCAGGCCGGGATCCAGGCTCTCTACGACCCCTACCGGATTCGCCAGGTCCTCAAGCGGGCCGGCCCCCGGGGCTCGAACCAGTGGGTCGCGATCCCCTTCGACCAGGCGATCGAGGAGATCGTCCAGGGTGGCAAGCTCTTCGCCGACATTGGCGAGGACCGGGTCGTGCCTGGGCTCAAAGACATCTTCGTCGTGAAAGACGCCAAGACCATCAAGGCGCTCACCGACGACGCCGCGGCGGTGGCCGGGAAGGCGATGACCCTCGACGACTTCAAGGCCAAGCACAAGGACGACCTCGACAAGCTCATCGACCCGGAGCACCCGGACCTCGGCCCCAAGAACAACCAGTTCGTGTTCCTGGCGGGACGAGTGGAGCCCGGGCGCAACGACTACTCGAAGCGCTGGGTCATCAACTCGTTTGGCTCGAACAACTGGTACGACCACACGGCGATCTGCGAGCAGTCGCACCACATCGCGTACACCTGGATGACCGCCCAGTACGACAAGGGCGCCTGGGCACCCGGCCCCAACCACATGAAGCCCGACTTCACCGCCGCCGAGTTCGTCATCTTCTGGGGCACGAGTCCCTTCGAGGCGAATTTCGGGCCGACCTCGATGACCGAGCAGGTGACTCGAAGCATCGTCGAGCGCGGGATGAAGATCGCGGTGATCGACCCACGCATGTCGAAGACGGCGGCGAAGGCCCACTACTGGGTGCCGGTGAAGCCGGGCGACGGCGACGCCGCCCTCGCGATGGCGATGATCCGCTGGATAGTCGACCACGAGCGCTTCGACAAGACGTTCCTCCAGAACGCGAACAGGGCGGCGGCCACCGCCCACAAGGAGAAGACCTGGACCAACGCGACTTGGCTCGTCAAGCTCGACGACCAGGGCGTGCCCGGCAAGCTGCTGCGAGCCAAGGACGCCGGGCTCGCCGCGCCCGAGGGGTGGACGCGAACGACCTCTTCGTCGTGAGGAAAGGCGGGCAGCTCATTGCAGTCAACCCCAACGACGAGAAGCAGGCCGTGGAGGGCGATCTCCTTGCCGAGGCCAGTGGCCAGGGCGTCAAGGCGAAGACCGCCTTCCAGCTCTTGAAGGAGGAGGCATCGAGCAAGAGCCTGGATGACTACGCGAAGACCGCCGGCGTCACGGTCAAGCAGATCGAGGCTCTCGCCGACGAGTACACGAGCCACGGCAAGAAGGCCGGAGTGGAGTTCTACCGAGGCCCGGTCCAGCACACCAACGGCTACTACACCGCGCAGGCGCTGGTCACGCTGAACCTGCTCATCGGCAACGTCGACTGGAAGGGCGGGCTGAACCCGAGCGGCGGCTCCTGGGCGTCCACGGGCGGCAAGGAGGGCCAGCCCTTCGACCTGGGCAAGCAGCACACCGGGAAGGTCGCAGTCTTCGGGCTCAAGGTGACCCGCGAGGGCACCAAGTACGAGGCGACGACCCTCTTCAAGGGCTACCCAGCGCCGCGACCCTTCTACCCCTTCACGTCAAACGTCTACCAGGAAGTCATCCCAGCCATCGACGCCCAGTATCCCTACCCGATCAAGGTCCTCTGGCTGCACAAGGGCACCCCGGCCCTGGCGACCCCGGCCGGCGCCGACCAGATCCGGATGCTCCGGGACACCGCGAAGGTGCCGCTCTTCATCGCCGACGACGTGCTCATCGGCGAGACCTCGATGTACGCTGACTACCTCTTCCCGGACCTCACCTTCGCCGAGGCGCTGGGCACCCCGGGCTACGGCAAGGACGGCTTCGGCCCGGGTCTCGACTTCACCCGGCCCGAGGACTACTACCTCAAGGCGGTCGCCAACATCGCGGCCGGCGACAAGCCGGGCGATGAGGTGCCCCCGGCCGACGCCGAGGAGCAGCGCATCTTCCGGGAGGCGCGCAAGCACTTCCCGCCGGCCGTCTACGACGAGGCAAAGTGGAAGCGGGCGGTAGGCGACGCCAGTTGGGCGAAGGCGGTCTACGTGCTCAACCGGGGCGGACGCTACGAGGGCTACGAGAAGGCCTACGGCGGCGGCTACCTCGGCCACCCCTACGGCAAGCTCTACAACCTCTACGTGGAGCCGGTGGCGACCACGAAGGACTCGATCGCCGGGAAGCTCTTCTCGGGGATCGCGAAGTACGAGCCGATAAGACACAGCGACGGCACCCCGGTGAAGGACGACGATTACCCCTTCTACGTGGTGACGTACAAGGAGGTCATCGGCGGGCAGTCGCGCACGCCGGGCAACTACTGGTCGCAGGTCGCGGTCCTGGCGGAGAACCGAGTGCGGATGCACCCGCGCGACGTCGCGGCGCTGGGCCTGCCCGTGGCCGGGCTCGTCGGGCTCGTCCTCCTGCGACGAAGCAAGAGCCAGCGCCTGCCGGCGGTGCTGGTGGCACTCATCCTCGGGCTCGTCGTCTCGCTCGCCGCGGGCGCCCTCGAGGGCCTGGCGAGCTTGCGCCTCGGGCTCGTGCTGCCCGCTCTCGGCGTGCCCTCGCCCGGCGACCTCTGGCTCGCCGCGGTGCTCCTGGTCGTCCCCCAGCTCCCGCTCACGCTCGGCAACGCGGTGGTCGCCACTCAAAGGACCGCCGAGGACTACTTCGGGCCAGCCGCTCGCAAGGTCACCTACCGGGCGTTGCTCACCAGCATGGGGGTCGCGAACCTAGCGGCCGGGTTCCTCGGGGGCCTCCCGGTCTGCCACGGCTCGGGGGGCCTGACTGCGCACTACCGGTTCGGCGCTCGCACCGGCGGCAGCAACCTGCTCATCGGCGGGGGTCTCATCGCGCTGGCCATCTTCGTGGATGGGAACGTCGTGCCGCTGCTCGCGCTCATCCCCTACCCGGTGCTGGGAGCGCTGCTCGTCTTCACTGGAGTCCAGCACGGGCTGCTGGCGCGCGACGTTCGGGGCTGGCAGGAGGTGCCCAGCGCCGGGGCGGTGGCGGCACTGGGCTTCGCCACCGGCAACCTGGCGCTGGGGTTTGGCTTGGGACTCCTGCTTGAAGGAGTCTTCTGCCTCGCCGCGCGACTGCCCCGTTCCGCGACGGAAGGGGGCGCCGCCTAGCGGTCGCTGCGAGAGTAGCCGAGCGTAACGGATGTTCGAGCCACTGCCTAGCGGCTCGCTCAAGGGGGTGGCCGTCGACTGCCAGCAGTTCGAGGAGGCCAAGCAGCACTACTACGGCATGCGCGGCTGGGACGCCAACGGCGTGCCCACCGCGCCCAAGCTGGCCGAGCTGAACGTGAGCTGGGTCGCCCAGCACCTGAAGTGACCGCGTCGTGGGGGGTGATCACCATGTGCCTGGCCGTGCCCGCGCGGCTTGTGGAGATCCGGGAGAGTACTGGCCTGGCCGAGTTCGGCGGGGTCCGCCGCGAGGTTAGCGTCATGCTCGTGCCGGAAGCGAAGGTCGGTGACTACGTCCTCGTCCACGCCGGCTGCGCCATCGAGACCCTCGACGCGGCCGAGGCGGCGGAAACGCTCCGGCTCTTTGCCGAACTGGCGGCTGCCCTGGAAGGCCCAGATGGTGGCTCGGGCGCCGCGGAGGCTCAGGCGTGAGGAACGTCCGCGAGTTTCAGGACCCGGCCGTGGCGGCCGCGCTCGTGACGAGCATCGCCCGGCGAGTCGACGAAGTGGCCAGATCCGGGCAGGTCCCCCTCCCGATAACGCTCATGGAGGTCTGCGGCACCCACACCGTGGCGATCTTCCGCCACGGCATCCGCCAGCTTCCCCCGCCGGGCGTTCGGCTCCTCTCGGGCCCGGGCTGCCCGGTCTGCGTGACGCCGGACGGCGAGATCGACCGGGCCATCGCCGTGGCGGCACACCGGGAGGTTATCCTGACCACCATCAGTAGCCCGGGCACTCGTCGAGGCCAGGCGGCTGGGCCTGACCAACTTCTCGATCCTCGCGGCCCACAAGCTCATTCCGCCGGCGATGCGGCTGCTCGTCGAGTCGGGCGAGATCCAGATCGACGGCTTTCTCTGGCCCGGACACGTGAGCGCCATCATCGGCGCCGAGCCCTTCGAGTTGCTCGC